>JGI24119J20153_100350_pt1 | contig 6844 bp, 6 predicted proteins | sample Subbio2Aug_QV11A_FD_20153 | JGI IMG/M metagenome (IMG submission 20153) | reverse complement strand
ACCCTCGGTGAGGTAGCGCTGATCGGCAGAGGTCAGGATTTCGGTCAGGTTTTCGAGTGGCGTATGGATATCGACCAGCAGGGGGTCGGGGTTGGCGTGCAGGCGGCAGGGCCTGTTGCCGTAAAGGTCTCGAAAAAAGATCTGGAGAAACAGATCCTGCAAGGTCTTGCGGCTGATCAGCCCCACCGGGCGCTCGCCCTCGATCAAGGGCAGAGCATGCAAGCCCTTGTTTTGCTTAAATATATCGGCCACCAGCTCGTGGCTGGCTGCGGCACCGACCGTGGGCGCCTCGATCAGCAAGGCGCGCGCCGTCAAGCCCCGGTTGCTGACTTGCTTTTGCAGCGGCAACACGCTGATCTGGCGGCTGCGCAACACCCGCTCGGCGTCGGGCAGGGGAGCAGAGATTGGATTGGCTCGCGGTCGGCCAAGGTAAAAACCTTGGGCATAAGGCAGGCCCAGATCGCGCAAAACTTCCAGCTCATCGGCCGTTTCGACCCCCTCGGCCACCAGCTTGCTGCCAAAGGTTTCGGCCAAACGGCTCAGGGCCTGCATGGTTTGCAGCTTGTGGCTGTGCTGGTTGACCTGGCTCACAAAGTATTTGTCGATCTTCACGTATTCGGGATGCAGCTCCGACCACAGGCGCAGGCTGGAGTGCCCGTCGCCGAAATCGTCGAACGCCAGCGCCCCGCCGTGGCGCCTCAGGCGCTCGACCACACCCAGGATGGCGCCGATGTCGGTGACCCGCTCGTGCTCGGTGAGTTCGAGCACCAGCGAGGAGAGTGACAAACCGAGGGCTTGCGCGTGGTCGAACAGGCACACGATCTGCTGGCGCTCGGCGGCCTGCACCAGCACCGAGGCGCTGACGTTGAGAAACAAGCGCCCGGTGCGCGCGCTGCGGCTCCAGTACCAGAGGGCCCGGAACAGGCATTCGAGCTCGAACTCGAGCGTCAGATTTGCGCTTTGGGCTGCAGCCAGCAGTTCGAGTGGGCCACGCCATGGGCTGCCGCAGGGTGGCCGCACCAAGGCTTCGTGGGCATAGACCGAAACCCCGGCCAAATCGACGATGGGCTGAAAATGGACCGCCAGCGCCGCACTGTCGATCAGTGCACGGATGCTGCAGAGTTGCCCTTGCCCGGCGAGCAAATCGGAATCGGAGTGCGTGCGCATGAACCAAACCGCCCCTCAATCAAATCAATGGCTTGATTTTGGGCGGCCCGCATGACAACGCTGTGAAAAAGGGTGGGCTAGCGTGCGCGCCGGCGCAGCAAGGCCACGAACAGCGCCAAGGCCAGCAGCGCCATGCCGATGAAAACCAGAAACGACCAGTTGGAGATGGTCAGGCCCAGAAAGGTCCAGTCCACCTTGGCGCAGTCGCCGCTGCCGCTGAACAGCATGGGGATCACGCGCTCGAGCGGGAAGCTGGCGATCATGCCGTAAAAATCGCGCCCGCAGGTCACGAACTCGGGCGGGTACCACTGCAACCAGCTCTGCCGTGCGGCGGTGAAGGCACCAAAGCCCGCCATGAACACGATCGCCACCGCGCCCACTAGGTGCGCGCCGCGCTGCGGGAAGGCGGCGGCGAGCAGGGCCAGCAGCATGACCCCGAGCAAGGCGTAGCGCTGCACCACGCACATCGGGCACGGCTGCAGGCCCACCACGTGTTGCAGATACAGGCCGTAACCAAACATGGCCGCGCACACCAGCGCCAGCAGCAGCAGCCAGCGGCGCGGGTGTTGCGCCAAAGCGTCAAATAAAGTACTCATGGGAGCCAAGGATAGCGCAACAGAGGCTGGGAGGCAATTGCTTGGCTTGATGAAGCCCCTTAGCTCTCAACGAAAGCACGCTCGATCACGTAGTCGCCGGGCGTGCTGGTGTTTCCTTCCACGAACTGGCGCTCTTCCATCATGCGCTTGAGGTCGCGCAGCATCTCGGGGCTGCCGCAGATCATGACCCGGTCTTGTGCCGGATCCAGCGCCGGCAACCCCAAGTCGGCGGCCAGTTTGCCGTTGGCGATCAGGTCGGTGACGCGGCCGCGGTTTTTGAAGGGTTCACGCGTCACGGTCGGGTAGTAGCGCAGTTGCTGGCTCACCATCTCGCCCAGAAACTCGTGCCGGGGCAAGTCGACGGTGATGTAGTCGAAATAGGCCAGTTCCTTGACTTCGCGCACGCCGTGCACCAGCACCACTTGCTCAAACTTTTCGTAGGTGGCCGGGTCGCGGATGATGCTCATCCACGGCGCCAGCCCGGTGCCCGTNCCCAGCAGATACAGGCGTTTGCCCGGCAGCAGGTAGTCGATCAGCAGCGTGCCGGTGGGTTTGCGCCCGACCACGATGGTGTCGCCCGGCACGATGTGCTGCAAGCGGCTGGTGAGCGGGCCGTCGGGCACCTTGATGCTGAGGAACTCCAGATGCTCTTCGTAATTGGCGCTGGCGATGCTGTAGGCGCGCAGCAAGGGCTTGCCGCCCTCGGTGCGCAGCCCGATCATGGTGAAGTGGCCGTTGGAGAAGCGCAGCGAGGGGTCACGCGTGGTGGTGAAACTGAACAGCCGGTCGGTCCAGTGGTGAACGGTGAGAACCCGTTCTTCGTTGAATGCGCTCATGGTCGGGAATTTGGGGCGGCTGGCACGCAGCTTGGGGCTTTTGCAGGTCAAGGCCCGTGCCGCAAATGGCGGAGTGAGAGGGATTCGAACCCTCGATGCGGCTCTACACCGCATACTCCCTTAGCAGGGGAGCACCTTCGGCCTCTCGGTCATCACTCCAGAGCTTGCGATTATGCCCGAAAACCAGCCTGCCCCCAGCGTGCGCAGCGCTTAATTCGTGCCTTGCGGCTGCGCGGCTATGGGGCGGGCAGGGGCGATTGCCTTTCAGATTTTCAGGCTGTCGGCAGGTTGGTCGAGGTCGAACTCGCGGTGCAGGGCGCGCACCGCCAGCTCCATGTATTTTTCGTCGATCACCACCGAGGTCTTGATCTCGGAGGTGCTGATCATCTGGATGTTGATGCCCTCCTCGCTCAGGCAGCGGAACATGCGGCTGGCCACGCCCACGTGGCTGCGCATGCCGATGCCGACGATGCTGACCTTGCAGATGCGCGCATCGCCCAGCACTTCGGCCGCACCCAGCTTGGGCACCACTTGGCTGCGCAGCAGCTCATGGGTTTTGGCGTAGTCGTTGCGGTGCACGGTGAAGCTGAAGTCGGTCTTGCCGTCTTTGCTGATGTTTTGGATGATCACATCGACTTCGACGTTGGCCTCGGCCACGCGCCCAGAATCAGGTAGGCGATGCCGGGGCGGTCGGGCACGCCGAGCACGGTGATCTTGGCTTCGTCGCGGTTGAAAGCGATGCCGGAGACGACGGCTTGTTCCATGGTTTGCTCATCCTCAAAAGTGATCAGGGTGCCCGACTGGGCTTCGGTGTTCAGGTCGATGTCCCAAGGCGTGAAGCTCGAGAGCACGCGAATCGGCATGCGGTACTTGCCGGCAAATTCGACCGAGCGGATTTGCAGCACTTTGGAGCCCATGCTCGCCATTTCGAGCATTTCTTCGAAGCTCACGCGCGCCAGGCGGCGCGCCTCGGGCACCACGCGCGGGTCGGTGGTATAGACGCCATCGACGTCGGTGTAGATCAGGCACTCGTGCGCGCCGATGGCCGCCGCCACCGCCACCGCCGAGGTGTCGGAGCCGCCACGGCCCAGCGTGGTGATGTTCCCGCCCGCATCCACACCCTGAAAGCCGGTGATGATGACCACCCGGCCGGCCGCCAAATCGGCCTTGATGCGGGCGTCGTCGATGGCTTCGATGCGCGCCTTGGTGTAGGCGCTGTTGGTGCGGATGGGCACCTGCCAGCCGCAGTAGCTCACGGCCTCCAGCCCTTGGGCTTGCAAGGCAATAGCCAGCAGCGCCGACGAGGCCTGCTCGCCGGTGGCTGCGAGTTGGTCGAGCTCGCGCTCGTAAGCGCTGCTGGCCGCCGCCGGGGCCAGCTCTTTGGCCAGCGCCAGCAGGCGGTTGGTTTCGCCACTCATGGCGCTGGGCACCACGACCATCTGGTGGCCGGCGCGCTGCCATTTGGCGACGCGCAGGGCCACGTTGCGGATGCGCTCGGTCGAGCCCATGCTGGTGCCGCCGTACTTGTGAACGATGAGTGCCATGAGAGGGGGTGCGGTGGAATGAGGCCCAGCGCAGCAAAAGCCGCCGCCACGGGCCTAGGGTGCAAAACCTAAAATTATAAATGGCCTAAGGCCGGCTACGACACCTACAGCCTTGTCCCACGACGCATCAGCCTGAACGCGGCGCGTGTTTTCAAGAGGGTGCAAGATCCGGGCCTGACCGTATGCGCCCTCAGCTTGGCGGCGACGCCGGTCGGTCTCCAGCGGACTGCAGTCGCGACAGCCATTGTGAGAACTCGGTCGGGAACGGGAAGACGATCGTCGTGCTGTTTTGCGTGCCGATCGCGGCCAGCGTGCTGAGGTAGCGCAGCTGCATCGCTTCGGGTACCTCGCCGAGCACGCGGGCGGCTTCGAGCAGCTTGCGCGCGGCCTGCTCCTCGCCCTCGGCGTTGATGATCCGGGCGCGCCGCTCGCGCTCAGCCTCGGCCTGTCTGGCCATCACGCGCACCATGGACTCGCCGAGATCGACATGCTTGAGCTCGACGTTGGCGACCTTGATGCCCCAGATGTCGGTCTGGGCGTCGAGGATCTCTTGGATGTCGGCGTTCATCTTGTCGCGCTCGGACAGCAGCTCGTCGAGCTCGTGCTTGCCGAGNACCGAGCGCAGCGTCGTCTGCGCCAGCTCGCTCGTCGCCTGGTGGAAGTTTTGGACTTGGATCACCGCTTTGTCGGACTCGACCACGCGGTAATAGACGACGGCGTTGACCTTGACCGAAACGTTGTCGCGCGTGATCACATCTTGGCTCGGCACATCGAGCACGGTCACGCGCAAGTCCACACGCACCATCTGCTGGACGTAGGGCACGATCAGGACCAGTCCGGGGCCCTTGACGCCGGTGAAGCGCCCAAGCGTGAAGACCACGCCGCGCTCGTACTCGCGCAGGATGCGGATCGCCATGCCGAGCACGACGAAGGCCAAGATGACGAGGGGCAGCAGGAAGGCCAGGTCGAAGATCATGGCGGGCTCCGGGTGGGGTCTGGTTTTGATTCTAACCCGGTGGGTCCGGGCACTGTGGGCGGGACTGTGGGCGTTTGTGCCGCCACCTGCAGCCGCAGGCCGCGAATCTCGACCACGCGCACCTGCTGGCCGGTCTGCAGGTCGGTCTCGCCGCTGGCCTGCCAGCGCTCGCCGGCGGCCAGTACATGGCCGGCGCTGCCGCTCCAGTCGAGCACCTGCGCCGTGTCACCGATCAGGGCCTGGGTGCCGGTGACGACGCGGTGCCGATGCGAGCTCAGCGCCAGCCGCGCGATCAGCAGCGACAGCGCCAGGCTGGCCAGCGCGATGCCCAGAATCAGCGGCAGCGAGACGCCGTAGCCCGGCACATCGGCGTCGATCAGCATCGTCGAGCCGAAGACGAACGCCACCAGCCCGCCGATGCCCAGCACGCCCACCGAGGGCGTGAAGGCCTCGGCCAGCATCAGCACCATGCCCAGCAGCAGCAGCGCCGCACCAACTTGGCTGACGGGCAGCACGGCCAGCGCGTACANGCCCAGCAGCAGNCTGATGGCGCCGACCGTGCCGGGCAGCAGCGCGCCGGGGTTCATGAANTCGAACAACAGGCCGTAAACACCGACCATCAGCAGGATCAGCGCGACGTTGGGGTTGGTGATGACCGCCAGCAGGCGGGTGCGCCAGTCGGGCTCGAGCGCCTCGACGGCCAAGCCGCGCGTCTCGAGCACGACCCGGGCCTCGCCCACGCGCACCTCGCGGCCGTGGGCCTGGGCCAGCAGGTCGGCGGTGTCGGCGGCGATGAAGTCGATGACCTCGAGCGCCAGCGCCTGCTCGGCCGAGACGCTGGCCGCGTCGCGCACCGCGCGCTCGGCCCAGTCGGCGTTGCGCCCGCGCAGCTCGGCCAGCGAGCGGATGTAGGCCACCGCGTCCTCGACCGCCTTGGCCTCGCGCGCGTCGCGCGTGGCCGGCGCCGGGCGCGCGGGCGCGGGCTCGGCCGCCGGGGCGCCCGGCGCCGCCGCGGGGGCCGGCGCGCCCGGGGCGGCGGGCGGTGCCGGCGGTGTTGGCGGCGCGTCGGCTGGCCGCCCCGGCAGCGGCAGGCCGCCGCCGCCGACCTGCACCGGGGCTGCCGCGCCGATGCTGGTGCCCGGCGCCATCGCCGCGACATGGCTGGCGTAGACGATGAAGGTGCCGGCGCTGGCGCCGCGCGCGCCGCTGGGCGCGATGTGGGCCAGCACCGGCAGCGGCGAGGCGAGGATCGCGCGCACGATCTCGCGCATCGAGGTGTCGAGCCCGCCCGGGGTGTCGATGCGCAGCACGACCGCTGCGGCGCCGCGCTGCTGCGCGCGGGCCAGCCCGCGCACGAGGTAGTCGGCGCTGGCCGGGCCGATCGCGCCGTCGATCGTCAGCTGCACCGCAGTGCGCGGCGCGGCCGCCGGCGCCGGGTCAGCCGCGCCGGGCGCGGCGACCAGCCCCAGCCAGCCTGCGGCCAGCAGCACCAGCCAAGCCAGCACCGCCAGCGGCCGGGGCGCGCGGCGAGGGCGGGGCAGGGGCGCAGCAGCCATCGTGGCGCCCATCATAGGCGCTGCGGCCCTGGTCCCCGAGGGTGGGCACGGCCCGGGGCAGGCCGTGTCGGATCGCACTGATTGAGAATGTTGCGCCGGACAACCTACTGGCCCGTCACGAAGTGTTCGGTCCGGTGCTGTCCGTAATCGCTGTCAACGACGTGAATGA
>JGI24119J20153_100344_pt1 | contig 7036 bp, 5 predicted proteins | sample Subbio2Aug_QV11A_FD_20153 | JGI IMG/M metagenome (IMG submission 20153) | reverse complement strand
TGCGCGCGTGGCGAGCGGCTTGCGCGAAATGGCGCATCTCGTTCATGATGTGGGTGCCAAAGCCCAGTTCGACCAAACGCGTTTCGATTTCGGCCAGGCTGCGCGGGGTCTGGCTGCGGCGCAGGGGGTTGAGCAGCACCAGCAGCACATCGGGCGTGGCGCAGTCGTAAACCAGGGGCGCGATGGCAGGGTTGGCGCTGTAGCCGCCGTCCCAGTAGGGCTCGCCGTCGATGTGGACGGTGTGGTGGATTTTGGGCAGACAGGCCGAGGCCAACAGCACCTCGGCGCTGATCTCGTGCTCCCTAAACAGGCGCAAGCGCCCGGTGTTGACTTGGGTGGCACCGATGTAGAGCTTGAATGGGCAGTCACGGCGCAAGCGCTCAAAGTCGATCTGGCGCTCGAGCAAGTCGCGCAGCGGGTTGAGGTCAAAGGGGTTGAGCTGCGCCGGCGTGAACTGGGCCGCCCAATGCGCCAGCAAGCGCCCAGCGGGGGCCAGGCGCACGGTCTCGCCCTTGCTGCGCACCAGGCTGGCGGGCAGGTGCTGGCCGAGTTCGCCCCAGAACTGGGCCAGCGCAGCGCGCGCACCGGCACGGCCAGCGCGCACCCAACCATCGGCCAGCAACACGGCGTTGACGGCGCCGGCGCTGCTGCCGCTGAGGCCCTCGAGCTCCAGCGCCTCGTGCTCGAGCAAGGCATCGAGCACGCCCCAAGTGTAGGCGCCGTGGGCGCCACCGCCTTGCAGGGCCAGGTTCAGGCGCAGCTTTTGCGGGCCGGGGCTGGCGTGGCCAGGGCGCAGCCAATCCTGCCAGCGCGCCAGCGCCCGGCGCCACGCAGGCTCGGGCTCAGGGGGAGGGGTGTGGGTGGGGTCGGCCATGTGCAGTGCGCGCCGCGCGCACTCGGCGGCGCGGCTGCAGTTGCAGCGAGTGTAGCGGCCCCAGCAGCGTTTTGGGCTTGCGTTTCGGGCTGTGGGCCGACTCAAGTGTGCGGCTGGTGCGCGGGAGCGACCTCAGGAACCAAGCGCTGGCGCAGGGCCAGCACGGCACTTGTGGGCGCTGTCAAAACCGGGAGCGTCAACCGCTCCCGGATCAAAGGTGCCGCGCGCGCCATGCTGAACTGCGCCAACGCGATCAGCGCGCAGCCCTTCGACTGGAGCTGCAGGGCTGCTTCGAGCACGCTGGCATCGTGTGCGGCCGCGTCTTGGCGCTGCAGCGCCTGCAGGGCGTGCGGCACGCAGGCTGTGAGCACTTGGGCGTTGGGCCCAAACTCGGCTGGCAGTGCCTCGAGGGTGGGCGCAAACGAAGCGATCAAACCGATTCGTCCCCCCAAGCCCAGCGCCTCTGCGACCATGGCTTGATAGGGCTTGAGCACGGTCAGGTGCGGCCGGCGCGCCGCCACGCCCTCGATGCACGGGCCAAAAGCCGAACAGGTGTACAAAATCGCTTGCGCGCCACTGAACTCGGCGTAGGCAGCCAAGCGCTCGAAGCGCGTGTGCATCGCGGCGTCGAGCCCGGTGCGCGCCACATCGCTGGCCAAGCTGTCGTCGAGCAAATTCATGCGCTGCGCCGCGGGCCAGTGGCGCTCGAAAGCGTGCGCTATCGGCGCCACCGACTGCTCCAGCGCATGGATCAGGGCGATGCGCGGCCTGGGTGCAGACACGGCTTGCACAAGGGGCTCCTGGTTCAAGTCGAGGCAACCGTCGCCGTTGCCGACTTGAGGCGGCTATTGCGCCGCCACTGCAACCCAATGATCAGCCCCAACAGGGCCAAAGCCGGGATGAAAAACCACTCAGGTTCAGGCCGCTCGTTGGGCACGTCGAGCCCGGTGATGCGAAAGCCCTGCTCGATGCCTTGGCGATCGGCCACGCTGCGGAACTGCACAGCCATGACCATGTACCCTTGGCCGTCGAACATGGCCGTGATGCCGGCGTGGCGCAAGCGCTGGGCGGGGTCGCCTGCAGGGCCGAGCGGCAGCAAAACCCCTTTGCTGATCTCGTCGCCTTCAAGGTTCATGCCTTCGACCGAGAGCCGCTTGCTGGCATTCGCCGGAGCCGTTTCCAGCGCTTGCACCATTTCTTGGCCGCTCAAAGAGGTAAAGGGCGGCGCCACCACCATGTCCATCCAAAAATTGGGGCGAAACAGGGTAAAGCAGATCAGCAACAAGGCCACGGCCTCATACCAGCGGTTGCGGGCAAAAAAGTGCCCCTGCGTGGCGGCGGCAAAAATCAGCATGGCCACCGTGGCCGTCACCACGGTAAGCACCAGATCGAATGGCCCGGTCAAACCTATCAGCAGCAATTGGGTGTTGAAAATGAACAAGAACGGCAAAATCGCGGTGCGCATGCTGTACCCAAATGCAGTGATGCCGGTTTTGATCGGGTCGCTGCGTGCAATCGCCGAAGCGGCTATCGAGGCCAAACCCACGGGTGGGTCACGTCGGCCATCAGGCCAAAATAAAACACGAACATGTGCACCGCAATCAGCGGCACGATCAAGCCCTGCTGCGCCCCGAGTTCAACGATCACCGGCGCCATCAAGGTGGCGACCACGATGTAATTGGCGGTGGTGGGCAAACCCATGCCCAGCACCAAACAAATCAGGGCCACCAGCACCAGCATCAGCGTCAGGTTGCCGCCCGAGAGGATTTCCACCAGTTCGGTCATGACCTGCCCGACGCCAGTGAGCGAGACCGTACCGACCACGATCCCGGCCGCCGCCGTCGCTAGGCCAATGCCGACCATGCTCTGCGCCCCTAGGGCCAGTCCGTCGATGAGGTCTTGCACCGCAAAGCGAAAATTGGCCCAGACGCGCCGGTCGCCGCGCATCAGACCCAGCAGGGGTTTTTGCGTCAGGATCAGAAAGATCAGGAATGCCGTGGCCCAAAAGGCCGACAGCGCCGGCGAGAGTTGCTCGACCATCAGGCACCAGATCAGCACCACCACCGCCAGCAGATAATGCAGCCCGGACTTGACGGTCGGGCCGGTTTCGGGCAGCTCGAACAAGGGGGAATTGGGGTCGTCCAGCTCCAGTTCGGGCAGCTTGGAGCTGAGCCACAGCAGGCCCACATAGGCCGCCAGCAGCCCAAGCAAGATCACCGGCAGCGCCGCCTCACCCAGTGTGCTGCGTATGAAGCCGATGCCGTAGTAGGTGAGGCCGGCGAGCACGATGAAGCCCGTGATGGTCGTCAACACCGACAACATGCGCTGGGCAAAGGTGGAGGCATGGCGGCGCGGCAAGCCCTGCATATTGGCTTTGACGGCCTCTAGGTGCACGATGTAGAACAGCGCGATGTACGAAATGATGGCCGGCAACAAGGCGTGCTTCATCACCTCGACGTAGGGAATGCCCACGTATTCGACCATCAGAAAGGCTGCTGCGCCCATCACCGGCGGCATGATCTGGCCGTTGACCGAGGCCGACACCTCGACTGCACCCGCTTTGTCGGGGCGGTAACCCACGCGTTTCATCAGCGGAATGGTGAAGGTGCCGGTGGTGACCACATTGGCGATCGATGAGCCGGAAATCACCCCGGTGGCGGCCGACGAAACCACGGCCGCCTTGGCTGGGCCGCCGCGCATGTGGCCCAGCAGGGCGAAGGCGCTTTTGATGAAGTAGTTGCCGGCGCCGGCTTTGGCCAAGAGTGAGCCAAACAGCACGAACAGAAAGATAAAGCCGCTCGACACCCCCAAGGCAATGCCGTACACCCCTTCGGTGGTGAGCCAGAAATGCGACACCGCGCGGTTGATCGAGGCCCCTTGGTGCGCCATCAGGTCGGGCATGATGGGGCCGGCAAAGGTGTAGAACAAAAACACCAGCGCCACGATCACCATGGGCAAACCCAGCACGCGCCGGGTGGCCTCCAGCAGCAGCGTGCAACCAATCACCGCGACATACACATCCATGGTTGTAGGCAGCCCGGGGCGTGCCGCCAATTCGCGGTAAAACAGATACAGATAGCCGGCACAAAACGCCCCCACCAAAGCGAACACCCAGTCGAGCAAGGGCACGCGGTCGCGGGGCGAGCGCTTGCGCGCCGGAAACAGCATGAAGGCCAGAAACACCGCAAAAGCCAAGTGGATGGAGCGGCTTTCGGTGTGATCGAAAATGAAAATGCCCAAGGCAAAGGGCAGGGGTGAGGCGATCCAGAGCTGAAACAAGGACCAGCTCACGGCCACGATCAGCAGCAACTTGGCGATCGCTGGGCCGGGTTTGCGCCCCCCGGTGTCGGTCTCTTCGACCAGTTTGTGGACATCGACCGGGGGTTTGTCGGATAGGTTGGTAGCGCTCATCTAAAGGCACCTGATTCAAAAAACGGCTATGGCGGCAAGGCAACAAGAAACGCCCAATGCCAGCCTAGCCGACATTGGGCGCAAGGGCGGGTATGCCCTGGTTGGAGTTGAAGCTACAGATCAGCGAATCCAGCCGCGCTCACGGAAGTAGCGTGCGGCACCGGGGTGCAGCGGTGCGGTCAAGCCGTCGCGGATCATGGTCTCGTGGCTCAGGTTGGCCAGCGCGGGGTGCAGGCGGCGGAAGGCGTCGAAGTTCTCAAACACCGAGCGCACCAGCAGGTACACCGATTCCTCTGACGCACTGGCCGAAGTCACCAAGGTGGCGACCACGCCGTAGGTCTGGGTGGGTTGGTCGTTGCCGCGGTACATGCCAGCCGGGATGGTGGCACGGGCGTAGAAGGGGTTTTCGGCAATCAGCCGATCGACCGCCGGGCCGGTGATGTTGACCAGCCGCGCGCCGCAGGTGGTAACGGGGTCGAGGATGTTGGCACTCGGGTGGCCGACGCCGAAGAAGAAGGCGTCGATGCGGTTGTCGCACAGGGCGGCGCCGTGTTCGTCGGGGCGCAGTTCGGATGCGAGGCGGAAGTCGGCCGTGGTCCAGCCCATGGCGGTGAGCAGCTTGTCCATGGAAGCGCGGTGCCCGGAGCCCGGGTTGCCGACGTTGACGCGGAGGCCACGCAGATCGCTGAAGTTGCGCACGTTGGCGTCGGCGCGGGCCAGCACGGTAAAGGGCTCGGGGTGGATCGAAAACACCGAGCGCAGTTCACGGAAGGGGCCCGCTTGCTGGAAGGTGCTGGTGCCGTGGAAGGCGTGGTGGTTCCAGTCGGACTGGGCGATGCCGAAATCGAGGTCGCCGGCGCGGATGGTGTTGATGTTGGCCACCGAGCCGCCGGTCGATTCCACCGTGCAGCGGATGCCGTGGCGCGCGCGGTCTTGGTTGATCAGGCGGCAAATCGCCCCACCCACCGGGTAGTAAACGCCGGTGAGGCCGCCGGTGCCGATGGTCATGAAGCGCTGCGGCGTTTGCGCGCTGGCCACGGGGGCGGACGCCAAAGCCACGGCGGTGAGCGCGGCGACGGACAGGCCGGATAGGATTTGCTTCAGGGTGGTTCTCATGGGTGGAGCTTCCAGAGTCGTTGAAAATGTGCCGCATGCGATGGGCGGCGCAAGATGCCGGTTTGTGACCAGCGGGTTGCAGTTTGTAACACGGTTCGGCCACATGGGGCCTTATGGTTTCCCCGAGTGGAAGAGAAAAATCTGCAACACCGGGCTACAAAATTTCAAGCAGGGCCGCATCGAGCGCCGCGCGCAGCCGCTGCACGATCAGCGCGGTTTCGTCTTCGCTGACGATGAACGGCGGCGCCAGCAAAATGTGGTCGCCCGTGCGGCCATCGACCGTACCGCCCATCGGATAGACCATCAGGCCTTGCGCCATGGCCGCCCGTTTGAGGCGCGCATGCAGGCGCAGCGCCGGATCGAAACACTGCTTGCTGGCGCGCTCGCGCACCAGCTCCAAGCCCCAGAACAGGCCACGGCCGCGGATATCGCCCACGTGGGGGTGCTCGGCGAATGCCGCTTGCAGCAGCTGCTGCAACTGCAGGCCGCGCTGGCGCACGGCAGGCAGCAGCTGGTCGCGCTCGATCACCCGCTGCACCGCCAGCGCCGCCGCGCACGCCACCGCGTGCCCCAGGTAGGTGTGGCCGTGCTGGAACAGGCCGCTGCCCTCGGCCAAGGCGGCCACGAGGTGCCCTTGGGCCAGCACGGCCCCGATGGGCTGGTAGCCGCCGCCCAACCCCTTGGCTATGGTGAGCAAATCGGGCGCCACGCCTTCTTGCTCGCAGGCGTGCAGGGTGCCGGTGCGGCCCATGCCGCACATCACCTCGTCGAGGATGAGCAAAATGCCATGCCGGTCACAGAGTTGGCGCACCCCTTTGAANTAACCTGGCACCGGGGTGAGCACGCCCGCCGTGGCGCCGCCCACGGTCTCGGCCACGAAAGCNATCACNTTTGCGCCGCCCAAGCGCTCGATCGCNGCCTCCAGTTCGCGCAGCAGGCGCTGGCCGTACTGCTCGGGCGACTCNTCGGGCGCGCAGTCGCGGTAGGTGTAGCAGGGTGAGACGTGCTCGACTTCGATCAGCAGCGGCTCGAACTGGGCCCGGCGCCAGGCATTTCCGCCCACCGCCAAAGCGCCCAAGGTGTTGCCGTGGTAGCTCTGGCGCCGGGCTATGAAGTGGCGCCGCTGCGGTTGCCCGATCTCGACGAAATACTGTCGCGCCAGCTTGAGCGCGGCCTCCACCGCTTCCGAGCCGCCGCAGACGAAGTAGGCGTGGCTCATGCCGGCGGGGGCGTTGGCAACCAAGTGGTTGGCCAATTGCTCGGCCACTTCGGTGGTGAAAAAACTGGTGTGGGCGTAGGCAAGGCGGTCGATCTGCTGATGCATCGCGCGCAACACCTCGGGGTGCCCATGCCCCAAACAGGAAACGGCCGCGCCACCGCAGGCGTCAAGGTAGCGCTGGCCGTGCTCATCGGTGATCCACGCCCCCGAACCACTCACCGCGCGCGGCGGCAAGTGCTGCAATTGGCGGTGCAAGACGCGGGTGGTTTGCATGGTCGGACTCAGTTCGACGGCTCGTCCTCGAGCGCCAACAGGTCGCTGGCCTCAAGGCCGGTGGGTGCGTTGGCGGGCAATGCTTCTACGTCGCGCAACTTGCGCTCGATGGCGCGGGTGCGGGTGCCGATTTCGCTGAATTT
>JGI24119J20153_100343_pt1 | contig 7036 bp, 6 predicted proteins | sample Subbio2Aug_QV11A_FD_20153 | JGI IMG/M metagenome (IMG submission 20153) | reverse complement strand
AATACGACCGGCTCGAGCGCCACCTGCGGCCCGAGCAAGCCATTCTGGGGCTGCGCAAACACCTGGGGCTGTTTGCCAACTTCCGCCCCGCGATCTGCTACCCGCAACTGGTCGATGCCTCGAGCCTCAAGCCCGAGCTGGTGGCCGGGCTCGACATCCTGATCATCCGCGAGCTCACCGGCGACATCTACTTCGGCCAGCCACGCGGCCGCCGCATCGCCAGCGACGGCCTGTTCCCCGGCAGCGAAGAAGCCTTCGACACCATGCGCTACAGCCGGCCCGAGATCGAGCGCATCGCGCACGTGGCGTTCAAGGCGGCGCGTCAGCGTGGCAAAAAAGTCACGAGCGTGGACAAAGCCAACGTGCTCGAGACCTTCCAGTTCTGGAAAGACGTGGTGACCGAAGTCCACGCCCAGTACCCCGATGTGGCGCTGGAGCACATGTACGTGGACAACGCCGCGATGCAACTGGTCAAGCGCCCCAAGGCCTTCGACGTGATCGTGACCGGCAATATGTTTGGCGATATTTTGTCGGACCAAGCCTCGATGCTGGCCGGCTCCATCGGCATGTTGCCCTCGGCCAGCCTGAACGAGCGCGGCCAGGGCCTGTACGAGCCCAGCCACGGCAGCGCGCCCGACATCGCCGGACAAGGCGTGGCCAACCCGCTGGCCACGATTTTGAGCGCGGCCATGATGCTGCGCTTCTCGCTCGGCCAGCCCGAGGCGGCGGCGCGCATCGAGGCCGCAGTGCAAACCGTGCTCGAGCAAGGCCTGCGCACGCCCGACATCATGGCCCCCGGCTGCACCCGCGTCGGTACGGCGCAGATGGGCGCGGCGGTGCGGGCGGCGCTGGGCTGATCCAAGCTCCCTAATTCCAGCCAGCTCCACCGGTGTTAGTCTCTATGCAAATGCTGCCGCAGTGGCTGTACCCTTGGGTGCCCAGCATCGTGCTCGGTGCGCAGATCACCCTGCTCATCGTGGGTGCGTGGCTGCTGCGCGCCCTGTTTGGGCGCTTGGTGCGGCGTACCAGCACGCGCCATGGGCTGCCACCCGAGTTTACGTTTGTCGCTTGCTCGCGGGCAAGATCGTGATCTACGGTGCCGCCCTGTTGCTGGTGCTCGACCGCCTGGGGGTTTCGGCCACCGTGCTCTGGACCGCGTTCACCGGCTTTGCGGCCGTGGCGGCGGTGGCCTTTTTTGCCGCCTGGAGCGTGCTGTCCAACATTTTTTGCAGTTTTTTGATCTTTGTTACCGGCATCGTGCGCTTGCACGACCACATCGAAGTCGTGGAAAACGGCCAAACCGCTGGGCTCAGGGGCCAAGTGATCGACATCAATCTGATCTACACCACGGTGCAGGAACACAGCGCCGACGGCTCGGGCTCGACCCTGAAGTTTCCCAACAGCATGTTTTTTCAACGCATCACGCGCACTTGGCCGGGCGAGCCGCCCGCGCCAGTGGTCGCGCCCACGGGCGCCGGTGCCGCCTCCCAGCCGCCCAGCGGCGGCGCTACGCCCTAATTGCACCCCCCGGGGGCCGGCGGCGCCAGCGCCTCCAGACCCACGCATAAATCACGCCGTTGAACCCCAGCACCAGCGCCCCGAGCAGGTATTGCAGCTCGCGCGTCAGGCCTGCGGGGTAGATCACGGCCAGCAAGTAGTGCTCGATGAAGCCGCCCGGGGCCATGCCGGCCTGGCCGGCCTGGAGCCGGAAATGGTTTTCGATGTCGGTGAGCGGGCACGGCGCCCCGGCGATCATGACAAAAAACGCCCAAGCCGCGCACGGCAGTTGCAGCCACGGCACCCAGCGCCACCACAGCGCCAGCACGGCTCCGAACACCGAAAAAACAATGTAGAGCAGGTGCAGGCTCATCACCGCTTCGGCCGCGATTTGGTACCACATGGCAGTTTTGCTCCAGACGAAAGAGGCCATCAAAACCCGCGGGCGCTGTGGCGCAGCGCAAACTGCGCTGTCAAGGCCCCAGAGCACCGCAGCGGTCGCCATCGGCTAGAATGTACGACCATGTTTGCCGCCCAATCGTTCACCTCGAACCACACCACCGCCACTCCGGCACGGGTGTGGGGGCGCGCAATCGTTAAAACCACGACCGGCTAAACCCCAGCCCGGTTCGTCGCGCGCCCCCACCCGGCCAGACGAGCCGGGCAGGACGGTACCCGGGGTCTGGATCCGTATTTCTGCAACCTGAAAGGGCGTTCGTCATGAGCAAGTTGGTAGGTCTGGTGGGCTGGCGCGGCATGGTCGGCTCGGTGTTGATGGATCGCATGACGGCCGAGGGCGACTTCGCGCACATCGACCCGGTGTTCTTTTCCACCTCCAACGCCGGCGGCGCCGCCCCGGCGCAGGCCCAAAGCCAGCGCACACTGCAAGACGCCAACGACGTGGCGGCCTTGGCGCGCTGCGACATCGTCCTCACCTGCCAAGGCGGAGACTACACCAAAGCCGTGTACCCGCGTCTGCGCGCCAGCGGCTGGCGCGGGCACTGGATCGACGCCGCCTCGGCGCTGCGCATGGAACCCGAGGCCGTGATCGTGCTCGACCCGGTCAACGAGGGCCTGATCCGCCAGCGCTTGGCTGCCGGCGGGCGCGACTGGATCGGCGGCAACTGCACCAACTCGATTTTGCTCATGGGCCTGTGCGGCTTGTTCCGCGCCGATCTGGTGGAGTGGGTCAGCTCGATGACCTACCAAGCGGCCTCAGGCGGCGGCGCCAACCACATGCGCGAACTGCTGCAAGGCATGGGCGTGTGCCACGCCGCCGTGGCCGCCGACTTGGCCAACCCAGCCAGCGCCATCCTGGACATCGACCGCAAAGTGGCGCAGGCCATCCGAGATGATGTGCCGCGCGAATACTTCGGTGCCCCGCTGGCCGGTGGCCTGATCCCGTGGATCGACGCGCAGCTCGACAACGGCCAGTCCAAAGAAGAATGGAAAGGCCAGGCCGAGGTCAACAAAATCCTGGGCACGGCCCAGACCATCCCGGTCGATGGCCTGTGCGTGCGCATCGGCGCCATGCGCTGCCACAGCCTGGCCCTCACGCTCAAACTCAAGCATGACCTGCCGCTGGCCGAAATCGAAGCCCTGATTCGGGGCGGCAACCCCTGGGTCAAATGGGTTCCCAACGAGCGCCCGGCCAGCGTGGCCGAGCTTACGCCAGCAGCCATCACCGGCGGCTTGCAGGTGGGCGTGGGCCGGGTGCGCAAGCTCAACATGGGGCCGCAGTACCTGTCGGCCTTCGTGATCGGCGACCAACTGCTGTGGGGCGCGGCCGAACCGCTGCGGCGCATGCTGCGTATTCTGCTAGCAGCCTAAGGGCATGGCGGCAAGGGGAATATAAAATCTGTTGCACCAGTGCAACGCAAATCCCCTGCTTGGATGCCATTTGGGCCCCAGATTTGCTTCGGGCTGCTTCTGAGCTTGTGNGTGCAAGCGCTTGATGTTATGGTCGAATANCTTTGAAAATGACAGAGGTGTCTGTGCCGAATTGCCCTTCAAAAATGCACCCCACNGGACCTGTTGCCTTGGCCACCGACAAACCACCTGCGCCACCCCATCGGCTGCGCTGGCNCTCGGTGGCGAGCGCGGCGGCCTTGGTGGCGGCCTTGGCGGTGCCGGCCAGCCAAGCTTGGGCNGTGGCGCTGGGAAGGGTGACGGTGCAATCGCAACTGGGTGAGCCGCTGCGCGCCGAAATCGACTTGCCCCAGCTCAGCGCCCAAGACGCCGCCACCTTGCAAGCCAGCGTGGCGGCGCCCGAGCGCTTTCAGGCGCTCAACCTGAGCTTTAACCCGGCCTTGGCCGATTTGCGCTTTCAACTGGTCACGCTGCCCGACGGCCGCAGTGTCTTGCGCCTGAGCAGCACCGCCGCCATCAACGAACCCTTCCTCGATTTGCTGGTGCAAGCCAACTGGGCCAATGGGCAGTTGCTGCGTAGCTACACCCTGTTGTTCGACCCACCCAATTTGCGCCCGGATCCGGCACCACAGCCGCCGGTTGCAGCTGTTCCTCTTCCTGCCCCCCCTCCTGCCGCTCCTGCTGCTGCCCCGACAGCGCCGCCCGCGCCATGGGTGACCCAGGTGCGTCCGGCCGTGCCACTGCCCCCGGCCGCCCCTGCGGCCGCCGCCCCCGCACGACCCCGCGCCCATGCGCCTGCCGCCGATCCCACCCCCGCGTCGATCACGGTTCGGCGCGGCGACACCGCCGGCCGCATCGCTCAGGCGCACCTGCCCGCCGGGGTGTCGCTCGATCAGATGCTGGTGGCGCTGCTGCAAGCCAACCCGCAAGCGTTCATCGGTGACAACGTCAACCGGCTGAGCGCCGGGGCGGTGCTCGACCTGCCCAGCACCGAAGCGGCCAGCGCCACCCCCGCCTCAGAGGCGCGCCGCATCGTGCAAGCCCACAGCCGCGATTTCAACGAATTCCGGCGTCGGCTGGCCGCATTGGCCCCGGCCCAAGCGGCACCCGAAGCCACCCGCGCTGCGGCCGGTGCGGTGCAAGCCGAAGTCACCGATCCACGCCCCGCTGCCACCGCGCAAGACCGCCTGACGCTCGAGCGCGGCGCCTTGCCCGGGGCCGCTGCCGACCAGTTGGCCCAGGCGCGGCAACAGCAGGCCACGCAGCAGCAAATCACCGAAGTCGAGCGCAACCTGCAAGAGCTCGAGCGCCTGCGCCAGGCTGCGCAAGCGCATGCAGCGGCGCCTGTTCCGGCCCCTGCAGCGCCGGCCCCCGCCGACGCCGCGCCAGCTGCGGCCGCCACCCCGGAAGCACCTGCACCCGCCGCACCGGCCCTCGAGGCCCCGGCACTGGCGGCAGCGCCTGCTCCTGCAGCCCCCGCTGCCCCACCAGCGCCCCCACCGACCGAAGTGGCGGCGCCCGGTTTGCTTCAGACCCTCACCGCCCACCCCTTGGCGCTGCCCGCAGCGGGCGGTGCCGCAGCCTTGCTGTTGCTGGGGCTGCTGGCCGCGCGCATCCGCAGCCGCCGCCAGCAAGACCAAGCCGCCTTGGCCGATCGGGACGACCCGCAATCGGAACCCGCGAGCGGTGCGCTGGCCGATGCCCCCACCGATGCGCCAGCAACCTCGATGATGTATTCGCCCAGCCAGCTCGATGCTGGCGGCGACGTCGATGCCGTGGCCGAAGCCGAGGTGTACTTGGCTTATGGCCGCGAGAAGCAGGCCGAAGACATTTTGCTCGAATCCATCCGCCTGCACCCCGAGCGCCTGCCCGCGCACCTCAAGCTGCTCGAAATTTACGGTCAACGGCGCGACCTGGCCGCCTTCAACGCCGCGGCCCAGACCCTGCACCAAGTGAGCGGGGGCACCGGCGACGCCTGGGAGCAGGCGCGCGAAGCCGGCCAGTTGCTCGACCCCGACAACCCCCTGTACCAACTGGTGCCATCCAGCACCCCGTCCGGCAGCGCCCCTGCAACCGGCGCTGCGTCGAACGCCGACAACCCGGCAGCGGTGGCTCCCGATTTCGACTTGGGATTTGCAGACTCCGCCTCGGGGCCGGCATCCCGCTCCGGCCCTGCAACCGGCTCGGACCCCACCTCGCGGCAGGCCATGGATGCCGCCGACGAGGAACTCGAGGCCCTGCTCACGGGCACCCGCAAGCCCACCACCCCAGCCACCGACTTGGCTTTTGATTTCGACTTCGAGCAAGCCCCTGCAGCCGCATCCGCACCCGCCACCACTGTGCCAGCCACTCAAGCTGCGCCGGTTTCGGCTGCCCCTGCGCTCGACATCGACTTCGATCTCGACCTCGACGACACCCCCGCACCCGCCACCCAGAAGCCGCCGGCCACCCCGCCTGCTCCGGCCAACGCGGCAACCGCCTTGCCCAGCAGCCTGCAGGATTTGTCGCTGGACCTCGACCTCGACCCCGAACCCTCGGGGGCCGACCCGCTCGAGACCAAGCTGTCGCTGGCGCAAGAGTTCGACGCCATCGGCGACACCGACGGCGCGCGCTCGCTGGCGCTAGAGGTCGAGTCCGAGGCCACCGGGGCGCTCAAAGAACGGGCCCGGGCCTTCTTGGCGCAGCTGGGCTAAGTCCCTCAAGCTCCCCAAAGCTCCCCTAAGCCCCCGCACCCACCGCAGAAAGCCCACACCTTTGCGCCTCGCGCTCGGACTCAGCTACTCGGGCAGCGCCTACCAGGGCTGGCAGAGCCAAGCCAGCGGCCAGACGGTGCAAGACCACTTGCAGGCCGCGCTGGCGACCTTCACCGCCGCCCCGGCCGTGAGCACCCTGTGCGCCGGGCGCACCGACGCCGGCGTGCACGCCCTGATGCAGGTGGTGCACTTCGACACCCCAATCGAGCGCCCGCTGCACGCTTGGGTGCGCGGCTGCAACCGCTACCTGCCGCCCGACATCGCCATCCAGTGGGCGCAGGTGGTGCCCGCCAGCTTTCATGCCCGTGCCAGCGCGCTGGCGCGGCGTTACGTCTATGTGCTGCTCGAATCGGCTGTGCGCCCGAGCTTGGAACACGGCCGCGCCGGCTGGGTGTTTCGGCCGCTGTCGCTGCCCGCTCTGCAGGCGGCGGCGGCGCACCTGCTGGGCCGGCACGACTTCACCAGCTTTCGCGCCTCCAGCTGCCAGGCGCTCTCGCCCGTCAAGCACCTGCGCCGGCTCGATATTTCGCGCCACGGCGCCTACTGGCGCTTCGAGTTCGAGGCCGACGCCTTTTTGCACCACATGGTGCGCAACCTCATGGGCTGCCTGCTGGCCGTGGGCCAGGGTTTGCACGCGCCCGACTGGATCGCGGACGTGCTGGCGGCGCGCAGCCGCGCCGTCGCTGCGCCCACCTTCGCCCCCGACGGGCTGTATTTTCTGGGCCCGGTCTATGCGCCGCACTGGGGCCTGCCAGACCGGGTGCCGGGGCTGGACTGGTTGCCCCAAAGCCCCTAGTTGTCGCTTGCATCCCCGCCTGCTCCCATCTTTGCTCCCACCTTTGCCACCCCCGCAGATAGCGCCCGTCCCATGCCACACCGCACCCGCATCAAAATCTGTGGCCTCACCCGCCCGTCTG
>JGI24119J20153_100340_pt1 | contig 7274 bp, 7 predicted proteins | sample Subbio2Aug_QV11A_FD_20153 | JGI IMG/M metagenome (IMG submission 20153) | reverse complement strand
CCGACCAACGACCTCGACATCGAAACCCTGGAGCTGCTCGAACAGCTCCTGACCGAGTTCGACGGCACCGTGTTTTTGGTCAGCCACGACCGGCGCTTCCTGGACAACGTGGTCACCAGCACCATCGTCTATGAGGGCGCGGGCCAGTGGCGCGAGTACGAAGGCGGGGTCGAGGACTGGATCGCGCAATCGATGCGCGTGCACGGCGCCGCTCCGGTCTGGGGCCGCAGCGGTGCGGGCAGTGCGGGTGCGGCGAATCAGCCCGGCAGCAGCGGTACGGGAAACGCCAACGCCAACGCCGGCACGGCCCGCACCGCAGCGCCGGTTGCGGTCCAAACCCCTGCCCAAGCCTCTGCATCCAGCTCCACTGCGGCCTCTGCACCGGCCCCCAGCGCCACCCGGCGCAAGCTCAGTTACAAAGAGCAGCGCGAGCTCGAGGCCCTGCCGGCGCGCATCGAGGCGCTGGAGGCTGAACAAAAAGCCATCGACGCCGAGCTGGGCGACGGCTTGCTCTACGCGTGCCACCCAGACCGCGCCGCCGCCCTGGGCCAGCGCCACGCCGCCATCGACGACGAACTGCTGCAAGCGCTGGAGCGCTGGGAGGCGCTGGGTCAACCAGGCCAGCCGGGCTGATCGCGCCCGGTCGCCTCGGCGACGCGCCGGGGGCACTNGGCGCCATAAAGCACCACAATCGCCCCCATGGGAACCCTCTACNTGGTGCGCCACGGCCAAGCCTCGTTTGGCAGCGACGACTACGACCGCCTCAGTCCGCTCGGGCAGCNCCAAAGCCAGCGCCTNGGCGAGCACTGGCGCGCGCACGGCCTGCATTTCGACGCCGTTTACACCGGCACCCTGCTGCGCCANCGCCAAACCTGGGCGGGCATCGCGCAGGGGCTGGGCAGCAGCCTCGAGCCGCATGAGTGGCCCGAGCTCAACGAGTACGACAGCGCCGCCNTGATCGACGCCCTGCACGCCCNCCCCAGCGCCCCGGCGCACACCCCGCAGGGCTACCGCGAGCATTTTCGGCTGCTGCGCGACGCGCTGCGCCANTGGTCGGCCGGCGTNCTGACGCCGCGCGGCATGGGCAGCCACGCGGATTTCGTCGCTGGCGTCAACGCCGTGCTGGAGCGGGTGCGCACCCTGCACACGGGTCGGGTGCTGATCGTCAGCAGCGGCGGCCCGATCGCCACCGCCGTCGGTCAGGTGCTGGGCACCACGCCCGAGACCGCGATCGAGCTCAACCTGCGGTTGCGCAACACCGCGCTCACCGAATTCGATTTCAACCCCAAGCGCCACACGCTGGTGAGCTTCAACACCCTGCCCCACCTAGCACAGTCCGATCAGGCCGCCTGGGTCAGCTACGCCTGAGCGGCGCAGAGGCCGCGGGCTCGGGCAGTACCTCGGATTCGGCCTCGGACTGCACCTCGGGCTGCACCTCGGGCTGCACCTCGGGCTCGGCACCCTCGTCGAGGTCGAGCGCCAGCGCCAGCGCCGGGGCCAGCTCGGGCGCGCCGTCCTCGCCGTCCTCATCCTGCGCATCGGCCTCGGGGCTGCCAGGTGCGGTGCGCGCCAGCTGCTCGATCACGCTGGCCGACAGCTCGAGCCCGATCAGGTCGATGCTGCCCAGCCGCACCCGCACCGGCGTGCCGCGCTCCAGGCCGGCGCTGCCCGCGGCAGGGAGCACCAGCGGCAGGGTGTCGGCGCGCACCAGCCCGTCTTTGATGACGCTGGCGCTCAGTTCGCCGATCTGTTGCTGCTGCACGTAGCGCAGCGTCCAGTAGCGCTCCATGGCGTTTTGAAACTGCGCGTAGCTGGTGTAGGTGGCGTCGAAAGCGCTGATGATGGCCAGCAAAGCGGTGTCGCGCGGCTTGAAAGGCGCCGCCAGCGCGGCCGCCTTGCCGTGGCGCGCGCAGGCCAGCAGCTGCCACTGGTTGACCAGATCGGTGTAGCGGCGCAGCGGCGAGCTGCTCCAGGCGTAGCAAGCCACCCCCAAGCCGGCGTGCGGCAGCGCCTTGGCCCCCATGCGCACCTTGATGCCCGGCGCCAAGCTGGCTTGGCTGCGGTAAATGGCGGGCACGCCGCAGTCGGCCAGCCACTGGCCCCAAGTGCTGTTGGCCAGGATCATGGCCTCGGCCACCATCAAGTCCAGCGGTGCGCCGCGGCTGCGGGTGCCGATCTGCACGCGCTCCTCGCCCGTCGGGCCCTCGGGCGGCACATCTTGCAGCTCAAAGGTGTAGTCGGGGCGGGTGAAGGTCTCGGGTTTGCCGCGCACCAGCTCGCGCCGGGCTTTGCAGTGCAGCGCCAGCCGGTACAGAAAAGCCAATTCGGCTCGCAACGCCAGCACCTCCTGCGGCAGCGGCGCGCCGGCCTCGGCCGCAGGGTCTTGCAGCCAAGCGGCGGTCACGCCTTGGTCGATCTGGTCGTGGCGCAGGTTGTGCGCAATCGGCACCTGCTCGATGCGCGTCTCGAAACCCTGCAGCTCGAGCGTGGCGGCATCGAGGCGCAGATACAGCGACAGCGCCGGGCGCGCGCCCCCGGCATCCAGCGTGTAGGCCTTCACCACGCCATCGGGCAGCATGGTGATTTTGTGCCCCGGCATATAGACCGTGGACAGGCGCTGGCGCGCCACCTCGTCGAGCGCGCTGCCGGGCTCGATCGCCAGCCCCGGCGCCGCGATGTGGATGCCCAGCGTGACCACGGCGCTGCCCAGGCCCTGCAGGCTCAGGGCGTCGTCGATCTCGGTGGTGCCCGAGTCGTCGATCGAAAACGCCTGCACCGGCGCCAGCGGCAAGCCCTCGGGCAGCGGCGGCAAGGGCGGCAGGGCCCAAACCCCACGCCCTTGGGAAACTGGTCGAACAAAAAGCGCTGCCAATGAAACTCGTAGGCGTTGCGGATGGCGCCGGCGCGCTGCAGCAGCAGCAACGGGGCGGTGTGGGTGCTGCGCGCGGCGTGCACCACGGCCTTGTATTCGGGCGCGTTTTTATCGGGCCGGAACAAAATTTTGTAGAGCTGCTGGGCCACCGCCGGCGGGCACAGGCCCGCAGCCAGATCGGCTGCCCAGGCCTCGGTCTGGGCCTGAATCTGCTTTTTCTTCTCGATCGCCGCCAGCGCCTGCTGCACCACCTCGGCCGGGGCTTTTTTGTAGCGGCCTTTGCCGGCGCGCCTAAAGTAATGCGGGGCCTCGCTCAGACGCAACAAGGCCGCGAGCTGCTGCGCCAGCGTGGGCGGGTCTTGAAAATACTCGGCCGCCAGTTCGGCAAAGCCGAACTCGGCCTCGGGGGCAAACTCCCACGCCAGCTCGAGCTCGATCTGGGGCCGCAGGGCCTCGGCCGCCTGCAGCAGCGCCGCCGGCTCGGGTTGCGCAAAGCGCAGCAGCACCAAGGCGGCCTTGACCTTGACGCGCTTGCCCGATTCAAGCTCGACTTGCAGCGCGGCATCGGATTCAGACAGGATGCGGCCGGTGAGCAACTTGCCGGCTTCGTCAAACAGGGCGTACAAAATGGGGCTTTCTGGGCGGGGATGGGGGTGGGCGGCAACGGCCCCGGCTGCCGTCGTGCGCCGCGCGGGGGTGGGCTCAGAGTTTAACGGCCAGCGCCAGCACGGCCACACCCAAGTGCGGCCGGCGGCGGGCGGCAGGCCACACCCAAGGGCGGTAGGCGGCGGACGGCTCTGGCCACACCCAAGGGCGGTAGGCGGCGGACGGCTCTGGCCACACCCAAGGGCGGCGGGTGGGCTGGGTGCGCTCGCAGCGCCATTGCGGCCGAAGGACGCCTAAGCAAGAGCGCACCCAGCCCGCCCGCCGCCCGCCCCCGCAGAACTGCCCCCCGCCCTAAAGTAGCCCCAGCCTCAGAGGCTCTCAGGGGATACCCAGCCACTTGTGCGTTTGCAGCGACAGGCGCCACTGCGGCTGCGCCATGCAGTAATCGATCGCTTGCTGGGTGTGCTGGGCGCGCTGCGGGCCGTCGAGCGGCTGCAAAAAGAAATGGGCAAAATCCAGCGCCGCAAAGCGCTCGGGCTCGGCCCCGGGCTGCGGATAGACCAGCTTGAGCTCGTCGCCGCGCCGCACGCGCAGCTCGGTGCCGGCTTTGGGGCTGACGCAGACCCAGTCCAGCCCCGCGGGCAGGTCCAGCGTGCCATTGGTCTCGAGCGCGATCTCAAAGCCTTCGTTGTGCAGCGCCTCGATCAGCGCGGCGTCGAGCTGCAGCAAAGGCTCGCCCCCGGTGCACACCACCAGCGGCCGCCCCGCTCCTGCGCCGCTGCCGCCGCGCCAGTGGCTGCGCACCGCCTGCGCCAACGCCTGCGCGCTGGCAAACCGGCCGCCGCCGGCGCCGTCGGTGCCCACAAAATCGGTGTCGCAAAAGCGGCACTGGGCGCTGGCGCGGTCGGCCTCGCGCCCGCTCCACAGGTTGCAGCCGGCAAAGCGGCAAAACACCGCAGCGCGGCCGCTCTGTGCCCCTTCGCCTTGCAGGGTGTAAAAAATCTCTTTGACGCTGTAGCTCATGGCAGCCGCACCTGTGCGCCGCAGCCAGGCGTCTGGTACAGATCGACGCGCTCCAGCGCCACCAGTTCGCGCCGCCCTTGCTGCAAGATCCAGCCCGCCAGGCTGGCGCAATCGCAGTCGGGCAGCGCAGCGCGCTCGGCCAACTCGTGCAAAGGCTGGTGGTCGAGGGCTTTGAAAATCGGGTCGAACAGGCGCTTGACGTCGCCAAAATCCAGCGTCCAGCCCTGCACCGCATCGAGCTCACCGCCCAGATGCAGGCGCAGCGTGTAGGTGTGCCCGTACAGGGCAGCCAAAGGGTGCTCGGCCGGGGCCTGGCGCAGCCGCCGCGCGCTGTCGAGCGTCAGGTCTTTCCAGATGCGGTAGCGCTGCCCGTCGTAGCGGGCGCCACACGAGGCGGTCTCGAATACCGTGACCCGGCTCAAGGCCGGCAGCGCCGGCACGAGCTGCTGCCACAACCACGCTGACAGCACCTCGCTGGTGGGGTTTTCCAGCCCGGGGATGTCGTTCAGGCACTGCCGGTGCAGGCGCTGCTGCAGCGGCGCCCAAGCGCGCTCGATGGCGTCTGCCACCCCAGCCGCCGCCTCGCCCCCATCTGCCCGCACATGGAGCAGCGCCTCGAAGCCGTGCCCGTGCATGCGGCCGCACTTGTGGCCAGCGGGCACGCGGGGCAACTGGTGCGCGGCCTCAAAGCGGTAGCGCCGCCAGATGTGCGCGCCGCCGCCGGCGTCGAGCGTGCAGCCGCTGCGCGGCGTGCTCTGCAGCCCGACCTGGGCCCCTTGCAAGCCATCATGTTGCAAGCGCTGCTGCAGCCAGCGCGCCAGCGCGGCGTCATCGGGTTCGGGCAAGCAGTCGTTGAGCAGGCGGTGGTCCAGCGCCGCCGTCACCGCCTCCAGGTGCTGCTGCAGCTGTTCGACTTCGGTGCCTGGGCACAGCGCCCAGCCGGGCGCGGCGTGGGCGCGCAGCCGCGACACGAAGCTGTGGCCATGCAGGCGCGCCTGCGGGTGCGGCGCTGGGCGGCCCAGCAGTTGCCGGGCGGCCTCGAAGCCGGCTTGGGCGCAGTGGTGGATGTTCAGCATGGAAATAGCCGCCTCAGGTGCTCGCGCCAAAGCGCTGCAGCAAGGGGTCGGGGCAGCCCGCCTCGGCAAAGCCCTTGGCGCGCAGCAGGCAGGCGTCGCAGGCACCGCAGGGCTGGCCCTGTGGCCCCGGGTCGTAGCAGCTGCAGGTCTGTGCCACGTCCACGCCCAGGCGCAGCGCCTCGCGCACGATGTCGGCTTTGCCCAGGTGTTGCAAAGGGGCGTGGATGCGCAGCCTTTGCGTGCCTTCCACCCCGGCCCGGGTGGCCAAATTGGCCATGGCCTCGAAGGCTTGGATGAAGGCCGGGCGACAGTCTGGGTAGCCGGAGTAATCGAGCGCGTTGACGCCGATGAAGATGTCTGTACTGCCCAGGGTTTCGGCCCAGGCCAGCGCCAGGCTCAGAAACACCGTGTTGCGCGCCGGCACATAGGTGCTGGGGATGCCCTGCGCCAGCGCCGCCAGCGAGCGGTGCTTGGGCACCTCGAGGGCGGCTTCGGTCAGGGCCGAGCCACCAAAGGCGCGCAGATCGACCGGCAGCGTGACGTGCTGGTGCGCCCCTTGGGCCCGCGCTTGCGCCCGCGCCAAGTCCAGCTCGTGGGCGTGGCGCTGGCCGTAGTCGAAGCTCAGGGCGCAGGTGGCAAAGCCGCGTTCGCGCGCCAGGGCCAGCACGGTGGCCGAATCGAGCCCACCGCTGAGCAGCACCACCGCCTTGGGTAGCGCGGCCGTCATGGCTGCAGCGCCGCAACCAAAGCGGATGGAGCGGATGGAACGGACGAGGCGGGCACAGGGAAGGGCCGCCCGTTGGGCGCACCCGATGGGAGCAAAGTCATGACAGTCCTTTTTTTTCGAGATGGGGGCGAGGGAACCCATCGAGCCGATGCACCGGCGCACAAGCCGAGCACAATTCCCGCATTTTACTTGGGCGATGCAGGGTCTTGGTTGCGGGGTCTTTCGTTGCGGCGTCAGGCTTGCCCAGCTAAAATCTGGCGCATAAAACGGCTTTAGGAGGGTTGGCATTGCACTGGTACCTTGTACACACCAAGCCACGCAGGGAACTGTGTGCGCTGGAGCATCTTGAGCGCCAGGGTTTTAGCTGCTACCTGCCGCTGCTGCGCACCGAAAAGCTGCGCCGCGCCAAGCTCGACACCTGCGACGAGCCCTTGTTTCCCCGCTACCTGTTCATCGAGCTCGATACCGATTTGCAATCCCGCAGCTGGGGCCCCATCCGCTCCACCGTGGGCGTGAGCCGCTTGGTCACGTTTGGCGGCGAGCCGGCCAAGGTGCCCGGCGCGCTGGTCGAGCAGCTGCGGCTGCACGAAAGCCAACTGCGCGGCCAGGTCGTGCCCTTGTTCCAGACCGGCGAACGGGTGCGCGTCACCCAAGGGCCTTTTGTCGGCCTCGAAGGGGTGTACCAAATCGCCGAGGGCGAACGCCGGGTGCTGGTGCTGATCGAAATGCTCTGCAAACCGGTGCTGCTGCCGCTCGAGCCCACCGCGCTGCGCAAAGCCAGCTAACGGGCCGCTGCGCGCGCCTGCGCCACGCCCAAGTTGGCCAAGGCATCGGCGCGCTCGTTGCCGGGATCGCCGGCATGGCCTTTAACCCAGCGCCAGTCGATTGCATGCCCACCTTGCTGCACCAAGGCGTCGAGCTGCTGCCACAGATCGACGTTTTTGACCGGTTGGCGCGCCGCCGTCTTCCA
>JGI24119J20153_100338_pt1 | contig 7367 bp, 8 predicted proteins | sample Subbio2Aug_QV11A_FD_20153 | JGI IMG/M metagenome (IMG submission 20153) | reverse complement strand
AGCACCCCGTAGGCGATCGAAATGCCCTTGAGCTGCAAGGCGATGTAGGGCACGATGCCGACCACCATGATGAGCGTGACCACCGCCGCCAGCCCCGGGCTTTTGCCGTAGCGGCTCGAGATGAAATCGGCGATCGAACTGATGCGGTAGGTCTTGGCGATGCGGATCATCTTGCGCACCACCACCCAGCCCAAAATCATGGCCAGCGTCGGCCCCAGATAAATGGGCAAAAACCACAGGCCATCGGTGGCGGCGCGGCCGATGCTGCCAAAGTAGGTCCAGGCGGTGCAATAGACCGCGAGCGACAGCGCATAGACCCAGGCGCTGCCAATCAGCGAACGCCCCTGGGCCGCACGCCGGTCGCCGTAAAAAGCGAGCGCAAACAGCAGCAGCATATACGCCGTGGCAACCGCGATGACCAGCAGGGGCGACATGGGGCGTTTGGCCAGTTTTGAGGAGGTGGGCGGGGCCTAGGCTCTGGGGCTGGGTGGGGCGGCGGGCGCTTGGGCTGGCGTGTGGCTGAGGGGATGCAGCCTAGTCGGGGCTGCGCTCGACCAACCAGGCCAGCAGCGCGATCAGCAGCGCCCAGAGCGTGAACATGGCCAGCGCAAACAGCGGAATGCCCCACCACTTGACGCTGCTGTCCCACAAAGCGATGAGCGGAAAGTTGAACACCAGCGCAGCGGCCGCAAACAGGGCCAGCAAGCGCTGCGAGAGCAAAGAGGGGTTCATGGCGTGCGTCTCGTGGGGGCAAGCAGGGAAGCCGGGCAGCGCCGGGGCGGGCTGGGCCGCTCAGGGCACTGGCGCTATCTTAGTCCTGAATCTCCTTGGCCATGAGGTTCGTGCGCCCTAGGCCCGAGGATTCAGCGCCGCTTGCCCACTGTCGAAGCCGTCGAGCTTGCCAGCGCCCGGCTGACCACAATCCCGTTCGTCGAGCAGCACGAAGTGCTCCACCAGTTTGACCATCAAGGACTTTTGCTCGGGCTTGCTTTCGGCCACCAGCAGCGCCAGCGCCACCAGGGTGTGGTCGTTGACCAGCCGCTCGACTGGCCGCGCCAGCAGGTGCTGGTTCAGGCGCAGATACCACAGAACAGGAACGAACCGGTGCGCTTGTTGCCGTCGGCCAGTGGGTGGTTCTTGATCACGAAGTACAGCAGATGCGCCGCCCGGCTGGCCACGTTGGGGTAGTAGAGTTCGTCGCCAAAGCCCTGCTCGATGGTGGCCAGCGCCGAGGCCAGCCCGTGACCGCGAATCTGGCCAAACAGCTCGGTGGCCTCGCCCTTGGCGATCAGCTCGGCCTTGAGTTGCGCGATGGCGGCCAGCACCTCGTCCAGATGCAGCGCCCGCATCGTGCCCTGCCGGCCGGTCTGCCCGGTCAGGCTCTGCTCGTCGTAGCCTTGCAGCAGGCTCCAGCTGCGGGCGTAGTCGGCGATGACCCGAACCACGGCTTCACCTTCGGTGCTGACCAGTTGCTGATGCGTCAGCGTGCGCGAGAGCAAGTCCAGCGCCTGCTGAAATTCGACACCGCGTTCGCGCAGGCGCTGCGGGTTCAGGCTGTAGCCCTCAACCAGATGCTGGCGCAGCACGCCGCTGGCCCACTGGCGAAAGCGCGTGGCGCGGCGGGAGTTGACCCGGTAGCCGACGGAGATGATGGCGTCGAGGTTGTAGTGTTTGAGTTGTCGGCGGACTTGGCGCTTGCCCTCGACTTGAACTACTAAAATTTCCTTAGCAGTTGCAAACTCTTCCAACTCCTTGTCGGAAAAAATATTTTTCAGGTGCATCAGCACGTTCTCAGGGGTTGTTGAGAACACCTCGGCAATCTGGCGCTGTGTCAGCCAAACGGTCTCGCCCTCCAGGCGCACTTGCACCGGCTGATCGCCGGATTCGAAGATTACGATGTGGTTCATAGTTAGCCCTGAAGCCCCTAGGGGCTGAGTTCGTGCGCCCTGTACGCAATCCCGATAGTTAAGGGACCCTCAATCACCCCGCCAGCAGCGCCTTGAGTTCTTTGAGCATCAGGAATAGGTGGTAGGGATCGGTTGGGCTGGGCTCAAACTCCCAAGACGCATACCACTGCCGTGCCGCCTCATCCTTGGCGTGAACCAGCAGGCAACGAATGCCCGCAATGTCGGCGGCCTGTGCGGTGCGCAATAGCGCATCCTTGAGCAGCGCCTTGCCTAGGCCCTTGCCTTGGTGGTCGCGATCCACGGCCAGCCGGGCCAGAATCATCACCGGCAAAGGATGCCGGGCCAACCCTTTCATCACGCGCACAGGCGCGTCCTGCGGATCGACGCTTCCAACCGCTAGGCTATAAAAACCCACCACCTCGCCGTGCAGGCAACACACGTAGGTCTGGGCGCTGTGGGCTTTCTGGTTGACGAGGGCGTAGCGCTGCAGAAATTGGTTGAGCGCCGCTTGCCCGCAGTCGAAGCCGTCCGTTGAATCCGCAGGCGCGAGCTTGCGCAGCGGTTCATACGCTGCACTCAATCCAAAGCCCCGGGTTCAGTGAGCAGTTTTTGCAGGCGCGGCCTAGCTTGCACCGGACGGTCCAGCACCTGCTCAAACGCCTGCCACTGCTCAGCGTTGAGCACGAAATGACGCCGATCTGCCAGCGCCTGGTTGGCCGCGATCACCCCGGCATCCAGCAGGAATTCGCTGACGTTTTTGTGGCAGGAGCGCGCGGCTTCCTGCAGCAGCAGTTTGACGGCACTGCTGGCTCGGACATCGATCCGTTCGGTTTTGGAGAGGTTCAAGGTGCTCATGGCAACCTCCATATTCTGAAACATGCCGTCAGCATAACATCCGGACAACGTACTGACAAGACCATTCATAATGGAGCAAATCAATCTACTGGACTAGCCCACACGCCCAGCACGGCGGCGGCGCAGCGCTGGGCGGCGCCTTGGCCCTGCTGCCACAAGGCGGCGCAGCCGCTTTGTGCGGCGCGATGGGCACTGGCGTCGTGCAGCAGTTGGGCGCTGGCGTGCAGGGCGGCGGCCATGTCGGGCACGCGCTGGGCGGCGCCAAGCTGTTCGGCCTGGGCGGCGGCATCATGAAAGTTGTAGGTGTGCGGCCCCATGACGATGGGGCAGCCGCAGGCCGCCGCTTCGATCAGGTTTTGCCCGCCCAAAGGCAAAAAACTGCCCCCCAACCAAGCCAGATCGGCCAGCGTGTAGTAGGCCTGCATCTCGCCCAAGCTATCGCCTAGCCAAACTTGGGCCGCACGCGCTTCGGGTGGCAGTTCGGTGCCCTGCCACTGGCTGCGGCGCCAGACGCGCAGGCCGGCTTCGTGCAGCAGCGCGGCCACGGCGTCGAAACGCTGCGGATGGCGCGGCACCAACAGCCAGAGCGCATCGGGCGGCAAGGCTGGGGAGGCAGCCCTGCCCCGCTCTGGCTCCGGCCGCTGCGCCGCGCGCACGGCCTGCAGCCACAGCGCTTCTTCGCCGGCGCGGCTGCTGGCGAGCATGAGCACGCGCCGCCCGCCCAGGGCCTGCTTCCAGTGGCGGCCGCGCTCGATCAGCGCGGCGTCGGTTTGCAGGTCGTACTTGAGGTTGCCCATGACCTGCACCGCGGCCGCCCCGGCTTGGCGCAGGCGCTGCGCGTCGGCCTCGGTTTGCGCCAGCACCGCGCTCAGGCCCGCGTAAGCGGGGCGCAGCAGCAGGCGCAGCCGCTGGGCGCCACGGGCCGAGCGCGCGCTCAGACGCGCATTGACCAGCAGCAGCGGCACGCCCTGGGCGCGGCAGCCCTGCACCCAGTGCGGCCAGACTTCGGTCTCGATCAGCAGCCCGACGACGGGCCTGAAGTGCACCAGAAAACGCGCCACCGCAGCGGGTGTGTCCCACGGCTGCCAGACTTGCAGGTCGCCGGGGCGCAACAACTGCGCCCCTTGGGCGCGCCCGGTGGCGGTGCCGTGGGTGAGCAGCAGGCGCAGCCCCGGCATCTGCGCGCGCAGCTCGGCCAGCAGCAGCGCGGCGGCATGGGTTTCGCCCAGCGACACCGCGTGCACCCAGAGCCAGCCGCTCGAGGGCGCCAGACCGGGGTAGTGGCCCAAACGCTGCTCGACGTGCTCCAGATAGCCCGGCTCGGCCCGGCCGCGCCAGCGCAGCTTGAGCCGCACCACCGGCCACAGCAGCCGCTGCAATAGGCCGTAGAGCGCGAGCGCCACGCGCTCCCAGCGGCCCAGGGGTGGGGCCGCATTGGCCGCATTGGCCGCATTGGCCGCAGCCGCAGCCGGGGATTTCGCCAGCGCCGGCGCAGCCTTGGGCGCAGGCTGGGGCGCGGCCTCAGGCACCATCGAACAGGGCCTGATAGATGCGGCCTATGCCCGCCGCCTCTTGCTCGAGGCTAAAGGCCGACGCCACCCGCGCCCGCGCCGCCTCGCCCAAGCGCAGCGCCGCCTGCGGGTCTTGCAGCACCTGGCGCACCGCCTGTGCCAAGCCGGCAGCGTCGTCGGTGCCCACCAGATAGCCGTTCACGCCCGGCTGCACCAGTTCCTCGAAGGCGCCGGTGCGCGAGCACACCAGCGCGCAGCCGGTGGCCGCGGCTTCGAAGGGGGTAAGGCCAAAGGGCTCGTAGCGCGGGCAGGCCACGCACAGCAGGCAGCGCTGGTACCAGCGGTGCACCTCGCCGGCCGGCACCTCGCCCAAAAAAACGATGCGCTGCTCGAGCCCGGCGGCGGCGATCTGCGCCTGCAAGCCGCGCTGGTAGTCTTGGTGCTGCGGCTGCGCCAGCCCGGCGATCACCGCCGTGACCTCGGGCAGATGCGGCAGCGCGGCGATCATGGCTTGCACAAACACGTCGGTGCCTTTGTCGGGCCGCACGCGGCCAAACACGCCCACGCCGTAGCGCCCGGGCAAGCCGCTGTCGGCCCAAGCGTTGAGCTTGTCGGGCGGCGGCACAAAGCGCGCCAGGTCGATGCCGTGCGCCACCACGGCGCTGGTGTTGGGCACGAAGCTGGCGGCCTTGGGGGTGGTGGCAATCACCGCGTCCATGCGGCTGATGAGCCAGCGCGGAAACCAGCCGTGCCGGTGCTGCGCCGCCGAGGTGAACACGAGCTTGATCGGCAGCCGCAACACGTCGCGCGCCCACAGACCGGCCAGCATCTCGGGGTCGCGGCGCACGTGCCAGATGCGAAAGCGCCGCACCGGCGCCGGCCGGCGCGAGAGCGCGATCGCCTGCTTGAGGCTCAGGCCCGGCACACCGTTGGACAGCGGCGTGCCGCAATAGGCCAGCGGCCACTGGTGCAACTGCAGCGGCACCAGCGCGTTCACCGTGGCCGACACGCCGGTGTAGCGCTGCTTGAGGTTGAAGACGATGACCTCGGGGTCGGGGCTGGGGCTGGCCATGGTCAGTGCGCCGCGGCGCCCACGTGGGCCTCGGACTTGACGCGGCGCAGCAGCGCCAGCAGCTCGGCTTCGATGCGCGCCAGCGCCGCCGCCGTTTGGCCCTCGAAGCGCAGCACCAGCACCGGCGTGGTGTTGGAGGCGCGGATGAGGCCAAAGCCGTCGGGCCAATCGACGCGCAAGCCGTCGATGGTGTTCACCTGGGCCGGCGCGGCAAAGTCGGCCAAGGCCTGCAGTTCAGCCACCAGCCGGTGTGGCTCGCCTTCGGCGCAGGCCACGTTGAGCTCGGGCGTGGCAAAGCTGTTGGGCAGGGCCTCGAGCACCGCCGCGGCGTCGGGTGCGCGGCTCAGGATTTCGAGCAGGCGCGCGCCGGCGTAGCTGCCGTCGTCAAAGCCGAACCAGCGCTCTTTGAAAAAAATGTGGCCGCTCATCTCGCCGCCCAGCGGGGCATCCAGTTCGCGCATTTTGGCTTTGATGAGCGAGTGCCCGGTCTTGTACATCAAGGCCACACCGCCGGCGGCGCGGATGGCCGGCGCCAGCCGCTGGCTGCATTTGACGTCGAAAACGATGGTGCCGCCGGGCACGCGCGCGAGCACGTCTTGGGCAAAAAGCAGCATCTGCCGGTCGGGGTAGATGTTTTGCCCGCTCGGGGTGACGATGCCGAGCCGATCGCCGTCGCCGTCGAAAGCCAAGCCCAGTTCGGCGCCGCTGCGCTGCACGGCCGCGATCAGGTCGCGCAGGTTCTCGGGCTTGGACGGGTCCGGGTGGTGGTTCGGGAACTCGCCATCGACTCGCTGTACAGTTCGATCACCTCGCAGCCCAAGGCGCGAAACAACCCCGGCGCGCTGGCCCCGGCAACGCCGTTGCCGCTGTCGATGACGATCTTGAGTGGCCGCGCCAGCTGCACGTCGGCGACGATGCGCGCCACGTAGTCGGGCAGCACGTCGATGCGCTCGAGCTTGCCCTCGGGCTCCGCTGCCGCTTCCGGCGCGAGTGCCGCCATCGCCAAGCGCAGCGCCTGAATCTCGTCGCCGTAGATCGCGCGCCCGGCCAACACCATCTTGAAGCCGTTGTGCTGCTTGGGGTTGTGGCTGCCCGTGACCTGGATGCCGCTGTGGCAACGCGTGTGCGCGGCGTAGTAGAGCATGGGGGTGGTGGACAGGCCGATGTCGAGCACCGCCACCCCGGCCTGGCGCAGGCCCTCGATCAGCGCCGCCGCCAGCGTCGGGCTGCTCAGGCGGCCATCGCGCCCCACGGCCACGGTGCGCTCACCCAGCGCCAGCGCCCGCGCCCCAAAAGCGCGCCCCAGCGCGTGCGCAAAAGCCGGGTTCAGCGCCTCGGGCACCACGCCACGGATGTCGTAGGCCTTGAAGGCGCTGGCCGGATAGTTCGATGCAAAATTCATATCGTAGGAGTGATTGGGTACACATGCGGCCGCTGCCTAGCGGGCTTGGGGTTGATTGTAGAAAGATAGAATGGTGCGCATCATGCCCACCTCAACCCAACCCCTGTGGCGCTGCCTGCACCCCAGCCCGCTGGGTGATCTGCTGTTGCTGGCCAATGCCAGCCACGTGCTCGGGGTCTGGTTTGCCGACCAAAGCGCCATCCCGCGCTGGGCCTTGGAAGCGCCCCTTGCAGCCCAAACGCCGCCACCCGCCAGCGCGGCGGCGCTGCTGCAGCGCCTTGGGCAGCAGCTCGACGCCTACTTTGCCGGGCAGCGCCAGCGCTTCGATTTGCCCTTGGATTGGAGCCACGGCAGCGCCTTCCAGCAGGCGGTGTGGGCGGCGTTGGCGCGCCTCGAGCCCGGCCAGCGCTGCAGCTACGGCGCACTCGCCGCTGCCATCGGCCGGCCGGCAGCGGCGCGGGCCGTAGGCGGCGCGCTCGGGCGCAACCCGCTGGGCATCGTGCTGCCGTGCCACCGCGTGCTCGGTCACGCTGGGCGCTTGACCGGCTACACCGGCGGGCTGGAGCGTAAACAGCAGTTGCTGGCGCTCGAAGCCCGCTGGCCGGCGCCGCCGCCGGCTT
>JGI24119J20153_100334_pt1 | contig 7440 bp, 6 predicted proteins | sample Subbio2Aug_QV11A_FD_20153 | JGI IMG/M metagenome (IMG submission 20153) | reverse complement strand
CCGCCCAGCCAGTGGTATGCTTGGCCGGAATAGGTACATACCATTATGGACAACGGAACCCTTTTAGCGGCAGTGGATTTGGGCTCGAACAGCTTCAGGCTCGAGGTCGGCCGCTACGACTCGGGGCATGTGGCCCGGGTCGATTACATCAAGGAACCGGTGCGCTTGGGGGCCGGGCTCGACGAGTACAAAAACCTGAGCTTGGCCGCCATGGAGCGCGGCTGGGAGTGCTTGGCGCGCTTTGGCGAGCGCCTGCAAGGCTTCAAGAAAACCCAAGTGCGCGCCGTGGCCACCCAAACCCTGCGCGAGGCCCGCAACCGCGACGACTTCATGCGCAAGGCGCAGGCGGTGCTGGGTTTTGCGATCGACGTGATTTCTGGCCACGAGGAGGCGCGGCTGATCTATCAGGGCGCCTCGCACCTGCTGCCGCAGTCGGACGAGCGGCGCTTGGTGATCGACATCGGTGGGCGCTCGACTGAAATCATCTTGGGCCTGGGCTACGAGCCGCTGCGACTGGAATCCTACCGTTTGGGTTCGGTGTCGTGGACGCAGCGCTATTTTGCCCGCGGCCAGTTCACCACGCCCATGCTGCGCACTGCCGTGATCGCGGCCAAGGCGGTGCTCGACGAGGCCCTAGACACCTTTCCCGCTGCCGAATGGAAGCTGGCTTATGGCTCATCGGGCAGCGCCGGCGCGGTGTGCGAAATACTGGCGCTCAACGGTTTTGAGCCCGATGTGATCACCCGCCCCGGCTTGGACTGGCTCACCGAGCGCCTGCTGCGCGCCGGCAACGTGAGCGATCTGCGCCTTGAGGGCCTGCGCGACGACCGGCGCCCGGTGCTGTGCGGCGGCTTGAGCGTGCTGCACACACTGTTTGAGCTCTTTGATCTGCAGGTGCTGCACCGCTCCTACGGGGCATTGCGCCAAGGCGCGCTGTTTGACCTAATCGACCGCGAGAGCGACCAGACCGACATCCGCGAGCGCACGGTGCGCTGGCTGGGGGCGCGCTACGCGGTGGATCAGGCCCAGGCCGAGCGCGTGGCCGCTTTGGCGGTGCGGCTGTTTGCGCAAGTGGCCGACGAAGACCCGCTCAACGGCCGCTACTCGCGCAAGCTCGACTGGGCGGCGCGCCTGCACGAGATCGGCACCCACATCTCGCACGAACAATCCTACCGCCACGGGGCCTACATCCTCGACCACGTGGACGCGCCGGGCTTTTCGCTGCCCGAACTGCACCGCATGAGCCGCTTGGTGCTGGGCCAGCGCGGCAAGCTGCGCAAGATCGAACCCGAGCTGCAAGAAGAGCTGTTTGCCAAGCAGCTGTTGTGCCTGCGGCTGGCGGTGCTGCTGTGCCACGCCCGCAAAGACCCCGACACCGGCGCCCTGCGGCTGGGCTACAAGGCCAACCGCTTCAAGTTCAGCTCGGTGCCGGGTTGGTCCAAGCGCTATCCGCAATCGGCTTGGCTGCTGGAGGAAGAAGCGCTGGCCTGGCAAAAAACGCACTGGGCGCTGGACTTGGATTTGCGCTGATCTACAGAGCCCTATCGGTTTAGAGCAGCTCCGGCGTTTGCACGGTCACGATCACGGTTTGCGCGCAGCCGTCGCGCTCGCGCTGGCGCAGCCACCACACCGAACCCTTGCGGATCGAGCAGTCTTCCTCGCGCCAGTCGAGCAGCCGGGCCACGGTGCGGCCCAAAGTAGGCTGGTGCCCGACGACCAAGGCGGGCTGGCGCGCGTCGGGCCACTGCACCAACTGCAGCAGCTCTTCGACCGTGCCATCGGGGCGCAGTTCGTCGCGGGCCTTGTATTTGCGCCCGAGCGCGATCACGGTCTGTTCGGTGCGCACGGCGGGGCTGCAATACACGCGCACCCCTTCGGGCAGCTGGCGATCGAGCCAGGCCGCCATGCGCAGCGCCTGGCGCTCGCCCTTGGGCGTGAGGCGCCGCGAGAGGTCGGCGCCGCAGCCCTCTTCGGTTTCTTCCAAATCTTCGGCTTCGGCGTGGCGCCAGAGGATCAAGTCCATGTTCATCCTTTGCTCCCGTGGCGGGTCATGAGGTTGGTTTGGGCCGAGTGCAGCGGATTGCGGCCGCGCCCTTGGTGCACCCCAGCGCGCGCGTAGCTGCCGTCGGGTTGCAGCAGCCAGGCGTCGCGGCTGTCGTGCAGGTACTGGTGGATGCCCTCTTCCATCACGCGCTGGCGCAGCGCCGGGTCGGTCACCGGCCACGCCAGCTCAACGCGGCGCAGCATGTTGCGGTTCATCCAGTCGGCGCTCGAGAGCCACAGCTCCTCGTGCTCGCCGTAGCGGAAATAAAACACGCGCGAGTGCTCGAGCAGGCGGCCGATGACGGAGCGGATGCGCACGTTGTCGGTGTAGCCCGGCACCCCAGCCGGCAAAATGCAGGCCCCACGCACGATGGCGTCGATCTGCACCCCGGCCTGCGAAGCGTGCGCCAGCGCGCGCGCCAGCGGCTCGTCGGTGAGGGCGTTGGTTTTGAGAATGATGCGCGCGCCTCTAGCCCCTGTTTGGCGGCCGCCACACAGGCCTCGATGCGCTCGAGCATGCCTTTGTGCAGGTAAAACGGCGCCGCCAGCACCTTGTGCAGCTTGGGCAGACGGCTCTGGCTGGCCAGATGCAAAAACACGTGGTCGAGGTCGCTGGTGAGGGCCTCGTCGGCCGTGAGGTAGCTGAAATCGGTGTACAGCCGCGCCGTGCCGGGGTTGTAATTGCCGGTGGACAGATGGGCGTAGCGCACCAGCCGCCCCTCTTCGCGCCGCGTGATGAGCAGCATCTTGGCGTGCGTTTTGAGCCCGACGATGCCATACACCACCTGCGCCCCGACCGACTCGAGCCGCTCGGCCTGGTTGATGTTGGCCTCTTCGTCGAAGCGCGCCTTGAGCTCGACCACCGCCGTGACCTCTTTGCCGCGGCGCACCGCTTCGCGCAGCAAATCGGCCATTTCGCCCTTGCTGCCGGTGCGGTAGATGGTCTGTTTGATCGCCAGCACCTGCGGGTCTTCGACCGCCTCGCGCAAAAACGCCAGCACGGCGTCGAAGCTCTCGTAGGGCTGGTGGATGAGCACGTCGCCCTTTTTCAGGCGCTCAAAAAACGACTGCCCTGGCACCAGTTGCGAGGGCCAGCCGGGCAAGTAGGGCTCGAAGCGCAGGGCGGGCAAATCGAGCAGGTCGATCAGCTGCGTCATGCGCACCAGATTCACCGGCCCGCTGACGCGAAACAGGCACTCGGGTGGCAAGTTGAACTGCTGCAGCAGAAAATCAGACAAAAATTCGGAGCAGCCGGCCGAGACTTCGAGCCGCAGTGCCTGACCGTAGTGGCGGTGCTGCAGCCCAAGCCGCATCGCCGTGCGCAGGTTTTTGACCTCTTCTTCATCGACCGCCAGATCGGAGTGGCGCGTGACGCGAAACTGCGAGAACTCGGTCACCGTGCGGCCCGGGAACAAGTCGCCCAGATGCGAGCGGATCAGGCTCGAAATCGAGATGAAGCAAGCGGTTTTGCTCATGCGCATGCCGGGGATGCGCAGATAGCGCGGCAGCGAACGCGGCACCTTGACGATGGCCACTTCGTTTTCGCGCCCGAAGGCGTCGCGCCCAGCCAGCCGCACGATGAAATTGAGCGACTTGTTGGCCACCTGCGGGAAAGGGTGCGAGGGGTCGAGCCCCACCGGCAGCAGCAGTGGCTGCACCTCGGTGGCGAAGTATTCCCTCACCCAGCGCCGCTGCACCGGCGTGCGCTCGCTGTGCGCCACGATTTTGACGCCGCGTTTTTCCAAGATCGGCAACAGCTCCTCGTTGAGGATCAGGTATTGCAAATCCACCAAGGCATGAACCTTTGCCGCCACTTCGCGAAAGCTCTGGGCCGTGATGACGCCGCGCTGCTCGTTGGCCATGAAAGCCGCCAGCTGCGGCGCAAAACGCACCTCAAAAAACTCATCGAGGTTGGACGAAACGATGGTCAGGTAGCGCAGCCGCTCCAACATGGGCACGGCCGGCCGGCGGGCCAAGTCGAGCACGCGTTCGTTGAAGGCAAGTATGCTTTGGTCGCGGTCTAAAAAACCGTGCTTAGGGGGCGGTGTGGTGCTCATGCGTCTGGTTTACGATTCCCTGAAAGGCCATAACGTTCAATTATGGAACGGCCCGCACCCCGAAATGTGACAACTCCGCGTAAACCCGCATACCCAAACTCCGTCTGAGCAGCCTTCGCTTGCCGTCAGCGTGTAGGCTGCAGCCGCACGCTAGGCGCTCTCGGCCAAGCTGGCCACCAAGCGCTCGGCCCAGCCTTGCGCCAGCGCGGCTTCGCGCGCCTCGACCATCACGCGCAGCAGCGGCTCGGTGCCGCTGGCGCGTATCAACACCCGCCCCTGCCCCTGCAGCGCGGCTTCGGCCTGCGCCAGCGTGCGCGCTAGGGCGGCATGGGTTTGCCAGTCTTGCCCGGGCTGCAGGCGCACGTTGAGCAGGGTTTGCGGAAACAGCGTCAGGCCCTGCAGCAGTTGCGCCAGCGACTGGCCACTGCGCACGCACACCTGCAACACCTGCAAGGCGGCCACGATGCCATCGCCCGTGGTCTGCTTGTCCAGAATCAGCAGGTGCCCCGAGCCTTCGCCGCCGAGCTGCCAGCGCTGGCGTTGCAGCTCTTCGAGCACGTAGCGGTCGCCCACCGCGGCGCGGCGCAGCGGCACGCCCTTGGCTTGCAGGGCGAGCTCCACCGCCATGTTGGTCATCAGCGTGCCCACCACACCCGGCACCACCTCATCGCGCCCAAGGCGGTCGTCGGCCAGCAGATACAGCAGCTCGTCGCCGTTGTAGAGCCGGCCTTGGGCATCGACCAGCAGCAGGCGATCGGCGTCGCCATCGAGGGCGATGCCGAGGTCGGCGCGGTGCTGCGCCACCGCCGCCACCAGCGCCTTCGGGTGCGTGGCCCCGACCTCGTGGTTGATGTTGAAGCCGTCGGGCTGGCAGCCGATCTCGATCACCTCGGCCCCGAGCTCGTGAAAGACCTTGGGCGCGATGTGGTAGGCGGCGCCGTGCGCGGCATCGACGACGATTTTGAGCCCGCGCAGCGTCAGATCGGTGCCAAAGGTGCTCTTGCAAAACTCGATGTAGCGCCCGGCGGCGTCGTTGAGGCGCTGCGTGCGGCCCAGTTGCGCCGAAGCGGCCCAGTGCGGCGGCTGGCTGAGCGCGGCCTCGACCTCGAGCTCCCACTCGTCGCTGAGCTTGCTGCCTTGGGCGCTAAAAAACTTGATGCCGTTGTCGGCAAAGGGGTTGTGGCTGGCCGAAATCACCACGCCGAGGCTGGCGCGCTGCGCCCGCGTGAGGTAGGCCACCGCCGGGGTAGGCAAGGGCCCGAGCAACACCACATCGACCCCGGCCGAGTTGAACCCCGACTCCAGCGCCGACTCGAGCATGTAGCCCGAGATGCGCGTGTCTTTGCCGATCAGCACCTTGGGGTGCGACTGGTTGCGCTTGAGCACGCGCCCCACGGCATGGGCCAGCCGCAGCACAAAATCGGGGGTAATGGGGGGCTGACCGACCGTGCCGCGAATGCCGTCGGTGCCAAAGTACTGTCTGCTGCTCATGCCGGTGCTGTCCTGCCCTAAAAGATTTGAATTATCGCGCCTGCTCGCGCATGGCCTGCCAGACCTTGATGGCCTGCACCGTGGGCGCCACATCGTGCACGCGCACGATGCGCGCCCCGCGCTCGAGCGCCAGCAGCGCCGCAGCCACGCTGGCGGGCACGCGCTCGGCCGCTTGCGCGCAGCCCGTGACGGCGCCCAGCGACGATTTGCGCGACCACCCCAGCAGCAGCGGGTAGCCCAGCGCCAGCAGCTCGCTCTGGCGCGCCAGCAGGGCAAAGTTTTGCGCCACCGTTTTGCCAAAGCCGATGCCAGGGTCGAGCACGATGCGCGCGCGCGCCACCCCGCGCGCCTGCAGATCGAGCGCGCGTTGGGCCAGAAAATCGCGCACCTGGGGCAGCACGTCGCCGCTCATGGGCGCGCTTTGCATGGTTTGCGGCTCGAGGTGCATGTGCATCAGGCAGACGCCGCAGGTGGGGTGCTGCGCCAGCACCGCCTCAGCGCTCGGGCCGCTCAGGCCTCCAGCCGGGCCGGGGCTGGCCGTGCGGCGCAGCGCCCAGACGTCGTTGATGATGTCGGCCCCCTCGTCGAGGCAGGCTTGCATGGCTTCGGGTTTGTAGGTGTCGATTGACAGCGGCACCTGCCAGCCGCGCAGCTCGCGCAGCAGCGGCAGCAGGCGCTGCAACTCGGCTTCCAGCGGCAGCGGCGCGGCGCCGGGACGGGTCGACTCGGCTCCGAGGTCGAGCACATCGGCCCCATCGGAGAGCAGGCGCTCGGCGTGGCGCAGGGCGGCGCTGGGGCTTAGGTACAAGCCGCCGTCAGAGAAGGAATCGGGCGTGAGGTTGAGGATGCCCATCACGCGCGGCTGCGCCAAGTCGAGCGCAAAGCGGCTGGTCTGCCAGACGCAGCGAACAGCCGCGGCCACTGTGTCGGAAGCGCCGCCGCTGCCAACGGCGCTTTCTGCTAAGCCCGGGCTGGGCGCGCTCACGCTGCGGTGGGTGCCGCCTCGGGTTTGACCGCTGTCGAGCCGCCACCGCCGCCACCGCCCACGCTGGGGTTGCGCGGCGTCCAGTCTTTGGGCGCACGCGGCGGTTTGCCGGCCATGATGTCGTCGATCTGCTCGCTGTCGATGGTTTCCCACTCCAGCAGCGCCTTGGCCATGGCGTGCATTTTGTCGGCGTTTTCTTCGATCAACTTGCGCGCCAGCGCGTACTGCTCGTCGATGATGCGGCGCACCTCGGTATCGACGCGGCGCATGGTCTCTTCGCTGATGTGGGTGGTCTTGGTGATCGAGCGGCCCAAGAACACTTCACCCTCGTTTTCGGCATAGACCATGGGCCCGAGTTCGTCGCTCATGCCGTAGCGCATCACCATGTCGCGCGCGATGTGGGTGGCGCGCTCGAAGTCGTTGCTGGCCCCGGTGGTCATCTGGTTCATGAACACCTCTTCGGCGATGCGGCCACCGAACAGCATGCTGATCTGGTTCAGCATGTATTGCTTGTCGAAGCTGTAGCGGTCTTTTTCGGGCAGACTCATGGTCACGCCCAAGGCGCGGCCACGCGGGATGATGGTGACCTTGTGCACCGGGTCGCACTTGGGCAGCAGCTTGCCGATCAGGGCGTGGCCAGACTCGTGGTAAGCCGTGTTGCGCCGCTCTTCTTCGGGCATGACCATGCTCTTGCGCTCGGGGCCCATGAGGATTTTGTCCTTGGCCTTCTCGAAATCTTGCATATCGACCAAGCGCGCGTTGCGCCGCGCCGCCATCAGGGCGGCCTCGTTGCACAGGTTGGCCAGATCGGCGCCGCTCATGCCAGGGGTGCCGCGGGCGATGACAGACGCGCTCACGTCGGGG
>JGI24119J20153_100329_pt1 | contig 7586 bp, 7 predicted proteins | sample Subbio2Aug_QV11A_FD_20153 | JGI IMG/M metagenome (IMG submission 20153) | reverse complement strand
CCGACAAATTCCCCTTTCCCTGCGGGAGAGGGCTAGGGTGAGGGCCAGCTGAGGCGCATTTTCATCCTTCTGATGGTGCCGCAAGCGGCATGGGGGTCTACTTAGATCCCAACTGCCGGACGATGTCGTCAATAAAGTGATGATAGTCATTTAGATGTTTTTGAACTATAAGGAAGATGTCTCGGTTATCAACGTCATCGTACATATGCACAATTCTATTCCTGAACCGAGCCATTGCGGTATAGGTGTTTTGCATTTCAGGATTTAAAAGACCATGCTTGCATAGTACAGTGAATGTTTCGGCATTGCTTTGTGGTATTTCTAACGAATGTCTAGCGATAAGATGGTTGCAGATGTCTAGCATAGCTTCTATAGAAATTTGCAGATTATGGCGGGCAGAATCGGTGAGACGGAAATCACTTAAGAATTCTTCTTCGCTGTAAGTTTTAAGTTGTTCCAGTTTGTCCTGGCATGAGGTGATTACTCTAAGCTTGTTACGGATTTTATCGATACTGACCATGGTACTCCTCCTGTAATCTTTCATCGAACTCATTGTCAATTTTCCTTAAGCGGTAACCGTAATCTCTGTAAGCGTTTAAAGTTTCTTCAACAAAGTCGGCAACCTTAAGATGGTCACCCTTATAAATTATTCTGCCGGTTGACAAAGCTTTATGGGCAATATTTACCGGAGCGTTGCGTAAAAGTACTAAGTCAACATCATCACGTTTTAGGATTATCGATAAGTCTGCGGAAAGCTTTAATTCATCCATCAAAGCAATTTTGTCTTCCAGCAGCACCGCAATGTCGATATCACTTAGAGTAGTTTCGTCCGGAGTGCCAAAAGAACCAAAGAGAATGACGAGCAAAACATTCTTCTTGTCTTTAAAATATGGTCTCAATTTTTCGGATATTGCGTGTATTCCGGAAAAATTCATTTTAGAACACTCCCAATAGTACAAGTGCCTTAATACTAACATTAATTTCCTAACCTCACAAGTAAAATGGCCGCTAAATACAAAATCACCGCTGCACTTCTCAGTAGGGAGCCGGAGCGAAAGCATTAGCGAAAAAGAACGTAAAACACTTTGCAATTACCTAATTGAATTGTACAATGTAATTGAATAAGCAAGAAGCGGTTTCTCACGGCTGAAAGCCAAAAAAAGACCTAAAAAAGAAGAGGAGAGATGCAGATGTTTGCACGTTCCAAAAAACTCTTTGCCGCAGCCAAAGAAGTGCTACCCGGCGGCGTAAATTCCCCGGTGCGCGCTTTTAAGTCGGTGGGCCTAGACCCGGTATTTGTTGCTAAAGCCAAAGGTTCAACTATCTATGATGTGGACGGCAACGAGTACATAGATTATGTGGCCTCCTGGGGACCGATGATCTTGGGGCATGCCCATCCCCGTATTGTCGCCGCTATCCAAAAAGCGGCGGAACTCGGTACCAGTTTTGGCGCGCCAACCGAGCTGGAGACAGAGATGGCGCAGCTTGTTTGCGCCGCCGTTCCTTCTATCGAAATGGTACGCATGGTTAACTCCGGCACCGAAGCAGTCATGGGCGCCCTGCGTTTGGCACGCGGTTTCACCGGCCGCCAGAAAATCCTGAAATTTAACGGTTGTTACCACGGCCACAGTGATAGTTTATTGATTAAGGCAGGTTCCGGCGTAACTACGCTTGGCTTGCCTGATAGCCCTGGCGTCACCCCCGGCACCGCCCAAGATACTTTGACAGTCGAATATAACGACCTGGCGGCAGTCGGGGAAGTTTTCAGCAAGTTCGGAGAGGAAATTGCCGCCGTGATCGTGGAGCCGATTGCCGGCAATATGGGTTTAGTAATTCCCAAGGAGGGTTTTTTGGCCGGTTTGCGGCAAATCACCAGTCAATACGGTGCTCTCCTGATCTTTGACGAAGTGATGACCGGTTTTCGCGTAGCTTACGGCGGCGCGCAAGAGCTGTATCAAATCAAACCCGACCTTACCACCCTCGGCAAAATCATCGGCGGCGGCTTACCGGTAGGCGCCTACGGCGGCCGGAGAGAGATTATGGAGCTGCTTGCACCAAGCGGTCCGGTTTACCAGGCAGGCACCCTTTCCGGCAACCCGCTCGCCATGGCCGCCGGCCGTGAAATGCTGCTCGCGCTGAAAGAGCCGCATGTTTACCAAAGGCTCGAGAAATTTTCGGCAGGGCTTGCCGCGGGGCTTGCAGTTCTTGCTGAAAAGCACGGGGTGGAGACTTGTTTTAAACGGGTAGGCTCGATGTCGTGCGTTTATTTCACTAAAGAAGATGTGCAGGATTTTCCCGGCGCAGTCACCGCAAATATCCCGCGCTTTAAAACATATTTCAAAACGATGCTGGAAAACGGCGTCTATCTAGCCCCTTCGCGGTTTGAGGCCGGTTTCGTTTCTTTGGCTCATACTATTGACGATTTGGACAAAACGATAGATGCTGCCGATAAAGCGTTTGCCGCCGCAAAAACTTTGCCATGTGAGAACTAGAGGTCGGAGGTCAGAGGTCAGGAGCCAGAACTAGAAGTCAGGAGCTGTCCGACGAATCCCCGTACCATTACCCAAACATCTGTCCTACGAGTCCCTGTAGGGGCGGGTTTCAAACCCGCCCACCAATACGATAATGCCGCGAGCATGAGGGCAGGGCAGAAGGTTGAGTGGCTGGAAAAAGTGACGGAATGATTACAAAGGTTACAAAATAATTAATAATTTTTGACGTGCCTGCAGGAGTTTTGGACACCAGCGAGAATACTTATCTGACGCGCCATGTTTGCGCAAGCGATTTTTGTTGTGGTTATACAAAGTACTATTATTCACAACATGGCAGGGAGGTTATTCAATGGCTAAGTTTTTCCGCTGGGGCGGCGGCTCCCACGGCAACAAGAAACTTCTTTACGCAGGCGGTTTGCTTCTCGTCCTTTTTCTTACTTTTTCCGGTGTGGCTGCCACCGACTCATCCAACCCGGACTCATGCGCCAGGTGTCACGTTATGCAACCCTATTTTTACACTTGGCAGAACTCGCCCCACGCCAACATCAGCTGCAATAGTTGCCATGTGGAGCCGAACACCGGTTTTGCTTCTGTGCTGGCACGGCGTATCAGCGAAGGAATAGTTTATTTGGGCGGCGATATGGAGTTACCCATCCATGGTACCAGGGAAATCAGCAACGAAGCTTGTCTGCAGTGCCATTCATTAAACCGGCAGATTACCCCGGGGCTGGATTTGCGGGGAGAATGGCATGCCGAGCATTTAGATTACGGCACAACCTGTGTGGATTGCCACTATGAAGTCGCGCATACCGGCATGAGCAAAAAACCAGCCTTCGCCCCTACTGAGGAGGCCATTGCCCAGTTCAGGGAAGTAGACGAGAGAGATTTTTCTTTGACTAAAACGAGCTGCCTGGAATGTCACGACGGTGAGCGGGTCACCTACAGCTGTGAGATCTGTCATACCGAAATTGGCATCCCTCAAGACCATTATGTGGCTGACTTTGGCTACAATCACGGTGCTGCTGTCCGTGCAGGGATTAGCGAGTGTATGCGCTGTCACACCGGTTTTGGCAAGGAGCGCGAGGTGCCCGGTGATTCTATAGCGGAAATCACCAGAAACGCTCAATTCTGCGTTGATTGCCATGAAGGCGTCCGTCCTGTTACCCATGATGCTTTCTGGTCTGTCGGTCATATAGTGCGGGGAGAAACCAGTCCCGAAGGCTGTCTGGTTTGCCATGACTGGCGCGAACCGGAGGAAGAAGGCATGCGCGTTGCCCAAATTATTACCTGCGCAGCATGTCACGAGCAAACGCCCGAAGGTCACGACGCTCCGCGCTGGTACTGGGATCATAAGGACTTTGTCAAGGAAAGAGGCTCGTTTGGTTGCTTTGACTGTCACGGCGCCAGCTCCTGCTTTGACTGCCATGCCCAGTACAATGTCGGCTTTGGCGGCCAACCTGTACGATAGCTAGTGGCTAGTCCTTCATATTTTGCCCTTACCACCTTAAAATACCATCTCCCTCCACTTAATCCCCTCTCCCCTCGGGAGAGGGCTAGGGTGAGGGCAAAGGGGCTTGGGCAAGGTTCCAGTGAATTGGCTATTTCGCCAATTCCAACGAGTCTGACATCTGACCTCCGACCTCCAACAATGGGAGAGGGCTAGGGTGAGGGCAAAGGGGCTTGGGCAAGGTTCCAGTGAATTGGCTATTTCGCCAATTCCAACGAGTCTGACATCTATCAATTGGTGCGCGCACAGACGTTTGCGGACAATTGTCCTCATTCTTCTAAGCAGAGAAAAATTTCGCTTTCGTAGGCAGGAATAAGCAAACTCCAGCTAGAATAGTAACTATCATGGATATAAAAAAATCAAAAGGGCATAAAGCTTTGCTCAGGTAGAACAGAAACCGAAGCGGATACAAGAAGACAGAAAACGTGCAAAGTTCTGCTTGACACAAGCAAGAAGTAGTAGCATAATTAGTAATAGATACTAATATTTAAAAGCATTAAGCTGCTGGGCTGCAGGAATATGGGCAGTGACCGCGAAGTATTAATAGGCAGCAGTTGAGCGGCAGCTCACGCTGGAAACAAGCCTGCTTTTGACTAGGAGAATAGTCGCCGCTAAGCCAGTTTTCATGCTCTCGCTGGTGACAAATCTCACAAGACTCTCTTTTGGGCCGAAGACGGGGGCGGGGATGAGGCCAAATGTCACATAACTCTCAACTGGCACAAGCCGTTTTTCGTTTTTTCGTTGCAGTGCTGGTCGCTGGTTTTTTGGGTCTTTCGGCTCTAGCCGTTGACTTACAAGAGAATGTCAGCAGTACCTGCGCACTTTGTCACTCTATGCGTCCTCAGTACTACACTTGGCAAGCTTCCTCTCATGCCGCCGCTACCGACTGCCTTTCTTGTCACCGCCAGCCCGGCGTTGACGGCGCTCTACAGCTCACCCGTGATTTGGGGCGTATGGCTTTTCAACAGGTGCGCGGCACCTATGTTTCGCCGCTACGGATGTTAAAACCTCTTGGTGACGAAGGATGCCTTGCTTGTCACAGTTACGATCGCCCCACCAGCCCAGGCGGTGAGTTTTATATCCCTCACCAGCCGCACACCGATGTAAATGTATCTTGTGTCTCCTGCCACAGCGCGGTGGCGCACGGCGATATCGGCCGCAAGGGCATGACTGCTCAAATACCCGAGCGGGACTGGGATACGGCGGTAGCCAAGGAACAGTTAGCTAGAACCAGGCTTGAGCCGCTTAAGGAAAGCTGTATGGGCTGTCATTATTTACGGCGGGTCTCGAATTCCTGTACCGTCTGCCATGATGAGAGTATGCTTCCCCCGGATCATCTTGCTGATGATTTTGCCGTAGACCATGGCGATGAGGCATTTGCCGATTTGGGCAGTTGCAACTTCTGCCACGGCATGACCGGCAGGAGACGGCTGAGTATCAGGCAGTACCCGGAAGTTGCGCAGTATGCCAAGGCAAATCGTTTCTGCTTCGACTGCCACGCACAGCGACCCGCTAGTCACGGCACTCTGCCGTGGAGGGAGCATGGTGATGCGGCACAAGGCAATGAGGAAAGTTGCCTTGCCTGTCATGATAATCAAGCTAATTTTGACTTGCCTGCGCCAGCTACAACAACTTGCGCTTCGTGTCATCCTTCAACGCATAGGGAAGGCTGGCAAGTTAGGCATAGCCTAGTCCCCGGGGTAAGAATTCAAGATTCTTGTTGGATGTGCCATTACAGGCCAGGCTGTCAGCGTTGTCACTGGCCGGAGTAGGTTGTGCCTTTGCCCTCACCCTAACCCTCTTCTTTCAAAAATGCCCTCTCCACCCGTTGGGGGGAGAGGGAAGGGTGAGGGGGGGAGAGGGGATTTGCCCGGCAGCAATAATATTAGAGAATAGTTTAGACGGAGAGTGAATATCAGTGGAAGCAACTGTGAAGAAAACAGCTAAAGGTCTGCCTCTCTGGATAGCGGTGATGCTTTTTCTCTTAGGTCAGCCCTTGTTGTCGCTTGGCGGTTATCTGCTTGGCACCAATTTCTTCTGGGCTGATGCCGATTTGGCACGCCTAAATCAGCAACTTGAACATTTCCGCAGCCTAGTCGATGCGGAACCTGATAATCCAAGCCACCGTACCGAACTTGGTTTCACCTATTTTACAATCGGCAATTATCGTTCCGCGCATGACCAGTTAAGCGACGCGATTAGTCTGGATGAAAATTATTTGCCCGCTTACCTTTCTCGTGGCTATCTGCTTGTGGAGCTGGGACGTTTGGATGAGGCGCTGAGCGATTTTCAAAAAGTGAAAGAGCTTGAGCCTAGTGACTTTCGTGGCTTTCTAAATGCGGGCATTGTTTTTCGGAAACTTGGTATGCTGGAGGAGTCGATTGTTGAGTTAGAACAGGCTCGTTCTTTGGCTGCAAACAGCAGCGATATCTATTATCACTTGGCTCTGACTTACGAAGCGAAGGGAGATGCGGTTGCAGCGCTAGATTTGCTGGATCGCTCCTTAGAGCTTGATCCGCTCAACCAGGATGCCCAAGCAGCAATGTTTCGCTTACAAGGCAACTAGAGGGGGGAGATAAATGTCAACCGGAAGTTTTTCCCTGCGGGATTTGTTAGGCTTTCCTGTCTCCCGCCGCTGGGTGTACACGCTTTTTACGCTTATTGTCATTATTGCAAATCAGTCTTTTTACCGTCACGTATCTACAGGGGCAGCCCCGTTTACTGCGGCAGGTGCTTGCACCGATGACTCCAGGCAGACCAGTCTTTGACAGGATGATTTACGGCGCTTTAGGCGAGGGCATGTTTAATAAGCCGATGGCTGTGACTTGGAGTCTTGATAGGATTTTTGTCAGTGATACCGGTAACCAGCGTGTGCAAGTATTTGACTCTGCCGGCAACTTTCTCTTTCACTTCGGGGAGCAGGGCAGCGGTCCGGGGCAGTTTCTTTTCCCTTATGGTTTGGCAGCCTCAGCAGACCTGCTTTATGTGGCGGATCTCTATACCGGCCGCATCTCCACTTTTGATTTAGCTGGCAATTTTCAGGGATATTTTGCGGAAGCCGCGCGAGAGGCAGGTAAACTGTTAAGCCCGGGAGCTCTGCTTTTAAGTGGTGACAAGCTTTATGTCACCGATGTCCGGCGCAGCCGGGTGCTTATTTTTGCTCTGGCAGACGGCACACTGTTGCAGGAGATCGGCATGGAGGAAGATATTCTCGCGCCCAACGGTGTGGCGCTCGATCGAGCCGGCAATATTTATGTTTCATCTGCGGCCAGGCAGCGTATCGCTGTTTATGCCCCGGATGGCAGACCTATCCGTCTGATCAACGGCACCCCGGACGGGCACGGCACATCCGCGCTTTTAAACCCCAGGGGAATTGCCGTTACCGCCGACGGAAGGATTGTTGTTGTCAGCAAACTTACCCATCAGTTGGCCGTTTTTGACCAGGGCGGCAGTGTGCTCTTTACACATGGCGGCCTAGGCACGGGGCTTGAGCAGTTTAGCTTTCCGAACGGTCTTTATCTAGACCCCGCCGGACGTCTGCTCGTCACAGATACAGTTAATCGCCGCGTTGCTGTTTACCGTTGGTA
>JGI24119J20153_100319_pt1 | contig 7861 bp, 5 predicted proteins | sample Subbio2Aug_QV11A_FD_20153 | JGI IMG/M metagenome (IMG submission 20153) | reverse complement strand
CACGCCGCCAGCAGCGACCACCACCGCATCCGCTGGGTGGCGCGCGAAAACAGCAAGCCCGGGCGCGCGGCGATCGAGCGCTGGACGGTGCAGGCCAGCCCACAGTGGTCCGCCGAGCACCTAGAGGACGACGCCGAACGCGTGAAAGCCAAGCTGCTCAAGGGCTTTGCCGAAGTCACCGGCATCCGCGCCGAGCCCACGCTGGCGCAGGTGCACCGCTGGCGCTACGCGCAGACGCAGCACGCGCTGGGGCAACCGTTTTTGTACGACGCCGCCGCTGGCTTGGGCCTGTGTGGCGACTGGTGCCTAGGGTACCGGGTTGAAAACGCCTTTGTCTCGGGGCTGGAGCTGGCCCTGGCTGCGGCTTGATCGGCACGGGCGCAACGACGGCGGCCCCAAGCGGCGGCTACCGCGGCCGCTTTGCGCCGACGCCCAGCGGGCCGCTGCACGCCGGTTCGCTGGTGGCGGCGCTGGCCAGCTGGCTCGACGCCCGCGCCCACGGCGGCACCTGGCTGCTGCGCCTCGAAGACGTGGACCGCCCGCGCTGCGTGCCCGGCGCCGACCGCCTGATCGTGCAGCAGCTTGCCACCTGCAGCCTGTTGCCCGACCAGCCCCCCACGTGGCAGAGCGCCCACGAGGCGCGCTATGCCGCCGCCTTGCAGCGCCTGCAGGCCCACGGCTGGGCCTACCCGTGCCGCTGCAGCCGCAAAGCCATCGACGCCGCCATTGCCGCCCTAGGGCTGCTGCGCCCGCTCCACGGCGAGCGCATCTACCCCGGCACGTGCCGGCCGCCGGGGCGTTTGGGGGCGGGCTCAGGCTCAGGCTCAGGCTCAGGCTCAGGCTCAGGCTCAGGCTCGAGGGCGGGGGCGGGGGCGGGGGCGGGGGCGGGTGTGGGTGTGGGTGTGGGCGTGCCAGCCTGGCGGCTCGACGTAGCCGCGGTGCAGCAAGCGCTGGCGCTGCCTAGCCCTACGCGTTGGCACGACCGGCGCTTGGGCGCGCAGCAGCAACTGGTGGCGCTCGAGGTGGGCGACTTCGTGCTCCAGCGCGCCGACGGCCTGTGGGCCTACCAGCTGGCCGTGGTGGTTGACGATGCCGCACAGGGCATCACGCACGTGGTGCGCGGCGCCGACCTGGCCGACAACACCGCGCGCCAACTGCTGCTGCAGGCGGCGCTGGGCCTGCCCACGCCGCGCTACCTGCACACGCCGCTGGTGCTGGGCCCCGACGGCAGCAAGCTCTCGAAGCAAAACGGCGCCGCCGCGCTGGACTTGCAAGCGCCCCTGGCCGCCCTCAACCGAGCCGCCGCCGTGCTCGACCTGCACCCCAGCAACGGGCCCGTGCCCGAGGCGCTCGCGGCTTGGGTGGCGCAGTGGCGCCTGCGCTGGTGCGCCAGCGGCCTACAGTAGGCCTGCCCTAGACCGGCCTGAGGCTTGGCTCTGCGCCTAGGCACTGTGGCTTGAGCGCGCAAGCCGTATCATCGGCCACCGGCAGCGCACGGCGCGCCGCCCTCATAGACCTACACACGATGGCTGCCCCCCCCGCCCCCCCCGAATTGGGCCTGCACAAGGCGCTCGCTGGCGCCCCCGAACCCGACCGCGACGCCGCCCCAGCGCCCGGCGCCCCGAAGGTGCCGCACCCCAAGACCATCAAGAGCTTCGTCAAACGCGGCGGGCGCACCACCACCGCCCAAGCACTGGCCTTGGCCACCCTGGGGCCGCGCTGGCTGCTGCCGTTTGCACGCCAGCCGCTCGACGCCCGCGCCGTGTTTGGCCGCAGCGCGCCGCTGGTGCTCGAGATCGGTTTTGGCATGGGCGAGGCCACGGCGCACATCGCCGCCCTGCGCCCGCAGCACGATTTTCTTTGCTGCGAGGTGCACGAACCGGGCGTGGGCGCGCTGCTCAAGCGCATCGACGCGCTGGGTTTGAGCAATGTGCGCATCGTGCGCCACGACGCCGTCGAGGTGCTCGAGCACATGCTGGCGCCGGCGACGCTGGCCGGCGTGCACGTGTTTTTCCCCGACCCGTGGCACAAGCTGCGCCACCACAAACGGCGCCTGATCCAGCCGCCGCTGGTGGCGCGCCTGGCGCAACGCCTGCAGCCCGGCGGCTACCTGCACTGCGCCACCGACTGGCAACCCTACGCCGAGCAGATGCTGCAGGTGCTGGAAGCTGAGCCGCTGCTGGCCAACACTGCCGCTGGTGCTGGTGGTGCTGGTGGTGCAAATGCTGCTGTTGTTGCTGGTGACGCTGTCACTGCAAACGCCACCGCTAAATCCGGCTCGGGCTCGGGTCTAGGCCAAGGCGGCTACGCCCCCAAACCCGACTATCGCCCCCTGACCAAGTTCGAGCAGCGCGGTCTGCGCCTGGGCCACGGCGTGTGGGATTTGGTGTTTGTGCGCCGCTGAGGCTGCCCCCATGACCGCCCCCCAAAGCGCCTTTGACCCCCGCTGGCTGGCCGGGCTCGACACCTTGGCCGAGCAAGCCACCGGCCTGTCGGAGCCCAATCCGCGCGTGGCCTGCCGCATCATCGCCCCCGACGGCCGCGCCTTTGAGGGCCACACCCAGCGCGCCGGCGGGCCGCACGCCGAAATCGTGGCCTTGCGCGCAGCGGCGGCGGCCGGGGCCGATCTGCGCGGCGGCAGCGCCGTGGTCACGCTCGAGCCCTGCAGCCACCACGGCCGCACCCCGCCGTGCTGCGACGCGCTCATCGAGGTCGGGCTGGCGCGGGTGCTGGTGGCGTTGCGCGACCCCAACCCGCTGGTGAGCGGGCGCGGCATCGAGCGCCTGCGCGCGGCCGGCATCACCGTCGAGCTGCTGCCGCCCGAGCACCCGCTGGCCGCCGCCACGCGCGCCCTGAACGTGGGTTTTTTGAGCCGCATGGAGCGCGGCCGGCCGTGGGTGCGGCTCAAGATCGCGGCCTCGCTCGACGGCATCACGGCGCTGGCCAACGGCGCCAGCCAATGGATCACCGGCACGGCGGCACGCCGCGACGGCCACCTCTGGCGCAAGCGCGCCGGTGCCGTGCTCAGCGGCAGCGGCACCGTGCTCGCCGACGACCCGCGCCTCGATGTGCGCCTGGTGCCGACCGAGGTGCAACCGGTGCGCGTGCTGCTCGACTCGCAGTTGCGCGTGCCGGCAGCGGCGCGCGTGTTGCAGCCGCCGGGCCAAGTCTGGGTCTATCACACCCCGGCCCAGCCGGCAGACGCCGCCGCCCTGCGCGCGCGCCGCGCTGCCCTCGAGGCCACAGGGGCCCGCGTGCAGGAAATCGCCGCCACCCCCGACCGCCCCCCCCGCACTCGCCCGCGCATCGACCTAGCGGCGCTGCTGCTCGACCTCGCCGCGCGCGAGATCAACGAGCTGCACGTAGAAGCCGGGCAGCGCCTCAACGGCGCTTGGCTGCAAGCCGGCTTGGCCGACGAATTGCTGCTCTATCTGGCACCCACGCTGCTGGGCCAAGGCGGCGCGGGCTTGGCCCAAATCGGCCCCCTGAGCGCGCTCACCCAAGGCGTGGCGCTGGCCTACACCGACATCAGCCCGCTGGGGCCCGACCTGCGCATCCGCGCCCAGGTGCTGGCGCCACAAGCTCCAGCGCCGCAGCCACCGCCCCCAACCGCCTAGGCGCTACTGCACCGCGTCGGTTTGGGCTATCCATCCCCCAACCGCAGCGCGGCTACGCCTTGTGCACAATCTGCGCTCAACACACGCAAGCCCCATGGCCCACCGCCCCAAAAACCCCGCCATCGCGCTGCGCGCCGGCGTGGCGCCCAGCTGCTTGGCGCTGCCGCAGATGCGCTGCCCGCCTTGGCTGACGCTGCTCGACCACCTGTGCCAGCGCTTGCCGCGCATCGGCCGCGCCCAGTGGCAGCAGCGCTTGGCCGACGGCCTGGTGTGCGCCGAAGACGGCCGCCCACTGGCGCCAGACAGCCCCTACCTGGGCGGAGCGCGCATCTACTATTGGCGCGACCTGCCCGAGGAACGCGGGATTCCATTTGAGGCCACCGTGCTGCACCAGTGCGCGCACCTGGTGGTGGCCGACAAGCCGCATTTTTTGCCCGTGACGCCCGGCGGGCGCTACGTGCAGCAGACCTTGCTGGTGCGGCTCAAGCAGGCGCTGGGCCTGCCCGACCTGAGCCCGCTGCACCGGATCGACCGCGAAACCGCCGGGCTGGTGCTGTTTGCCGTGCGCGCCAGCGACCGCGACGCCTACCAGCGCCTGTTTCGGCAGCGCCAAGTGGACAAGGTCTATGAAGCCATCGCCCCGGCAGCGCCGCAGTTGCCGTGGCCGATCGTGCGCCGCAGCCACATCCTCGAGCGCGAGCACGCCTTTTACAAAATGCGCGAAGCCAGCGCCGCCGAAGCCCTGCCGCCCAACAGCGAAACCCGCATCGAACCGATCGAGCAGCGCGGGCCGTGGGCGCGCTACCGCTTGCAACCGCTGAGCGGGCGTCGCCACCAGTTGCGCGTGCACATGCTGGGGCTGGGCCTACCGATCGTCGGTGACCAGTTCTACCCCGAGGTGCGGCGCCAGCCCGACGAGGCCGAAGACTACGCCGAACCGCTGCGCTTGCTGGCGCGCACGCTGGCCTTCACCGACCCCTTAAGCGGCCAGCCGCGCCAATTCCAAAGCCAGCGCAACCTCGATTGGCCGGCAGACTGATCTAGCTGGTGCGCGAGGATCGCGAGGGACGTGCGGGGCAAGCGCCGCAACGCCTGCACACTGCACTGAGCCCCCCTCAAACCCGCTCGCGCACCCAGCCCGCCACGCTGGCCAGCGCCTGCGGCACGGCGGCGGCGTCGGTGCCGCCGGCCATGGCCAGATCGGGCTTGCCGCCGCCTTTGCCGCCCACCTGCTGCGCGACGAAGTTCACCAGTTCACCGGCCTTGAGGCGCGCCATGCAGTCGGGCGTGACGCCAGCGGCCAGCTGCACCTTGCCGCCCTCGACGGCGGCGAGCACGATCACGGCGCTGCCTAGGCGGGCCTTGAGCCGGTCCAGCGTCTCGCGCAGCGCTTTGGCGTCGGCCCCTTGCAGGCTGGCCGCCAGCACCTTGACCGCGCCCACCTGCACGGCCTGCGCCAGCAGCTCGTCGCCCTGCGCGGCCGCCAGCTTGCCCTTGAGTGCGGCCAGCTCTTTTTCCAGCGCCCGCACCTGCTCGAGCACGGTGTGCAGACGCGGCAGCAGCTCGGCCACCGGGGCCTTGAGCGCCTCGGCCGCCGCGCCCGCTTGGGCCTCGAGCTGCTGCAGATAGGCCAGCGCGTGCGCGCCGGTCACGGCCTCGATGCGCCGCACCCCGGCCGCCACCCCGCCTTCCGCGACGATCTTGAACAGCCCGATGTCGCCGGTGGCGCGCACGTGGGTGCCGCCGCACAGTTCGCGGCTGCTGCCGATGTCGAGCACGCGCACGGTTTCGCCGTATTTTTCGCCAAACAGCATCAGCGCCCCCGACTGCTGGGCGCGCTCGAGGTCCATCAGCCGCGCCTCGGTGGGCTGGTTGGCCAGAATCTGCGCGTTCACCCGCGCCTCGATGGCCACGCACTCGGCTGGCGTGAGCGGCGCGTGGTGGGCAAAGTCGAAGCGCGTGCGCTCGGGCGTGACCAGCGAGCCCTTTTGCTGCACGTGCGCCCCCAGCACCTCGCGCAGCGCCAGGTGCAGCAGGTGGGTGGCGCTGTGGTGGCGCGCGATCGCGGCGCGTCGGTCCCCGTCCACCTCGGCCAGCACGTGATCGCCCACGGCCAGCGTGCCCGCTTCTAGTTGCCCGTGGTGGCCGTACACATCGGCCTTGATTTTTTGCGTATCGGCCACGGCAAAGTGGGCCGAACCGCTGTGCAGGCGACCGCTGTCGCCCACTTGGCCGCCCGATTCGGCATAAAACGGCGTGGCCTCGAGCACCACCACCCCGGCCTGCCCGTGCTTGAGCTCGGCCACCGGCACCCCGTCGCGGTACAGCGCCAGCACCTTGGCGCTGGCCTGCAAGGCACCGTAGCCGACGAACTCGTTGCCGCTGCCTGCGTAGTCGAGCCCGCGCTCCATTTTGAACTTGCCGGCCGCGCGCGCCTGGGTTTTCTGGCGCTCCATGGCGGCGTGAAAGCCGGCTTCGTCCACCCGCAAACCGCGCTCGCGGCAGACATCGCACGTGAGGTCGAGCGGAAAGCCGTAGGTGTCGTGCAGCTTGAAGGCGACTTCGCCCGACAGCGTCGCTTGCCCCGAAGCCGCCAGTTCGGTGAAGGCGCGCTCCAGCATCTCCATGCCGTTTTCCAGCGTTTCGTAAAAGCGCTCCTCCTCGATCTGCAACAGCCCGGCGATGCGCGCCGCACTGGCCGCCAAATGCGGATAAGCGCCCCCCATCTGCGCCACCAGTTCGTCCACCAGCCGGTGCAGAAACGGCAGCCTGCAATCGAGCTTGTAGCCGTGGCGGATGGCGCGCCGGATGATGCGCCGCAGCACGTAGCCGCGGCCTTCGTTGGCCTGGTAGCACGCCGTCGGCGATCAGGAAGGCGCTGGCGCGCAAGTGGTCGGCAATCACGCGCAGCGAGGGGCTGCTGGCGTCGGCGCAGCCGGTGACGCGCGCCGCCGCGCCGATCAGGGCCTGAAACAAATCGATCTCGTAGTTGCTGTGCACGTGTTGCAACACCGCCGCCAGCCGCTCCAGCCCCATGCCGGTATCGACGCAGGGCGCGGGCAGCGGTTTGAGCGTGCCGTCGGGCTGCATGTCGAACTGCATGAACACGTGGTTCCAGATTTCGATGTAGCGGTCGCCGTCGGCCTCGGGGCTGCCGGGGGGGCCGCCTGCCACCTCGGGGCCGTGGTCGTAAAAGATCTCGGAACACGGGCCGCAGGGGCCGGTGTCGGCCATCATCCAAAAGTTGTCCGACTGGTATTTGCCGCCCTTGTTGTCGCCGATGCGCACCACGCGCTCAGGCGGCAGGCCGATCTCTTGCGTCCAGATCTCGTAGGCTTCGTCGTCGTCGATATAGACCGTGGCCCACAGCCGCTCCGGCGGCAGGCCATAGACCTCGGTCAGCAGCTCCCAGCCCCAGCGCAGCGATTCGCGCTTGAAGTAGTCGCCAAAGCTCCAGTTGCCCAGCATCTCGAAAAAGGTGTGGTGGCGCGCGGTGTAGCCCACGTTTTCGAGGTCGTTGTGCTTGCCGCCGGCGCGCAGGCAAGCCTGCACCGAGGTCGCGCGCACGTAGGGGCGGCGGTCGGTGCCCAAAAACACGTCCTTGAACTGCACCATGCCCGAGTTGGTGAACATCAGCGTCGGGTCGTTGCCCGGCACCAGCGGGCTCGAGGGCACCACGCTGTGGCCGCGCTGGGCAAAGTAGTCCAAAAAGGTCTGGCGGATCGCGGCCACGCTGGCCACGGGCAGGTTGAGGGTGCTGGAGGTCATGGTCGGGCTCGGTTAAACCACAGATTTTATTCGCCCGGCCAAATCCTCTACGCTATGCTCGCCCCCATGCGCATCAACCTGATCTACGCCCGCGCCGCCAATGGCGTCATCGGCCTGCACAACCGCCTGCCCTGGCACCTGCCCGAAGACCTGGCGCACTTCAAGCGCCACACCTTGGGCTGCCCGGTGCTCATGGGCCGCGCCACCTGGGACGGTCTGCCGCCGCGCTTTCGGCCCCTGCCCGGGCGGCTCAATCTGGTGCTGACGCGCGATGCGCTGCGCGCCGCCGCCTTGCGCGCCGAAGGCGCCCAGCCCTGCACCAGCCTAGAGGACGCGCTGGCCCACTGCGCCGCCCTCGAGCCCGCGCCGCCCGAGCTGTGGGTGATCGGCGGCGCGCAGATCTATGCCCAGGCCCTGCCCCTGGCGCAGCGTGTGTTGGCCACCGAGATCGACGCCGACTTTGAGGGCGACGCCCA
>JGI24119J20153_100312_pt1 | contig 8147 bp, 6 predicted proteins | sample Subbio2Aug_QV11A_FD_20153 | JGI IMG/M metagenome (IMG submission 20153) | reverse complement strand
GGACAGGAATGTCCCCAACTAAAGCGGCGGGATAAGAGCGGCTACGCTACTATATTAACTGGCTCTAAGCTTCAGTGGGGGTTGCAATCCCCCTCTGAAGCCAAGACCCAGTTGAAGCCCGGCAAACAATACTTCGGTTAATCCCTGTTAGTCTAGCGAATCGCCGATTGAAAGGGTGCGTTCATGCTTGAGCTTTTTAAGATAAATATTCCTTTGCCCTTTCTCCGTCTTTCGTAATTCAGGCCCGCTCTTGATCTTGCAAAGGGCCTGAATGATTTTCCTTGTCACCTGGTCGGTGATATAATGTGTCAAGAACCCCGTCCCCGTGTCACCCCCGTCCCCGTGTCACCCCCCACATTGATTACTCCATTAGCAATCTTTCCCGGATTCGATTCTTTGATTTTGTCAAATAGATGCTTAGTTTAGCGCTAACTCTTTTCTCTTCTTTTCAATATGTTCTACATAAATCTGAACTGTCTTTTCCGCATCCATTTCTACAAGCACTTTACCCAAACCCAGTGTTTCTGCAGTTTCTGTCAGTGTCTTTACCACCACATCACTGCCGGTAATGGAGGGAACGGGAGCCACATGGACAAGCCAGCCCAGTGCAACGGCGGTGCAAGCGTCGGCCACAGCCTTTTGCTCCAGATATTCGGGAGCACCGATCACCAGCGGTAGCTTGTTGGTGTCCACATTAAGCGCATCGGCCAGTTCCATGGCTGTATGGGTCATCTTGCCGATGTCCACACAGGCACCATATGTTAATACGGGAGGAATCCCTAACTGTTTGCATACAGCTTTAAGCGTTTCGCCGCATTCCTCTGCAGCTTGTGGATTGGTCAGGCCTGTATACTCCATCACAGACGATGTGCAGCCGCCGGAGAGCACCAGGATGTTATTCTTAATCAAGCCCTTCGCAATCTTAAAGATATTGCTGCCGCCCTGCCCGTATCTTGCAGTTGTACAGCCAACGATCGTAGCAACACCGCGGATATTGCCGTTGGCAATCTGATCGATCAGAGGCTGAAAACTTCCGCCTAAAGCTTTCTTAATGGATTCGGTGCTGAAACCTACCATGCAATCGGAGACATGGGGAGGGATATAGGATTTGCGGTTTTCCGCTTTCCGCTTCCTAAATGCTTCAAGCGCCATGTTTAATGCTTTTTCTGCTTGTTCCTTCATTTTCTCTGGCACAAAGTCAATCGTTTCGGTTCCCTGCAGCTTAATAACCGGGTGAGTGCTTAGCAGTTTGGTGCCAAACCTCTTGGCAAAGATCGGCATGGTGGGGACGGTGCAGTTATAGTCAAACATGAAGAGATCAACCACACCGGTAGCCAGAAGATATTCCTGGGAAAGCCACTCGCCTTCCTGGCCTCCATACGAATTCAAATTGTGAATCCCCTCATAATTGATCAATTGCTGGCCTTCGCAGACATGGCCCAGGATTTGAATACCGTCCGCACCGGCTTGTCTCGCTCTCTGCTGCCACTCTTCATTTGAAGCCAGGTCAATGGCTACATGAGCCAGTAACGGCATATGGCCGTTGGTAATGATATTCACCATATTTTTTTTTAACAAGCCCATGTTTTGTTGTTTCATTGTGATTTCCTGGGTACCCATAAGAATCTCTTGTACGATGTTCAGCAGAAAAAGCCCTTGAAACTCGTTGGCAACCCCTAAACGAACCCCTCTTAGCAAAAACTCGATGGGGTCTGATGTAAAGTTGGTCATGCACTGCGTTTGCGCATAGGCAACTTCACTGTAACCGCCTCCGGGAAATAGACCCAACTGCCGCCAAAGTTCTTTCCTTTTCATGGGAGCGAACGCTTCAACGGCCTTGGACTCCACATGGTGTGGTGCATGAATGTCATTGATCACCCAATTGGCAAACTCCACAGCCACTTTTTCTACGGGTTGATCCGTTTTCAGTCCGGCTATATCCGCATACTTTTTTAACTTTTCCCCGTCACGGATTTTCAGGCCGCTTTGTGGTGATTCTCCGGCAGCTCTTAGTGTTCTTGCCACCTGATGGCAATGAAAAATATTTGCCGCTGTCCCGATCGTCACGTGCCGGTACATGAAGTTTCTGGCCACCATTGTGTGTGCGTCCACGCCACAAACACCGCGGGGCGCCTTTTGACTGATACGGCAGGGGCCATTGGCGCAAAGCTGGCAGGATAAACCTTCAATACAAAACTTACATTGTGTAGGTTGTTGTTGGCTAAAACGATCAAATACATTGGTCATCCCAGCATTATGCACAACTTGATACATCTCGCGCATGGCGGGATCAAGAATCACATTTAAGGGATACCCCTCCTTGGATTGGTCATCCTTTTGAATATGCTCTCGTTGCCACTGATGAACTTTTTCCATGGTCGGCGACTTATTGATCCTGTCATAATCCACTATTGCGTCATGCGTATGCTCGTGCTTGGCGGGGTCATTATAGTCCTGGTTTTTTAAATCCGCAGCATACGTTTTATTATCGCCGCGCATTCTTTCGGCACTACGTTCAAACGATTTAAATTGGTCTTTTGCCGGCACAGTTTACATTCCTCCCTAAGTAATTCTTTACTGTATAGTGTTTGTTAGAAAACAACAAATATGCCTGACCAATGGCAAAGAAATAAGCAGGCCGATTACGCCCAACGTGACAAGGGCACGTGACAAGGGCGCACGTGACAAGGGGACGCACGTGACAAGGGGACGGGGTTCTTGACACATTTCCGCCATTTATATTTATGCCCGGCAAACAATACTTCGGTTAATCCCTGTTAGACTAGCGAACCGCCGATTGAAAGGGTGTGTTCATCCTTGAGCTTTTTAAGATAAATATTCCTTTGCTTTTTCTCCATCTTTCGTAATTCAGGCCCGCTCTTGATCTTGCAAAGGATCTGAATGATTTTCCTTGTCTCCTGGTCGGAGATACAATGTGTCAAGAACCCCGTCCCCTCGTCATCCGAGTGATCGCCACAAAGCTCGCGTAACTTACATGGTTTGCAATATACAGTTGCATAGCTGCAGTGTACAGGCACTTCACGCAGAAGCTGGTAGATTCGGTGACCGGTGGATGCGCTATGTTCAGACTGTACCATTGAAAAACTGAAATTCCAATAATTATGCTATACAAAAGTTTACCACCTTAAGCCCTTTAACAGCAAGTATTTCAGGAAGCTCTATACGTTCATTAGTTTACAACCTATTCCTGTACCAGATTTCCATTGGAAATAATTTTTATCACCCCATTTACCCCATAATTTCTTCATAATAAAAAGAGCTTGTTCCTAAACAAGCCCTTCACATGCTACTTTACCGTTTTTGAACTCTGTAATTTTCACCATTCATATTTAAGATTGTTGATTGGTGTACCAGCCTTCCTATCAAAGCAGAGGTCATTTGCTCATCCTTTCCAAGGAATGTCACCCATTTGGAGAACTCCAGGTTAGATGTGACAACAGTGCTTTTGGTTTCACACCTTGCTGCAAATATTTGAAACAGCAGGCTTGCTCCTGCTGCATCAAAGGATAAAAAACCAAGCTCGTCGATATAAAGAATATCGCAGGTATTGATGTTTTTTATGTACTTGGAAAGATGTTTTTCACTTGCTGCCTCTGTCATGTGGGTAACAAGCTCTGAAGCCCTTCTGAATTTAACTGTATAGCCCTTAGTAATGGCTTCAATGCAAATCGCGGTCATAAGATGGGTCTTACCGGTGCCCGAATTCCCGACTGCCACTATATTCTGTTTGTTTTCTACAAATTTGCAGGTTGCGAGCTCCATGACCACATCTTTATTAAGGTTGGGTAGGCGTTTTAAGTCAAACTCAAAGGTATCAAGAGTTTTAATAATGGGAAAACCGGCATTTTTAATCCGGTATTTATATTTATTTTCATCTTTTATGTATTGTTCAGCCTTTAGAAGATGGTGCAGGACTTCTTCAGTGGACAGGTCATTCTTGATATATTCTTTATAGTTTGCAAAAGAATGCAGTTTAAGGCTTTTTGATATGGCAATAATATCCTCTGACAAGGATATTGGGTCATGAATCAGCTTTTTCATCTGTATTTAGGCTCCTTTCCATCAAATGGTCATATTGCTTTAGGTCCGCAGGCATCACTTTTACTCCTTCTACTTGAACATCTGAAGCATCATCTTTTTTTTCGAGTAATTCAAGGTAAAAGCAAATCCTGTCATAGGAAGGGCAACCGGTTAGATTTGCCTGTTTTACAGCCCAAAGCAGCATATCCGTCTCCAGTTTCTTGGCTAGAAGCAGGATATTTACAAACTGGACATTCTTATCCCGGTCTTTGCATAGCTTAAGGAAGTCAGCCAGTTCAACCGGCATCACCCCTTTATTAATGGGAACAGCATTTTTAATGGCACGGGGCTTTCTCTGGAGGATTTCCAAATAGTGTTCGGGAATATATTGGTTATCTGAAGAATGTATGCCCTTTTTATGCTGCCAAATCAGCTTGCCAAGATGGTAGATATCTACGTTAAAGGGTGAAATCTTAACAGTTACAGACATTCCTACATATTCGGGCGGTACAGAATACTTGATACCGCCAACCCTAATGGTAAGATCGGGATGTACATTAGCCTTAACTTCTTCAGCCGGGTCCAGGGGATAGGCGGGAAGAGGGAGCAGGAATTTCTTTTCTTCCTCCAGCATATCCTTGATGATTTTGGAGCGGGTCTTGATCCTATGGGTCATGCAATACTGGATACACTTTTGGGTGACGTGTTCCTGCAGTTCCTGGTAACTTTCCACCCAGGGCATTGGGGTAAAAGCAATTTTTCTGATCACGGAGACCAGGTTCTCAACTGAACCTTTCTCCCACCCACTATATGCGTTACACATTATGCCTTCAAAAGCATAATGGGCTTCAAGTTTTTTNAACTTTTCCTGTTTAATTGCATCCTTTCCTGAGCCTTCCAAAACAACACTCTTCAAGTTATCATAAATACACCGGAGTGGAACCCCACCGAAATATTCAAAAGCCATCACATGCCCCATAAAAAAGCTGGAGCTTGTCTTGTCCGGAAAAACCGCACAAAATATGCCGTAACTGTAGGGAAGAACAACACAAAAAACAGAAACCCTGGTCTTTACCTTTTTTATGTAAGCATAGACGTCGCCCCAGTCAAATTCCATCGCCTCACCCGGTTCAAATTCAAGAGGGACAAATATCTCAGGCTTGTCTATCCGCATTTCCTGAATGTATTTTCGAACCGTTGATTCCCCTATGGTGTAACCGGCATTGACAAGCATCTCCCAAATGATTTTGCCATTAATTTTTTGTTTTTTAGGGGCATCCTTATTCTCGTTGATAATTTGGATAATCTCTGTTTCTATGGCTATCCTTAAGGGGCTTTTATCTATTTGATATTCCTTTCTTTCGCCCGGCAGACAAGAACCCTCACAGTATTTTTTTACAGTAGGCCTTGAGACTCCCAACTGTTTCGCAATCTGTCTTTGGCTCAAGCCTTCCACCGTGTATAGCCTGCGGATCAGCCTGTAGGTGTTGGTATCAACAACTGCCATTAACATTACCTCCCTGTGAAGCCCCGCCGGATTTCCCCAGGGAAACCGCCCCTTGGTGTACCAATACCAGGAACCCTGTAAGGGAGGCTTCCACTGCCCTGAGTAAGGCCGAATATTTCTGGAGCTTTTCTTTTTCCCAACTGGCGAAAAAGGCTTCCAAGTCTGCAACCACCTTTAACAGCAGTCTCAATGAGCCTTGGAATTTAAGGTCATCGTCCACTTTATGGCCGGTGTTTTTAACACCGGTTATATTTATATTTTCCATTGCATTGAGAGGGTTATTGATAATTTCCTCCTTCAGGGCATCAGGAGTGTTTTTATTTCCATAGGCACAGACAAGCTTTTCCACCACAGACTTGGGGATGTTGTTTGCATAAACTTTCATGGCAAAAGTATGCTGTCGGTCTTTTGGAATGCGGGCAATATTCTGAGCTACGGAAGGAGATAATCCTCCATCCAATACCATAGCTGCCACATTGTCATTAATCCTTTCGGCCAGGGAAAGCCTTTTGGAAATCCATGCCTCCGACTTTATGAGCTGCTCTGCCAGTTGTTTTTGGTTGTACTGGCCGAATTTTAGGATTTCCCTTAAAATCAGCCCCTCAGAAATATGATTGAGTTCCTTTTGCAGGGAAGATAATAGAAGTATTGCCTTGCCGATGTCAGCAGACGTTTGGATACTTGTCATAAACACCTCTGCCTTGTCCACATCCATTTCCTTTAAAACAGAAAGTTCGTTGTCGCCTTTTAGAACCATCAACCCACCTGAAGGTTTTTCTACTGTGACAATGGGCATGACAAGGCCATACTGCTGGATGCTTTCTTTACACAGTACCTTTTGATTCCTGGAAATCCCAATCCCGAGCATCTTGTTCCCCGGAATTGTTTTAATATTTACTTCTTTTATGGGATATTTCATCGTATTCACCCATATACCACCTCCTAAAGAGCATATTATCTCTAAACTTGGTGCAAGGCGATATGGGTTGGCAAATCTGTGGTCTCAAATTAAAAATTTCTGTGTCCTGTTGAAGAAGTTGTAATTTAAGGTACTGCTAAACTTAATTTCGTTGTCTTTTTTTAGAACGGGATGAATTACTAAAAGCAGCTTTTTACATATTGAGGTCTGAAAAACACTCCAGCGGGTGCGTTCGATCAGGGGAGGGCTTGAATCCGTAGGCGGGGAACTTAAATCTGCTATTGATAAAAGTTCCCGGATATTTAGAGATAGCTTTCGAAGAATTCGGGAAAGGGTGGAATGACTGAAACTTTCAAGGCCAAATTTCTGTCGTACCTTTAAAGCGGCTTCCCTCATGCTTATTTTTGAGGTGAGATACATTGCTGCCCCATAAATATATACATACACAGGGTATTTTCTGTATGGAAGTTTAATGGATGGCCAAAGGACAACATTTTTCTTTTCAGGGAATTTGAGCATAGGGCAAATGAGCTGCTTTTCATGACTGTTTATGAAAAGGTTGCAAACCAAACTTTTCCGTCTGAGCATTGAACAGCTTTTAAGCTTATCTAGGAGTTCTTGCCCTAAATTGTAGCAAAAATCACTATTATTAAAGTTGAACTTCGTATCAATCAATGTTATTATCAATTTGTCTTTTGGGAGTCTTGGAGGGTTAAATGATGCGAACATTTAACATTAAAACCTTCAAGACTTTTTCTATATTTTGGTGGTTATGTTTGTGGTAATATATTCTTGTAGTACGCTAAAAAAAGTATACCACAGTTTTGGTATACTTTTCTCATATCGCTGGTAATGTTTTTGGTAAACTTAAATCGTAGCGTATCCAAACAAAGCTGCAGGAGAGCATAAGCGAGGCTAGAAGCCAAGCAGTTGATGCGGCTGTCCAACAGGGCCTGATCCCTGCTGAGCGTGCTCAAAAGCTGAAAGAGAGCGGCAAGATGATGTTTGGCCCAGGCGGGATGCCTAAGGGCGGGCACCGGATGATGTTTGGGCAGTCCGATTTTTGTGAGATCCTTGGCATGACAAAACAGGAGCTTAAAGACGAGTTAAAAGCGGGAAAAACCTTGGCGCAGATAGCTGAAGCCAAAGGGATGACTATGGACCAGCTAAAAGAAAAATGGCTTGCTAATGCAAGAGAAAAATTAGATAATAAGGTTGCCCAAGGGAAATTAACCGCGCAACAGGCGCAAGATATTTTTACAAAATTGCAAAATAAAGATTTAGGTAAGCTAGATATCATGTTAAAGATGAACAATCCGAAGCCTTTTAGAGGATCTGGAAAAGATGCCCCTTCCATCGTGAAATAACATGATTATAAGTATGCAATCGACTAGAAAGGGTTGTCGTACTAACAGCACCATAAAAAGAACAAAAGGCGGCGACTGGCAGATGCCAGAAGCCGTCTTTCGCTTGGGGTGAATTACCTACACAAGAGGGACGGTTCTTTTGTGTTGACAAAATAATCCTTTATATGCTACCCTCAAAAAGGGGTGATGGTATGCCAAGAGCCGCAAGAAAGAAAAGCAGCACAGGTATTTACCATATAGTCATAAGAGGAATTAACAAACAGCGGATATTTGAAGATGATGAGGACAACCAGAAGTTTATAGAGATACTTGA
>JGI24119J20153_100310_pt1 | contig 8352 bp, 7 predicted proteins | sample Subbio2Aug_QV11A_FD_20153 | JGI IMG/M metagenome (IMG submission 20153) | reverse complement strand
AAGCCGGAGCTTATTTTCTGCGGAAAGCAGGCGATAGACGGCGATACCGCGCAAGTCGGTCCGGGGATTGCGGAGCATTTAGGGTTGCCTCAGGCGACTTATGTGCAGAAAATCCGTGAAGTGCAGGGTGAGCAGCTACTTGTGGAACGAGCGATTGAGGGCGGTTATGAGGTGATTACTGTACCGCTGCCGGCGATGATAGCGGTCGAGAAGTCGATTAACGAGCCACGCTTCCCAACGATGATGGGCACGATGAAGGCGCATAAAAAGGCGATTCCCACTTGGTCAGCCGCCGACATCGGAGCCGAAGCGGACAAAATAGGTTTGGACGGTTCTTGTACTCAGGTAAAGCGTGTGTTCGCGCCGGAGCGTAAAGGGCAAGGCGAAATGCTGACAGGCGAAACTGAAAATGAAGTCTGCCTCCTGTTGCTGGAAAAGCTGCAGGGAGCAAAGATTGTTTAGGGGGTAGCCGGAAAATGAGCGTAAAAATTATTGCGGAAGATTGCGTGGCGTGCGGTGTTTGTATTGATGCCTGTCCTTTCCCGGGCGCCATTGAAGTAAACGATGTGGCTGTACTCACCGATAAATGTAACGGTTGCGGCGCCTGCGCCGATTCTTGCCCGACCGAGGCCATTTTGGTGGAGAAGAAGGAAGACAAGAACGCAGTAAATGCCGCCGATTATCAAGGAGTTTGGGTCTTTATCGAGCAGCGCGACGGTTTGATTGCCAATGTGGCGCTTGAGCTGCTTAGCGAAGGGCGTAAACTGGCCGATAAGTTGGGGACGCATTTAGCCGGTGTGCTGCTAGGGGACGGGGTTACGGAACTATCTAAGCACTGCTTCGCATACGGCGCGGATAAAGTCTATTTGGTCGAAGGGGCCGTTTTTAAATACTACCGCACCGATTCGTACACCGAAGCGATCTGTAATTTGATTCGGCAGTATAAGCCGGAGATTTTGTTGTTTGGCGCTACGAATAACGGCCGTGATTTTGCGGCGCGGATTGCCGTTAGGGTTGACACTGGTTTGACTGCCGATTGCACGGAGCTGGCGATTGACCAAGAGAGCAAGCTATTGCTGCAGACACGCCCGGCTTTTGGCGGCAATGTTATGGCTACCATTTTGTGTCCTAACCGCCGCCCGCAGATGGCTACCGTCCGACCGAAAGTAATGAAAAAGCTGGAACCTGATTATAGCCGCAGCGGTGAATTAATCCGCTATGACAGCCCGGTGAGGGAAGAAGATGTTTCCACAAAGATTTTGGAGGTTGTGGAGCATGCTACGAAGACGCTTAATTTAGCGGAAGCCGAAATCATCGTTTCCGGCGGCCGGGGCATTGGAGCTCCTGAAAATTACTACCTGATCGAAGAGTTGGCTGAGGTTCTCGGCGGCGCCGCCGGTGCCTCGCGCGCGGCGGTTGATGCCGGCTGGGTGCCGCATTATCGCCAAGTGGGGCAGACCGGCAAGACGGTCGCGCCAAAGCTATATATCGCCTGCGGGATTAGCGGCGCGATTCAGCATTTGGCGGGTATGCAGACAAGCGATGTGATTGTCGCCATTAATAAAGACCCGGAGGCGCCTATTTTTAAAGTGGCTACTTATGGGATAGTGGGCGACTTGCAAAAAGTGTTGCCGCTGTTGACAAAAAAGTTTAGAGATTTGAAAGAGGCGCAATAAGAGAGGCTGCCGGCACGTTTAGATGTGCCGGTCTTTTTTTGTTTTTGGGCTTTGTTTTGTCTTCAGGCTGTCCTTTTCAACTGGCAGATGTCGGATGTCAGATGTTGGTCCAGTTAGCGATTTTGGCGTTTTAAAGATGCCCTCACCCTAACCCTCTCCCAGAGGGAGAGGGGGAAAAGGCTGGACGGGGTAACCGAGGGGACGGTTCTTGTGGTTGGGTGAGAGTCGGACCACCCCGGTGCTGCGCACCACCCCTCCAAGGGAGGGGAATTTTGAAGGGAGGGGAATTTGGGGGGAGAGATTTGGTGGGAGTGGAGGGGGAGAGGAAACGAGGGGGAGAGGGAGAAAAGTTGGGCGGGGTGAGGACCACCCCGGTGCTGCGCACCACCCCTCCAAGGGAGGGGAATCTTTGGGGAGGGGAATTTGGGGGGAGAGGGGAGTTTTGGGGGAGGAAGTAGAGGGGAAATGTAGGGAAGAGGGAGAGGGGGAAAGCGTTGCTCTTGTCAAGCATTGCTTGGCTCTGTATAATGTAGATTAAAATGGAGGGAAAGGGCAAAAAAGGGGTATACTAGGCGGAGGAGGTGCTGTTTGATGGAACAAATCGGCCAAGTGGTAAAAGTGAGTGAGGGCAGGGCGGTGGTGCTGGTGAGCAGGCATCAGGTCTGCGGAAAGTGCGGCGGGTGCGGTGTGGCCATTTCCGGTGCCGGTGAAAACCAGCTTGAAGTGCTGAATCAAGTGGGTGCTGAAGTCGGCGATAGGGTAAAAGTTGTTTCCGATTCGGCACATGTCTTGAGGGCATCGTTTGTGGCTTATATATTGCCGATATTAGCATTGCTTGTAGGTATTTATATTGGTCAGGTGCTTGAGCGGACTTTTATGTTTTTTGCTCGTCTCGATATTCTGTTTGGGGTCATTCTCTTTTTCGCTTCATATTTTCTTGTGCGTGCCTATGACAAAAAGATGGCTGCCTCTCAACCTAAGGCAGCCATTGTGGCTGTCGTGCCAAATGATACTCTGCCGGAGGACGAAAAATGTTAGTGCTGGGGATTGCGGGGAGCCCGCGGCGCAACGGTAATTCGGAAATCCTTTTGGATGAGGCGCTTGCGGCGGCGGCGGCGATGGGGGTTGAGGTGGATAAGGTTGTGCTTAGTGCGTTGCAGTATCTTCCTTGTATTTCCTGCGGCGCTTGTGAGAAAACGGGGATTTGTCCGCTGGAGGATGAAATGCAGCCGCTCTATGAAAAAATCGGTGCGGCACAAGCTTTAATATTTGCTTCCCCAATGTACTTTTATACTGTTTCCGCTTGGGCTAAGGGAGCAATTGACAGGGCACAGGCGCTCTGGTCGCGTAAGTATGTGTTAAAAGATCCGCGTTATACTGCCGCTAAGTCAGGTTATTTTATCGCGGTGGGCGCCACAAGCGGCAGTAAGCTGTTTGACGGTGCGCTGCTGACAATGAAATATTATTTTGACGCGGCAGGTTATCGTCTGTCGGGGAGTTTGCTGGTGCGAGGGATGGATGAAAAAGGGGCCGTTAAGAGTTTTGCGGAAAAGATGGACGCCGCAAGGGAGTTAGGGCAAAAAGCGGCTCTTGGTTGCGGGAAGTAAGGGGGATGGTGCCCTCTGCCCTCACCCGGCCCTCACCCTAGCCCTCTCCCAGGGGGAGAGGGGATTTGTTAGGCATGGAGAGGGGATTTCGGATGCCCTCACCCTAGCCCTCTCCCAGGGGGAGAGGGGAATTGTTAGGCAGGGAGAGGGGATTTCGGATGCCCTCACCCTAGCCCTCTCCCAGGGGGAGAGGGGATTTGTTAGGCAGGGAGAGGGGAATTGCTGGGATGGCAGATGGGAACGCTTATGACTCGCTCGTACCATGTAGGGGCGGGAGTTAAACCCGCCCGCTCAGAGGGAATGAGGTTAGCAAAATGAAAGCACCGGAGTTGCGGTAGAATTCTTGAAACCTAATCAATGAAGATAAGCAGAGGGAGGTAAGATTCTTGTTTTTAACCGGAACGGGGAGAATTAATCAGGCGGGGCATTTGGAAATTGGCGGCTGTGACACGGTGGATTTAGCAAAAGAATTCGGCACACCGCTATATATTATGGATGAGGAATTGATGCGGCAAAACTGCGCCGCATACCGTGATACGCTGGCCGGAATATATCCGGACAGTCAGGTGGCGTACGCGGGCAAGGCTTTCCTGACTAAGGCGATGTGCCGCTTGGTGGCGGAGGAAGGGCTGGCGCTCGATGTTGTCTCGGGCGGTGAAATTTATACGGGGCTTGACGCCGACTTTCCAGCCGAGAAAATGATTTTTCACGGCAACAACAAGTCGCCGGCTGAAATTTTGCTGGCACTGAAGCACGGAGTAGGCCGTTTTGTGGTCGACAGCCACGGAGAATTGGAGCTCTTGGGGGAGCTTGCTGCGGCGGCCGGCAAGGTGGCAGCCATTTATTTGCGAGTCAAGCCGGGGATAGAAGCGCATACCCATCACTTTATTCAGACTGGGCAGCTTGATTCCAAGTTTGGTTTGGGGCTTGCCGATGGAGAAGCCATGCGGGCGGTTGTGGCGGCTGCAAAAACTAAGGGGCTTGAGCTGAAAGGGCTGCACTGCCATATCGGTTCCCAGATTTTTGATTTAGAACCGTTTAAGCTTACGGCTGCCGTGATGCTTGATTTCTGCAAAGAAATTTACAGTCAGACCGGCATAATTATAAAAGAACTGGACTTAGGCGGCGGGGTGGGAATTCGCTATCTGCGCCAAGACAATCCTTGTCCGCTGGCCGACTTTGCCCGGCTAATTGCTGACACGGTAAAAGAGAAGTGCGCAGAACATAATCTGCCGCTGCCGAAGCTGCTGCTTGAGCCTGGCCGTTCGATTGTGGGTGAAGCTGGGACAACGCTTTATACGGTGGGCACCATCAAGGAGGTTCCGGGTATCCGCAAGTATGTGGCGGTGGATGGCGGGATGATGGATAATTTGCGCACAGCGCTCTATGATGCGAAGTATGAGGCGGTGCTGGCTAATCGCATGAACGATCCGGCGGAGGAAATAGTCTCTATTGCCGGCAAAGCTTGCGAGTCAGGCGATATGCTGATTTGGGATATTTTGCTGCCAAAGCTTGGGCGTGGCGATTTGCTCGCCTGTTTATCTACAGGCGCATACCATTATTCGATGTCTAATAATTATAACCGCTTCCCAAGGCCTGCGGTAGTTTTTGTCAGGGGCGGCAGGGCGGATTTGGTGGTGGCAAGGGAAACTTATGATGATTTGATTAGAAACGATTTGCTTCCATCCGGAATATAATTATTTTGAGGGGGGATTTGGGGTGAAAAAGTATAACGTGGCGATTGTTGGCGCTACAGGTATGGTGGGGCAGTCGCTTGTGCAGGTGCTGCAGGAGAGGAATTTTCCGCTTGGGGAGCTCAAACTGCTTGCTTCCGCCCGCTCGGTTAATCTGACGGTCGAGGTGTTGGGCAAGAAATATAATGTGGAAGAAGCCAAACCTGAAGCGTTTGCAGGGGTGGACGTGGCTTTTTTTAGTGCAGGTGAGGCCATCAGTAAAGAGCTGGCACCGGAGGCTGTGCGGCAAGGTGCCGTTGTCATAGATAACAGTAATGCTTTTCGTATGGATGAAGGTGTCCCGCTGGTGGTGCCGGAAGTGAACGCCGCCGCACTGGCTGATCATCAAGGGATTATTGCTAATCCCAACTGTTCCACTATTCAGTTAGTAGTGGCTTTGCAACCGCTGCACCAGATAGCCGCTCTAAAAAGGGTGGTAGTTGCCTCTTATCAGGCGGTTTCCGGGGCCGGCAAAGAGGCGCTTGATGAATTGCTGCAGCAGAGCAGAGCAATTATTGAGGGTGCAAGCGATTTTCCAAAAGAGAGGATTCCGCATGCTAACGCGAAAGTGCAGTACCAGCTTGCCTTTAATGTGGTACCGCAGATTGATGTTTTCGGGGATGACGGCTATTGCAAAGAAGAGATGAAGATTATCAGGGAAACTCGCAAGATTATGGGCTTGCCGGAGTTGAAGATTACGGCAACTACAGTGCGCGTTCCGGTGCTAAACGGTCATTCGGAAGCGGTGAATCTGGAATTTGTCAGCGCGATTTCTGCCGCCGAGGCGCGGGCTGCGCTGGAGAGGGCGCCGGGGGTAATAGTGCTTGATGATACGGCAGAGTTGAGTTATCCGATGCCGGCGCTGCAAGACGGACGTGATGAAGTTTTTGTGGGTCGCATCAGGCCGGACGATTCCGTGCAGCATGGCTTAAATATTTGGGTGGTGGCTGATAATATCCGCAAAGGAGCAGCCACAAATTCAATTCAGATTGCGGAAACACTTATCGCCCGAGGGCAGTTGTAGGAGGGGCAACAGTGAAAATTATTGTGCAAAAATTTGGCGGCACGTCTGTTGCCAACTCTGTTTTGCGGGAAGAAGTGGTGAAGCGGGTACGTGAAGCGCGGGAGAAGGGTTTTCGGCCTGTGGTGGTTGTTTCTGCTATGGGGCGTGAAGGCGACCCTTACGCCACCGATACTTTAAAGAATTTAATGCTCTCTACCTGCGGTTGCGGTGAGCAGTCGCTGCGTGATATGGATTTGATTATGGCTTGCGGGGAAATAATCTCTGCTGTGGTGATGTCGTCAACGTTGTGCGCTTATGGCATTCCGTCACTTGCTCTCACAGGTGCTCAGGCGGGGATGGTGACAGACGGTAATTACGGCAGCGCCCAAGTAGTTGAATTTCACCCGGAACGCCTGCTGGCTCATCTGCGCAGCGACGAGGTGGTGGTAGTGGCAGGTTTTCAGGGGGTGACGCCGGAGGGGGAGATCAATACGCTCGGGCGAGGTGGCAGTGACACGAGCGCCGTAATTCTTGGCGCAGGACTCGGCGCCGAAAAAGTGGAGATTTACACCGATGTGAACGGAATTATGACGGCGGATCCCAAGCTGGTTTCCGCTGCCCGTATCATCGATCACCTTACTTATAACGAAGTTTGCCAACTTGCGCATGAAGGCGCCAAGGTAATTCACCCGCGGGCGGTTGAAGTAGCGATGCAGCACAATGTGCCTTTGGTCGTTAAGCATTTGGATGAAAAGGCCGCCGGCACGGTTATCAGCGCCGAAAGCAATGTTGTGGGGGAAGGACGTTTCGGTGAGCGTGAAATGCGGGTGATTACAGGAATTGCTCATTCCACCGGCTTGGCACAGTTGACTGTGGAGATGGGCGCGGATGAAGCCGAACTTGAGCTGGAAATTTTCGAAAGCTTGGCTGATTTACGCATTTCAATTGATCTTATTTCTATTTTTCCGCAGCAAAAGATTTTTACCGTCAAAGAGGAGCATTTGCCGCGCGCCGAGGCTCTGCTGAAAAAATTGGGGGTTTCTTATCGGATTAATGCAGGTTGTGCCAAAGTTGCTGTGGTGGGACTGGGGATGCGCAATCTGCCGGGTGTGATGGCAAGAGTAATTAAAGCGCTTAGTGATAAGAAAATCCGTATTCTCCAAAGCGGAGATTCCAATATTACCATTTCCATTTTAATTCAGGAGCATGATTTGCCTGAGGCGCTCTGTACGCTGCATGAATATTTTCGGCTTGATTCGCCATCCGGCGAAGATGAACGCGTTTTGGCTTGACAAATGGGACTTGTAAGAGAAGTGTTTTTTTTAACTCTAGTGACCACCCCGCCCTGACGGGCACCCCTCCAAAGGAGGGGAATTTTTTTTGGGGGAAGGGAATTTTGGGGAGGGGAATTTTGGGGTAGGGAACTTTTTTGGGGCAAGGGGAATTGTTAATTCCCCTCTGGTGGAGGGGTGGTGCGAAGCGCCGGGGTGGTTTGCGCTAAAATTGCTTGACAGTCGGCTGACGAACCGCTAGAATTAGCTTAAGATAACGCAATGACAGGGAAACAGTATGCAGGGGATAAGGATTTCAGAGAGCCGGTGGTGCTGCGAACCGGTATCCCTCCTTGCGGAAATTACCCCCTTGAGCGGCGGACCGAAATAAAGTAGGCTCCGACGGATTCCCACCGTTAGCCGGGAAGGGCATCATCCCGTTGACGGGACGTGCTTGCTGAGTGGGCTGCAAAGCCAAATTGGGTGGTAACGCGGATAAAATCCGTCCCTTAAAGTGGGGCGGTTTTTTTGTTGCCAGGAGAAATTGTTAGTATTTATGCGGCCCTCACCCTAGCCCTCACCGTAGCCCTCACCCTAGCCCTCACCCTAGCCCTCTCCCAGAGGGAGAGGGGAATTGTGGTAAGAGGGGAATTTTTGGGGGAGAGGGGAATTGTGGTAAGAGGGGAATTTTGGGGGAAGAGCGAGAGGGGAGCCTCTTGTCCCCTCGCCCCTTTTGGGGGGAGAGGGAAAGGGTGAGGGGGAGAGGGAGGCGACCACCCCGCCCTGTCGGGCACCCTCCAAGGGAGGGGAATTTTTGGGGAGGGGAATTGTGGTAAGAGGGAGATGGAGGCGACCACCCCGCCCTGTCGGGCACCCCTCCAAGGGAGGGGAATTTTCGGGGAGGGGAATTGTAGGGAAGAGGGGAATTTTTGGGGAAGAGATAAAGGGGAATTGTGGTAAGAGGGGAATTTTGGAGGAAGAGCGAGAGGGGAGCCTCTTGTCCCCTCGCCCCCTTTGGGGGGAGAGGGAAAGGGTGAGGGGGGAGAGGGAGGCGACCACCCC
>JGI24119J20153_100300_pt1 | contig 8594 bp, 5 predicted proteins | sample Subbio2Aug_QV11A_FD_20153 | JGI IMG/M metagenome (IMG submission 20153) | reverse complement strand
AGCGCGCCATCACGGTCGAAGACTGCGAGCGCGTGACGCGCCAGTTGCAACTGCTGCTCGAAGTCGAGGCGGTGGACTACAAGCGGCTCGAAGTGGGCTCGCCCGGCATCGACCGGCCGCTGCGCCACGCCGCCGATTTTGAGCGCTTTGTGGGTTCGGTGATCGACGTCACGCTCAAGCAACCCATCGGCGCGGCGGTGGCTGCGGGTGGGGTGGCCGTGGCCGCCAGCCGCAAAAAATTTCGCGGCACGCTCGAGCGCGCAACGGCTCCCGAGGCCGCGCCCGAATCAGCCCCCGAATCCGCCCCCGAGCCCGGTGCCGTGCCTGCCAGCCACTGGCAGATCGTCTGGCGCGAGGAGCCGGTGCGCAAACCGGGCCAGCGCCCAAGCAAAAAATCCCAGCCCCTGCCCTTGCAGGTGCTTGGTTTCGAGTTGTCCGAGCTGCGCGAGGCGCGGCTGGCACCGATCGTCAACTTCAAGGGCCGCAGCGCAACCGCGCCGGCCGCACCCACCGCCGAAGCAGGTGGCAGCCATACTGGAAAGGCAGACCCCAAATGAACCGCGAAATGTTGATGCTCATCGACGCCATTTCACGCGAAAAAAACGTCGAACGCAGCGTGGTCCTGAGCGCAGTCGAGTTCGCGCTGGCCTCGGCCACCAAAAAGTTCTACAAGGGTGAGGTGGACATTCGTGTCAGCGTCAACCCCGACACCGGCGCCTACGACACCTACCGCCGCTGGCTGGTGGTGCCCGACGAGGCCGGCCTGCAAAACCCGGACGCCGAAGAAATGCTCTCCGACGTGGCCGACGAACACCCCGGCATCCAGGTGGGCGAGTACATCGAGGTGCCGATCGAATCGGTGCCGATCGGGCGCATCGGCGCCATGGCCGCCAAGCAAGTGATCTTGCAGCGCATCCGCGACGCCGAGCGCGAGATGCTGCTCAACGACTTCATGAGCCGTGGCGACAAAATCTTTGTCGGCTCCGTCAAGCGGCTCGACAAGGGCGACCTGATCGTGGAGAGCGGGCGCGTCGAGGGGCGGCTCAAGCGCTCCGAAATGATCCCCAAAGAAAACCTGCGCAGCGCCGACCGCGTGCGCGCCATGATCATGGAAGTGGACTTGAGCCTGCGCGGCGCCCCGATCCTGCTGTCGCGCGCCGCCCCCGAGTTCATGATCGAGCTCTTTCGCCAAGAGGTGCCCGAGATCGAACAGGGCTTGCTCGAGATCAAATCCTGCGCCCGCGACCCCGGTTCGCGCGCCAAGATCGCCGTCAAATCCTACGACAAGCGCATCGACCCGATCGGCACCTGCGTCGGTATGCGCGGCTCGCGCGTCAACGCCGTGACCAACGAACTGGCCGGTGAGCGCGTCGATATCGTGCTCTGGAGCGAAGACCCGGCGCAGTTCGTCATCGGCGCGCTGGCGCCGGCCAACGTGCAGTCGATCGTCGTCGATGAAGAGCGCCACGCCATGGACGTGGTGGTCGATGAGGAAAACCTGGCGATCGCCATCGGCCGCGGTGGCCAGAACGTGCGCTTGGCCGCCGACCTGACGGGCTGGAAGATCAACATCATGACCGCCGACGAATCGTCGGCCAAGCAGGCGCAAGAGACCGACGCCATCCGCACGCTGTTCATGAGCAAGCTCGACGTCGATCAAGAGATGGCCGACATCCTGATCGGCGAAGGCTTTACCAGCCTCGAAGAAGTGGCCTACGTGCCGCTGCAAGAGATGCTGGAGATCGAGGCCTTCGACGAAGACACCGTGACCGAGCTGCGCGCCCGCGCCAAGGCGGCTTTGCTCACGCTGGCCATCGCCAAAGAAGAGAGCGTGGAAGACGCGGTGCGCGAACTGCGCGACCTCGAGGGCCTCAACGCCGAGTTGTTGGCCCAATTGGCCGCAGCCGGCGTCCACACCCTCGACGAACTGGCCGATCTGGCCAGCGACGAATTGATCGAAATCACCGGGCTCAGTGCCGACGAAGCGACCGCGCTGATCCTGCGCGCGCGCCAACACTGGTTTGCCGCCGATCAGGCCCCCGAGCAATCCTCGCAACCCTCGCAGTCCTGAACCGAGCGGCGACACGGAGAATCGTACACATGTCAAGCAACACCGTCGCAGAATTTGCCGCTGAATTGAACCGGCCCACCCACGTCGTGCTGGAGCAGTTGGCTGCGGCCGGGGTGCGCAAGCTGTCCGGCAGCGATGCGTTGGCAGAGTCCGACAAGCAACGGCTGCTGAGCTTTTTGCAGGCCAGCCACGGCACGGCCAGCACCGAGCGCAACAAAATCACCCTCACCAAAAAATCGACCAGCGAGATCAAGCAGGCCGATGCCTCCGGGCGCGCGCGCACGATCCAGGTCGAGGTGCGTAAAAAACGCACCTTCGTGCGCCGCGACGACGAGCCGCTCGCCGGCCCTGGCTCTGCCGAGGGCGCGGTCGCAGCCGCCGAGGCCGCCGCTGTTGCAGCCGCCGCCGAAGCCGAGGCCGCCGAAGCCCGCGCGCAGCAAGCGCAGCAGGCCGAGCTCGAGCGGCGCGAAGAGCAAGCGCGCCAGCAGGCCGAGCAGATTCGGCTCCAAGAAGAAGAGCTGGCGCAGCAGCGCCAAGCGCGGCAACAAAGCGAGGAGCGCGAGGCGCGCGAGACGCAAGAGCGCTCTGCCACCCTCGACCAAGAGCGCCAGCAGCAGTTGGTGCAGCAGCGCGCCCGCGCCGACATGGAGGTGCAGCAAAGCCGCCAGCGCTCGGTCAAGCTGTCCAAGCCCGTGCCGACCGAAGCGGCGGCTGTGTCTGCAGCCAACCAGCCCGGCGCGGCGGTGGCCGAGCAGGCCGCTGCAGCGCAGCAGGCCGCTGCGCAAGCTGTCCAGCAGGCAGCCGAGCAGGCCGCGCAACAAGCCGCCGAGTTGGCGCAGCGCCAGTCGGCGCAGCGGCTGGCCGACGAGCAGCGCGCGAGCGACCTCGACGAGCGCCGGCGCAAGGCGCTGGCCGAGGCGCAAGCGATCCGCGACATGATGGCCGCCCCCAAAAAGGTGCTGCTGGCCAAAAAACCCGAAGAGCCCAAGCCGGCCCCCGTGGCCGAGGCCAAGCCCGGAATCAAGGGCACCTTGCACAAACCGGCCGGCACACCAGCACCGGCCAAAGCCGGTGCCGCCAAACCGGCCGCGCCGGGTACTGCGGCTGCCGGGGCGGGCAAGAAAGAAGTCAAATCCGAAGCCTTGTCGTCCACTTGGAAAGACGAAGCGGCCAAGAAAAAAGAAGTCAAAGGCCGAGGTAGCAACACCAGCGCCGTGCGTTCCAGCGGCACCGCATGGCGCTCCAACGCCAAAGGGGGCCGTGGTGGCCGCGGTGGCCGCGACGAGCGCTCGCACGGTTACGAGCCGGCCCAGTCTGAAGCCAAGGTGCTCGAGGTGCACGTGCCCGAGACCATCACGGTGGCCGAGCTGGCGCACAAAATGGCGCTCAAATCGTCTGAGGTCATCAAGCAGTTGATGAAGCTGGGGCAGATGGTGACCATCAACCAGTCGCTGGACCAAGACACGGCGATGATCGTGGTCGAAGAACTCGGGCACCAGCGGTGGCCGCAGCGCTCGACGACCCCGAGGCCTTCACCGAAGAAGAAACCGCGCTGCAAAGCGCCGAATTCCTGCCGCGCGCGCCGGTGGTCACGGTCATGGGCCACGTCGATCACGGCAAGACCTCGCTGCTCGACTACATCCGCCGCACCAAGGTCGCGGCGGGCGAGGCCGGCGGCATCACGCAGCACATCGGCGCCTACCACGTCGAGACGCCGCGCGGCATGGTCACCTTCCTCGACACCCCGGGCCACGAAGCCTTTACCGCCATGCGCGCCCGTGGCGCCCAAGCCACCGACGTGGTGATTCTGGTCTGCGCCGCCGACGACGGCGTGATGCCGCAGACCAAAGAAGCCATCAAGCACGCCAAGGCGGCCAATGTGCCGATCGTGGTCGCGCTGACCAAGGCCGACAAACCCGACGCCAACTTCGAGCGCGTGCGCGCCGAACTGATCGCCGAGCAGGTGGTGCCCGAAGAGTTCGGCGGCGAATCGCCGTTTGTGCCGGTGTCGTCCAAAACCGGTCTGGGCATCGACGCGCTGCTCGAGCAGGTGCTGCTGCAAGCCGAGGTGCTCGAGCTCAAGGCCCCGGTCGGAGCCAACGCCAAGGGGCTGGTGATCGAAGCCCGGCTCGACAAAGGCCGCGGTGCCGTGGCCACGGTGCTGGTGCAATCGGGCACGCTCAAGGTGGGCGACGTGGTGCTGGCGGGCCAGACTTCGGGCCGGGTGCGCGCCATGCTCGATGAAAACGGCCGCGCGGCCAAAGAGGCCGGNCCNTCGATCCCGGTCGAAATCCAGGGCTTGTCCGAAGTGCCCCGGGCGGGCGACGAGTTCATGGTGCTGGCCGACGAGCGCCGGGCACGTGAAATCGCCACCTACCGCGCCGGCAAATTCCGCTCCACCAAGCTGGCCAAGCAGCAAGCCGCCAAGCTCGAAAACATGTTTGCCGACATGCAAGCCGGCGAAGTCCAGACCCTGCCGATCATCGTCAAGTCCGACGTGCAGGGCTCGCAAGAGGCGCTCACCACCTCGCTGCTCAAACTCTCGACCGACGAGATTCGGGTGCAGCTGGTCTATGCGGGCGTGGGTGGCATCAGCGAGAGCGACGTCAACCTGGCGATCGCCTCCAAAGCGATCGTGATCGGCTTCAACGTGCGCGCCGACATCGGGGCGCGCAAGCTGGCCGAATCCAACGACGTCGATCTGCACTACTACAACATCATCTACGACGCGGTCGATGAGATCAAAGCGGCGATGTCGGGCATGCTGGCGCCCGAGAAGCGCGAAGAGGTGATCGGCGCGGCGCAGATTCGCACCGTGTTCGTGGCCTCGAAGATCGGCACCGTGGCCGGCTGTATGGTCACCGAAGGCCACGTCACGCGCAACGCGCATTTCCGCCTGCTGCGCGACAACGTGGTGATCTACACCGGCGAGCTCGAGTCGCTCAAGCGCATGAAAGACGACGTGCGCGAGGTCAAAGAAGGCTTCGAGTGCGGCATCAAGCTCAAAAACTACAACGACATCAAGGAAGGCGACCTCCTCGAGTTGTTTGAGATCAAGGAAGTGGCCCGTACACTCTGACCAGCGCCATCTGATCAGCGCGCCCCCCCACCATGCCGAGCAAAAAAGCCCCCTCCAACCGCAGCTTCAAGGTCGCCGATCAGATTCAGCGCGACCTGAGCGAGCTCATTGCGCGCGAGCTCAAAGACCCGCGCGTGGGGCTGGTGACGCTGCAAGCGATTGAGCTCACGCCCGACTACGCCCACGCCAAGGTCTATTTCAGCGTGCTCACGGGCGACCCCCAGCTCGCGTTTGAGGCGTTGAACCAAGCCGCCGGCTTTTTGCGCAGCGGCTTGTTCAAGCGCCTGCACATCCACACCGTGCCGACGCTGCATTTTGTCTTCGACCGCACCCCCGAGCGCGCCGCCGACATGAACGCCTTGATCGCGCAGGCCGTGGCTTCGCGTTCCAAAGAAAGCGACTAAAGTTGAGCGCCGTCGGGTTCACCTTGGGTGCCGACGCCGCCCAGGGGGGCGGTGCCGTGCCAGACCGCGCTGCGAGTGCAGCGGCACCACCGCGCCAGCGCCTTCAGCGCCGCCCGGTGCACGGCCTGCTGCTGCTCGACAAGGCGCTGGGCGTCAGCAGCAACCAGGCGCTGCAACGCGCCAAGTGGCTGCTGCGCGCCGACAAAGCCGGCCACACCGGCACCCTGGACCCGCTGGCCACCGGGCTGCTGCCGCTGTGCTTTGGTGCGGCGACCAAGTTCAGCCAACTGCAGCTCGACGCCGACAAGGTCTATGAGGCCACGCTGCGCCTGGGTGTGCGCACCCACGGCGGCGACGCCGAAGGCGAAGTGCTCGAGCGCCGCCCGGTGGCTTGCAGCCCCGAGCAGGTGCAGCAGGTGCTGGCGCGCTTTAGTGGCGCGATCGAGCAGTTGCCGCCCATGCACAGCGCGCTCAAGCACCAGGGCCGGGCCCTGTACGAATACGCACGCGCCGGGCTGGAGGTGGAGCGCGCGCCACGCCGGGTCAGCATCCACGTGCTGGAGCTGCTCGCACTAGCGCTCGAGGGCCCCGAGCCGGCGCTGCGCCTGCGCGTGCACTGCAGCAAGGGCACCTACATCCGCAGCCTGGCCGAGGACATCGGCGCCGCGCTGGGCTGTGGCGCGCACTTGAGCGCCTTGCGCCGCCTGCGCAGCGGCAGCTTGGGGCTGGAGCGCAGCCTCACACTCGAGCAGCTCGAAGCACTGCCCGAGGTCGAACGCCTGCGCGCCCTGCTGCCGGTGGATGCGCTGCTGGCCGGTCACGAGCGCGTCACGCTCGACGACGACAATGCAGCCCGCTTCCTCACCGGCTTGCGGCGTCGCGGCACCTGGCCCGACAGCGAGCGCGTGGCCGTGTATGCAGCGTCTGCTGCTTCTACCGAGCCTGCAGCGTCTGCCGCAGCTGGCCCACAACCCGGCGCCTTGCTGGGCAGCGCCCACATCGTGGGCGGCGAACTCATCCCCGGGCGGCTGTTGAGCCCGATCGAAATCCAACAAATCACCCTGCAAACCCACCCAGTCATGAGCACTCCGATACGCAACATCGCCATCATCGCCCACGTTGACCACGGCAAAACCACCATGGTCGACCAACTGCTGCGCCAGAGCGGCACCTTTGCCGAGCACGAAAAAGTCGTGGACACGGTGATGGACAGCAACGCCATCGAGCGCGAGCGCGGCATCACCATCTTGGCCAAAAACTGCGCCGTGAGCTGGAAGGGCACCCACATCAACATCGTGGACACCCCCGGCCACGCCGACTTTGGCGGCGAGGTCGAGCGCGCGCTGTCGATGGTCGATGGCGTGCTGTTGCTCATCGACGCCCAAGAAGGCCCGATGCCCCAGACCCGCTTCGTCACCAAAAAGGCGCTGGCGCTGGGCCTTCGCCCGATCGTGGTGGTCAACAAAGTGGACAAACCCGGCGCCAACTGCGACAAGGTGGTCAACGCCGCCTTCGACCTGTTCGACAAGCTCGGTGCCAACGACGAGCAGCTCGACTTCCCCATCGTCTATGCCAGCGGCATCAACGGCTGGTCATCGCTCACCGAAGGCGAGCCGGGGCAGCAGTGGGGCCCCGATATGTCGGCGCTGTTCGACACCGTGCTGCAGCACGTGCCGGCGCACCAAGGCGACCCCGAGGCGCCGCTGCAGCTGCAGATTTCGGCGCTCGACTACTCCAGCTTCGTCGGGCGCATCGGCGTCGGGCGCATCAGCGCCGGCCGCATCCGCCCCGGCATGGACGTGCTGGTGTGCGAAGGCCCCGAGGGCAAGCCGGCCAAGGGCCGCGTCAACCAAGTGCTCACCTTTCAGGGGCTGGACCGGGTGCAAACCGCCGAAGCCGGGCCGGGGCACATCGTGCTCATCAACGGCCTAGAGAGCATCGGCATCGGCGTCACCGTGACCGACCCGGCCGACCCGCGCCCGCTGCCCATGCTCAAGGTCGATGAGCCCACGCTGACCATGAACTTTTGCGTCAACACCAGCCCGCTGGCCGGGCGCGAGGGCAAGTTCGTCACCAGCCGCCAGATTTGGGACCGGCTGCAAAAAGAGCTGCAGTCCAACGTCGCGCTGCGCGTGCGCGAAACCTCCGAAGACGGGATTTTTGAAGTCTCGGGCCGCGGCGAGCTGCACCTGACCATCCTGCTCGAGAACATGCGGCGCGAGGGCTACGAGCTGGCGGTGAGCAAGCCGCGCGTGGTGTTTCGCGAGGTGGGCGGCGAGCGCCACGAGCCGATCGAGCTGGTCACCGCCGACATCGAGGAGCAGCACCAGGGCGGCGTGATGCAGGCGCTGGGCGAGCGCAAGGGCGATCTGGTGAACATGGAGCCCGACGGCCGTGGGCGTGTGCGGCTCGAATACCGCATTCCGGCGCGCGGGTTGATCGGTTTTTCGAATGAGTTTTTGAACCTCACGCGCGGTTCGGGCCTGATCAGCAACATTTTCGACGGCTACGAGCCGCACAAGGGCGAGATCGCCAGCCGCAAAAACGGCGTGCTCATCAGCATGGACGATGGCGAGATTTTCACCTACGCGCTGGGCAAGCTCGACGACCGTGGGCGCATGTTCGTGCGCCCCAACGACCCGGTCTATGAGGGCATGATCGTGGGCATCCACAGCCGCGACAACGACCTGATCGTCAACGCCACGCGCACCAAGCAGCTCACCAACTTCCGCGTCAGCGGCAAGGAAGACGCGATCAAGATCACGCCGCCGATCGAGCTCACGCTCGAGTACGGGGTCGAGTTCATCGAAGACGACGAACTGGTCGAGATCACGCCCAAGAGCATCCGGCTGCGCAAGCGCCACCTCAAAGAGCACGAGCGCAAGCGCGCCAGCCGCGAGGGTTGAGGCATGAGCCGCGCATCCCCATTCCCGGCCAGTGCCTTCAAGGCCTACGACATCCGTGGCGTGGTGCCCGAGGCGCTGAACCCGGCTTTTGCGCACGCGCTGGGGCGCGCTTTTGGGGCGCGGGCGCTGGCGCT
>JGI24119J20153_100256_pt1 | contig 10764 bp, 7 predicted proteins | sample Subbio2Aug_QV11A_FD_20153 | JGI IMG/M metagenome (IMG submission 20153) | reverse complement strand
CACGTGCCGCTGTGGCCGAGCGGCCAGCCAAGCTGCGCACCTCGCTGGCGACGACGGCAAAGCCGCGCCCCTGCTCACCCGCCCGCGCGGCCTCGACGGCGGCGTTGAGCGCCAAAATGTTGGTTTGGAATGCGATGCCATCGATCACGCCGATGATGTCGGCGATTTTGCGTGACGACGTGTTGATCGCTTCCATGGTCTGCACTACCTGCGATACCACGGTGCCGCCGCGCACCGCCACCTGGGATGCCGATTCGGCCAACTGGTTGGCGTGGCGGCTGCTCTCGGTGTTGCGCTGCACGGTTTGGGTGAGTTCCTGCATCGAGGCTGTGGTTTGCTCGAGTGCGCTGGCTTGGTGCTCGGTGCGCGCCGACAGGTCTTGGTTGCCAGCCGCAATTTGGCCGCTGGCGCTGGCGACTGACTGGGAGCCTTGGCGCACCTTGGCGATGATTTTGCCCAGCGACTGGTTCATGTCCTGCAGGGCTTGGAGCAGTTGGCCGCACTCGTCTTGGCGAACTTGGGTGACCACTTGTCGGCTCAGATCGCCGGCAGCGACGCAGCGCGCCAGCTGCACGGCCTCGGCCAAGGGCCGGGTAATGGAGCGCGAAATCGCCACCGCCAGCAGCAAGGCCAGCACGGCAGCCGCCAGACCCAAGGCAAGCAACCAAAGCTGGGCCGTGGAGATGGTTTGGCTCAGTTCGGCGTTGCTGTCGTTGACGGTGCTTTGTTGTGCTTGCACCAAGGCGTTGATTGGGGTTTGCAAGGCGTCGAGGGCTGGCAGGGTCTCACTGAGCATGAGGGCGACGGCGGCCTCGCGATCTCCTGCTTGAACCAGCTGGCCGACGCGCACAAACGATTCCACGTAGGCGCGGCGTTTGCTGGAAAGATCGGCCAATAAGCGCTGGTGTTCGGGGTCGTGCGTCAGTTCGGTAAGGGTGGCAAAAGCATCGTCGATGAGCTGGCGGTTTTGCGCGATATGGCCCCGAATCTGTGTGATCTGTGCCGGGTCGGTGACGATCAACATCTCGAGGTTGCGCCGCGCATTGGCGCGCGTGGTGGCGTTGATGACGTGGGCAGCTTCAGACTTGACCCATTCGCTCTCGATCAGCCGGGTGTTGACCGTCTGCACCTGCACAAAGCCCCAGACGGCCACGCCCACCAAGGCCAGCATCATGACGATCAACGTGCCATGACTCAAGCCCAACCGGGAGGCAATATTCCAATCGACGAATTTCAAGTTTGCCTCCTATTGCGCGCAACCCCGCTTGGGCGCACGCATTGCTACAGCGGTTTGGGGGTCAAGGGACGGTTTACTGCACCAGGGGATCGGTGCTGCGNTCGAGATCGAGGGCCTCGATCTGCGCCGCACCGGCCAGCAGCAGCATGTAGTGGCGCAGTGCCGTGGCGCGCGACTTGAGGCGCAGCTGGCGTTCGATGCGCTCGCGCACTTCGTCGAAAGCGAGCTGGCGGCCCTTGCGCCGGCCCAGCACCTCGACGATGTGAAAGCCAAAGCGCGTATGCACCAAGCGCGGGTGCAGCCCCATGCCGCCGAGTTGGTCGGTCTGGAAGAACAGCTCGTTGGCCAGTTCGGGTGCGCAGTCGTCGGGGCCGATCCAGCCCAGTTCGCCGCCTTGGGCGCCGCTGGGGCAGTTGGAGAGCTCGCGCGCCAGTTCGCCGAAGCGCTGCGGCGCCACTTCTTTGCGCGACAGCTCCAGCAACGCGGTTTCGGCGCGCTGCGCCAGCGCGTGCACATTCACCCCCGGGGTGACGGCAAACAGGATGTGGCGCAGGTTCACCGCCTGCCCGACCACGAACTGCAGGCGCTGGGCCTGGTAGGTGCGCTCGCACGCCTCGAGGTTGGGCTCGGGCGTTTGCACCTCGGCCTCGAGCATGGCTTGGATGCACTCCTGCTGCGCCTCGTCCAAGGTCGGGGCCAGATCGGTGTGCTCAGCGGCGGGCAAGAGGCCGCGGCGCACCGCCTCTTGGCGCAGCAGCTCGGCGTAAGCGCGCTCGCGCAGTTCGGGCGGCGACAGGGCCTCGTCGGCGCGTTGCAGCGCCACGCCGTTGATGCGCGGCAGCGGCGGCGCGGTGGCGGCCGCAGCCTCGGCGGCTTGGGCGGCACACTGGCAGCCACCACCACCGCCACCGCAACCCGTGCGCGTGGCTTCAGTCAAGTCGTTCATAGTGGGTCTGGCTTTCAGGCTTGGGTGGGATGTCCGTGGTTGTGGGGGTGCAGGCGGTTCAGCGTGGCGCGTCCGAACGCTCGCCCAGACCCAAGCGGCGGCTGCGCACCAGTTGGTAGGGGCGCCGCAGGTAGGCCAAGGTGCCAAAGCCGCTCCAGACGTGCACCAAGCGGCTGAACGGAAACACCAGGAACAGCGTCATGCCCAGCACAAGTGCGCCTTGGTGATCCAGCCGATATCGACCAGCAGCTCGGCGGCGCCGGCGCGGAATGTCACGATGTGCTGCGCCCAAGCCGACAACTGCGCCATCTTGGCACCATCGAGGTGGTACTGCACCGAACCCCAGATCGTGGCCAAGCCGAGCGCGAACTGGGCCCACAGCAGCCACAGAATCAAGATGTCGGCGCTCTTGCTGGTGGCGCGGATGCGCGGATCGCTCAGGCGCCGGTGCAGCAGCAGGCTCAGGCCGATCAGGCCCAGCACCCCAGCCACGCCGCCGACGCTGATGGCCATGAGCTTTTTGTCGGCGGTGCTGATAAAAATCTCATAGATCCAAGGCGGGGTCAGCAGGCCGACGGTGTGGCCAAAAAAGATCACCAGAATGCCGATGTGAAACAGGTTGCTGCCCCAGCGCAACTGGCCGGTGCGCAGCAGCTGCGACGAATCGGTCTTCCAGGTGTACTGGTCGCGATCGAAGCGCAGCAGGCTGCCGACCAAGAACACGGCCAAGCAGATGTAGGGGAAGTAGCCAAAGAAGAACTGATGCAGCGAGTTCATGTCTGCGCTCCTTGATGCGACGGTTTGGACGGCTTGACAAAGCGTATCGGTTGCGGCTGATCGGGCCGCGTTTGGCCGCTGCTGGCGCAGCCGTCAAACGCCGCCGGCTCGGCCCAGGCCTGATCGAGATCCGGGTCGGCGGCCACCGGCACCGGTTCGGCGGCCTCGCCGGCGAGCTCGAGCACCGCCGCCAGCACGCAGGCGTAGGGGCTTTGGCGCTTGAGCAGGGCGCTGAAGATGGCGCGCACGATGTGCGCGGTCTCGTGCAGAAAGGCCCGCGCTTGCTCGGCCGGCTGGGTCGAGGCGAACTCGAGCAGCACCGGCAGGTAGTCGGGCAGGTCGTCGGCGTCCAGGTACAGGCCGGCTTGCTCGTAGGTTTGCAGCAGGTCGATCATGGCCGGGCCGCGGTCGCGGCTGTCGCCGTGCACGTGCTCGAACAGGTGCAGCGCCGTGCCACGGCCGCGGTCAAAGAGCTCGACGTACTCGGCCTCGACCGTCAGGCCGCTGCTGTGCTGCAGGCGCTGCAGCAGCTGCTCGAGCTCGGCCAAGCGCGGCGCGGCGAGCGCGGCCTCTTGTTGCAAGGCGGCGCGCAGCTCGGGCAGGTGCGCGCGCAGGGCCGCGTCGGGGTAGCGCAGCAGGTGCGCCAGCGCGCGCAGCGTCAGCTGCATGCTCGGGGCCAGTGGGGGGCTGTGGTGGCTCATCTCAGGCTCCTACCTTGATGGGGATGGTGCGCTTCTTCTCGGCCCCGAACAGGCTGGTTTCGGTTTCGCCGTCGGAGCAGCCGTTGCCAAAACTGAAGCCGCAGCCACCGCGCAGGTTGTAGGCGTTTTCGGCGTACTCGCGGTGCGTGCTCGGGATCACGAAGCGGTCTTCGTAGTTGGCGATGGCCATGATGTGGTACATGTCTTCGACCGTGGCCGCATCGAGCCCGACCTGATCGAGCACCTCTTGGTTCACCACGCCCTCGACGTGCTTGGCGCGCTGGTAGGCGCGCATGGCCAGCATGCGCTCGAGCGCCTTGACCACCGGGAACGGGTCGCCGGCGGTGAGCAGGTTGGCCAGATACTTGACCGGGATGCGCAACTGGCTCACGTCGGGGATGACGCCGTTGAGGTTGAGCGCGCCGGCGTTGGCCGCGGCGCTGATGGGCGACAGCGGCGGGATGTACCAGACCATGGGCAGGGTGCGGTATTCCGGGTGCAGCGGCAGCGCCACCTTCCAGTCCATCGCCATCTTCCACACCGGGCTCACACGGGCGGCGTCGAGCCAGTTCTGCGGCACGCCGTCGCGCAGGGCTTGGGCGATGACCTCGGGGTCGTTGGGGTCCAGAAAGACGTCGAGTTGCGCCTGGTACAGGTCGGTGTCGCGGGCCACGCTGGCGGCTTGCTCGATGCGGTCGGCGTCGTAGAGCAGCACGCCGAGGTAGCGGATGCGGCCCACGCAGGTCTCGGAGCACACCGTGGGCTGGCCGGCTTCGATGCGCGGGTAGCAGAAGATGCACTTCTCGGCCTTGCCGCTTTTCCAGTTGTAGTAGATTTTTTTGTACGGGCAGCCCGAGACGCACATGCGCCAGCCGCGGCACTTGTCTTGGTCGATCAGCACGATGCCGTCTTCTTCGCGCTTGTAGATGCTGCCCGATGGGCAGGAGGCGACGCAAGTCGGGTTCAGGCAGTGCTCGCACAGCCGCGGCAGGTACATCATGAAGGTGTTTTCGAACTCACCCACCATGGCTTTCTGCGCCGCCTCGAAGCTGTCGAGGTTGGAGTCCTTGCTGCGCTTGGAGAACTCGCCGCCCAGGATTTCTTCCCAGTTCGGGCCCCATTCGATCTTCTCCATGCGCTGGCCGGTGATGAGCGAGCGCGGGCGTGCCGTGGGCGCGGTCTTCATTTCGGGCGCGCTGTGCAGGTGCTCGTAGTCGAAGGTGAAGGGCTCGTAGTAGTCGTCGATTTCGGGCAGGTTGGGGTTGGCAAACAGCTTCATCAGCAGCGACCACTTGCCCCCTTGGCGCGGCACGATCGAGCCGTCGCTCTTGCGGGTCCAGCCGCCGTTCCAGCGATTTTGGTTTTCCCACTCCTTGGGGTAGCCGATGCCGGGTTTGGTCTCGACGTTGTTGAACCAGGCGTACTCGACGCCGGGGCGGTTGGTCCAAACGTTCTTGCACGTTACCGAGCAAGTGTGGCAACCGATGCATTTGTCCAAGTTCAGGACCATGCCGATCTGTGCGCGTACTTTCATTGCATTGCTCCTTGTTCGCGGTGCGTGGGCATCAGGGGTTTTCGCCCTGCGACAAGACGGCGCTGGCGCGCTGCGGGTCGTCCGGGGTGTCGAGCCAATCGACCTTGTGCATCTTGCGCACCACCACGAACTCGTCGCGGTTGGTGCCGATGGTGCCGTAGTAGTTGAAGCCCCAGCTCAGTTGCGCGTAGCCGCCGATCATGTGCGTCGGCTTGGTGACGGCGCGCGTGACCGAGTTGTGGATGCCGCCGCGGTGGCCGGTGATTTCGGAACCCGGCGCGTTGATGATCTTTTCTTGCGCGTGGTACATCATCACCATGCCCTGGTTGACGCGCTGGCTGACCACGGCGCGCGCCGAAATGGCGCCGTTGACGTTGAACAGCTCGACCCAGTCGTTGTCCTCGATCCCGGCCGATTTGGCGTCGTCTTCCGACAACCAGATCACCGGCCCGCCGCGGTTGAGGGTCAGCATCATCAGGTTGTCTGTATAGGTGCTGTGGATGCCCCACTTTTGGTGCGGGGTGATGAAGTTGAGCAAAATCTCTTTGTTGCCGTTGGGCTTGCGGTTGTGGATGGCGTCGGTGGTGTTGAGGTCCACCGGCGGCCGGTAGCTCGAAAAGCCCTCGCCAAAGGCGCGCATCCAAGCGTGGTCTTGGTAGAACTGCTGGCGTCCGGTCAGGGTGCGCCATGGAATCAGTTCGTGCACGTTGGTGTAGCCGGCGTTGTACGACACCTTCTCGGATTCCAGCCCGGACCAGATCGGCGAGCTGATGATCTTGCGCGGCTGCGCCTGGCAGTCGCGGAAGCGGATTTTTTCGTCCTCGCGGTGCAGCGCCAGGTGCGCGTGCTCGCGCCCGGTGACCTTGGACAGCGCCTCCCAAGCCTTGACGGCGACGTGGCCGTTGGTCTCGGGCGCCAGCTGCAAAATCACTTCGCAGGCGTCGATGTCGCTGACGATGCGCGGCATGCCTTTGGTCGGGCCTTCTTCGAGCGTGATGCCGTTGAGCTCGCCCAGCTGCGTGACTTCGGTCTCGGTCTTCCAGGCCATGCCCTTGCCGCCGTTGCCCAGTTTGTTGAGCAGCGGCCCGAGCGCGGTGAAGCGCTTGTAGGTGTTGGGGTAGTCGCGCTCGACCACGGTCATGGCCGGTGCGGTCTTGCCTGGCACCAAATCGCACTCGCCTTTTTTCCACTCCTTGACGTCGAAGGGCTGCGCCAACTCGGCCGGGCTGTCGTGCATCAGCGGCGTCAGCACCAGCTCTTTTTCTACGCCCAAGTGGCCGACGCAGACCTGGCTGAACGCTTTGGCCAGGCCCTTGTAGATCTCCCAGTCGGAGCGGCTCTGCCAGACCGGATCGACCGCCACCGACAGCGGGTGGATGAAGGGGTGCATGTCGCTGGTGTTGAGGTCGTTTTTCTCGTACCAGCTGGCCGTGGGCAGCACGATGTCGGAGTACAGGCAGGTGGTGCTCATGCGAAAGTCGAGCGTCACCAGCAAGTCGAGCTTGCCTTCGGGCGCTTGGGCGTGCCAAGCGACTTCGGTCGGCTTGGCGTCGGCGGCGCCGAGGTCTTTGCCCTGCACGCCGTTTTGCGTGCCCAGCAGGTGCTTGAGGAAGTACTCGTGGCCCTTGCCCGACGAGCCCAGCAGGTTCGAGCGCCAGACGAACAGGTTGCGCGGCCAGTTTTGCGGCGCATCCGGGTCTTCGCAGCTCATCTGCAGGCTGCCGTCCTTGAGCGCCTTGACGGCGTAGTCCTTGGGGTCCATGCCGGCGGCGGCGGCGTCCTTGACCACCTGCAAGGGGTTGGTCTTGAGCTGCGGTGCGCTGGGCAACCAGCCCATGCGTTCGGCGCGCACGTTGTAGTCGATCAGGCTGCCGCCGTAGGCTTTGGGGTCGGCCAGCGGCGACAGGATGTCGGCGACGCCGATCTGCTCGTAGCGCCACTGGTCGGTGTGGGCGTAGAAGAACGAGGTCGAGTTCTGCTGCCGCGGTGGGCGCGCCCAGTCGGTGGCAAAAGCCAGCGGAATCCAGCCCGACTGCGGGCGCAGCTTCTCTTGCCCGACGTAGTGCGCCCAGCCGCCGCCGCTTTGGCCGATGCAGCCGCACATCATCAGCAGGTTGATGACGCCGCGGTAGTTCATGTCGGCGTGGTACCAGTGGTTCATGGCGGCGCCGATGATGACCATGGATTTGCCGTGCGTCTTGTGCGCGTTGTCGGCAAACTGGCGCGCCACCGTGATCACCTGCTGACGCGGCACGCCGGTGATGGCCTCTTGCCAAGCCGGGGTGTAGGGGGCGTTGTCGTCGTAGTTTTTGGCCCCGCTGCCCAGCCCGCGGTCGATGCCGTACTGCGCCACCTGCAAGTCGAACACCGTCGCCACCAGTGCCTGGGGCGCGCCGTCTTCTTTACTCAGCGGCAACTTGACCACCGGCACGCGCACGCGGTTGATGTCTCCTCCGCCCATTTTGTTGGAACTGAAATGCGGCACGTCGCGGCCGGCGAAGTAGGGCAGGGCCACTTCGGCGATCTGGTGTTCTTGGGCGCCGTCTTCAAGCACCGAGAGCTTGAGCCGCACTTCTTCGTTGGCGCGCGCTTCTTTGGCCTCGAGGTTCCATTTGCCTTGGTCGGCGCGCCCCTCGGGGCCCCAGCGAAAGCCGATCGAGCCGTTGGGCAGCACCGCTTTGCCGTTGCTGTCGAAGGCCACGGTTTTCCACTCTGGGTTGTTGGTCTGCCCGAGCTTGCCGTTGAAGTCGCTGGCGCGCAGGTAGCGGTCGGGCACTAGGGTGGTGCTGCCGTCGGGCAGGGTTTGCTCCTTGAGCAGCACCAGCAGGGCAGGTCGGTGTAGCGGCGCGCGTAGTCGTCGAAGTAGGCGCTGCGCGCCGCTGTCGGGGAAGTAGAACTCCTTGAGCGCCACGTGGCCCATGGCCATGGCCAGCGCCGCGTCGGTGCCCTGTTTGGGGTGCAGCCAGATGTCGGACAGTTTGGCGACTTCGGAGTAGTCGGGCGTGACCGCCACCGTTTTGGTGCCCTTGTAGCGCACCTCGGTAAAGAAGTGCGCGTCCGGGGTGCGCGTCTGCGGCACGTTCGAGCCCCAAGCGATGATGTAGCCCGAGTTGTACCAGTCGGCCGATTCGGGCACGTCGGTCTGCTCGCCCCAGATCTGCGGGCTGGCGGGCGGCAGGTCGCAGTACCAGTCGTAAAAGCTCATGCTCACGCCGCCGATGAGGCTCATGTAGCGCGAGCCGGCGGCGTAGGACACCATGCTCATGGCAGGAATCGGCGAAAAACCGATGATGCGGTCGGGGCCGTATTTTTTGATCGTATAGACGTTGGCGCTGGCGATGAGCTGGTTGACTTCGTCCCAAGTCGAGCGCACGAAGCCGCCCATGCCGCGCACCTGCTGGTAGTCGCGCCGCGCCGCCTGATCGTCGGCGATCAGCGCCCAGGCATCGACCGGCGTCTTGGCCACCTTGAGCGCGGCGCGCCAGCGCTCCAGCAGCCGGCCGCGCACCATCGGGTACTTGACCCGGTTGGCGCTGTACAGGTACCAGCTGTAGGAGGCGCCACGGGCGCAGCCGCGCGGCTCGTGGTTGGGCATGTCCCAGCGCGTGCGCGGGTAGTCGGTCTGCTGGGTCTCCCAGGTCACGATGCCGCCCTTGACGTAGATTTTCCAGCTGCAGGAGCCGGTGCAGTTGGTGCCGTGGGTCGAGCGCACGATCTTCTCGCTCGCCCAGCGGTTGCGGTAGGCGTCTTCCCAGGTGCGGTCTTCGGCGGTGGTGCGGCCGTGGCCGTCGGCAAACGGTTCGCGTGCCAGCTTGAAGAAGGTCAAACGGTCAAGGAAATGGCTCATGGCTGGGTCTCCAGTGTGAAAGGTGGCTTGGGCGGGATCAGCAGGGCTTCTCGGCGCCTTTGCGCCAGTAGTACCAGTAGTTGAGCGCGATGCCCACGAAGTACAGGAAGGCGAAGAAATAGAGCGCGGCATTGGGGCTGCCGGTCATGGCAAACGATTGACCAAACAGGATCGGCACAAAAAAGCCCAGCAGCAGCACCGCCGCAGCCGCCGTGAAGCCCAGCACCGGGCTGGCTTGCTTGGGCTCGAAGATCATCACGATCTGCTTGAACACGCTGGCGTTGCCGATGCCAGCACCCAAGAAGATGCCCAGCAGCACGATGAAGAACAGGGTGAACTGCTCGGATGAAGTCGGTGCGGTGAGGAAGGTCAGGCCGATGGCCGAGCTGGCCATGATCGCGAACACCAGCATGGTCATGTTCGAGCCGCCAAACTTGTCGGAGAAGATGCCGCCGAGGGGCCGAATCAGCGCCCCCACCAGCGGCCCGATCCAAGCGTAGGCGAGGGGGTCGGGGGCGTTGGGCAGGCCGTGGAACACTTCGCGGATCAGCAGCGGCGTCGAGGCGACAAAGCCCGAAAAGGTGCCGAAGGTGAAGGTGTAGAGGATGGTCTGCACCCAAGTGTGCTTGAGCTTGACGATCTGCATCTGCTCCATGAAGTCGCCGCGCGCCGGGTGGTTCTTCATGCCAAACAGCACCAGCACGGCCATGATCAGGGTCGGGATGAGCCAGATGTAGGCCGCGTTTTGTGGGTACATCAGAACCTCGCGCACCACCTCGAGCGTCGCTGGGTTGAGCACCCTGAACATCATCGAGTCGCCGGCAATGGCGCCAAACAGCCCCACGCCGATGGCGGCGGGCACCAAGAACTGCGCCGTCGAGGCCCCCAGGTTGCCAAAGCCGATGGTGAAGCCCAGCGCCGAGCCGCCGATGCGCTTGGGAAACCACAGGCTGATGTTGGCCGCGGTAGAAGAGATCTGCCCACCGGCACACAGCCCCGCGACACCGGCCCAGAACAGCAGCACCCAGAACGGTGTGGTCGGGTCTTGCACCACGTGCCCGATGCCAAAGATCGGGATCAGCAGCGCCAGCGTGAAGATGAAGGTGGTCCACATGCCGCCGATCTTGAGCACCAAAAAGGTGTGCGGAAAGCGCGCCACCGCGCCCATGAGCAGCGCCATCGCCGGCAGCCAGAAGCGCTGATCGACGGTGAGCTGAAAGCCCAAGCCCGGCAGGCGCACCACCAGCGCGCTCCAGGTAAACCAGACCGCAAACGCCAAGTGCAGCGCCAAGAAGGCGATGATCAGGGTGCGGATCGCCAGCCACTTGCGGCTGTTCCAAAAAACCGGGTCCTCGGGGCGCCATTCGGTCACGTTGGGCGACCAGATCGGTTTCGACTGGGCGCTGGTTCGGTTGTTCATACTGTGCTCTCCGTTAAAAATGAGCTGCAGCGCGTGCGTAATCGGTTGCAGGCGCTGGGGGCGCAAACACCCCGGTGGCTGGGTTCGACTGTGCCGCTTGCGGCACGACTTGAACATCCTTCGAAGGGGCTGGCGCGCCGACTCTGAAAGAGCGATGGCACGCGGCGCCGCCATCGGTCGAAGGAACTAATGCCCTTTGAGGCCCTTTTGCTCGAGTTGCTGCACCAAGGTGCGCAGGTCGTCGAGGTCGCGGAACTTGGCCGTGAGTTGGAAGCCGTCGTTCTTCTGGCTCAGCTCCACGC
>JGI24119J20153_100244_pt1 | contig 11710 bp, 8 predicted proteins | sample Subbio2Aug_QV11A_FD_20153 | JGI IMG/M metagenome (IMG submission 20153) | reverse complement strand
AAACAGATTGACGGAAACACAACGTGCCAGCTACCCAAATACATACCGAGAATTCGCAAAGATGTTTCCTGATGATGCTGCATGCTCAGCGTATTTGGCTGTTACTTGTTTATCCGTTTTGACAAGCCTGCTTATATACTCCGAATAAGAAATGCCCTCAGGTGCTTGGGGACGCTTTTCTTGCTTCTAACCTATCTCAGTTTTAATAAGCGATAACTCCCTGTAAATTTCCCCTACAGGACGGTTGAAAAAAATGAGGGGTCATGGTTATTATAGGTTGCCTTGTTTCACGCCTCACAGGTCAAAATAGAGGGGTCTATGAACAGCCCTGCGGGCTAGGTAGAGCCGCAGGGCTGTGTAAAGGCTTACAATAGTTTTTTTAAGTCTGTTAACTGTTTATCCGTTTTGACAAGCCTGCTTATATACTCCGAATAGGAAATGCCCTCAAGGGTTGATTTAATCTTTATAAAACGGCTGATTTCCTGCTCTAAGTGGAAAGTCACTTTAATTATTTCTCCCTTTTTGGATTGTCTGGACTTCTTTTTGTCAATACAGTGAATACAGTAAGAACTGTAACCAGACGATACTTTGCGGTATTTTCTCTCATCGTGAATGTCCTGCCAGATTCCTTCATTCAACTGCTCAATATCAAAAAACTGCTCGCATATATGACAACGCTTTTTAAGAACAAGTAAAGCAGTGTCAAAGAAATATGTGCTTGCAGCACGGCTCACATAAGCGGGTAGGGGAATATTCCGCCCATCCATAACTATCGACAGATTCTTTTTATTGATTTGCTGTAATGCTGTCATGGCGTTAATCACCTCCTTTCGAGATGCAGATATGTCTGCAGTTTAGACAAAGATAAAATACAATTTCAAGTAAAAAGCCAGCAATTTGTATTTGCTGGCTCTTAACGGTTTGATTGGTTTTTTGGTTTTAAGGCATTGCGGATTCTCTTGAAAAATCTTTTCTGCCAAACTACTTAAACGTATTGCGGTAAAGCCGAGTTACATCTGCACGATGATGCCCCATTTCTCTTGAAACCTGTAAATCAATGGTCTTCTTTGAGAAACCCTGTCTTTCCAACTCCTCAATTCTATTTTGGCAATAAGTGTGGCGCAGGCCGTGAAATGTAATTTTTCCTGAACGCGGTTTTAGCCCAAACTGTGTTCGCAACTGTTGCGTGACTGATTGCCAACGGGAGATATGCGCACGGGAATTGTCGATGAACTTGTCTCTGTGATTTACTATCCAATTTTGGATGCTTGCTTTCTGATTCCGAACACCGTGTTTCCTGCTATCGCTTAGAAATGGCACTTGCCCGCTGCGCCCTTTGGTTTCGGCATGCGCGATACAATCTTTTAATAATTGCCGCTGTTCGTTGTTTACAACCGGCACGAACCTTTCCTTACCGCCTTTTTCAACAAGTCTAACCTCATTTGTAACTAGCAGCGCATCTTTTAAGTCCTTGACGGTAACGGTGCAAACCCCTTCAATTCTGGCTCCAAATTTTTCGGCAAACGAAATAGCTAGGCGCACATCATGCCGTCCTGCCTCTTTTGCCATTTCTCTGGCTTGCTGTATTTCTTGCTTAGTCCAGCTCTTGTCTTCTCTGCCTAGGCCTCTTTTTTCCAAATTGAGTTTAGAGTTTTCAGGTAAAGTATGCTTGGAGTTACTTCGCTGATGAAAGAAACGAATACCAGACAGGTCAGTCTGGATGGTGCTTGGGGATGCTCCAGTTTTTTTTAGTTGTTCAACATATCTTATAAGATGCTTTTCTTGCACATTGGCAAATTTCTGCAGCCTAAATTCATTGGCAAGGAAATCACAAAACCGCTTCGTTGCCTCAAGATAACGGTCGCGCGTTCCGTAACTGTTTTCCCGGGTATTTTTGTGGATACTTTTGACTTGTCTTTCCAAATTGCTTTTTATGCCGGTGTTCATTGGTGCCCTCCCTTCCGGCGTAAATATAAAAAGGGCAGAGTATGCCCTATGTAAGCTATGCTGTTTCTCGCGTTTTCCTCAATTATCTGCCTGTCAAAAACGTATTAATCCTGATAAACAAAGTGCTTTTTGAATCTCGGCTTAAGGCTGTCTCTATTTTCCCTCCGGTCAAAACAGAGACAGCCTAACCGAAGCCATGGCTATGGCATCCTTATACCGATATATTTCTGTAAGTCTGTTGAGTACTGGTGTGCGCATACCCCTTAAATTGCAGGTGCTGCTATTAAGCAGATAGCTTAACAGCAGCGGCGCAAGTCATATGCTTGCAGATTGCAAGCTCCATTGCGGAAATGACAGTGGCAATTTTTTTCTCAATGTTTTGCCGGAACATTGCCCGATAAAGTCCGCCTCGGGGTTTTCCTATTAGCTACAACGCCTCATCTTGTCATGGCTAGTCATGGCTTTCTTGTCGTATATATAACCTCCGTTTCATATATTTTCAATTCTCCTTCCTTAAGTTTAAAATCACCATAATGGGTCTGTCTTTAGCATAAAAAAAGATAGTGATTAAGGTCAAGTTAAAATATTTGGCGTTTTTGATGAAAGATTATCTAAGAGTATAGCCAATAACAAGAAGATAAAGGAAATTTGCAGAATTTATCGAATTTGTGAGAGTGCATAAATATGGCGAGGTGACAAAATGACCAACTTCCAAGAAAAAGTATCATTTATCTGGAGCATTGCAGAGCTTCTCCGTGGCCCATACAAAAAAGAACAGTACGGCGATGTCATATTGCCGTTTGCCGTCTTGCGCCGCTTTGACTGTGTTCTTGAACCAACAAAAAAAGTAGTATTGGACAAATACGAGCAATTAAAGAGAATGAATCTGCAAAACACTGGCCCAATACTTAACAATATTACAGGGCAGCAGTTTAACAACATCAGCTTGTATGATTTTAGCAAACTGCTTGCTGAGCCGGATAATATTGCAAGTAATCTTCGGAACTACATAAACGGCTTCTCAAAGAATGCGCGGGAAATCATTGAGCATTTCGAGTTTGATAAGCAGATTGAAAAACTAAGCAATAATAATCTGCTTTATCTTGTAATAGCACAGTTTAATAAAATTAACCTTCATCCTGATGTTGTTTCCAATCAGGAAATGGGCTATGTATTTGAAGAGTTAATTCGCCGTTTTTCCGAACATGGGGAAGCAGGGGACCACTATACACCGCGTGAAGTTATTGAGTTGATGGTAAATATTCTTTTAGTGGAAGAGACAGACGAATTGACTAAAGAAGGGCATATAACCACCGTATTTGACCCCGCCTGCGGAACGGGTGGTATGCTCTCAGTTGCAGAAAATCACATTAAACAGCTAAACCTTGATGCTCAAGTTGAAGTGTTTGGGCAAGAGCTAAACCCGCAGTCCTATGCGATTTGTAAGGCGGATATGCTCATCAAGGGTCAGAACGCCGGCAATATTGTGCTCGGGGATAGTTTTACAGACGATGGTCATAAGGGTAAAACCTATCGCTATTTGCTAACAAATCCCCCATTTGGTGTGGAATGGAAAAAGGCACAGAAAGTCGTATTGGAAGAGCATGAGAACAAGGGCTTTGCAGGACGGTTTGGTGCGGGACTGCCGCGTATATCTGATGGCTCTTTGCTTTTTTTACAGCATCTAATCTCCAAAATGCGCCAAGATGAAAAGGGCAGCCGCATTGCCATCGTATTTAATGGTTCTCCCCTTTTCACTGGGGATGCCGGCTCCGGGGAATCGGAAATCCGCAAATGGATAATTGAAAATGACTGGCTTGAAGCCATTATTGCTTTGCCGGAACAAATCTTTTACAATACAGGGATTGCGACATATGTCTGGATAGTCTCAAACCGTAAAAACGATAATTTGAAAAAAGGGCCGGTTCGTATAGGGAAAGTGCAACTTGTTAATGGTGTAGATTTTTACAAAAAAATGCGCAAAAGCCTTGGCAATAAGCGCTATGAAATCTGTGAAGACCAAAAAAATGACCTGACCCGCATCTATGGTGATTTCAAGCAAAATGAATACTGCAAAATCTTTGATAACAGAGATTTTGGTTACTATAAAATTACAGTTGAACGCCCACTACGTTTAAACTTTAAAGTTGATGAGGAGCGCCTGCAAAGGTTATTTGAACAAAGCGCCTTTACTAACCTTGCCGCTTCAAAGAAAAAAGACCCCGCTGTGGCAGAGCAAGAAATAGAACAGGGGAAGAAGGTACAGCAGGAGATTATTTTGGCTTTACGCAAGATGCCAGACAAGCTCTATCTCAACAGAGATGAGTTCATAAAGGACTTGCGGAAGACCTTCAAGGCAGAGAATATGGCAATGCCTACTGCCGTTCAGAAAGCCATTATAGCTGCCCTTGCCGAACGAGATGAAACAGCAGATATCTGCGTAGATGCAAAAGGAAATCCCGAGCCTGACACAGAGCTGCGGGATTATGAGAATGTGCCTTTAAAAGAGGATATAAAAGAGTATTTTGAACGGGAAGTAAAACCTCATGTTCCTGACGCTTGGATTGATGAATCAAAGACCAAGGTAGGTTATGAAATTCCCTTTACACGGCATTTCTATAAATATACGCCGCTTCGTCCGTCAGCAGAAATTTCAAAGGAAATTATTGAGATGGAAGAGCAGATTGCTGATAGGCTGAAGAAGGTGATGGGGTGATGAGGAAGTACAAAAGATATGATGATTATAAAGACAGTGGGGTTGAGTGGATAGGGGAGATTCCTAAACACTGGCTTACCGTTGCGTTAAAAAGGTCTTTTAAAATTGTAAATGGAGGAACTCCGAAAAGCAATGAGCCATTATTTTGGGATGATGGAAATGTAATTTGGGCAACACCCGAGGATTTAAGTAAAAATGGTTCAAAGTATATTGAGCAATCAAAAAGAAAAATTTCTTTACAAGGTGTGCTAAATTCATCTGCAACGGTAGTGCCTGTAAATAGCTTAATAATTTCAACAAGAGCACCTATAGGATATATAAAAATTGCGGCAGTTTCGTTGTCTGTTAATCAAGGTTGTAAATGCCTTGTACGGAGAAATACTCTAAATGAAGAATTTTATTATTACTTTCTCTTAACGGCAAGAGAGGAGCTTATTGCACTTGGTCAAGGCTCAACATTCATGGAACTTTCTAATTTTAATTTAGCAAACACTAACATAGTGGTTGTTCCACTAGAAGAACAAAAACAGATATCATCTTATTTGAACATTAAAACCTCCGAAATTGATGCCTTGATTACCGATAAAGAAAAACTAATTGAACTCTTAAAAGAACAACGCCAGACCATCATCACCGAGGCTGTGACAAAAGGACTTAACCCTGATGTGAAGATGAAGGATACGGGGGTTGAGTGGATAGGGGAAGTGCCAGAAAAATGGAAAGTTCTGAGATTAAAACTCATTGCACACTTAAAAAGTGGAGACACTATAACTTCGAATTTTATAGATGACAGTGGAACTTACCCTGTGTATGGAGGAAACGGATTAAGAGGATACACTGAAAACTATAATTATGATGGGGATTTTCTTTTAATCGGTCGCCAAGGTGCGTTGTGCGGAAATATCCATTTTGTGCAAGGACAATTTTGGGCTTCTGAGCATGCAGTTGTCGTTAGTATTCTAAAAGATAATGAGGCACTATGGCTATATTTTTTGCTTGAATCCATGAACCTAAATCAATATTCGGAGTCAGCAGCACAGCCAGGGATATCAGTTGATAAGATAAAGAATTTATATATATCTTGTCCGCCGGCAGAAACACAATCCAATATAGCTAGATATTTGATGGGAAAATGTGCCGAAATAAAGCAAACAATTGAGATTACAACTAGAATAATTAATAAGCTGAAAGAATACCGCCAATCCCTCATCTACGAAGCCGTCACAGGCAAAATCGATGTCAGGGACTGGTCAGACAAGCCCCTTGAAAGGAGTGACGCAGTTGCGAACGCCTAAAGAATTAACAGAAATTTCTTTTGAGGAATATATTGAAGACCATCTTCTAAAAAGCGGTTATATAAAAGGCAGCCCGCAAGATTATAATAAAGAATATGCCTTTGATACAAAGATGCTCTTTGACTTTCTGGAAGACACGCAGGCTGAGAAACTCCAAAAATTGAAAGAAACTTATAAAGACCAATACAAATACAAAATCATCCTGCGCTTAAATCGTGAGCTGCAGATGAGGGGCATGATTGATGTTTTGCGCCATGGAATTAAAGACTTTGGCGTGTATCTAGACTTGGCATACTTTAAGCCGGCAAGTTCCATGAACCCTGAGATGGTCGAGCTTTACGGCAAAAACAGAATATCCGTTACACGGCAACTAAAATACAGTGCCCAAAACGAAAACTCTGTAGATATGGGCATTTTTGTTAATGGCCTTCCTGTGGTCGTATTAGAACTGAAAAATGAGTACACCGGACAAAACGTACAAAATGCTGTATGGCAGTTTCGTAATGACAGGAGCCCCACCCAGCCGCTTTTCCAGTTTAAAGAGAGAGCAATCGTATTCTTTGCCGTTGATACATCGGAAGTATATATGACAACCCGCCTTGCCAAAGAGAAGACGTTCTTCCTGCCCTTTAATAAAGGGAAAAACAACGGTGCCGGCAATCCTGAAAATCCAAACGGCTTCAAGACGGCATATCTGTGGGAGGAAGTCCTGCAAATTGACAGCCTGCTTGATATCATTAAGCGGTTTGTTTTTGTGGAATCAGAAGAGAGGGAAGATGAAAACGGCAAAACCTTTTCCGTTCAAAAAATCGTCTTTCCCCGTTATCACCAACTTGACTCGGTACGCAAATTAGAAAGTAAAGTCAAGGAGGATGGTGTGGGAGCAAGTTATCTTATCCAGCATTCGGCAGGCAGCGGCAAAACAAATTCTATCTCTTGGTTGTCGCACCGCCTTGCCAGTATTCATGATGCAGAAGATTTGGTTATCTTTGACTCCGTTATTGTGATTACAGACCGCAAAGTGCTTGACAGGCAATTGCAGGAGAGTATTTATCAGCTTGAACATAAACATGGCGTTGTTGAAAAGATTGAGCATGACTCGAGCCAGCTTGCAGATGCATTAAAGAGCGGTGTCCGTATCATAATCACAACATTGCAAAAATTTCCTTATGTGTTAGACAAGGCAGGGGAGTTGGGTGAGCGCAGGTATGCAGTCATTATTGACGAAGCTCATTCAAGTACCACGGGGAAAAACATAAGTGCATTGACGGAGACACTTGCCATTAGTGACCTTGAAGCTGCAGCAAAAGAGGAAGCAGTGCAGGAATACGACCCTGATGAAGAAATCCTAAAAGCTATTAGAAAAACAGGAAAGCAGCCAAATATCAGTTTTTTTGCCTTTACTGCCACACCCAAGGCAAAAACCCTCGAAATGTTTGGCACGCCCGGTTCAGATGGGCTGCCTAAACCGTTCCATCTATATTCAATGCGTCAAGCCATTGAAGAGGGCTTTATTCTCGATGTTCTTAAAAACTATGCGACCTACGCAACTTACTTCAAGATTGCTAAGCAAATTGAAGATGACCCTGCTTTTGACAAGGCAAAAGCCACCAAAGCATTGACACGCTTTGTCAGTTTGCATCCCCATAACATTGCACAGAAAACACAAATCATTATCGAACATTTCCGCAAAGTATCTATTCGCAAAATCGATGGCAGGGCAAAGGCAATGGTAGTCACCAGTTCTAGGCTTCATGCAGTCAGGTATAAAATAGCTTTTGATGATTACATAAAGAAACAAGGCTACACAGACCTTAAAGCCCTAGTTGCCTTCTCTGGGACGGTAAAAGATGGAGAAGACTATACGGAATCCTCCATGAATACATTTGCCGATACTCAGACTCCTCAGAAGTTTGATACTGATGAGTACAGAGTGCTTCTGGTTGCGGAAAAATATCAAACAGGATTTGACCAGCCGCTTTTACACACCATGTATGTGGATAAGAAACTCACCGGCGTAAAAGCAGTCCAGACGCTTTCGCGTCTAAACCGTACATATCTAGGCAAAAAAGATACCTTTATTCTCGACTTTGTAAATGAAGCCGAAGATATTCAAGCCTCTTTTAAGCCGTACTTTGAAACAACATTCATAGAAGAAGTATCAGAACCAAACTTGCTTTATGACATAGAGGCAAAACTTAGAGCATCTGGCATTTACATGCCAGATGAAGTCAATAAATTTGCTGAGGTGTTCTACAAGCCCAAGGAGAACAAGTCTGCACGGGATAAGGCAATTTTAAACCATTATACCGACATTGCAGTTGATAGATTTAAAGCGGCTGATGAGGATATACAAATCACTTTTTATGACCAAGCCGTTAAGTTTGAAGGCTTGTATTCCTTTATCATTCAGATTACACCATTTGAGGATGTGGATTTGCATAAATTGTATCTGTACCTTTCATTTTTACTGCGCAAACTGCCACGGGGGACGCAATCGGCTGTTAAAGTATCAGATGAGGTAGCAATGGAATATTACAAGGTTAGCAAGATTTTTGACGGTGATTTGTCTCTTGAGGCAGGTGGTGAATATACAGCCGTACCCCCTGTGAATCACCCCGGCTCTAAAAAGAAAGAGGATGAAAAAGAGAGCCTATCTGCAATTATCGATAGGCTCAATGCAAGGTTTGGTACGGATTTTACTACGGCAGACCAACTGACAATTGAACAAATAAAAGAGGATTTCGTAAAAGACCCCGATATGGTTCGAAAGGCAAAGAATAACTCCGTTGAAGATTTTAAGTATGCATTTGAAAAAGCTTTCATCAGCAAGGTCATCGAGAGAATGGACCAGAATCAGGCGTTTTTTGCAAAGGTGCTTGATGATGAAGAATTTAAAGACGCATTAATGGGTCATATGCTGACGGAAACTTATCAGAAGTTGAATCAGCTAACGACTTAAAAATTGACTTATTGAGGGCCGCATGAATTTGTATTTTTAAATTGAGTAGAAATCAGAGCAGAAGGAAGGAAGTGTTCATATGCCGGCATTCTATAATTTCCTGATTGTTTTTATCGGTTCCTTGGTCATGTATTTATATTTTCAGGTTATGTTCAATGTAGATTTGCCTAAGAAAAGAGTTTTGGCGTTTTTGTTATGTTCTACAGTAGTTGTTGGTCTAAACGTAGTTTTATTGCAGTTTAATATATACCGAGGTTTGTTGGCAATTCTTTTTAATCTCCTGATAACAAAGTTATTTTTTAGGCTTAGTTGGAGCAAAACGGTTTTAGCAGTAGGGCTTTACTTTGTAACCACAATCCTAGGCGAAAGTTTTTCTAGTATAATTTTATCAATCGCAGGAATGTCGATAACATCTGCTTTATATAATATCGGCATTAGCTTGTTGGTAAATTTTATAACACTCACCTCAATGCTTTCGTTTATTCTGGTGTATTCAATTCTATTTAAGAAAAATGTGGCGACTTCATACGATAGCAACTTAACCGCTACTTTTGTCGCAGCATCATTGTTTTCTCTAGCGCTGGTAAGTATCTCATATGTAAATGCATTGGAGACAGAGCAACCATTTCCAATGATTGTTGGCGTTATACTCATGTCTTTGTTCGCTTTATCAATCCTGATTTTTTTTGTTTCAAATAAACTGCACTCCGTGAAAAAAGGTGAAAATGTCCGTCTGATAAACGACGTGAGAACCATAAAGAGTTTGAATCAACAGCTTGAAGCCGAAATAGAAGAAAGAAAAAAATTGGAAGAACAACTCCAATTCTACGCCACTACCGATAGTTTAACGGGCGTGTTAAATCGGAATACAGGGCTGCTAATGTTAGAAAATGCCATGAAAGAGGCTAAAAGGAATAACCAGTCCGTTACAATCTGTTTTATAGACATAAACTTTTTAAAACAAATAAACGATGCATACGGACACAATGAAGGTGATAAATTGATTGTGATTGTCAGCACAGTCTTGAAAGAAGCCCTTAGAGAGTCAGATAGCATTTGCAGGCTTGGGGGAGATGAATTTCTATTAATTCTGCCTAATTGTAATGAAGAGCAAGCTCAGGAAGTTGGTGCAAGGATTGAGGACCGCATGGAGCATTATAACGCATTAGAGCAGAAACCGTATAAAATTGGCCTCAGTTATGGATTTGCAGAATACAGCTCTTGTTGTAGCCAATCCATTGAAGAGCTGTTAGAAAACGCCGACAGAAGAATGTATCAGATGAAACAAGGAGCAAGAAGCGCCATCCATAAGTGAAAGACATTAGAGCAGAGGTTTGGCCAGTAGACGATAGAGCCTCATTAGGAGATAATATCTAGGAATTGAGGTAGGTGTTCAAATAATCTTTGAAGTAGTGGGTTCACTCGTTGCCGGAATCGCAATTCTAGACTGTTTGCAACAAGGGAGACACCATAGGTCGCTTTTAAATAAGGGCAGAAAGAGTTTTTCGCTCTTATACAGGAACCCGTTTATAACAAGTGGATAGCTTATGGAGATTATTGGGCAGATGAAGAAGCAGTTAGTCAAGGAAATTATGGCAAATTATTCAATAAAGGTGCTTGCAAAGCTCTTTTGGAGTGAAGACGGACGGTGGGTCGAAATATCTTCAACAAAAACTATCACGTACACGGAGTTGACCGACCACAAGATAGAGTAGTCACCTTAGTCAAGTGGATAGGCAGGTTAATTTATTTTCAGCACTCAATGTTTTAAATGGCGATATTTACGCTTCTTTGAGCCATGACCCTTTCGCAAGACGAACATGATACCTACTGGGGGTTGAATCGTAAATGGAAAAAACAATATTTGAAATTCCTAAAATGGATTGTTCTTCGGAAGAAAATCTAATCCGAATGCAATTGGATGGAATTTCGAGTATTAAAAAGTTAGATTTTGACATTTCAAACCGAAAATTGACCATCTTTCATACCGGACAAAATGACGAAATCGAAAAATCAATAACTGAACTGAATTTAGGTGGACAAAAACTGGCAACCGAACAAACTGAACTAACCGAATTTGAAGAGAACTCAAACCAGAAAAGACTTCTTTGGACAGTTCTTGCAATCAATTTTGCATTTTTTCTTATCGAGATGACCACAGGATTGATTTCCCAATCTATGGGGTTGATTGCAGATAGTTTAGATATGCTTGCTGATTCATTTGTTTATGGAATTAGTCTTTTGGCAGTAGGTGGAACTTTAATAAGAAAAAAACGAATTGCAAAACTCGCCGGATACTTTCAGATAACACTTGCAATAATAGGGTTCATAGAAGTATTACGAAGATTTTTTGTGGCAGAAAAACTACCTGATTTTGCGACAATGATAGTTGTTTCAGTATTTGCATTAATTGCAAATGGGTTTTGTTTGTACCTACTGCAAAAGTCAAAAAATAAGGAGGAAGCTCATGTGAAAGCTAGTATGATTTTCACATCAAACGATGTGATTATTAATTTAGGAGTCATATTGGCCGGACTTTTGGTTTATTGGCTTGGTTCTAACAAACCTGACTTGATTATCGGAACGATAGTTTTTGTACTGGTAATTCAGGGAGCAGGACGAATTTTGAAGCTTGGAAAATAAAAAACCTGCCTATCCACTTGACTAAGGTGACACATGTTCAAAAGACAACCTTAGTGCTGTTTAGGTCTTCGTGTCCGAGCAATTCCTTGATGGAGATAAGGTCAGCCCCGTTTTGCAGGAGCAATGTGGCGTAGCTGTGGCGGAGTT
>JGI24119J20153_100230_pt1 | contig 12668 bp, 4 predicted proteins | sample Subbio2Aug_QV11A_FD_20153 | JGI IMG/M metagenome (IMG submission 20153) | reverse complement strand
GGTATGTGCAAAGAACACCTGCCGGGAAAAACATTTTTCTCATGTCTACTTTGCAGCGTTTTTCTAACGGATCATGGTCAAACGTGAGAAGCTGGTCTAGAACTTCAACATCTTCGTCGGCAACCATATTAGAAACACATCTGGTTACCAGGGGGACTTACAGAGTAGAGACATATTACTACGTATCTGGCGACGGTGGACATGAGTCGGGCACGATTTACAGCAAAACCGTAATTTACTAAAGCAGACTTGTTTGAGTTGATTTGCAGGATTCAAACAGAAAACAGTAGGAAAGGTAAGCAAACCAGGTTTTTCTAACACAACGGAGTGGACAGGCCTACTAAAGAACCTGGTAAAAGCAATATTAAGAAAGGAGGGGTGCAATTTGCGTATTATTTGTCAAATGAGAAAGGTGGTGATTACTGAATTCCGCATAGGATCTGAAAATAATCCCTGCATAGATTGAAAGTCTCGGATTATATAACGAGGAGGCAATATAATGAAGAACCCAATAAAACTTGCAACTGCTATCTTTATGTTGGGTATCTTATTTGGATTAAGTGCATCAATCGCGCTTGCTTCAGCCGCAACGAGCCCATGGGCCTTATATGGGCTATCACTATAGAAATTACTCTCAAATTGAAGCGAGAAGAGGACCATCTGGAAATCTGCTTATTTCTTATGCGAAAGCAGAAGCCCATCCATTGCCAAAAACGGCAGGAAAGGAGATTGCTGAGCGCCTGCGATAGTTGCTAAAACAAAAATGAGGAGAGTGGTATTCCCATGTTGGCAGGAGAAGGCCAAAAATTGGCGAACGGGGCTAAAAAACGTCCGGTTCTTGCGGCGCTATGTTGTTTGTTGCTGGTGTTTTCACTGGCGGGGTTTGCTTTTTCCTCACCGGCTGATGTTCAGCCGGGGCAGCCAGAACTAATCATCATGGGGCGAGAGGTGCATACCTATGATTTAGACGGCATCCAGTGGAGATTCCCACTGCAGTTAGTAAGCTTTGGTCCGGGAGTCGGAACGGCACGCTTAGTTGAGTTTAGTATTGATGCCCATAATCTGCTTCATCTTGTTCCTGAACCACAAAGAACTATGCCGGTTATACGTCTGGATGAAGAAATTGACCGGAAGGACTTCCGGAAATGGAATGACTACCGCCAGCGGGCAGCGGTGCTTCGGGTTCGCGATGATGAAAGAACATCCTTCTCTGCAGCAGAAGAGCGCGAATTCAGGGGGCTGAACAAGCGTGTAATGGAAATCGGCGATAGTCGACGTGACATCAGCCCGGTTGAACTAACAATTAGCGTTGCTGATCTGCCCTTCAAGGTTGCTGGTGACGGCCACCATAAAGTCAGGGTTGTCGTGGAGAGAGGACAGCTGCGTACCGTTTGGGAAGGAGAAATAATAATGTTGGATGTGGAACCGCTAGCTACCAACCCGGTTTGGACTCCGGCGGACTTACACATTCACAGCTCTTTTGCCGAGGGTGGACCATACACACCGGCTCAACTCTCCTCTTTTCTGCAAAGCATAGGATACCGGATTGGTTATGTAACCGATGAACCGGCAGGATGGGGCATGACAGCATCCTCAATTCCTGCAGCCATGAGCGGCAGCGGTGTTCCTGGACAAACTACGCCGCGCGCTACTTGGGCTCAGTACAGGGATGCCGTGCGTAATGCTTCGACCACCCAAGTGGCCATGTTTCCGGGATTAGAGATATCTGCTTCGACTCAGCAATGGACTCACACCGGTCAGCATAATGGTCATGCCCTTGCATACGGTATTGGCAGCCTTACGGGCTCAGGTGCATTTGAAGGTACAGGGCTAAGATATGCCTGGTTTCTGCCGAACACTTTACTGAACAACATTAATAACAATAGCTCGGCGCAGCCGTCATCGGCCGCCATAGCTCATCCTGCGATCGTTGCCCCTTGGGGTGGTCATCCATGGAATGTTTGGAGCACAGGTACTGTACCTCTTCTTACAGCTCGCTACGATGGGTTTGAGTTGATGACTGCCGGCCAGACAAGTTTTGGACCCGGAGCAAGCCCTATGCCTAGATGGCGGCAGGAACTTGTCCAGAGATTGCCCGGCGTTTTCAATAATATGGGCTTTCCTTCCGCGCGAACTGGCAGCGATTACGGTAATCGTTGGTGGACATGGATGGTTCATGATATTTCCTACTTTACATTCATCGGTCTCCCCTCCCCCCTGCCCAGCGATATGAGAAATCTTTCCCAGGTCAGCGTTGACCAGACGTTGCGAGCCGGACGCACAGTGGCCAGCCGTCTAGGTGGGATAGCAGCGCTGCGGCTGAGAAACGCGCAGGGCAATTTGCAGGAAATCGGCTCGTGGTTTACAATGCCGGCAAATGGTACGGTGAGCGGGGATGTAGTGCTTCGCGCCTCAAGCTCCGGTAACTACCGTGTCAGGTTAGTCGAGGACAATTTCCGCCGGGAATGGACTCTGCATAATGCATCGTTAAATGCTGGGCAAACTATAGTAATTCCACTTAACTTTACTTTCCCAGGCGGGCAAAGGTTTTACCACATCATAGTTGAGCACACAGGTCAACCCACTAATGACTTTATATACACGAGTCCGATTTTCATAAGGCAGTAAACCTTTATCCCGCCGGTGGCAGCCCCGTCAGAGGGATAAAAGCCTGCTTTTGACTATCGACTGTTGGCGGGCGGATCTGCGGCAAGGGGACATACTGAACAGGGATAGGGACAGACCTGAAAAGCACAGGTATGTCCCTATCCAAAAATAGAGGTGTGAAAGATTATGTTTGGTAATCCAATAATCATGGTCCTGTTGGCGTGGAGCATAACTTTTACAATGTTTTTATTAGGGCACTGGCATGTAGGTGGTAATTGGGTTGGAGCAAGCGGGAAGATCCTCATCCCCTATTTTGACTTAACCATCGCCGTACAGGCTTACTTAGTAAGCATAGTGCTTGTTTTGGCAGCAATTGCCACCTCCCTTGCCTTAGGCGTAAAAAATCTCTTAACAGCCTTGCTGCTGGCCTTGCCAAGCGGTTTATTCCTGTTTTATGCGCTGGCGGTAATGGGCTTTTCCGCCAAGTTTATTGATGAGAGGCCTTTCTATGCGAGCATGCTGTTCTTTCTCATATTCGCAACCGGCGTCCCCTTGCTGATTCGATCGTACAAAGACGAAAAGAGGAAGCAAAAAATATATCAGGGAGCCTTATTGTTAATGTTGTTAATGTCATTATTGGCGGCAACGGTTTATTTTTTATTTAAGGTTGTTTGACACTGGATTAAGTGCATCAATCGCGCTTGCTTCAGCCGCAACGAGCCCATGGGCCTTATATGGGCTATCACTATAGAAATTACTCTCAAATTGAAGCGAGAAGAGGACCATCTGGAAATCTGCTTATTTCTTATGCGAAAGCAGAAGCCCATCCATTGCCAAAAACGGCAGGAAAGGAGATTGCTGAGCGCCTGCGATAGTTGCTAAAACAAAAATGAGGAGAGTGGTATTCCCATGTTGGCAGGAGAAGGCCAAAAATTGGCGAACGGGGCTAAAAAACGTCCGGTTCTTGCGGCGCTATGTTGTTTGTTGCTGGTGTTTTCACTGGCGGGGTTTGCTTTTTCCTCACCGGCTGATGTTCAGCCGGGGCAGCCAGAACTAATCATCATGGGGCGAGAGGTGCATACCTATGATTTAGACGGCATCCAGTGGAGATTCCCACTGCAGTTAGTAAGCTTTGGTCCGGGAGTCGGAACGGCACGCTTAGTTGAGTTTAGTATTGATGCCCATAATCTGCTTCATCTTGTTCCTGAACCACAAAGAACTATGCCGGTTATACGTCTGGATGAAGAAATTGACCGGAAGGACTTCCGGAAATGGAATGACTACCGCCAGCGGGCAGCGGTGCTTCGGGTTCGCGATGATGAAAGAACATCCTTCTCTGCAGCAGAAGAGCGCGAATTCAGGGGGCTGAACAAGCGTGTAATGGAAATCGGCGATAGTCGACGTGACATCAGCCCGGTTGAACTAACAATTAGCGTTGCTGATCTGCCCTTCAAGGTTGCTGGTGACGGCCACCATAAAGTCAGGGTTGTCGTGGAGAGAGGACAGCTGCGTACCGTTTGGGAAGGAGAAATAATAATGTTGGATGTGGAACCGCTAGCTACCAACCCGGTTTGGACTCCGGCGGACTTACACATTCACAGCTCTTTTGCCGAGGGTGGACCATACACACCGGCTCAACTCTCCTCTTTTCTGCAAAGCATAGGATACCGGATTGGTTATGTAACCGATGAACCGGCAGGATGGGGCATGACAGCATCCTCAATTCCTGCAGCCATGAGCGGCAGCGGTGTTCCTGGACAAACTACGCCGCGCGCTACTTGGGCTCAGTACAGGGATGCCGTGCGTAATGCTTCGACCACCCAAGTGGCCATGTTTCCGGGATTAGAGATATCTGCTTCGACTCAGCAATGGACTCACACCGGTCAGCATAATGGTCATGCCCTTGCATACGGTATTGGCAGCCTTACGGGCTCAGGTGCATTTGAAGGTACAGGGCTAAGATATGCCTGGTTTCTGCCGAACACTTTACTGAACAACATTAATAACAATAGCTCGGCGCAGCCGTCATCGGCCGCCATAGCTCATCCTGCGATCGTTGCCCCTTGGGGTGGTCATCCATGGAATGTTTGGAGCACAGGTACTGTACCTCTTCTTACAGCTCGCTACGATGGGTTTGAGTTGATGACTGCCGGCCAGACAAGTTTTGGACCCGGAGCAAGCCCTATGCCTAGATGGCGGCAGGAACTTGTCCAGAGATTGCCCGGCGTTTTCAATAATATGGGCTTTCCTTCCGCGCGAACTGGCAGCGATTACGGTAATCGTTGGTGGACATGGATGGTTCATGATATTTCCTACTTTACATTCATCGGTCTCCCCTCCCCCCTGCCCAGCGATATGAGAAATCTTTCCCAGGTCAGCGTTGACCAGACGTTGCGAGCCGGACGCACAGTGGCCAGCCGTCTAGGTGGGATAGCAGCGCTGCGGCTGAGAAACGCGCAGGGCAATTTGCAGGAAATCGGCTCGTGGTTTACAATGCCGGCAAATGGTACGGTGAGCGGGGATGTAGTGCTTCGCGCCTCAAGCTCCGGTAACTACCGTGTCAGGTTAGTCGAGGACAATTTCCGCCGGGAATGGACTCTGCATAATGCATCGTTAAATGCTGGGCAAACTATAGTAATTCCACTTAACTTTACTTTCCCAGGCGGGCAAAGGTTTTACCACATCATAGTTGAGCACACAGGTCAACCCACTAATGACTTTATATACACGAGTCCGATTTTCATAAGGCAGTAAACCTTTATCCCGCCGGTGGCAGCCCCGTCAGAGGGATAAAAGCCTGCTTTTGACTATCGACTGTTGGCGGGCGGATCTGCGGCAAGGGGACATACTGAACAGGGATAGGGACAGACCTGAAAAGCACAGGTATGTCCCTATCCAAAAATAGAGGTGTGAAAGATTATGTTTGGTAATCCAATAATCATGGTCCTGTTGGCGTGGAGCATAACTTTTACAATGTTTTTATTAGGGCACTGGCATGTAGGTGGTAATTGGGTTGGAGCAAGCGGGAAGATCCTCATCCCCTATTTTGACTTAACCATCGCCGTACAGGCTTACTTAGTAAGCATAGTGCTTGTTTTGGCAGCAATTGCCACCTCCCTTGCCTTAGGCGTAAAAAATCTCTTAACAGCCTTGCTGCTGGCCTTGCCAAGCGGTTTATTCCTGTTTTATGCGCTGGCGGTAATGGGCTTTTCCGCCAAGTTTATTGATGAGAGGCCTTTCTATGCGAGCATGCTGTTCTTTCTCATATTCGCAACCGGCGTCCCCTTGCTGATTCGATCGTACAAAGACGAAAAGAGGAAGCAAAAAATATATCAGGGAGCCTTATTGTTAATGTTGTTAATGTCATTATTGGCGGCAACGGTTTATTTTTTATTTAAGGTTGTTTGACACTGGATTAAGTGCATCAATCGCGCTTGCTTCAGCCGCAACGAGCCCATGGGCCTTATATGGGCTATCACTATAGAAATTACTCTCAAATTGAAGCGAGAAGAGGACCATCTGGAAATCTGCTTATTTCTTATGCGAAAGCAGAAGCCCATCCATTGCCAAAAACGGCAGGAAAGGAGATTGCTGAGCGCCTGCGATAGTTGCTAAAACAAAAATGAGGAGAGTGGTATTCCCATGTTGGCAGGAGAAGGCCAAAAATTGGCGAACGGGGCTAAAAAACGTCCGGTTCTTGCGGCGCTATGTTGTTTGTTGCTGGTGTTTTCACTGGCGGGGTTTGCTTTTTCCTCACCGGCTGATGTTCAGCCGGGGCAGCCAGAACTAATCATCATGGGGCGAGAGGTGCATACCTATGATTTAGACGGCATCCAGTGGAGATTCCCACTGCAGTTAGTAAGCTTTGGTCCGGGAGTCGGAACGGCACGCTTAGTTGAGTTTAGTATTGATGCCCATAATCTGCTTCATCTTGTTCCTGAACCACAAAGAACTATGCCGGTTATACGTCTGGATGAAGAAATTGACCGGAAGGACTTCCGGAAATGGAATGACTACCGCCAGCGGGCAGCGGTGCTTCGGGTTCGCGATGATGAAAGAACATCCTTCTCTGCAGCAGAAGAGCGCGAATTCAGGGGGCTGAACAAGCGTGTAATGGAAATCGGCGATAGTCGACGTGACATCAGCCCGGTTGAACTAACAATTAGCGTTGCTGATCTGCCCTTCAAGGTTGCTGGTGACGGCCACCATAAAGTCAGGGTTGTCGTGGAGAGAGGACAGCTGCGTACCGTTTGGGAAGGAGAAATAATAATGTTGGATGTGGAACCGCTAGCTACCAACCCGGTTTGGACTCCGGCGGACTTACACATTCACAGCTCTTTTGCCGAGGGTGGACCATACACACCGGCTCAACTCTCCTCTTTTCTGCAAAGCATAGGATACCGGATTGGTTATGTAACCGATGAACCGGCAGGATGGGGCATGACAGCATCCTCAATTCCTGCAGCCATGAGCGGCAGCGGTGTTCCTGGACAAACTACGCCGCGCGCTACTTGGGCTCAGTACAGGGATGCCGTGCGTAATGCTTCGACCACCCAAGTGGCCATGTTTCCGGGATTAGAGATATCTGCTTCGACTCAGCAATGGACTCACACCGGTCAGCATAATGGTCATGCCCTTGCATACGGTATTGGCAGCCTTACGGGCTCAGGTGCATTTGAAGGTACAGGGCTAAGATATGCCTGGTTTCTGCCGAACACTTTACTGAACAACATTAATAACAATAGCTCGGCGCAGCCGTCATCGGCCGCCATAGCTCATCCTGCGATCGTTGCCCCTTGGGGTGGTCATCCATGGAATGTTTGGAGCACAGGTACTGTACCTCTTCTTACAGCTCGCTACGATGGGTTTGAGTTGATGACTGCCGGCCAGACAAGTTTTGGACCCGGAGCAAGCCCTATGCCTAGATGGCGGCAGGAACTTGTCCAGAGATTGCCCGGCGTTTTCAATAATATGGGCTTTCCTTCCGCGCGAACTGGCAGCGATTACGGTAATCGTTGGTGGACATGGATGGTTCATGATATTTCCTACTTTACATTCATCGGTCTCCCCTCCCCCCTGCCCAGCGATATGAGAAATCTTTCCCAGGTCAGCGTTGACCAGACGTTGCGAGCCGGACGCACAGTGGCCAGCCGTCTAGGTGGGATAGCAGCGCTGCGGCTGAGAAACGCGCAGGGCAATTTGCAGGAAATCGGCTCGTGGTTTACAATGCCGGCAAATGGTACGGTGAGCGGGGATGTAGTGCTTCGCGCCTCAAGCTCCGGTAACTACCGTGTCAGGTTAGTCGAGGACAATTTCCGCCGGGAATGGACTCTGCATAATGCATCGTTAAATGCTGGGCAAACTATAGTAATTCCACTTAACTTTACTTTCCCAGGCGGGCAAAGGTTTTACCACATCATAGTTGAGCACACAGGTCAACCCACTAATGACTTTATATACACGAGTCCGATTTTCATAAGGCAGTAAACCTTTATCCCGCCGGTGGCAGCCCCGTCAGAGGGATAAAAGCCTGCTTTTGACTATCGACTGTTGGCGGGCGGATCTGCGGCAAGGGGACATACTGAACAGGGATAGGGACAGACCTGAAAAGCACAGGTATGTCCCTATCCAAAAATAGAGGTGTGAAAGATTATGTTTGGTAATCCAATAATCATGGTCCTGTTGGCGTGGAGCATAACTTTTACAATGTTTTTATTAGGGCACTGGCATGTAGGTGGTAATTGGGTTGGAGCAAGCGGGAAGATCCTCATCCCCTATTTTGACTTAACCATCGCCGTACAGGCTTACTTAGTAAGCATAGTGCTTGTTTTGGCAGCAATTGCCACCTCCCTTGCCTTAGGCGTAAAAAATCTCTTAACAGCCTTGCTGCTGGCCTTGCCAAGCGGTTTATTCCTGTTTTATGCGCTGGCGGTAATGGGCTTTTCCGCCAAGTTTATTGATGAGAGGCCTTTCTATGCGAGCATGCTGTTCTTTCTCATATTCGCAACCGGCGTCCCCTTGCTGATTCGATCGTACAAAGACGAAAAGAGGAAGCAAAAAATATATCAGGGAGCCTTATTGTTAATGTTGTTAATGTCATTATTGGCGGCAACGGTTTATTTTTTATTTAAGGTTGTTTGACACTGGATTAAGTGCATCAATCGCGCTTGCTTCAGCCGCAACGAGCCCATGGGCCTTATATGGGCTATCACTATAGAAATTACTCTCAAATTGAAGCGAGAAGAGGACCATCTGGAAATCTGCTTATTTCTTATGCGAAAGCAGAAGCCCATCCATTGCCAAAAACGGCAGGAAAGGAGATTGCTGAGCGCCTGCGATAGTTGCTAAAACAAAAATGAGGAGAGTGGTATTCCCATGTTGGCAGGAGAAGGCCAAAAATTGGCGAACGGGGCTAAAAAACGTCCGGTTCTTGCGGCGCTATGTTGTTTGTTGCTGGTGTTTTCACTGGCGGGGTTTGCTTTTTCCTCACCGGCTGATGTTCAGCCGGGGCAGCCAGAACTAATCATCATGGGGCGAGAGGTGCATACCTATGATTTAGACGGCATCCAGTGGAGATTCCCACTGCAGTTAGTAAGCTTTGGTCCGGGAGTCGGAACGGCACGCTTAGTTGAGTTTAGTATTGATGCCCATAATCTGCTTCATCTTGTTCCTGAACCACAAAGAACTATGCCGGTTATACGTCTGGATGAAGAAATTGACCGGAAGGACTTCCGGAAATGGAATGACTACCGCCAGCGGGCAGCGGTGCTTCGGGTTCGCGATGATGAAAGAACATCCTTCTCTGCAGCAGAAGAGCGCGAATTCAGGGGGCTGAACAAGCGTGTAATGGAAATCGGCGATAGTCGACGTGACATCAGCCCGGTTGAACTAACAATTAGCGTTGCTGATCTGCCCTTCAAGGTTGCTGGTGACGGCCACCATAAAGTCAGGGTTGTCGTGGAGAGAGGACAGCTGCGTACCGTTTGGGAAGGAGAAATAATAATGTTGGATGTGGAACCGCTAGCTACCAACCCGGTTTGGACTCCGGCGGACTTACACATTCACAGCTCTTTTGCCGAGGGTGGACCATACACACCGGCTCAACTCTCCTCTTTTCTGCAAAGCATAGGATACCGGATTGGTTATGTAACCGATGAACCGGCAGGATGGGGCATGACAGCATCCTCAATTCCTGCAGCCATGAGCGGCAGCGGTGTTCCTGGACAAACTACGCCGCGCGCTACTTGGGCTCAGTACAGGGATGCCGTGCGTAATGCTTCGACCACCCAAGTGGCCATGTTTCCGGGATTAGAGATATCTGCTTCGACTCAGCAATGGACTCACACCGGTCAGCATAATGGTCATGCCCTTGCATACGGTATTGGCAGCCTTACGGGCTCAGGTGCATTTGAAGGTACAGGGCTAAGATATGCCTGGTTTCTGCCGAACACTTTACTGAACAACATTAATAACAATAGCTCGGCGCAGCCGTCATCGGCCGCCATAGCTCATCCTGCGATCGTTGCCCCTTGGGGTGGTCATCCATGGAATGTTTGGAGCACAGGTACTGTACCTCTTCTTACAGCTCGCTACGATGGGTTTGAGTTGATGACTGCCGGCCAGACAAGTTTTGGACCCGGAGCAAGCCCTATGCCTAGATGGCGGCAGGAACTTGTCCAGAGATTGCCCGGCGTTTTCAATAATATGGGCTTTCCTTCCGCGCGAACTGGCAGCGATTACGGTAATCGTTGGTGGACATGGATGGTTCATGATATTTCCTACTTTACATTCATCGGTCTCCCCTCCCCCCTGCCCAGCGATATGAGAAATCTTTCCCAGGTCAGCGTTGACCAGACGTTGCGAGCCGGACGCACAGTGGCCAGCCGTCTAGGTGGGATAGCAGCGCTGCGGCTGAGAAACGCGCAGGGCAATTTGCAGGAAATCGGCTCGTGGTTTACAATGCCGGCAAATGGTACGGTGAGCGGGGATGTAGTGCTTCGCGCCTCAAGCTCCGGTAACTACCGTGTCAGGTTAGTCGAGGACAATTTCCGCCGGGAATGGACTCTGCATAATGCATCGTTAAATGCTGGGCAAACTATAGTAATTCCACTTAACTTTACTTTCCCAGGCGGGCAAAGGTTTTACCACATCATAGTTGAGCACACAGGTCAACCCACTAATGACTTTATATACACGAGTCCGATTTTCATAAGGCAGTAAACCTTTATCCCGCCGGTGGCAGCCCCGTCAGAGGGATAAAAGCCTGCTTTTGACTATCGACTGTTGGCGGGCGGATCTGCGGCAAGGGGACATACTGAACAGGGATAGGGACAGACCTGAAAAGCACAGGTATGTCCCTATCCAAAAATAGAGGTGTGAAAGATTATGTTTGGTAATCCAATAATCATGGTCCTGTTGGCGTGGAGCATAACTTTTACAATGTTTTTATTAGGGCACTGGCATGTAGGTGGTAATTGGGTTGGAGCAAGCGGGAAGATCCTCATCCCCTATTTTGACTTAACCATCGCCGTACAGGCTTACTTAGTAAGCATAGTGCTTGTTTTGGCAGCAATTGCCACCTCCCTTGCCTTAGGCGTAAAAAATCTCTTAACAGCCTTGCTGCTGGCCTTGCCAAGCGGTTTATTCCTGTTTTATGCGCTGGCGGTAATGGGCTTTTCCGCCAAGTTTATTGATGAGAGGCCTTTCTATGCGAGCATGCTGTTCTTTCTCATATTCGCAACCGGCGTCCCCTTGCTGATTCGATCGTACAAAGACGAAAAGAGGAAGCAAAAAATATATCAGGGAGCCTTATTGTTAATGTTGTTAATGTCATTATTGGCGGCAACGGTTTATTTTTTATTTAAGGTTGTTTGACACTGGATTAAGTGCATCAATCGCGCTTGCTTCAGCCGCAACGAGCCCATGGGCCTTATATGGGCTATCACTATAGAAATTACTCTCAAATTGAAGCGAGAAGAGCGCCATCTGGAAATCTGCTTAGTTCTTATGCGAAAGCAGAAGCCCATCCATTGCCAAAAACGGCAGGAAAGGAGATTGCTGAGCGCTGGTGATAGTTGCTTAAACAAATATGAGGAGAGTGTGTACTATGTTGTCGCCTCTCACGAATTCTGACGGCGGAATTCTCACCGCCAATGGCGTTGCTGCTTGAACGACAACCCGAAAGCAGAGTGAGAATCCAGCCGTCACTTCGTTTAGGTTAAAATTCTACGATTAAGCAATAACACCTCTTTGCCGGTCGAGATCAGTCAGAACACGAATAATATGGGATTCCTCTATGACATCATTGTTGCGTTGCTTTGCATCATACAATGCTTGGCTGCAAATGAGGTTAATCATCCTGGGAATCCCCTGACTGGCAGCGTGGGCCTGAGAGATGGCACTCTCGGCAAACATGGGTGTTGTCAGATTGGCCGCCTGCATCTGATGCCGAATGTATGCAGCCGTTTCTTCCGGACTGAGGCCACTCAAGTGGTACTGCATGGGGATTCTTTGAGCTACGGCCTCATGCTTTTTCAGGCGCAGTGTCCGACGGAACTCAGGCTGGCCAACCAGAATTAAAGGAAACAGCGAACAGGAATCCATCTGGTGATTTACCACAAAACGAAGTTCTGCCAGCATGGACGGACTCATCTCCTGCACTTCATCCACCACAACGATTAATGACTTGTCGCCTTGCTCTTGTCGGGATTCTAATGTTTCCGACCAGAGACGCTTTGCTTTAGCTAGAGAGAACGGAATTTCTTCACCTACATGACGCAGGAGCTCCCCGTAGAAATCCTTGGGTTTTAAGCCTGGTATGGACATGTAGATGGGAAAGTATCGTTTGGCATCCAGGCTTTGAAAAAGATGCCGGATCAATGTAGACTTTCCGCTGCCCACCTCACCGGTGAGCACACCCAAAAGATTGCTTTCCACCATGAGATACAGCCGGCCGAGGGCTTCCTTGTGGCCTTTTGACTGGTAGAGGAAGTTTGAAACCACTGTGATTTAGATGCTATCCCCAAAAAGGACACAAGAAAGCAGACCGCCTGGAAATGGCC
>JGI24119J20153_100217_pt1 | contig 13246 bp, 12 predicted proteins | sample Subbio2Aug_QV11A_FD_20153 | JGI IMG/M metagenome (IMG submission 20153) | reverse complement strand
CTTCAGCGCCGATGGTACTGGGTCTTGCCCGGAAGAGTAGGTCGCTGCCAGAGAATATCTTTTGAAAGCCCCAGGGAATTACACCCTGGGGCTTTCTGATTCCTTAACGTCAAGCTTATCCTTGCAAGAAAAAACCATTGTAGCTGTCGATGAAAATCTATCTACAAGTAGATTCGGTTGTTGACTAAAAGGAAATCAAAATGATATCATAAAAATATAGAAAAGAAATCATCAAGGAGGTTTGTTGCATGACTGAAACTAAGGCATGGCGGCTGAGCGGGTATGTTCCGGTATTGGCATTACTGGCTTTGGCTGGCGGCGGGCTGTATTTCCTGATCAGATCTATTATTGATGTGGCGGTTTTGCAGATTATTTTCAGCACCATTATCCTGGTTATTACCGGAATTATATCTAGCGGACTGACCATAGTTCACCCTAACGAGGCGAAGGCGGTGGTTTTTTTTGGCAGTTATGCGGGAAGTATCAGAGACAGCGGCCTCTGGCTGACCCTGCCCTTGTCCACCCGGCAAAAGGTTTCCCTGCGTATACAAAACTTTAACAGTAAAACCTTAAAAGTTAATGATATTGAAGGAAATCCCATTGAGATCGGCGCAGTGGTGGTATTCATGGTCGTCGATTCCGCCAGGGCTCTTTTTGATGTCAACGAATATGAAGCCTTTGTTGAAATACAAAGCGAGGCAGCTCTTCGCTACGTAGCGACAAAATATCCTTATGACACCTTTGATGATGATACTGCTTACTCCCTGCGGGGTAATGTAGAGGAAGTGGCCAAGGAACTGGCTTTAGAGCTGCAAAACCGCCTGGCGGTGGCAGGTGTTCAGGTTTTAGAGGCCCGCCTCACCCATCTGGCCTATGCTACGGAAATAGCTAGCGCCATGCTGCAACGACAGCAAGCCACGGCGATTATTGCCGCCAGGAAAAAAATTGTGGAGGGGGCCGTGGGCATGGTGCAGCTGGCCCTGGCACATTTGCAGCGGGATGGAATCGTAGAGTTGGATGAGGAGCGCCGGGCAACCATGGTCAATAATCTGTTGGTAGCTATTGTTTCTGAACGCTCAGCCCAACCGGTAATTAACACCGGCAGCTTGTATTAACGGCGAATAAAGTGATGGCAACCAAAAAACAGTTCCTTTTGCGTGTAAACCCTCAATTATATCAGGTATTGGAAAAGTGGGCAGCGGATGAATTGCGCAGCGTAAATGCCCAAATTGAGTTTGTTTTGCAGGAGGCGGCCCGCAGGGCCGGCAGGTGGAATGAGAATACTGTAGCTAGAAAGGGACAAGAGGAAGTGACTCCGATAACTCCGGACAATTGCCAGGCAATTAGAAAAGACGACCTACCCTGAAAATAGAGGTGGGATGCAAGAAGTTAGATGTGAGAAACTCGTAGGTACTGGCTACGCCAGTACCTGATTAAAGTCTGTTGCACTGACTTTTTTCATCCTCTGATGGTGCCGCCATAGGCGGCGTGGGGGTCTACTCTATGATTAGGCGAATGCTCATGGTATGAACCGGGAAACCAAAGCCCCTTCTCAGGCTACTGGGTACTGAGTACTGAGTCGGGATTATCTGCCTGGCGCCAGGCCCGGGTCATACTTGATAAGTCTTCCCGAATTTATTACCACTAACACGGAACCGGCATTATGAACCAGCGCCCCCATAACGGGCCCCATGATACCAACAGAGGCCAAGACAATCGCAATCAGGTTAAGAAGCAGCGAAAACAGGATATTCAGGTTGATAATGCGCAAAACGCGGCGGCTAAGCTTCACTAGATAGGATATTTTTCCAATATCCTCCGACATCAGAGCTATGCCGGCCGTTTGAACAGCCACGTCGGTGCCGGCAACCCCCATGGCAATGCCTACATCGGCTAAGGCCAGGGCCGGGGCATCATTGATCCCATCGCCCACCATCGCCACGCGGTAACCTTGCCCCTGCAGCTTTTTAACCGCTTCGCTTTTTTGTTCAGGCAGCTGACCGGCAAGGTAATCGCTGATACCGGTATTGGCGGCGATAGCTGCTGCCGTTTTTTGGTTATCACCTGTAAGCATTAGAATCTTGTTGATCCCGTTTTCCCGCAATATTTTCACAGCTGCCGCAGATTCTTCCCTGACCGGGTCGGCAGCCACGATCACCCCGGCCAAAACCCCGTCTACCGCCACCACCATAGCAGTTTGACCCTTTTCCTCAGCCCTTTCAACGTATTTTTCAACTTCACCTGAGATTGAAACGAATTCCTGGTCCATCAGCTTAAGATTGCCCACCAGGATCTCCATTCCCCGGTGAGTGGCCTTAACCCCAAATCCGGGTCGCGCCTGAAAAATATCCGGGTCCATGACGGTTAAATTATCCGCCTTGGCCTTGAAAATTATGGCCTGGGACAGAGGGTGCTCAGAATACTTTTCGGCAATTGCAGCCAAAAGCAAGAGATCCTGGTCACTGAAACTACTGTAGCTTTTGATTGCGGTAACCTCTGGTTTGCCCCTGGTCAAAGTGCCAGTCTTGTCAAAAACAACGGCATCCAGCTTGCCGCTTAGTTCCATGGCCGTACCGCTTTTGACCAGGATACCCTTTCTGGCGGCATTGCCGATTCCGGCCATGATGGCTGTCGGTGTAGCCAGGACAAGGGCGCAGGGACAGAAAACAATCAGAATCGTTACCGCTCTGATGATATCTTTAGTAATAACAAACACCATGATGGCTGTAAACAAGGCCACCGGCACCAGCCAGGTAGCCCAGCGGTCAGCCGTGCGGATCACCGGTGCTTTGCTGTTTTCCGCTTCTTCCACTAATTTCACTACTCTGGCCAGGGTGGTGTCCGCTCCAACTTTGGACGCTTGTATTTCCAACGCCCCCAGCTGATTCAGGGAGCCGATAAAAACTTCGTCTCCCGGCAGTTTGTCTACCGGCATGGATTCGCCGGTTACCGCCGCCTGGTTAACCGCTGATTGCCCGGAAATCACTTTTCCGTCAACAGGTATCCGCTCACCTGGCTTCACCAGCACCAAGTCTCCAACCTGTACCTTTTCCACTGGAAGCAGTATTTCCTGTCCGTCCCGGCGCACCCTGGCGGTTGGGGGAACAACGCTTAAAAGCTGCCTGATTCCTGCTTTGGCTTTGGCAACAGTTCTTTTTTCCAGGAGTTCGCCGATCATCATAATAAAGGCCACTTCACCGGCAGCAAAATATTCCCCGATGGCTACCGCAGCAATTAACGCGATGCTGACCAGCAGCCCGGCTTTAATATCTCCCCGGGTGAACAGGCCGACGATTGCTCCCTTCACGATAGGTGTGCCGCTGATCAGAATACTTATCCAGGCAGGGTCGAAGCCCAATTGTTCTTTAAACCAGCCGAACCAGCTAAAGACAAGAAATAATCCTGAAACAGCAGTCAGGATATACGCTTGATATTCTTCCGGCCAAAGAGAGGAAAAGCTGCGCTTTGCTTCGGAATTTCTCTTGTTAATCAATGCTTCGTTCATTTTTCTCCGTTCCTTTAAAGGTACTTGGCCAGAGCAGATTTTAATTCATGGATTACTTCCTCGCCGTTACCGCTTCTGATTCCTTCCAGGACACAGCCCTCCAGGTGGCCTTCCAGCACCAGGCGCCCAACTTTGTCCAGGGCACTTTTAACAGCGCCGATTTGCAGAAGGATCTCCTCGCAGTTCCTTTCCTCATCAACCATTCGCTTAACCGCTTGCACATGGCCGGCAATTTTGGCCAGCCGGGAGCTGATATCATTGTGATCGTAACAGTTGGACAAAATACACACCCTTTCTCTGCATTGGCATCCTATCCCCCCGGTAGGGATAAGATAATTAGAGTATAGGGTTTTTGCCCATTTTTGTCAATAACCCGCTTATGGCAATTAAGGCAAAAGGTTAACCCGTGTTTAACGAAAACTTGTCTCAATTTTAATAAAGACTTAACAAACTCCTGTTAGCATTGAAAGTAAAGTTAATTGCCCCATGAAGCTTTGCTAAAAAATCAAATGGGGCAAAACGGCATCAATCTCAAACAAATAAGGAGGAAACGAAACGTGGGAAAAAAATCCAGGATTTTAGCAGCAGTAGCCATCTTGATTTGTTTAAGCCTATTGACGGCATTAGTACCGGCTTCTGCTCAGGCGCAGCCGGCAAGGCCCGTCGCCATTGAACTCGATGGAAGGCCGGTTGCCACTGAAGTAGCGCCCATAATTACCGGCGGCCGCACCATGGTGCCGATGCGGGCTATATTTGAGGCCCTTGGTGCCTACCTGAACTGGGATGGTGCAACCAGAACAGTTACCGCTAGAAAGGCAGCCAACAGCATCAGCCTTACCATTGGCCAGCCGTCGGCTACCGTAAATAACCGGACGGTTTCCCTGGAAGGGCAGCCGGCACAAATTGTCAATAACCGAACCCTGGTGCCATTGCGTTTTGTGAGCGAGGCTTTAGGTGCCCGAGTGGATTGGGACGGCAGGAATAATCTGGTCAAGATTACCAGCACCGAGGCCTCCCGCCTGCGGTCGCCGGTAACCCAGGAAATCAGGCTGACTACCGGCGGCGCTAGTTTCCCATTCCCTCTTTATACCCGCCTGGTAAGGGAGTACCGGAACATCACCAGTCCTAATGTCAGTATCGATTATGCTTCAGTAGGTTCTGGGGCCGGAATCAGGGGTATCCTTGGCGGAACCTTTGATTTTGCCGGTACAGACGCGCCTTTAACTGATGCCCAGCAGGCTCAGGTTTCCCCCAACGAAATCCTGCACATTCCTACCGTGATGGGAGCTGTTGCTGTAGCCTACGATGTGCCGGGTTTAGATCGCCATCTCAGGCTTTCCCCAGATGTGCTGGCAGATATTTTTCTAGGTACCATTAACCGCTGGAACGATCGGCGGATCGCAGCCCTGAATCCTGGTGTCCGTTTGCCTGATCATGCCATTACCGTAGTCCGGCGTTCCGATGCCAGCGGCACCACTTATATCTTCACAGACTACCTATCCAAGGTCAGTGAGCGTTGGAGAAGGGATGTCGGAAAGGGCACTTCTGTTTCCTGGCCAGGCACTACCATTGGCGCCCGGGGCAACGAAGGTGTATCCGCCCAGATTGGCCAACTCCCTGGTGCCATCGGTTATGTGGAGCTGTCAACCGCCATCCTTAACAATTTACATGTAGCGCAATTGCGTAACCGGGCAGGCAATTTTGTAGTCCCATCCCCGGAGTCTGCCACCGCCGCCGCAGCAGCAATGGTGCGGGATATGCCCCGGGATATGCGGACATCTCTGGTGGACTCTCCTGGCGCCAATGCCTACCCGATAGTTGGCCTGACCTGGATCCTGGTTCATCGTGATCAGGCTGATGCAGCCAAGGCCCGGGTAATAGTTGATTTCCTCAGGTGGGCTGTGGCAGAACGCAACTTGGAGCCCTTTGCGGAAGAACTGCACTATGCTCCGCTGCCCGAGCCGGTATTGGAAAGAGTGCGGGAACAATTGGGAAGCATCAACCATAAAGGCAGCAGAATTTGGCAGCGTTAATATATTGAAGAAAGATCGGTTTTTGCCACTAAGATAAAAAGCTCTTTTGAGTAACAGGATGATCCAGAAAAAAGCCCCTGGTGTAACTCCAAAAAGCCTTGTTGCCTGGTAAAAAACGATACTTGGCAACAAGGCATCATGGTCATTTTGGGTCTTAGTCACATCAACTCTTAACTTGAAACCGGGGTGATATTTATTGTGCGAACAACAAAGTTAGCTATGCATAAACCAAATGGAGAAGGTTTTTTCACTTATTTTACTGCAGCTGCTGCAGTGTTGATTTTGGCTTTAACAGGCAGCATCTTTCTGGTAGTCTTATGGGGAGCCAGACCTGCGATAGAAGCATTTGGGCTGGGATTTCTTTTTGCGGCGGTCTGGGATCCGGTACGGGACCTGTATGGTGCGGTACCAGTGATTGTGGGGACCATTGTCACCTCAATTTTGGCTATTGTCATTGCTGTGCCCCTGGGAGTAGCTGCCGCCATTTTTTTAGGCGAACTGGCGCCAAGTTGGATAAAAAAACCAGCTTCCTTTACTGTGGAACTGCTGGCTGCAATACCCAGCGTGGTGTACGGTTTGTGGGGACTTTTTGTGCTGGTCCCCTGGATTAGGACCGGGCCTGGTCAGTTTTTAGAGAGTCACCTGGGTTTTTTACCTTTTTTTCAAGGTCCTTCCTTGGGAGTTGGCGTGCTTGCCGCCAGTCTGGTATTGGCGATGATGATCCTTCCCACCATCACGGCTATCTCCCGGGAAATTATGCGGGCGGTACCGGTAGAACTGCGGGAAGCCGTCTTTGCCTTGGGGTCCACCCGCTGGGAAATGATAGTCAAGGTAGTCCTGCCGATCAGCAAGGTGGGTATTATGGGGGCAACCCTTTTGGGCTTGGGCCGGGCTCTTGGCGAGGCCATGGCCGTAACCATGGTTATCGGCAATGCTAATCTAATTCCAGTCTCTTTGCTTTCACCGGCTCAAACGGTGGCATCGCTGATTGTCAACGAATTTCCGGAAGCATTCGACCTGCAGTTGTCGGCTCTGCTTCTTCTTGGCCTGACGCTTTTTACGATCACCTTCCTTGTTAATGTTGCTGCTGTCTGGCTGGTTAACCGGACTTCCTACAGGCTGAAGAACCAGGGGGGTGCTGTTAATGGCAAACAATAAACGGCGAAAAGTTACTGGATTTATAAATGAAGCGGCCTGTTTAATTTTTGCAGCACTGGCGATGCTTGTTCTTTTCTTAATTCTGTATTACATTTTCCAGCGGGGAATAGGGGCCATTAACCTGACTTTTTTAACCAGTCTCCCCACTCCGGTCGGCATACCGGGGGGCGGCATCGGGAACGCCCTGATCGGGAGCGGGATTATGGTTGGCCTTGCTACTTTGCTTGCGACTTCTATTGGTATCACGGCAGGAATTTTTCTTGATCAGAACCCACAGAGCAGGTTGGCAACCATTACCCGATCTGCTTGCAGGGTGCTGACAGGAGTTCCTTCCCTGATCAAGGGACTGTTCATTTTTACCATCCTAGTCCTGCCCACAGGCGATTATTCTGCCTTGGCTGGAGCGATTGCCCTTTCGGTGGTGATGATACCCTTTATCACTTTATCATCCGAAGAGATGCTGCGGACGGTTTCGGTAACCTGGAGAGAGGCCTCCTACGCTCTGGGGGCGACCAAAAAACAGACAGTAATGATGCTGATCTTGCCTACAGCCGCCGGAGGTTTATCAGTTGCGATCATGTTGGCTGTAGCCTTGGCTGCCGGGCAAAGCGCCCCTGTTCTCCTGACAGCCCTGACCAGCCAGTTTTGGTTAGAAAACTTGATGCAACCGACTGCGTCCTTGCCGGTGCTGGTTTATACCTACGGCATTTCCCCCTTTTCAGACTGGCAGCAGCAGGCCTGGGGGGCGGCTTTGGTGTTGGTTGTTATCATACTGGCTTTAAATGTGATTTCTCAGCTGTCTATCGCCATCATGAACAGGAGGAGGGGCATTTAGCACATGGCACAGGAAGTGAGCATTGAAGGTCTGTCGGTCTGGTTTGGTAAGCATCAGGTGTTGAAAAATGTTTTCCTGTCGGCACCTGCAAAGGAGGTAACCGCCCTGATCGGCCCATCCGGTTGTGGCAAGACTACCATGCTCCGAAGCATTAATCGCCTGCATGATCTGTATTCCGGGGCCAGGGTTTCAGGCAAGATCAGGATTGGAGCGGAAAATGTTTTGGATGGCGAAACTGATTTGGTAGAGCTCAGGCGGCGGGTGAGCATGATTTTTCAAAAACCCAACCCATTTCCTCACCTTTCGGTATTTGATAATGTTGCCATGGGTCTGCGTCTTCATGGCCTGGCCCGGAGCCCTCTTTTAGAAAACCGGGTCGAGGCCTGTCTGCGCAAGGCAGCCTTGTGGGATGAGGTAAAAGATAGGCTTGATATGCCTGGAACTTCTCTTTCCGGAGGCCAGCAACAACGATTGTGCATTGCCCGGGCACTGGCTGTAGAACCAGAGGTGTTTCTGATGGATGAACCCTGTGCCTCCTTGGATCCAATAAGCACTTTACGCATCGAAGAATTAATAGAAGATCTGAGCCAGGAATTCACTGTGGTCATTGTCACTCACAACATGCAGCAAGCGGCCAGGATATCTCAAAATGTTGCCTTTATCCTCCTGGGAGAGGTAATTGAAACCGGTTCCGCGTCGGAGATATTTTCCCGGGCTAAAGACCCCAGAACTGAGGCTTATCTTACCGGCCGGATGGGTTAATTATTGCTACATCTGCAGCAGCGCGGGAACATAATCCTGTGCTGTTGCAATTGACCTTAATATTTCGGACGACATTTCCTTAGCCGGCGATTTTTAGGCCGGCTTTGCTGATTCTGTTTCCAGGCAACTTTATCGTTGCATTTTTATTATCTTAAATATCAAAATAAATTTAATATTAGAACATATTTGTGAAAGATTGCACATTCTCAAGGTTCTTTATATAATACAGTTAGAAGGAATTAACATAGCTAGAGCGGGGCAAGCAATACCTTGCTGAAGCCGGGGCCCAGTTAAATTGACCAGCTGAATTGACAGGTCAGTTTGCCAAAGGGGTGATTATTTTGGAAATGATTCGTCAGTGGCTAGATTTAAATAAGCATAGGGCAGAGGTTTTGCCCCAGCTGCATCGCTTACTGATTACGGACCGGGGTCCTTTGGACATCAGGGGTCCTTTGACAGCTGGCGAGCTGCGGCATCTCAGCTTAAGCCATGATCTGGACAGTTTCCGTCCCCCTGAGCGCCAACAAGAGGCTTTAGTTGATATTTCCCGCTTGCCGGAAGGGCGAGTTTATGCAGCCATCAGCGGTAAAAAAATAGTCGGTTATGTTACCTTTCACAGACCGGAGAAGTTCGAGCGGTGGGGGCAGGCCGGTATCAAAGAAATATTGGAGCTCGGCGCACTTGAGGTTAGCAGGTCATGGCGGGGCGTTGGTGCTGCCAGGGCTCTGCTTGATTTGATCTCCGCAGAGGATTGGATTGAGGAATATATTATTATTGCTTGTGAATACAGTTGGCACTGGGATTTAGAGGGAAGTGGCCTTTCTGTCTGGCAGTACCGGGCAATGATGGAAAGCCTCCAGAGCCGTCTCGGGATGAAAAATACGCGGACCGACGATCCGGATATCTGCGACCATCCTGCCAACATGCTGGCAGTGAGGATAGGCAACCGGGTTTCCCGCCCTGCGATAGAGGCCTTTGATCGCCTGCGTTTCAGGCGGACCAGTGTATACAGTTAAATAAGGACCAGATCAGACTAAGGGCTAAATGCCCTTTTTTTGTTTTGCAGTCCATGAATATAATTAATAAAAAAAGGTTTTGTTCGTGGAGAAAAGGAGGTAAGATGTAGTTAACTAAAGAAAAGCAGCAGCATGAAGATAGTGAGCATGTGGTAAACATCGCTCCTGATTGATTAATCATTCGATAGGGAGGAGGGTTTGATGGAAAATATTAAGGTCAGCAACGACCTGCGCCGGCGTTTAATTGATGGCCCATCCCCAAGCCATGTCAAAGAACTGGAAAAAAGCAGGTATCCCTTGTTGATGTACGATTATGGCCTCAAGACTAATCGCTCAGCTTTCGGACCAGACGGTGGTCCTGGGATTGAGGACTTACCCGGTGGTGTTGGTGTCAGAAATAGCCGTTTGCCGGACTGCCAGCCGGAATCTCCCTACATCAGGTTGCTGGCGCCGGTGGGAGGCTGGCTTCATCCAGATCTGCTGGATGCTCTGGCAGATTGTGCCGATCGATTTGGCGAAAGCCACATTCACCTGGCTACCGGCGGTGCCATTGAAATCTACCTGGCAAGAGAGCAAGTGCTACCAGCAGTCAAAGAATTGAACAGGCTGGGCTTGGATGTTGGCTCTACCGGGGATGGCATTCGCTGTATTGTCTCTTGTTGCGGCCAGGCCAGGTGTGATGCGGCTTTGGTGGATGCCAACGCTATTGCTCATTATTTGGGAGAGCGTTTTATCGCTGAACAGCAGTATCCTTCTTATCCTCATAAGGTTAAGACAGCTGTAGCTGGTTGCCCTAACGATTGCATCCGGGCAGGCAGCCAAAAAGACCATTCCTTCATCGGGGTTTTTAAAGGCGGACCCATCATAAACCATGATCGGCTGGATCAGTGGCTAAGGGAAGGAGGGAGCCTGGAAACCCTATCCCGTGGCTGCCGGGGACAAGCCATAACCATTTGCCAAGGTAAAATTGGTTTTGATAAGGAGCGCTGTTTTGGCTGCATGAACTGCATTAACAGCTGTCCGGCGTGCCGGCCGGGTAAAGAACGGGGTGTTGCCTGGATAGCGGGCGGCAAGTACGGCAGCCGTGGCCCCAAGGGGCCTATGCCCGGGCTGGTCTTAATCCCGTTTATTCCAGTAACCTCCGGAGATTATTCGGCTATTGGTGATATTTACGGTGCTTTTTTAGAACTATGGGATGCTCATGGTAATGAAAAAGAACGGATTGGAGATTTTATCTGCCGATGGGGTCCGGAAAGGGTAGTGGCAGATATGATGGGATGGCCATTGAGCCAGAAAAGTGGGGTGTGAAATGGAACACCAGCGCCGGCTGCCAGCAGGGATCATGCCTGATTATTACTCCCAGCTGCCGGAATTTTTACGTAATTACTACGGCCGCTGGGTATGGCACAAGGTGCCTGCCTCCGGTCTTGTTAAGCATATTGCCGATGACGGTACTGAGTGCCTGTCAGTGCGGGTACAGCTTCCTCCTGCCGGCTTTCTGTCCGCAGAAACTTTGCGTGTTTTGGCTCGTTTAACCCGCAGCTATGCCCTGGTCGGGCGCCGCACTTCCCGGCAGGGATTTGAAATTGTAGGAGTAGACCCGGCTAAGCTGAATATCCTGTTATATAAACTAAAGGAAGAAGGTTTTACCGTTGGCGGTACAGGAAAAAGCCTGCACCAGCTCAAGGGCTGCACCTGTTACCTGCATTGCCAGAATGCAGCCATCGACGCACCGAGCATTATGAAGGTGCTGGCAGATCATTTTTACGACAGCATCCTTAAGGATAATTACCCGGCACGGCTTAAAATCTCTGTTGGAGGATGTCCAAATCAGTGCGGCGGAGGTGTGGAAGCTGATATTGGCATCCTGGGGATATTTCAGGATTATCCCGAGGTTGATGATAAAAAGATAATTGAAACAGGGACTAACATCGATTTTTTAATCAGCTGGTGCCCTGTTAACGCGATGAAACCAAAAGAGACTGCCAGCGGCCTTTCGGTGGAAATTAAGCAGGACCTTTGTGTGCGATGTACTTCCTGCGTCTTGGCGACACAGGAGGGAATTGTAATGGGACAGGCCAGAGGGGTTGCAATTGCTGCAGGTGGCCGGAATGGGAGTTTGAAAAAAGGCTCCTGTCTGGGCAGGGTGGTGTTCCCTTTTGTCCCTGCTGTTCCCCTGGATTATGAGGTGCTGGTAAAAAAAGTTGAGGCTATCGTTCAGTGCTGGAGCTTATGTGCCAACCCAGGTGAACGAATAGGCGATTTAATTGAAAGAATTGGGTGGGAGGAGTTTATGGCAGAGGTAAATCCGCTGCCATCTTGGTAGCCCGCCCTTTAGTTAAGCAAGAATTGAGGTGAGCTGCATCGATAAAGTTAGTGAACTGCAGCACGACAGGCCGCTAAAGGCTGAAGTTCCCCGGATAGTTATTGCTGCTCCCCATGGCCGCTCTGGTAAAACCACGATTACATTAGGCCTGGTTGCTGCGCTGGTGGATTTAGGTTTTGCCGTTCAGGCTTTTAAAAAAGGCCCCGATTATATCGACCCCAGCTGGTTGACCCAGGTGGCCGGACGCCCGTGCCGTAACTTGGACTGTTTTTTCTTGACCGAGACTCAGTTGAGGGAGAGCCTGGTTAAAGCTTCGGCTTCTGCTGGCATTACGGTGGTTGAAGGCGCCATGGGGATGTATGACGGCCTCGACCTGGAGGGCACCGGCAGCACAGCTCAGCTGGCCAAAATTATCAAGGCCCCTGTATTGCTGGTGGTTGACTGCACCAGGATGACACGGAGTGTGGCGGCTCTGGTAAAGGGTTTTATGGAGTTTGACCCGGAGGTGTCCATCAAAGGGGTAATTCTCAACCGGGTGGCCCGCAGCAGGCACGAGAAAATGCTGCGGGAAGCGGTGGAAACCTATTGCCGCTTGCCGGTTGTGGGGGCTTTGCCAAAGAGTGATGATTTTATCATCCCGGACAGACATTTAGGCTTGATACCGGCAGGAGAAAATGAAGCGCTTTTGCAGCGGATTGAGCTCATCAGCCAGGCAGTTAAAAAACACGTCAACCTGGAGCAGGTGGTGGAGATAGCCCGCCACGCGCCATCCCTCCATTATCAGGCTAATGCTGGCGGTGTTGCCGGCAGGATACCGGTAATTACCATCGGAGTGATCCGGGACCGGGCGTTTACCTTTTATTACCCGGAAAACCTGGAATTTCTTGCAGAGAACGGCGCCCAAATCAGGTTCATTGACGCTTTGAGTGAAGAGGACCTTCCGGCTGTTGATGCCCTTTATATTGGCGGAGGGTTTCCCGAGATTTTTGCCAGGGACCTGGCAGCTAATGATACCTTGCGCCAATCCATCAGGCGGAAGATTGAAGATGGATTGCCTGTCTATGCCGAGTGCGGTGGGCTAATGTATCTTGGCCGGGAAATAGTTGTGGATGGACAAACCTATCCTATGGTCGGAGCTTTGCCATTTAGGATAGTAATGGAAAAAAAGCCGCAGGGGCATGGGTATACCCTGATGGAAACAACCGGGGCCAACCCCTTTTGGACGGAGGGGCAGCTGGTTAAAGGGCATGAATTTCATAATTCGCGGGTGGTCGATCTGGAAAGGGAACGGGTCGAGTTTGCCTACCGGGTAATAAAAGGATTTGGTATCGACGGTTGCTGGGATGGGATCGTTTATAAAAATGTTTTGGCGGGCTATAATCACCTGCATGCCCATTCGGATGGCAGCTGGCTCATGAACTTGATCAAAAAAGGGGCCGAATGGAGGAAACGGCATGGCGGTCCCTAGTTGCTGATTTATTTGGAGGAGATGGAACCTGGATATCAAGTTATTTATCATAGACAGCTACCCGCTCTAATACCCCCGCTTCTTAAAGCGGTGGGATAAGAGCGGTTACGCTGCTATATTAACTGGCTCTAAGCTTCAGTGGG
>JGI24119J20153_100192_pt1 | contig 14754 bp, 10 predicted proteins | sample Subbio2Aug_QV11A_FD_20153 | JGI IMG/M metagenome (IMG submission 20153) | reverse complement strand
GGTTCCAGCGCGCCACCGGGTCGTGCAGGGCTTGCGCGCGCAGCGCGGCGCGTTCGCGCACGAAGCGGCGCAGGCAAGCGTTGATGAGCCCCTTGAGCGCCAGCGGCAGGCGCAGCGGGTGCAAGGCGGCCACGGCCTGATCGACCAGCGTGTGGGCAGGGTACAGCGGCCGCGCCGGCGCCCCTAGGGGCTGGCGCTGGGGTGCTGCGGCTGCATGGCGCGGGAGGGCTTGATTGACAGCGATTGCTGCGGCTGTAGCAGTGTCAGGAATGGCGGCATCTGCACCCGCCACCGCGCTGGCCTCTGCCGCCTCAGCCGCCGCATCCAGCAAGCCCAGCGTGAGCTCGAGCAAGGCCGCGGCCAAAGGCGGCGGCGCCTGGCGGCACAGCAGCCGCCGCAGCGCCATCGACAGGCCCCAATGGCGCAGCGCATCAAACACCAGCGCCTGCACCCCCGGCCGCAGGCTGGGGGGCAGCGCCGGCAAGGCGGTGCTGAGCGACTGGCCAGCGGCCACCGCCGCCAGCAGGCGGGCGGCAGCAGCCAGCTGGTCGGCCAGCGCCGGCTTCACTCCGCGCGGCTGTCGCCGTCGGCCTCGGCCAAGCTGGTGGCCAACGCCACCGCATCGGCCTCGGCGATGGCGCGGCGCTCTTCGTCGTCCATGCGCTCTTTGGCGTGGCGCGCTTGGTGGAAGGCCATGCCGGTGCCGGCCGGAATCAGGCGCCCGACGATCACGTTCTCTTTCAGGCCGCGCAGCTCGTCGGTCTTGCCCATGATCGCGGCTTCGGTGAGCACGCGCGTGGTCTCTTGGAACGAGGCCGCCGAGATAAACGAGTCGGTCGACAGCGAGGCCTTGGTGATGCCCAGCAACACGTTGGTGTAGCTCGCCGGGGTCTTGCCTTCTTTCATCAACGCGTCGTTGGTGTTGAGGATCTCGGAGCGCTCGACCTGCTCGCCGCCGATGTAGTTCGAGTCGCCCGGGTTGCTCACCACCACGCGGCGCAGCATCTGGCGCACGATCACCTCGATGTGCTTGTCGTTGATCTTCACGCCCTGCAAGCGATAGACGTCTTGCACCTCATCGACGATGTAGCGCGACAGCTCCTCGATGCCCAGCAGGCGCAGAATGTCTTGCGGGTCGGCCGGGCCATCGACGATCGATTCGCCCTTGTTCACCACCTGGCCTTCGTGCACCAAGATGTTTTTCTCTTTGGGCACCAGCTCTTCGGCCACCTTGCCGTCGGGGTCGGTGATCTGCAGCCGCACCTTGCCTTTGGTCTCTTTGCCAAAGCTCACGGTGCCGGTGATTTCGGCCAAGATGCCCTTGTCTTTGGGCGAGCGCGCCTCGAACAGCTCGGCCACGCGCGGCAGACCGCCGGTGATGTCGCGCGTTTTCTGGCCCTCAACGGGAATGCGCGCCAGCACCTCGCCGGGGCCCACGTCTTGGCCGTCGCGCACCTGGATCAGGGCGCCGACTTGGAAGCCGATGGTCACCGAGTGGTCGGTGCCCGGAATCTTGACCTCGTTGCCGCTGGCGTCGATCAGCTTGACCTGCGGCCGCACCACCTTGGTGGCGCCGCGCCGTTTGGGGTCGATCACCACCAGCGTGCTCAGGCCGGTCACGTCATCGACCTGCTTGGCCACCGTCATGCCCTCTTGCACGTTCTCGAACTTCACCGTGCCGGCGAACTCGGTGATGATCGGGCGCGTGAGCGGGTCCCAGTTGGCCAAGATGGTGCCGGCCTTGATGGCTTGGTCGGCGCGCACCGCCAAAATTGCACCGTAGGGCACTTTGTGGCGCTCGCGCACCAGCCCGTTTTCGTCGTGGATCACGATTTCGCCCGAGCGCGCGATCACCACCAGCTCGCCCTTGGAGTTGGTGACGTAGCGCATGGTGGCGTTGAAGCCGACGCTGCCGCTGGACTTGGCTTCGACGCTGGACGCCACCGCCGCGCGCGAGGCCGCGCCGCCGATGTGGAAGGTGCGCATGGTGAGCTGCGTACCCGGCTCGCCGATCGACTGCGCGGCGATCACGCCCACCGCTTCGCCGATGTTCACCGGGCCGCCGCGGCCGAGGTCGCGGCCGTAGCACTTGGCGCACAGGCCAAAGCGGGTTTCGCAGGTCAGGGCCGTGCGCACGCGCACCTCGTCGATGCCCAGCGAGTCGATCAGGTCGCAACCGTCTTCATCGACGATCTGGCCGGCCGCGATCACCACCTGCTGGGTTTCGGGGTTGAGCACGTCGTCGGCGGCGGTGCGGCCCAAAATGCGGTCGCGCAGCGACTCGATCACCTCGCCGCCCTCGACGATGGCGCGCATCAGGGTGCCGTTGCCGGTGCCGCAGTCGTCTTCGGTCACCACCAGGTCTTGCGTCACATCGACCAGGCGCCGCGTCAGGTAGCCCGAGTTGGCGGTTTTCAGCGCCGTGTCGGCCAGCCCCTTGCGCGCGCCGTGGGTGCTGATGAAGTACTGCAGCACGTTCAGGCCTTCGCGGAAGTTGGCCGTGATCGGGGTTTCGATGATCGAGCCGTCGGGCTTGGCCATCAGGCCGCGCATGCCGGCGAGCTGGCGGATCTGCGCCGCCGAACCGCGCGCGCCCGAGTCGGCCATCATATAGATCGAGTTGAACGACTCCTGATCGACCTCGTTGCCGTGGCGGTCGATGGTTTTTTCCTTTTTCAGGCGCTCCATCATCACCTTGGAGATGTCGTCACCGGCCTTGCCCCAGATGTCCACCACCTTGTTGTAGCGCTCGCCCGCAGTCACCAGACCCGACGAATACTGCTGCGCGATCTCTTTGACCTCGGACTCGGCGCGGGCGATGATGGTGTGCTTTTCGGTCGGCACCAGCATGTCGTCGATGGCGATCGAGATGCCGGCGCGGGTGGCCAACCTGAAGCCGTTTTGCAGCAGCTTGTCGGCAAACACCACCGTCTCTTTGAGGCCGCATTTGCGAAACGAGGCGTTGATGAGCTTGGAGATTTCCTTCTTCTTGAGCGCCTTGTTGATGAGCTCGAAGGGCAGGCCACGCGGCAAAATCTCGCTCAGCAGGGCGCGGCCCACGGTGGTCTGCACCAGCTTGGTGACCGGCACCAGCTGGCCGTCTTCTTTGTTTTTCAGGTGCTCGGTCAGGCGCACCCTGACGCGCGCCGTCAGCTCGACCACGCCGGCGTCGAGCGCGCGCTGCACCTCGGCGATGTCGGCAAAGACCATGCCTTCGCCGCGGCCGTTGATGCGCTCGCGGGTGGTGTAGTACAGGCCCAGCACCACGTCTTGCGAGGGCACGATCGAGGGCTCGCCGTTGGCCGGGAACAGCACGTTGTTGGACGACAACATGAGCGTGCGCGCTTCCATCTGCGCCTCGACCGACAGCGGAATGTGCACCGCCATTTGGTCGCCGTCGAAGTCGGCGTTGAAGGCCGAACACACCAGCGGGTGCAACTGGATCGCCTTGCCCTCGATCAGCAGCGGCTCAAAGGCTTGGATGCCGAGGCGGTGCAGCGTCGGGGCGCGGTTGAGCAGCACCGGGTGTTCGCGGATCACCTCTTCGAGGATGTCCCAGACCACCGGCGTGCCGGCTTCGACCTCTTTTTTGGCCGCCTTGATGGTGGTGGCGATGCCCATCTGCTCGAGGCGCGCAAAGATGAAGGGCTTGAACAGTTCCAGCGCCATCAGCTTGGGCAGGCCGCACTGGTGCAGCTTGAGCGTGGGGCCGACGGTGATGACCGAGCGGCCCGAGTAATCGACCCGCTTGCCGAGCAAGTTTTGGCGGAAGCGCCCGCCCTTGCCCTTGATCATGTCGGCCAGCGACTTGAGGGCGCGCTTGTTGGCGCCGGTCATGGCCTTGCCGCGGCGGCCGTTGTCGAGCAGGCTGTCCACTGCCTCTTGCAACATGCGCTTTTCGTTGCGCGCGATGATCTCGGGCGCTTTGAGCTCGAGCAGGCGCTTGAGGCGGCTGTTGCGGTTGATCACACGCCGGTACAGGTCGTTGAGGTCGGAGGTGGCAAAGCGGCCGCCGTCGAGCGGCACCAGCGGGCGCAGGTCGGGCGGCAGCACCGGCAGCACGTCGAGCACCATCCACTCGGGTTTGATGTCCGATTTTTTGAAGGCCTCCAGCACCTTGAGGCGCTTGGCGTTTTTCTTGACCTTGAGCTCGGAGCCGGTGAGGTCGTTGCGCAGGCGCTCGATCTCGCCGTCGATGTCGATGCTGGCCAGCAGCTCTTGGATGCCCTCGGCGCCCATTTTGGCCACGAACTCGTCGCCGTACTCGCGCTCTTTGGCGTCGAAGTCGTCTTCGCTCATGATGGCGAATTTTTTNAGNGGCGTCATGCCCGGATCGACCACCACGTAGGCTTCNAAGTAGAGCACGCGCTCGATGTCGCGCAGCGTCATGTCGAGCACCATGCCGAGGCGGCTGGGCAGGCTCTTGAGGAACCAGATGTGGGCGCAGGGCGCGGCCAAGATCGATGTGGCCCATGCGCTCGCGCCGCACCTTGGTCTGCGTGACCTCGACGCCGCACTTCTCGCAGATCACGCCGCGGTGCTTGAGGCGCTTGTACTTGCCGCACAGGCACTCGTAGTCTTTGATCGGGCCAAAGATCTTGGCGCAGAACAGGCCGTCGCGCTCGGGCTTGAAGGTGCGGTAGTTGATGGTCTCGGGCTTTTTGACTTCGCCAAAAGACCAGGAGCGGATTTTCTCGGGCGAGGCCAGCCCGATCTTGATGGCATCGAAATGCTCGTCGGGGGTGATCTGCTTGAACAGGTCGAGGAAGTGTTTCATATCCGGGTTTCCTTTACGGGTTCAGGGTTCAGCCGCGCTCGAGCTCGATGTCGATGCCGAGGGATCGGATTTCCTTGACCAGCACGTTGAACGACTCCGGCATGCCGGCGTCGATGGCGTGCTCGCCCTTGACGATGCTCTCATAGACCTTGGTGCGGCCCTGCACGTCGTCGGACTTGACGGTGAGCATCTCTTGCAGCACGTAGCTGGCGCCGTAGGCTTCGAGCGCCCAGACCTCCATCTCACCGAAACGCTGGCCGCCGAACTGCGCCTTGCCGCCCAGCGGCTGCTGGGTGACGAGCGAGTACGGGCCGGTGGAGCGCGCGTGCATCTTGTCATCGACCAAGTGGTGCAGCTTGAGGTAGTGCATGTAGCCCACGGTGGTCACGCGCTCGAAGGCGTCGCCGGTGCGGCCATCGTACAGCTGCGCCTGGGTGCGGGTGGGGGTGAGGCCCTTGGCCTTGGCCACGTCGTCGGGGTAGGCGAGCTTGAGCATGTCGAAGATCTCGGCCTCGGAGGCGCCGTCGAACACCGGCGAGGCAAAGGGCACGCCTTTGCTCAACTCGGCCGCCATGGCGCGCACTTCGTCGTCGCTCAGGTCGGCCAGGTTTTCTTTGCGCCCGGTGCGGTTGTAAATCTGCTCCAAGTACTGGCGCACTTCGGCGGCGGCGGCTTGGCGCTGCAACATATCGCCCAAGCGCTGCCCCAGCCCCTTGGCAGCCCAGCCCAAGTGCACCTCGAGCACTTGGCCGATGTTCATGCGCGAGGGCACGCCCAGCGGGTTGAGCACGATATCGACCGGCGTGCCGTCGGCCATGTAGGGCATGTCTTCGACCGGGGTGATCTTGGAGACCACACCCTTGTTGCCGTGGCGGCCGGCCATTTTGTCGCCGGGCTGCAAGCGGCGCTTGACGGCCAAATAGACCTTGACCATCTTGAGCACGCCCGCCGGCAGCTCGTCGCCTTGGGTGAGCTTCTTGCGCTTTTCTTCAAAGGCCAAATCGAAGCTGTGGCGCGTGGAGTCGAGCGCGTTTTTGATCGACTCGAGCTGTGCCGCCACCTGGTCGTCGGCGGGGCGGATGTCGAACCAATGGAACTTGTCCACCTCGGCCAAGTAGGCGCGCTCGATCTTGGCGCCTTTGGCCAAGCGCTTGGGGCCGCCGTTGGCGGTTTTGCCCAGCAGCAGCTTTTCGATCCGGTCATAGGCGTCGGCCTCAACGATGCGCAAGCGGTCGTTGAGGTCGAGGCGGAAGCGCTTGAGCTCGTCGTCGATGATCTGCTGCGCACGCTTGTCGCGCGGGATGCCTTCGCGCGTGAACACCTGCACGTCGATCACCGTGCCCTGCGAGCCTTGATCGACGCGCAGCGAGGTGTCTTTGACGTCCGAGGCTTTTTCGCCAAAAATGGCGCGCAGCAGTTTTTCTTCGGGCGTGAGCGTGGTTTCGCCCTTGGGCGTGACCTTGCCCACCAGCACGTCGCCGGGCAGCACCTCGGCGCCGACGTAGATGATGCCGGATTCGTCGAGCCGGTTGATCTGCTGCTCGGCCAGGTTGGGGATGTCGCGCGTGATGTCTTCGGCCCCGAGCTTGGTGTCGCGCGCCATCACCACCAGTTCTTCGATGTGGATGCTGGTGTAGCGGTCTTCGGCCACCACGCGCTCGCTGATCAGGATCGAGTCCTCGAAGTTGTAGCCGTTCCAGGGCATGAAGGCGATCAGCATGTTCTGGCCGATCGAGATCTCACCCAGGTCGGTCGAGGCGCCGTCGGCGATCACCGCGCCGGCGTGGATCAGGTCGCCCTTTTTCACGATCGGGCGCTGGTGGATGTTGGTGTTCTGGTTGCTGCGCTGGTACTTGATCAGGTTGTAGATATCGACCCCGACCTCACCGGCCACGGCCTCGGCGTCGGCCACGCGCACCACGATGCGCGAGGCATCGACGTAATCGACACGCCCGCCGCGCTTGGCCACCACCACGGTGCCCGAGTCGATCGCCGCCACGCGCTCGATGCCGGTGCCCACCAGCGGTTTTTCGGGCCGCAGCGTCGGCACCGCTTGGCGCGACATGTTGGCACCCATGAGCGCGCGGTTGGCGTCGTCGTGCTCGAGGAACGGCACCAGCGAGGCCGCCACCGACACGATCTGCGCCGGCGACACGTCCATGTACTGCACGGTTTCGGGCGGCGTCAGGATCGATTCGCCCTTTTCGCGTGCGCTCACCAGCTCGTCGCTCAGGCGGCCTTCGGCGTCCAGCGCGGCGTTGGCCTGCGCGATCACGTACTTGCCTTCTTCGATCGCCGACAGGTAGTCGATCTGCTTGGTCACCTTGGCATCCACTACGCGGCGGTAGGGGGTTTCGATGAAGCCGTACTCGTTCAGGCGCGCATACAGCGCCAGCGAGTTGATCAGGCCAATGTTCGGGCCTTCTGGGGTTTCGATCGGGCACACGCGGCCGTAGTGCGTCACGTGCACGTCGCGCACCTCGAAGCCGGCGCGCTCGCGCGTCAGGCCGCCCGGGCCCAACGCCGACACGCGGCGCTTGTGCGTGATCTCGGCCAGCGGGTTGGTCTGATCCATGAACTGGCTCAGCTGCGAGGCGCCAAAGAACTCTTTGAGCGCGGCCGAAATCGGCTTGGAGTTGATCAGGTCGTGCGGCATCAGCGGCTCTTGCTCGGCTTGGCCGAGGCGCTCTTTCACCGCTTTTTCGATCCGCGCCAAGCCGGTGCGGTACTGGTTTTCGGCCAGCTCGCCCACGCAGCGCACGCGCCGGTTGCCCAAGTGGTCGATGTCATCGACTTCGCCCTTGCCGTTGCGCAGATCGACCAGAATTTTGACCACGTCGAGGATGTCCTCGTTCGACAGCACCATGGCACCGGTGCTGCTCGGGCGCCCGACGCGGGCGTTGAACTTCATGCGCCCGACGCGCGACAGGTCGTAGGTGTCGGGGTTGTAGAACAGGCGGTGAAACAGCGCCTGCACCGCGTCTTCGGTCGGCGGCTCGCCGGGGCGCATCATGCGGTAGATCGCCACCCGGGCGGCGAACTCGTCGGCGGTTTCGTCGCTGCGCAGGGTCTGGCTGATGTAGGCGCCTTGGTCGAGCTCGTTGGTGAAAATGCACGCCAGCTCGGTGATGCCGGCGCTGCGCAGTTTTTTCAGCAAGGTCTCGGTGAGTTCGTCGTTGGCCCGCGCCAGCAGTTCGCCGCTTTCGGGGTCGATGATGTTGCGCGCCACCACGCGCCCGAGCAAAAAGTCTTCGGGCACGCTGATGTGCGTGACCTTGGCCTGCTCGAGTTCGCGCGTGTGCCGCGCCGTGATGCGCTTGTCTTTGGCCACCACCACCTTGCCGCTGGGGTCGGTGAGGTCAAAGCGCGCCACCTCGCCGCGCAGGCGCTCGGTCACCAGCGCCATCTGGGCGCCGCTTTCCATCAGGCGGAAGTGGTCGTTGACGAAGAAGTTGGCCAAAATCTGCTCGGGGTTCAGGCCAATGGCCTTGAGCAAAATGGTGACCGGCATCTTGCGCCGGCGGTCAACGCGGAAAAACAGCAGGTCTTTGGGGTCGAACTCGAAATCGAGCCACGAGCCGCGGTAGGGGATGATGCGGGCCGAAAACAGCAGTTTGCCCGAGCTGTGGGTCTTGCCCTTGTCGTGCTCAAAAAACACGCCCGGCGAGCGGTGCAGCTGCGAGACGATCACGCGCTCGGTGCCGTTGACGATGAACGAGCCCTTGTCGGTCATGAGCGGCACTTCGCCCATGTAAACCTCTTGCTCCTTGACCTCTTTGACCACCTTGGACTGGCTGGTGGACGATTCGCGGTCGTAGATGATGAGCTGCACGCGCGCGCGCACGGCGGAAGCAAAGGTCAGGCCGCGCGTTTGGCACTCGCGCACGTCGAACACCGGCCGCGCCAGGTTGTACTCGACGAACTTCATCTCGACGTAGCCGTTGTGCGAGACGATCGGGAACGCCGACTCGAATGCCGCTTGCAAGCCCTCGGGGGCGCGCTTGCTTGCGTGGGTGCTGGTCCACCTGCAAAAAGGCGGTGTAGGCGTCCTTCTGCATCTGCAACAGGTAGGGGATTTCCAGCACGTTTTCGCGGCTGCCGAAGCTTTTGCGGATGCGTTTGCGTTCGGTGAATGAGTACGTTTGAGCCATGAGATCTCCGGGCTTGAGAAGACACAGCCAAAACCGCTGGGGGCGGCGGCCTTGGCTGTGCGCTCTGACGCTCGAGGGCGGTGCCGACCACCGCAACCACCTCGAGCGCAAAAAGGCTGGAAAACCCACTGAGGGGCTCTCCAGCCTTTGAGGGCAACGGCTTACTTGAGCTCGGCCTTGGCGCCCGCGTCTTCGAGCTTTTTCTTGGCGGCTTCGGCGTCGGCCTTGGGCATGGCTTCCTTGACCGTCTTGGGCGCGCCATCGACCAGGTCTTTGGCTTCTTTCAGGCCCAAGCCGGTGATTTCGCGCACCGCCTTGATGACCGACACCTTGTTGGCGCCAGCTTCTTTGAGCACCACGTCGAAATCGGTTTTCTCTTCGGCCACGGCGGCCGTGGCAGCGCCACCGCCNGCAGCGGGAGCGGCCATGGCGGCAGCGCTCACACCAAACTTCTCTTCGATGGCTTTCACCAGCTCGTTGAGTTCCATGACCGTCATGCTGTCGAGAGCGGTCAGAAATGCGTCTTTATCGAATGCCATTTTCAAATTTCCTAACAAACGGTTGGGGTCGGGCTAAGGGGGCGCTTAGGCCGCCACGGCCTCGCCTTTTTTCTCGGCCACGGCGGCCAGTACGCGCGCAGTGCGCGAGATCGGGGATTGCATCAAGCCCAGCAACTGCGCCAACAGCACTTCCTTGGGGGGAATGCTGGCCAGTTGCTTCACGCCATTGACGTCCAGGGCTTTGCCGGCAAACACGCCCCCGCGGATGACCAACTTGTCGTTGGTCTTGGCGAAGTCGGCCACCACTTTGGCAGCGGCCACGGCGTCTTGGGAAAAGCCATAGATCAGCGGCCCGGACATCTGGTCGGCGCCTGCCTCAAAGCCGGTGCCAGCCACTGCGCGGCGTGCCAGGGTGTTCTTGAGAACCCCCAGAAACACACCTTCGCTGCGGGCTTTGACACGCAACTGGGTCAGGTCGGCGACCTTGATGCCACGGTATTCCGCCATCACGAGCGTTTGAGCTTTTGCTGCGAGCGCCGCCACCTCGTCGATGACGGCCTGCTTCTCACTGCGGTTCAAACTCAAGGTCAACTCCTCAAAAAAGCATGGTTGCGGGCTTTGCGCCCTTGGCCATGCACCTGATTGCAGCGACCAACCGTTGCGGGAAAAAATTTTCCGTTCGCGGCGGGATCGCCATCTGCGCTGGCTTCGGTGCAGAAATTAAGCGCAACCCGGGCAAGCCCGGCCGCGCACCAGCGGTCCTGGATGACTCTGGCGGTGCGTTGCGCGCCCCCAGACCCACCACCCACGGCCACCGCCGCACCCCCGAGGGGGCGCCGCAGCAACCGGGAATTTTGTGTCGGCACAGCCGCCCGGATTTAGGCCGCTTGCACCGCCGCGATCGAGGGCACCTCGACCCGCACCCCCAGGCCCATGGTGGACGAAATCGCCACCTTGCGCAGGTACTGACCCTTGGACGAAGCCGGCTTGGCCTTGTTCAGGGCCTCGAGCAGGGCTTGCAGGTTGCCCAGCAGCTTGGCGTCGTCGAAAGAGCGCCGGCCGATGGTGCCGTGCACGATGCCGGCTTTGTCAACCCGGAACTGCACCTGCCCGGCCTTGGCGTTGCGCACCGCCGTGGCCACGTCGGGCGTCACGGTGCCGACCTTGGGGTTGGGCATCAGGCCGCGCGGGCCCAGAATCTGGCCCAGCGCACCCACCACGCGCATGGCGTCGGGCGAGGCGATCACCACGTCGAAGTCCAGCTTGCCGGCCTTGACGTCGGCGGCGAGGTCGTCAAAACCCACCACGTCGGCGCCCGCGGCGCGCGCTTCGTCGGCCTTGGCGCCTTGGGCGAACACCGCCACGCGCTTGGTCTTGCCGGTGCCGTTGGGCAGCACCACGGCGCCGCGCACCACTTGGTCGGATTTTTTGGCGTCCACGCCCAGCTGCACCGCCACGTCGATGGACTCATCGAACTTGGCCGTGGCGTGCTGCTTGACCATGCCCAGCGCGGTTGCTACCGGGTACAGCTTGGTGGAGTCAACCACGCCTTGCAGCGCTTTTTGTTTTTTGCTCAGCTTTGCCATCTCACACGCCCTCCACGATCACGCCCATCGAGCGGGCCGAGCCGGCGATGGTGCGCACAGCGGCATCGATGCTGGCCGCGTTCATGTCTTTCATCTTGGTCTTGGCGATCTCTTCGAGCTGGGCCCGGGTGATCTTGCCGACCTTCTGCTTGCTCGGCACCGGCGAGCCTTTGTCGAGCTTGATCGATTTTTTGATCAGCGTCGTGGCCGGCGGGGTTTTGATGATGAAGGTGAAGCTCTTGTCGGCAAACGCGGTGATGACCACCGGCAGCGGCAAGCCCGGCTCCATGCCCTGGGTTTGGGCATTGAAGGCCTTGCAGAACTCCATGATGTTGAGCCCGCGCTGACCCAGCGCCGGACCGATCGGGGGGGAGGGGTTGGCCTTACAAGCTGGCACCTGCAGCTTGATGAAGCCGACGATTTTCTTCGCCATGTAGAATTACTCCATCGAGTTCAAACGGCCAAGCACCCGGCACGGGCGCCCAGCCTCCTCGCAAACCCGGTCCATGATTCGTCTTTTGAGCCGACTGCAGCCCAAAGCTGCATCCACCCCGCTGGCTACGGACCTAAAGCGCCAGCAGCCAAAGCAACACCACCCGCAGGCAGCTGTTTTTTGGCAAAGACCGCCATGATAGCACAGATCGGCTTTAGCCGCACCGTTCAATCAGGCCTTCAATCAGGCCTGAGGGCCTTTCAATCAGGCCTTCAATCAGGCCTGAGGGCCTCGTTATAATCCTGACTATATTTTCATCGCTACGCAAAGCACCCGATTCATTGAGCGCCGTGCCCCCTTCCGCCACCCACACCCCTGCCACCGCCTCCCCTGCTCCTGCCCTGGCGCTNGTCGCGGATGACATGCAAGTGGTCGATGGCGTGATCCGCCAACAGCTGGGCAGCGAGGTGTTGCTGGTGGGCCAGGTGGCCGAATACATCATCGGCGCCGGCGGCAAACGGGTGCGCCCGGCGCTGCTGCTGCTGATGTGCCAAGCGCTGGGCTGCACCGACGCCCGCCGCCACAGCCTGGCGGCGGTGGTCGAGTTCATCCACACCGCCACCTTGCTGCACGACGACGTGGTCGATGAGTCGGCCCTGCGCCGCGGCCGCGACACCGCCAACCACCTGTTTGGCAACGCCGCCAGCGTGCTGGTGGGCGATTTTTTGTACTCGCGCGCCTTCCAGATGATGGTGCAAGCCGGGCTGATGCGCGTCATGGACGTGCTCGCCGACGCCACCAACGTGATCGCCGAGGGCGAGGTGTTGCAGCTGATGCAGATGCACGACGCCGCGCTCGACGAAGCCGCCTACCTGCGCGTGATCCGCGCCAAGACCGCCAAACTGTTTGAAGCCAGCGCCCGCCTAGCCGCCATCCTGGCCCAGAGCGACGCCGCCACCGAAGCCCACTGCGCCGACTACGGGCAGTCGCTCGGCGCCGCCTTCCAAGTCATCGACGACGTGCTCGACTACGAAGGCGAAGTCGATGAAATGGGTAAAAGCCTGGGCGACGACCTGCGCGAAGGCAAGGTCACGCTGCCCCTGATCTGCACCCTGCAACGCTGCAGCCCCAGCGAAGCGGCCCTGATCCGCGCCGCTATCGAGCAGGGCAACAGCGCACAGTTGCCCGAGATCATCCAAATCGTGCGCCGCAGCGGCGGCTTGGCCGACGCGCGCCTGGCTGCCCAAGCCCAAGCCCAGCGCGCCATCGCCGCCGCCCAAACCCTGCCGCCCAGCCTCGGCCGCGAGGCTTTGGTACAATGGGCGGCTGCACTGCTGGAGCGCCGCTCTTAGCACAAACCGCCCCTAGGCACGGGGTGCGTTGCAATGTGCACAGTCCACACACGGGGTGTAGCTTAGCCTGGTAGAGCGCTACGTTCGGGACGTAGAGGCCGGAGGTTCGAATCCTCTCACCCCGACCAGATTCCCTTTTTGAATCAATCGCCCGCCAGACAGGTCAAGGTGGGCTTGGCTGCATCTGAAGCCGCCAGCGGCCAATCGTCACCTCGCGCTGAATACTGGCCCACATCAGCGCCACGTACAGCAACGGTCGTTGATCGCCTCTGTGTGGCCAGGTTCTCCAGGTTGCCGGCGTAGGTGAGTTTGTCGAGGTTGACGATGGACTCATCCGACAGGGCCAGCCAGTCAAGCACGAAGTTGCTGCCAATGAAGCCGGCGCCGCCGGTGACGAGAATGGTCATGCTTCAAATCTTCCCGAAAATAGCAGCAGCAATCAGGCCCAGATTGCCAAATAAGGTTTGGCGATAGATGCCACTGCGTTTCAAGTGAATCAAACGCGGAATCAAACTCATCTGACGAGCTTTAGCAAAGCGCTCCAGCGTTTCACGATTCTCCGGCGTGAGCTTATGCTGCAATTTGCGCAAACCAGCGATGTTGCTGTCGTTCCAGCTCTTGAATCGACCTTCCCACAGCATGCGCATGCGTTTGAGACGCGCTACCCAGGTGGCATTCATCCCACTAGGTTTCCATCGTGCTGCCGATAACGCAGCGATGGATAGCTGTCGCATCCCCCCGATGGCCACCGGCGCCTGTCAAGATAGTTGTCGCCTGAGTCATGCAGCTTTGAGCTGAATTTGTTGATCGTCTTGTGTGACGGAACGCACCACTGTGTCGCGTTCCGGGTTGAGGCTTACGGCCTCGATGTGAGACCAGTTGCGTGTCTTGCCTGACCAGCGGGCGGGCTGGCGAGCTTTGGCCTGTTGATACAGCGCATGTCGGGCGGCTAGGATGGCTTTGTCTTGCCCGCTGTGGCGCTGCTCGGGGCTCACGTAGCGGATGCCGCTGTGGCGGTGACCGTGGTTGTACCAATGCACGAACTCGGCGGCCCAGGCGCGGGCATGATCCAGCGTCTCAAAGCCCTTGGCCGGGAACTCCGGGCGGTACTTGGCGGTGCGAAACAACGCCTCAGCAAAGGCATTGTCGTCGCTCACCCGGGGGCGCGAGTACGAGGGCTTGATGCCCAGCCAGTTGAGCATGCTCAGCACCGTGGTGGCCTTGAGCGTGGAGCCGTTGTCGCCATGCAGCACCGGCTTGGTGTTCATCGCTGCGATGCCCTCGGCCAGTGCGGTGCGCCGCACCAGATGCAGCGCGTGCTGCGAGTCGTCGCTGTCGTGCACCTCGGCGCCCACGATCTTGCGGCTGTACAAATCCAAAATCAGGTACAGATGGAACCAGCGCCCCATCACTTGGGCGGGCAGGTAGGTCATGTCCCAGCACCAAACCTGAGTCGGGGCGGTGGCGATGTGCGTGGTGGGTGGCTTGCTCGCTCTGGGCGCCTTGGCGCGGCCGCGGCGTGCGTTTTGCCCGGCGGCCTTGAGTACACGCACCATGCTGGACTCGCTGCCCAGGTACACACCTTCGTCAGCGAGCATGGGCACGATGCGCGCCGGCGGCGCACAAGCAAAGCGCGGCTCGTTGGCTATGGCCAGCAGCGCTGCGCGCTCTTGGGGGCTCAAGGCATGGCGAGGCATGGGGCGCACGGCTTGGGGCCGGCCATCGCCCGCCGTGAGCCCTTGCTGGGCCCGCCAGCGCTGGAGGGTGCGCACATCGATGCCGGCGACTTCACAGGCGAGCCTGAGCCGTGCTCCGGCGGCGTGCGCCTGCTCGATGTCTCGGGCCAGGGCTTGGCGATCTTCGAGGCCGATCATTCGCCCTCGCCCTTGTGGAAGATCGCCGCAACTTTTTTTGAGAGCACCAGCAAAGCGGCGGTCTCGGCCAGTGCCCGATCT
>JGI24119J20153_100164_pt1 | contig 16809 bp, 18 predicted proteins | sample Subbio2Aug_QV11A_FD_20153 | JGI IMG/M metagenome (IMG submission 20153) | reverse complement strand
CTTCAGAGGGGGATTGCAACCCCCACTGAAGCTTAGAGCCAGTTAATATAGTAGCGTAGCCGCTCTTATCCCGCCGCTTTAGTTGGGGACATTCCTGTCCCGTTCAAGAAGCAGGAGGCAAGAGGCAGGAGGCAGGATGAATAAGCGGCTTTTAGTCCCTAAGCATCTGACTCTTGCTCTTGCTCTTGCTTCCTGCATCCTGCATCCTGCGTCTTGCATGGTGTGTCCCCTTTCCTTAGCAGCGGGGGTATTAGAGCGGGTAGCTATCTATGATAAGCGGCTTTTAGTCCCTAAGCATCTGACTCTTGCCTCCTGCATCCAGCGTCCTGATTTCTAGCAGGTGTGTCCCCATTCCGCTGATGCAAATTATTTTTCCCTGGCCGAGTATATTTTCAGAATGGCATGAAAATTGCGATAGGAATTCTAAAGACCCCTGCCCGCGGAAATATCAGGAAAGGAGGTTTTAGTTTCATGCCGATGCGGCTGGAGATCTTATGCTGAAGGAGGCGAGTATTTTGCATCGATTAACCAATTTTTTCGTCCGGATCGCCCGCAATTATCTTCCCGACGCTTTCCTGTTTGCTATTATCCTGACCTTTCTGGCGTACGTCCTGGCGCTATTGCTCACCGGTAAGGGCCCTCTCGAACTGGTTAAGATGTGGGGCGACGGTATGTGGGGTATTTTGGCCTTTGCCATGCAGATGACCCTCATCCTGGTCACCGGTCACGCCCTGGCCAGCAGCAAGCCGGTACATGGGGTGCTTAAAGCCCTGGCCGGCCTGCCCAAAAGCCCGATAGGCGGCATCATGCTGGTGGTGTTTGCCGCTGCCATTGCCAGCTGGCTACAGTGGGGCTTCGGCCTGGTGGTGGGTGCCCTGCTGGCTCGTGAAGTGGCCAAAGCTGTTAAAGGTGTGGACTACGGCATGCTGGTGGCGGCAGGTTACTCCGGATTCGTGGTATGGCACGCCGGGATTTCCGGGTCCATCCCCTTGGCCCTCGCTACTAAGGGTCACATCGTGGAAAAAATCACGGGGATCGTGCCTGTTTCGGAGACCATTTTCGCTTCTTGGAACCTGATCCTGGCCTGGTTCATCATATTTACCTTGCCCGTCCTCTTTTACTTTATGGCCAAGGGCAAGCAGGGGGTGGTGACTGTAGACCCGGCACTGCTGGAGGAACCTGCGGACGCGGTCGCCTCGACGGCGGAAACCACCTTTGCCACCAGGCTGGAGAACAGCATTATTCTTAACATGGCCCTTGGCTTGATGGGTGTTGTTTATCTGGTTAACTTCTTTGCCAAGGGCGGCTCCCTCAACCTGAACATCGTCATCTTTATCTTCCTGGTGGCCGGTATTATCCTGCACCTGCGGCCCATCAACTATGTAAAGGCGATCAACAACGCCATCAAAGGAGCGGGCGGCATTGCCCTCCAGTTCCCCCTGTACGGCGGCATCCAGGGTATCATGGTGACCTCCGGTCTAGCCGCCATTATTGCCAACTGGTTTATTTCCTTTTCTACCACAACCACCTTCCCGCTGTTCACTTTCTGGTCGGCGGGTTTGATCAACCTCTTTGTTCCCTCCGGCGGCGGCCAGTGGATCGTACAGGGGCCGATCAACATCCCGGCCGGAGCGGCCCTGGGGGTACCTGCCTCCAAAGTGGCCATGAGCATCGCCTGGGGCGACGCTTGGACTAACATGATCCAGCCCTTCTGGGCACTACCACTTTTAGCTATTGCCAAACTGGGCATCAAGGACATCATGGGCTACTGCACCATTGTGCTTATCTACACCGGGATCGTAGTTTCTCTAGCCTTACTAATTCTTTAAAAAAAGCAAGCAAGTAGTTAACGGAAGTGGTATTTTAACATAGAGGCGGGGACATCCCCGTCTCTTTTCATTACTAAGCGAAATATTTATTGATAACAACATAGCTTGAGATTATTTTCTATACTTATTTCAGTTTAAAGCAGTCTGTGGTAATCTTAAATTGTTATGTGTTCAACAAAATAAAAACAATTCCCGTTTATAGCAAAAAACAAACCAGGAAAAGAGGCTGTTCTTAAGATGATCGCAGCGGCAAAGGGCTTATCCGATTCGCAGTATAAAAAGAGTATATTACTTCTCTTGCTCACAGCAATGCTATGGAGTACGGGCGGGATGCTGATTAAACTGGTTGATTGGCACCCGATTGCAATTGCCGGTGCGCGCAGTGCAATTGCGGCAGTAGTTCTTTTGGCTATTTGCCGCCGGCCGCGTTTTAACTGGTCGTTTGCCCAGATCGGCGGAGCTTTTTGCTTAGTAGGGACCCTAATTTTCTTTGTGATGGCTACCAGGATGGGCACTGCTGCGAATGCGATTCTGTTGCAGTATTCGGCTCCCATTTATGTCGCATTGTTTGCGGCCTGGTTTTTAGGTGAAAGGGCAACCCGCCTTGACTGGATTACCATCCTGTGTGTTATGGCCGGGATGGGGCTGTTCTTTTTTGATGACTTAAAACCTGCATATTTCTTGGGAAATATCCTGGCTATCGTAAGCGGGATCTGTTTTGCCGGGCTAGTAATTTTTATGCGGAAGCAAAAGGACGGCTCGCCTTTAGAAACGGTAATCCTGGGGAACATATTGACAGCAATAATTGCCCTGCCATTTATGTTAACATCGCCTGCTCCTGGTGCTCCGGGTTGGGCCGGTATCGTTATTTTAGGGGTATTCCAACTAGGGATTCCTTATTTGCTGTACTCCTGGGCCATCAAGCATGTTAAGGCTCTGGAGGCTACTTTAATCCTGGTGATAGAACCTATCGCCAATCCTGTTTGGGTATTTCTCGCAATTGGTGAATTGCCTGGGCCGTGGGCAATCTTGGGCGGAGCTGTTGTGCTGATTTCGGTTACTATCCGCTGCCTGATAAGCCCAGGCCGTGAAAAAGCTCCTGCCGATGCAAAGCCTCTGGCCCAGGAGCAGTGTGGCGCTAGTCAATAATTTTGCGGCAAGATTTAACATGTTTGCAATTTTAATGGAAAACTAGCAAAAGGAGGCTAGAAAGCATGACGGGGCCTGAAAATAAAGCTAAACAAAAACAAGGATCTGAAATAATCCGGATTAAGGATATGGTTCCGGGGTCTGAAGTTAAAGGATTTTTAGCTGTGCGGCAGTGTTATGTGCGGCAGAACCGGAACAAACCTACTGAATACCTGGACTTAAAACTGCATGATGGAGTAGGGGAAGTGGCGGCCAAACGCTGGGATCATAACGGGGAAGCGCCAAACCCAGGAGAAGTGCTGTACTTAGAAGCCAAGGTGGAAAACTACCAGGGAGCACGCCAGCTGAACATTACCAATTGGGTTAAAGCAAAGAAAGGCGACTATCCTCCGGGACATTTTTTGCCTAAGTGTCCGGAAGAACCAGCTGAATTATGGCAAAAAGTCTGCCGGCGGCTGCAAGAAATAAAAAACCCGTCTCTACAAGCCCTCATTGATCAGTTCTTGACGGATCAGGAGCTAGTAGCCCAAATTAAAGAGGCGCCCGCCAGTATGGGACACCATCATGCCACTCTGTCAGGGCTCTTGCAGCATATTTGGCACACCATGCAAAAAGCTGACGGGCTGGCAGCCGGTGATTTTGCAATCCCTATCGATCGGGATTTGCTGGCAGTGGGGTGCTTCCTACACGATATCGGCAAGGTCCGGGAGTACACCTGGGAAGGCGAGACAATAGGCCGTTCGGACCCCGGGATGCTGTTGGGACATATTGCCATGGGCCTGATCATGGTCAATCAGTCGATTGACCGGGTGGCCGGTTTTCCGGAGGTTTTGCGCTGGAAGCTCTTGCATATGGTCGCCAGCCACCATGGTACATTAGAATTTGGCTCTCCAGTGATACCCTTGTTTTTAGAAGCCGAAATCCTGGCCAGGGCTGATGACGCAGATGCCCAGCTGTTTAAATTTGCCCAGGCTTTAACAGAGACCTCCAAGGGAGACAGGTGGTCTCCTTACATCCGCACCCTGGGGCGGCAGGTTTGGGTCAGTGAGGATTAACCGCCTTGCAAAATGAAGGATGGTTGGCACAGGTTTTTCATTAGATCACCCATTTCGGCATAGTAAGTTGTTTGGCCCGTAGCGCAGGCTTCCAGCCTACAAAACAAACCCTTGTTGTAACGGCTATCGCGAGTGCAGGCAAGATGCCTGCGCTACGGATGAGGCGCCCCGTGACGCAAAGCGACCGGCTAGATCCAATCCAGCCAATCTTCAGAAATCTCTATTGTTTCTTTGTGGGGGTAAAGATGGTCTTCATCCATGGGAAAAGAGGAAAAGCGCCCCTGCCAAATGTGCCCGCTCCAACTTTTGTTATGCATAAGCAATAATTTAGTATGGTGTCCCCTGAATTAGTAAATTGCTCCAAATTAAAAGAGGCCATTAGCAGGGATTAGCAAAAGCCATGTCGAATGGTATTTTATAGCAGTGCCAACTGCCGATAATAGCGAAGGAGGATATGATATGTTTTTTAATGAACTGAAAGAATACTTTCAAAGACAAAGAGAAACAGAGCGCAGGAAAGAGGCTTGCCGTAATATTGCATCCGGAGTCGCTATAGGAACAATAATAGGGCTTACTGCCGGGATACTTTTTGCGCCGAAATCCGGGAAGGAAACCCGTCAGGCAATTGCCGATAAGGCCGTCGAAAAGTCAGGTCAGGTGAAACAAATCGTGTCTGAAGTCGTTGAGGAGCTTAAGAGCCAAGTCGGCTCCATGGAACTGAGCGTACAGGGCGTAACCGGGCGGCTGCAGGAGGCCATTCAGGATAAGAGGGGCAGGGAAAAGAGGCAGGAAGAAGGGCCTGTAGAAGTCACTGAGTAACTGCCTGTATCCCGCTAGAGAGAAAGAGGTGGCAAAATGCTCGAAATGGTCGTATCGATATGGGATTTGGGCATATTCCTGCTTTTCGTTGCTCTGATGGCGGCGCTGATTTACCTGACAGTAGCATTGAAGAAACTGTCAGATTTCCTCAGCGTTTTAAACAGGGTTATCGCCGACAACGAAAAAGCCTTGGAGGAAATAGCCAGTAATGCTGCCGAGATAACGGGAAGCATGAAGAAGAGCGCACAGAACACGGAGGATGTTGTCCCGGAGATAATCCGCAACGTTCAAAGCATAACTGCTTCAGTTAACAATAGTGTTAAAAATATTGACTCCTCAATTACCACTGTGGGTAGCAGTATCACCCAGACAGTGACCGCGGTCAAGAATAGTGCCGACAATATAGGTACCTACATCACCATTGCCCAGGAAGTTGCCCAGTTCGTAATGGGTATTATCGAGAGGGCCAGGAAAAGGAAGAAACGCATATGGAATTAAAGGGGAATTAAAGGGACACCATACTGAATTAGGTTAGAGGTTGGTAATTTAGTATGGTGTCCCCCAAATTCCCCGTTGCCATCAATTACCGCCTCTAATAGGGTAGGAAGATTTAAAGAAGAAAGCGAATACACTAGTCGCTTTCTTTTTTTACATACTTGTCCGGAGGTGGAGTTAAGTCTTGAAGAAATCGCCGTTTGTACTTTGGATGGCAGCAGTAGCAGTTTTTTTAATTATGTTTATCTTATATGTACCTGTGGCAACAGCAGAAGAAGATGTGTTGCTGACACTTAACGGTGCCCTGCTGTTTGGCGATGCGGATCCTTTTATCGGAGCTCACGGCCGGACGATGGTGCCAATGCGATTGGTGGGGGAGGCTTTAGGAAGTAAAGTCTCTTGGAACAATGTCAGAGAAGAGGTCAGTGTCATTAGCGGCGACCGCCTGATTACTCTTTGGGTTGGCAAAAATGAAGCTGTTGTTGACGGACGGCTGGTGGAGCTGGATGCGCCGCCGGAGATTTCTCGCGACCGGACCATGATCCCCCTCCGTTTTGTTGCCGAGCAGATGGGTGCGGAGGTGGAGTGGGATCAGCCCAGAAATACGGTGGATATCCGGGCTGCGTGGGCGCCGGTGCGGGAAGTAGTAGTGTTCGGACAAGAGACGGTTTTGCGCAAAGAACCCAGGCAGGCTGCCAGCAGGCTGACTGATCTCCGCCTGGGGACGAACCTGGACGTGTTGGCAAAATATGACCAGTGGTTCTTAGTCGAAACTTTAACTGCCGGTACTGTACAGCAGGGCTGGGTCGAAGCCAGCAATTTAGCGATATCAAACGGGCATGTTCCTGTCGCACATAATTCCGGCAAAGCTTTAGCAGGCAAATTAATTGTGCTTGACCCGGGCCATGGCAACCTGATCCAGCCGGGCAATTGGTCTAACCCCGGGGCGGTTGGCCCCAGGGGAACCGCCGAAAGAGATGTGGTCATGGATATTGCCCGACGAGCCAAAAAGCTGCTAGAGGCGGAAGGAGCCAAAGTCATCCTGACTCATTCCGGCAGCACTGTGCTTGACCAGGCCGGCAGGGCTCGTGTGGCAAACCGCGCCAAGGCTGATGTGTTTGTTTCCATTCATGCGAATGCTTCTATCGATCCAAGCCTGGCCGGAACTGCCACTTACTACTTTCGCCCGGCGAATAGACAGTTAAGGCAGGAGCGGGACAGGCTAGCGTCACTGATCCAGGAAGAGGTGGTCAGAAAACTGGGCAGACGGGATATTGGCTTAATCGAGGCGGATTTTACCGTAACTTGGGCTACAAAAATGCCATCGGTGCTTCTGGAAACAGCCTTCATCAGCAATCCGGCGGAAGAGCTGCTGTTAGCCGATCCAGCTTTCCGCCAACAGGCAGCCCAGGGGATTTTCAACGGACTGCTACGCTATTTTAACAAATAAAGACGAAAATACAGCACCAGTTACGGGTGCTGTATTTTCGTTGATATTTTGCCACAGACCGGGCAGTTAGGGCTGGGCTGAAGAGAGATGGTTTCGAACTGAGTTTCCAAAGCGTCAAACAGCATTAACCTTCCCTTCAGAGGAGTCCCGATACCCAGGATTAATTTCAAGACTTCATTAGCCTGCAACACTCCGATCGTCCCAGGAAGAACACCTACTAGGGGGATAGGTTTTTTTTCTGCCGGGACCCCGGAAAACAGACAGTTGTAACACGGTCCCTCCGGGGGGATAAAGGTAGTGACCAGCCCCGTAAAATTGCTTACTCCGCCCTCAATTAAGGGCTTATTCAGCTTAAAGCAGGTTTTATTCAGGAGATGACGGGTAGCAAAGTTATCGACAGCGGCTACTGCCAGGTCGTAGGGTGCTAAAATTTCCTGGACGTTTTCCTCGGTTAGGGTCGTAAAATAGGTGTTGATAGTAATGCCAGGGTTAAAGGCAGTTAGTTTTTCCTTGGCGGAATCCACCTTGGGCCGGTTTAAGTCTTTTTGCCAATGGATTATCTGGCGTTGCAGGTTGGACAGTTCAACTCTGTCGCTATCCACCAGCCCAATTGTTCCAACTCCGGCAGCCGCCAGGTAATAAGTTGCCGGGGAGCCCAATCCTCCTGCGCCGACCACCAGCACCTTGGCGTCAAACAGTTTTTGTTGGCCGGCCTCTCCGATGGCCGGGATGATAAGTTGGCGTTCATAACGACTAAGAATTTCCGCTGAAAAAGACAATGCTAATCACCTCTTTTTTTGTATTCATAATTTACTATTTTCTATGGTCGGCATTCTTTCCTCTAAAAGCGGAAAATAATTTAGCTTTAATTTCTGCAGGAGACAGGGACTGGGCAGAGAAAAGAGCAAAAAAGAAGGCGTATCCTCTGCAGGCCGCCTCTACTGTCAGGTAGATCAAGCCAAATATCAAGCATATCATCCTGATAGCTGCCTTGTGCATGTGGCTAATGTGCTAGATGGAGATGAGTACTGTGAAATGATGGTTTGCCGCTAGTCCTCTGGCGATTTGTCCCCTGCCGTAAATGTGCTAAGGTTTTTATGCCCAGGTGTTTCTCCGGCTAAAACAGTGCTGATATTTTTGTCTGAAGGATCAGAGTCAAGCAGGGGCTTTAAACTGGCGGGGAGAACCGGTTCAGGCTGCGATTCGGCCAGGCCTGAGCGGTAATTAAGTTTGAACATGCCAAAGACCAGAGACCCTAAGAGGAGTAGCCCGGCATAACCCACGGCAGGGAATAAGGTGCCTACCAAGGTTGTGAAGCCAACCTGGGAACCCAGAAAAGCTACTGCGCTGGCAGCAATTACCAGCCTGCGAAAATGGGGCCCACCGGGATCAGTCAGGCGGGAGGCGAAGCCGTACAGGCTGCTGACGGCGGTGGTAAATATACTTAATAAAAGGACGATGCCGTATCCATAGCCTAAAGCTGGAGATAACAATTGGGCGACAAAAAGCATGGGGATTGGATATCTAATTGCTTCCGGTACGTTGGCTAAGATGCTCAAGGTGATAGTGAGGGCCCCTAAACCAAGGCCCAATCCGCCAAGGATAGCCCCCCCACTGATGGCTTTTTGGTTAGCTATGCCGCCCATGGGAGCCAATACTGCTACTCCTACAACCAGATTGTAGGAGGTATAATTTATTGCGGAAATTATCCAGTTTGGCACTGGGGCGGCCTCTGTCATTGACCACCCGATATTTTCCGCCAGTTTGCCCCAGTTTATTGCAACGGTAGTCAAACCTAGCCCCAAAACAGAGAGCAACAAAAACGGGGCAAGGTAACTCATTGCCGATACAATCCCTCTGATGCCCCTGAGTACGGTAACTAAAGTAGCCAGCATCATTATCAAGCCGCCAACAATAGCTGGCAACCCAAACTCCTGGGCAAACAGGGCGCCGGCCCCGGCCGCCATCACCGTTAATGCTCCAAACAGGAAGAAAGTGATTACACTATCTACAACAGTGCCGATCCAGTTGCCCCCGGAAAACCTGATCACCTGCAGGTGAGAAGTGGCCTGAAGCCGGTGGCCGATGTGGAGGATGGCAAAGCCAAACCCCATAAACAATAAAGACGTGATGCCAACAGCCAGCAAGCCTCGAACACCTAAATACCCAAAAAACTGCAGGATCTCCTGGCCAGAAGCAAAGCCTGCCCCAATAATGGTTCCAATATAAGTGGCCGCAATTTGGATGGAAGTCAAATGCTTAGTCATGTTGTTAGTTTGTATTTGCTGCAACCTGTTTATCCGTAAACATCTCAAAAAAGCGACGGCTGTAGCCGGCACTTTAAAGCACTTCTATTCCTTGCCATTTCGTTTTTTCAGGTTCAATTGAAACCCTGAAAGAGACGGTGGTTCCTTTATTTTCCTGGCTGGTGATTGTTAAGCCGGGATTATTTGGGTAGAGACGCTTGAGCCTTTCATGGACATTGCTCATTCCCACCCCATTACCTGACCCATAACCGGGTTGCAGAACCAGGGGAATTTTTTCCGGGGAGATGCCAACCCCATCATCTATGATGGAGAATTCCAGTAATTTACCTTCCAGCCTGGCACTGATCCTCACTGCTCCTTCGTCCATTTTAGGGGAAATCCCATGTTTAACCGCATTTTCGACCAGGGGCTGCAGACACAGGACAGGCACCTGGTATTCTGCAAAGGTCTCTGGAATGTCCTGAATAATATGGAGTTTGCGCCCGAACCGGGCCTTTTCCAAGGCCAGGTAAGTATGTACGCCCTCCAATTCTTCCCTCAGCAAGGCGAAATGTCCCTTGCGCTTCAAGGTCTGCCGGAAATATTCTGCCAAGTGAACCAAAAGCCGCCTTGCCCGCTGTGGATTAGTCCTGCTATACATGATAATCGTGTTGAGGGTATTAAAAAAGAAATGGGGATTGATCTGGGCATGCAGGGCATCGAGCTTGGCCTTGGTTAACAGCTGGGTTTGCTGGTCTAGTTCAGCCAGTTCGATTTGGATGCTTAAAAGTTGAGCAACCCCCAGGGCAAATCTGATAATATGCGGCGGGAGATGCCCGTCGGTAGTTTGGTAGAGCTTTAAAGAGCCGACTACCTCATCTCTGCACTTTAATGGGACAATAACTGCTGCTGCCAGGGGACAATCACAATCAGTGACAGAGCAGTTCAACTCCTTGGTGGTTTTAACTACCTTATGGAGGCCTGTTGCTAAAACCTGTCTGGTGGCCTCGGTCAGAATCTTATCCCCTGGATGATGCATTTCACAACCCACCCCCAGGAAAGAAAGGACCCTTTCTTTATCTGTTATGGCAACTGCCGCTACATCGGCAATTTTCTGGATTATTTCAGACGCCTTTTGGGCGGATTCTTCGTTGAGCCCGCGGCGCAAAATAGGCAGCGTTTCATGGGCAATCATCAAGGTTGGATCAAAAGGAGGAACTGGGGGTCCTTCGTTGCGTTTAGTTTTTGGTTTAAACCATAAAGACATGGCAGTTAATGTTGCCAAGTTTAGCAACAGTATGATCAAAACTGCCAGCCACCAGGGGTCCATAGAAAAAATTTTATATAGGGTTAAACCATGAACCAGGCTAAGAAAGACTGAAATAATAAGTACTCTGTAGAAAACCATCATCCCCTTTTAGGTTTTGCAGGAGGGACAAATCTGTTAAAAAGAAGTATGAGTTAAAATATTTTATTGATTCTAGGGTAATCAGGTTAATCCTGCGTTAAAGCCGGAAGGACTAAAAATATTTCGAGTTTTATGACATGATAAACCGGCAAGACTTTAGAAGAGCTAGTAATTTTAGCTTTTGGAAGGATTTATGGCTGTTTAAATCAAATAATAAGCTGATCTGAAAAATAATAGACTGAAAAAGGGGCCAGTTGGATAGATGGTGCTATTAGGATAGAAGTTTCGGAAAAGAGGCGGACAGATGGTTAAAAATATTGGCACTGACATTATCGAAATTGAGCGGTTGGAAAGGATTTTGACAAAATACGGAGATGTCTTTTGCCGCAAAGTATTCACACCGCAAGAAATAGCCTGCTGTTATGGGCGGAAAAACCCTGTTCCTTCATTAGCGGCGAGGTTTGCGGCTAAAGAGGCTGTGGCAAAAGCTCTGGGCACCGGTTTCCGGGGCATCAGCTGGCAGGATATTGAGATTGCTGCCCTTCCCGATGGGCAGCCGGCAATAAACCTCTATGGCAGGGCCCAAGAACTGGCTTCAGAAAAAGGTATCAAGAGATGGTTGGTTTCCCTTTCTCACAGCAAAATTCATGCTCTTGCGGTAGTAGTTGGGGAGTAGCCTGGCATAAAAGGAGGGTGGGGAAAATGAAGCTGGTAACTGCCGATGAAATGAAGGGAGTGGACCAGAAAGCTATTGCCGTGTACGGCATACCGGGGATGGTCTTAATGGAGAATGCCGGCTTGCAGGTGATCAGGGCGATTCAAGAACTTCTGGTGAGCCTTTCAGGCAAGCGGATTCTTATTTTTGCCGGCAAAGGCAATAATGGAGGGGATGGATTTGTAATTGCCAGACACCTGGCCAACAAGGGAGCAGATCCGAAGGTCTTTTTATTAGGGAAGCCTGAGGAGCTAAAAGGCGAGGCGGCGGCGAACTTTCACATCTTAAATAAAATGGAAATAAAAATTCATCCTTTATTAGCGGAAAAGGATCTGCAACGGGTTGATATCGCTTTGCTCCATGCGGATCTATTAGTTGATGCCATTTATGGCACAGGCTTTAAGGGATCTGTTTTGGGAGTTGCAGGAGAGGCAATTCGCCTGCTGAACTCTGCGAAAAAACCCATTATAGCCGTTGATGTGCCATCTGGCCTGGAGACAGATACGGGAAGGGTCTTGGGTCCCTGCGTGAAAGCAACCTGTACGGTTACCTTCGGTTTGCCTAAATTGGGCCTGTTCCTTGACCCTGGAGTAAGGTATGCCGGTACAGTCAAGGTGGCAGATATTTCTTTGCCCCATAAGCTCCTTCTTCAAAGCCAGTTCAGGCATAATTTAATCACCAGGGATTGGTGTCAGGGATTGCTGCCCGACAGGGACACTGCCGGGCATAAAGGCACCTATGGGAAAGTCCTGGTTGTAGGGGGTTCTACCGGGATGACAGGGGCTGTGTGCCTGGCGGCGAAAGCTGCCCTGCGGAGCGGTGCCGGTTTGGTCACTGCTCTTGTCCCTGCCAGTCTCCATCATATATTGGAAACTAAGACAACGGAAGTAATGACCTGCCCGCTGCCGGATGTGGATGGAGGCTACCTGTCCGAGGTTGCCGTGGAGCCTTTTCTGCAAGCGGCTGAAAAGGCCTCGGTGGTAATTATTGGCATGGGGCTTGGGGATCATGGGCAAACCGTTCGGTGGCTGCATCAAGTTCTGCCGGCTATAAAAGTCCCCGTGGTTCTGGACGCTGACGGACTAAACGGGCTGGTTGGCCATACCAACCTATTATCACGGATGGCTGGCCCTGTTGTGGTGACACCTCATCCGGGGGAGATGAGCAGGTTAGTGGGAATTTCTGTTGCCCGGGTGCAGGATAGCCGGATTAAAATTGCCAGGCAGGCGGCAGCCGAATGGAAGGCAATCGTTGTCCTGAAAGGGGCGGGGACCATCATAGCTAACCCGGAAGGAGATGTATACCTAAATACAAGCGGCAACCCGGGTATGGCTACGGGGGGCACAGGAGATGTGCTGGCAGGGGTAATTGCCGGGTTAATTGCTCAAGGATTGGAAGCCGGGCATGCGGCTGGGATAGGGGTATTTGCCCATGGGGCTGCCGGGGATGCGGCGGCTCGCATAAAAGGCCAAATAGGTTTGATCGCAGGCGATGTTTTAGCAGCCCTGCCGGAAGTGTGGCGCGACTTGGAAACTAAGACCGGTTAGTCAGGAGCAGTTTCTTGGCGGTTAATCAAGACTTTTTCTTTCCACCGCCCGCTTAAATAGTAAGCCCAGCTTAAAAGCAGACCGATTACCGGTCCGGAAAGAAGGGCTAACCAAACCCCTGTGATGCCCAATGCCGGCAATTTTACTAGAAATATTGCCAAGGGAACCCGGACCACCCACATGGAGATTAAGGTGATCAGCATCGCCGGAACATTATCCCCCGCACCCCTTAGAAGTCCGTGAATACAGAACATCAGACTGAAGGGGAGATAAGAAAAAGCGACAATATATAAATATTGGGTCCCTGCCCGGATTACCTGCTGATCGGAAGTAAAAATGCTTAGGAGCATCTTAGGAAAGGCCAGGATCAGCGCTACGATCACAATGGTAACCCCTGAGGATAAAAGGCAGCTCCACTTGAGCACCTCTCGCGTCCGTTGGAACTGGCCGGCCCCTAAGTTTTGACCTGCGATAGCGGAGACGGCAAAAGAAATAGTCATGGCAGGCAAGAAAGCAAATCCGTCTAACCTGGTGGCTGCTCCATAGGCGGCTACCGCGACTTTTCCAAAGGAATTAACAATGGCAGTGATGGCAAGAAATCCTAGAGATACCAGAGCGTGTTGAATTCCAGCCGGCAGGCCTATTTTAAAGGTTGTTAAAGTAAGGCCTGGATTTAGGATGCTGTGGAAATTAAATTCTGCTAACAACTCAAGTTTATGCAGGTGCCAAAGACCAAGTACAGCAGAAAAGGCCATGGCAATTACTGTTGCCAGACCGGCTCCGGTTACACCCATGGCGGGAATGGGGCCAAAACCAAATATCAGCAATGGGTCAAGGATAATGTTGAGGATCGTGCTGTAGGCTAAAAGCTTCAAAGGGGTTTTGGCATCTCCCAGCCCCCGGAGAATAGCGCTAACTGCGTTGAACAGGAACATAAAAGTCAATCCGGACAAGAACACGGCCAGGTAGTCTGCGGCCAGCGGCATTACCTCCTTGGGAGTCCGGATTAGGTCCAGTAATGGCACTCGCAAAAGAACCCCGATGATGGAAGTGATTAATCCCATGAACAACAATAATAACAGCGAATTAGAAATAACCTGCCGCACCATTTCAATGGCCTTAGCTCCGGCATACTGAGAAACCATGGTGGTTGTTGCAATCGTAAAGCCGATGATTAAGGAAATAAGCGTGAAAACGATGGGAAAACTGATGGATACCGCTGCTAAGGCCTCTGGACCTAAAAAGCGCCCGACCCAGAAGCTGTCAACTGTGTGGTAGAGGGCTTGCAAAAGATTGCCCGCCAGGATAGGCAAGGAAAAGAAAACCAAATGCCGGAGGATATTTCCCTGAGTGAAATCTGTCAAGTTTTTACCGTTCAATTAAAGTACCTCATTCCCTGTTTGAAAAACTGCCGCAGACTAAGGCTGTCCAACTACAATTATAACTCTGAACGGCCACGATAATCACCTGATAAGGGATAAAAATTTAGATTATTATTGTCAAATGTCAAAAAATACCGTTTGAAAACCCAAGTTTTTTTCATACCTGAGCAGTTTAAGGTTGGTGAAATCATATGGTTCGGGGGCCTGTTTGGGCTGAAATTAGCCTGGAGGCTATTGGAAAAAATACCGGAGAAATCAGAAGAATCACCCGCCCTGAAGCCAAAATAATGGCTATTGTCAAGGCTAATGGCTACGGTCACGGGGCTTTGGAAGTAAGCAAGGCTGTCCTGCGGCATGGAGCTGACTGCCTGGGAGTGGCCCGGCTGGGGGAAGCCCTGGAACTGAGGCGGCAGGGTATCGAAGCTTCCATTTTAGTGTTAGGTTATACTCCGCCAGAGGAAGCAGCCGAGGCGATCCGGCATCGTATAACCCTTGCCGCTTATACTGAGGAACAGTTTGCTAATATCTCCCGGTTAGCGGTTCAGCAAGGAAAGACAGCAGTTGTTCACGTCAAGGTTGACACTGGGATGGGGCGCCTTGGCTTCCTTCCAGGCAGGCATTCCGCAGAAATTATAGGGAAACTGGCCTGTTTGCCTAACCTTCATTTAGAGGGAATATTTACCCACTATGCTACCGCCGATGAGGCCGATAAATCTTATGCCAATCTGCAGACAGACCGGTTTTTAGATTTCCTGTCAACCTTGGCTAAAATGGGCATCACCTTTCCGCTGCGCCACGCAGCTAACAGCGCGGCCCTGATTAATCTGCCGGAAACCCACCTGGATATGGTGCGGCCGGGAATAACTCTTTATGGCTTATACCCGTCTCCGGAAGTAGCCAGGAAGATTGAACTGCAACCGGCGATGGGAGTAAAGGCTTTGGTATCCCATGTGAAAGAAGTAGAAAAAGGCACCTCCATCAGCTATGGGCGCACCTTTGTTGCTAAAAGACGGACGGTTATTGCGACCTTGCCTTTGGGTTATGCCGACGGGTATGCGAGGCTTTTGTCCAATAAAGGAGAGGTATTGCTGCATGGTCGCCGGGCGCCGGTGGTGGGCAGGGTCTGTATGGACCAGACTATGGTTGATATTACTGAGATTCCGGGTGTAGCTCCGGGAGATACAGCTGTTGTTTTGGGGAAACAGGGGGACGAGGCCATCACTGCGGAGGAATTAGGTGACAAAACCGGTTCCATCAATTATGAGGTTGTCTGCAAGTTCAGTGGCCGCATCCCCAGGGTGTACTGCTAAGGTTGAGGCTTGGCTGAGTGGCATTTAATTCAATCATTTTATAGACTTCGGCAACTGATTGGCCTTGACTGATACAACCCGGTAATTCTGGTACTTCAGCAGCATATTCACCTTGATCGGAAGGATACAATACTACCCGATCAGGTAGTTGTAAGTAGTATTCAAGATTCTTAGTTATTTTCTTTCTCTCCCACCAGAGCTTTAATTGCTAATTTTGCTTTAAGCAGTGTAAGCTAAATTGTCGTTGGCGTTTATAATGCTTTCATGTTGTTGCCGGGCCATTGTCCCGGTTTACAGAGAGAATTATAATGTATTAAGAATCTTAAAGTCCGGAATATTATTGGCAATTGCATTAAAATCGCTGTCATTGTGTAATAGCGCCAAATCATTTTCCATAGCTGTAAGAGCTATCAGCATATCTAATGTGCTGCGTGGAGTAACACCCTTTCGTCGCATGTTAAAGTATAGTTTGGCTGCTTTTTCATAAGTAGCTGGTTCCTGCTCAAGATAGTAAATGTGTTGCGTTGAAAGATATTCCTTTAGCGTTTGAAATTCTTCTTCATTTCTTGCCCCTTGCAATACCTCCTGATAAGTATAGGATGATATACCAAAAGGTATATCGCGGGAGAGAATTTCTTTAAATAGTTCTGTTCTGTCATCGGCTTGCCCTTTTAAGAACCCAATCATGACAGAGGTGTCAACTAATATCATGTTAACGCCCCTTCCTCATTGCCTTATAATCATAATTATCCGCAAATTGAATTTTACCCCTTAATTCCAGCAAATCTTTACGAGTATGACGCTGTACGAATTCTGAGAGCGCCCTGCCTACCACTTCCTTTTTCGTAGATAATCCTGAAACACGCATAGCCTGCTCCATAAGCTTATCATCAATAACAATATTGGTACGCAATTAATACACCTCCTTATGCACATAGTAATGTGTATATATATTATTTGTCAAGCGCCATTAACATGAATTTTTTAGTGAACTTTACAAGAAAAACCTTTATACCTGTATTGCTTGCCGTCTTAATGATGTTTGGAGGAAACACAGTTTTTGCCGATAGTTTTCCGCCACCTGAACCATTTGAGATTTGGTCGGAAGATGGAACGAGGGTGTTTAGGTTATACCGAATTATGGGTTAGAAGTTAGGCCCCTTTTCCTCTTCGGTGGCCTTTGGGGCTGGATTTTTGCGACCACAAATCCTATCCCAATATCGTTTCAAAACCAGCAAGGGAACTCTCGTCTGCTGGATAATTCAGTATGGTGTCCCCATAATTCCCGGAAACCCACCTGGACATGGTGCGGCCGGGAATAACTCTTTATGGCTTATACCCGTCTCCGGAAGTAGCCAGGAAGATTGAACTGCAACCGGCGATGGGAGTAAAGGCTTTGGTATC
>JGI24119J20153_100149_pt1 | contig 18273 bp, 21 predicted proteins | sample Subbio2Aug_QV11A_FD_20153 | JGI IMG/M metagenome (IMG submission 20153) | reverse complement strand
CTGAAAATACTGTCCAGCCCCTTTTTGCGATAAAATTTTTCTCACAAGTACCAAAAACTCCCGACTATCCTGGATAATTAAAATCATGCGTCAGGCCTGGCCGGGCTTTGCCAGTACTTAACATGCTTGAGAAAAGGGCTTAAGCCTGCCGAAGGTCCAAATTCATTTTTTTTGCGTCACCCCATAGCCGCTCCAGGTTGTAAAAAAGCCGGTCTTCATGCTGAAAAACATGGACCACAAGGTGGCCATAATCCAACAGGACCCAGCGGCCTTCCCGGAATCCTTCCCGGCGCAGGTATTTTTGTCCCTGGGATTCAAGTACCTCGGAAATGTTTTCGGCAATAGACTGAACATGGACAGTGGACCTGCCGCTGCAGATTAAAAAATAGTCGGCAATCAAAGTAATCCCTCTCAGGTCGAGCACAATGATGTCCAAGGCTTTTTTATCCAGGGCTGCATCATAACTTAATGATAATAGCCGGTCTTTTTCTCCCAATTCATCCCCTCCCCCTTAATTCTGCCGGTAAACTGTACTTGTTTATTTCAGCTAAAACTTCATTGTAACCGTCAAGGGCTGCCGGATGGACATAGGTTTCCTTAGCTAGCACATAACCGATGGCTGATTTAAAAGCAGCAATCATAGCTTGATTAAGATCCCGGTGAGCAAGAAGCCGAATTTCTTCTGCCTTTGGAAAATCACGGCCTGGTTCGGCCATATCTGCCAGAAAAATTATTTTATCAAGCCTGGTCATGTTTTTCCCGCCAATGGTATGTAGGGCAATAGCATTTAATATTTCCGGTTCGGTAATGCCAGCTTCCTCTTTTACCAGGCATGCTCCAACCGGTGCATGCAATAAAACCGGAACCAGGCAGTCCACCGGGTGAACTGCCATTCCTTTTTGCCTGGCAAGATATAACAGTTTTTCTTCCGGGAGTTCCCGGGCATAGTCATGAAACCAACCGGCCAGGTAAGCAAGATCTTGGCTGACTCCATGCCTGGCAGCCAGGCTGGCGGCTAAGTCTGCAACCCGTGAAGAGTGCCCGTAACGCCTGGCGGAGAGACGTTTACGTAATAACTGATCCAATCTTTCATTTTCCAATTGGTGCTCTCCCGGCAGCAAAAACACCCTTTCTTTAGGAACAGGAGATCCTGAAGCTCTAATGTTCTCTGGGTTTTGCTTCATTAACCGTCAATACTCTGTTTCCCAATTCGACTCCATTCATGGCGGAAATCATTTTTTCTGCATCCTGATCCGCTACTTCTACAAATCCAAACCCGCGGGAGCGTCCTGTTTGGCGGTCAGTGATAATGCGGCTGCTGACCACCTGGCCGTGGGCCTCAAAAGCCCTGGCAAGATCCTCATCATTTGTGGTCCATGGCAAATTGCCTACATAAAGCGTGCGTACCAAGAGGTAACCTCCTAACTGCTTTGGTGTTCACCAAGTATTATATACAGTGACGAAACTAGTATGCGCAAACAGACGGGTTTTACCCAATTGAAAAACAGGGATTTTCAGGGTTAATTAACGCTAAGTGGGTTCAATTCGTTCAATTCAAGAACCGTCCCCGAATTTACTGTAAATCCCTTTTGCAAGAATATAGTTTTCTACCGCTTCAGGCAATAAGTACTTGATGGTTCTCTTTTCTTGTACCCGGCAGCGGATATCGGTAGACGAAATGGCTAAAGCAGGCACCTCAAGCTGATGAATCCTGTCTCTGGCTACCGGAGGAAGCTGTTCAAGAGTCGGATCGAGCTCAAGGTTATAACCTGGCCTGGTAGCAGCGATGAACTCGCATAGACCAACCAGGCGGTGAACCTGTTTCCAGGTCAGGATCTCTAGAATTGCATCCGCCCCGGTGATAAAGAATAAGAGGCAGTTTTTGCCATAGGCTTTGGCAAAATATGATACCGTATCAATAGCATAAGAGTTTCCGGGACGCTTTATTTCCACATCAGAAATTTGAAAATAAGGGTTGGACGCAATAGCCAGTTTTGTCATTTCATACCTGTGAACCGCATCGGTAATTGCATAATCTTTCTTATGAGGCGGCATACCGGCAGGCACAAATATCACCTGATCCAGCCGAAAATGATCTCGCGCTTCCTCAGCCGTAACCAAGTGCCCCAGGTGAACTGGATCGAAGGTTCCGCCCATGAGGCCTATCCTTAAATCCTGGTCTGTGCTCACGCTATACCTCCCGCAGTCTTGTGCCAGTTATACTCAAGGTATAATTTGCGGCCTGGATCATTATAACAAATATTATTCTGCCTGCAAACCAGTTTTGCTGAATAATTCCTGCCTGGACAAAGGTTATCGCCTGATCTGGCCATCCCCGTAAACAATGTATTTAATACTTGTCAAGGTTTCCAATCCCATCGGTCCTCTGGCATGAAGCTTTTGCGTGCTAATCCCAATCTCAGCTCCTAAACCGTACTCTCCTCCGTCGGTAAACCGGGTCGAGGCATTAACGTAAACCGCGGCGGCATCCACTTCTTGCAGAAACCTGCGGGCCCGCTGGTAGTCACTGGTGACAATTGCCTCGGAATGCTTGGTGCCATAGCGGCTGATATGGTTAAGGGCCTCCTCCAGGCTTTCTACTACCTTAACCGCTAACACCAAAGCCAGGTATTCGGTTTCCCAATCCTCTTCTGTTGCGGGTTTGGCTTCGGGCAGCAACTCCTGAGTCAACCGGCAGCCTCTGATCTCTACTCCCAACTCAACCAGGCGCCGCCCCAGCCCAGGGAGGATTTTTTCAGCTTCTCTCTTATGCACCAAGAGGGTTTCCACCGCATTGCATACTCCCGGGCGCTGGGTTTTAGCGTTCACCACAATCTCTTCTGCCATTTGCGGGTTAGCGCTTTCGTCAATAAAAATATGGCAATTGCCAACTCCGGTTTCGATTACCGGTACCCTTGAATTGTTTACCACCGCCTGGATTAACCCGGCGCCGCCCCTGGGAATCAATACATCTAAAAAGTCCCGCATTTCAAACATGATCGTAATTGCTTCTCTTTCAGCAGTCTCAATTAACTGGAAGCTTCCTTCCGGCAGTTTGCTGCCGGCCACAGCCTGGCCTAAGGCCTTGATAATAGCCAAATTTGACTGCAGAGCTTCTGAGCCTCCCCTTAGAATAACGGCATTTCCCGTTTTCAAACAGAGGGCTGCCGCATCGACAGTTACATTTGGCCTTGCTTCGTAAATCATGCCGACTACCCCTAAAGGAACTCTGATTTGGCCAATTTGCAGGCCGTTCGGACGTGTCCACATCCGAACTACCTCACCAACCGGATCAGGCAAAATGGCAACTTCCCGCAAAGCATTAGCCATCCCTTTTACTCGCTGGCTGTTTAACAGCAATCGATCCAGCAAGGCTCCCGACATTCCTTTTCCCCTGGCATTTTCCATGTCAATTTGATTAGCCGCTAAGATGTCCCGTTCCTGCTCTTCAACAGCTGCCGCCATAGCAAGCAAAGCTTTGTTCTTAGCTTCTGCCGGCATCAATCCCAGTTTTCTGGCTGCCTCCCTGGCCAATCGTCCCTGGGCAAATAGCTTTTCTCGCAGTTTATCGTCCAAACTTAACCGCCCCCGTTTTTGTTTAGTTCTGGCTAACTACCAGGTTATCCCTATGAATGACCTCGTCATAATCTTTATAGCCTAAGACAGCAGCTATCTCGGCTGTCTTACGTCCCTTGATCCGCCGGATTTCTTCCCCGCTATAATTGACCATTCCCCTGGCAATTTCGGTGCCGTCCGGAGCTTTGATGCTAACCACATTGCCAGGCTCAAAATTGCCTTCAACACCAGTAATACCTATCGGCAGGAGGCTCTTCCCAGTTAACCGTATGGCCTTGAAAGCCCCTTGGTCCACACGAATTTCGCCCTGCACGGGGGAACCAAAGGCAATCCATCTTTCTTTGGTGTGCAGGCGGGTTTCTTTGGGAACAAATAGAGTTCCCAAGGCTTCCCCTGCCAGCAACCCGGCCAGGATATCAGCCCGTTTGCCATTAGCAATTACCATCGGAATGCCGGAATTCATTGCGATTTTAGCAGCTGCAATCTTGGTGCCCATCCCCCCGGTACCGAGGGCAGAACCAGCTCCGCCAGCAAGTCCCTCTATTTCCGGGTTAATTTCCCGCACCAGCGGAATTATCCTTGCTGTTTCGTCTGTCCTTGGGTCACCGTTATATAGGCCATCGATATCAGACAACAGCACCAAGAGGTCTGCATCAACCAAACCCGCCACCAGAGCTGAAAGAGTATCATTATCTCCTACCCGCATCTCTTCAATCGCCACAGTATCGTTCTCATTGACTACCGGAATGACCCGGTACTGGAGCAGGGTCAGCAAGGCATTCCTGGCATTCAGGAAACGCCCCCGGTTATTCATATCGTCCCTGGTAAGCAAAACCTGACCCACAGCATAACCGTACTCACTGAACAGTTTCTCATACATATGCATTAACAGTCCCTGACCAACTGCTGCGGCAGCTTGTTTTTCGGGAATTGTTTTCGGCTTTTTGTTGAATCCTAATCTGCCCATCCCAGCCCCAATGGCTCCCGATGTTACCAGGACTACCTGGCGTCCCTGGTTCGCCAGGTCGGCCAGTGCCCGCACCAGCCGCTCCAGTTGAGCCAAGTTTAGCTTGCCGGTACTATGAGTCAAGGAACTGGTACCGACTTTAACCACCAGTCTCTTTGCATCAGCCAAGCCCTTACGGGCTTCTGCCTCATACATCCACACCCACCTCTTCTAGTTTAGGTAGCAAAAAATTAAGCGCTCTGCGTTCAGAACAAGACAGAAGAACCGTCCCCTTGTCTACGGAAGCTGGATCTGGGGTTTTTTCTTGGAAGGCCGGTAAAAAAGAAGAGTGCGGCCAATAACCTGTACCAGATCGGCTCCGGTGCCCTGAGCCAGATCGGAAGCCACCTGTTCAGTCTCTTCTTCACAGTTTTGCAAAACCTTGGCCTTCACCAGTTCTCTGGCTTCCAGAGCCTCATCGAGTTGACGCAGGACATTGTCATTCAGCCCTCCCTTGCCTACCTGAACAATTGCCTCCAGGCCCGTCCCCATAGCTCTTAAATACCGCTTTTGTTTTCCGCTTAAAGCTGCCATATTGTTCCTCCCTGTATTTATTCCTCTTCCAAATACTCAAACTCCATTTTTTTGATGCGCACCATATCACCGCTTTTTGCTCCCAGATCCTTAAGGGCCCGGTCAACGCCGATCATCTTTAAGATTTTGGCAAACCTTTTAACAGCGGCTTCGTTATCGAAATTTGTCATCGCCAGGTGGCGTTCGACTTCCTTGCCGGCTACGATAAATACAGGGCCCTCCCGTCCAATGGTAAACCGTTCCTTTCCCTCAATCATCCGGTGTATTACAGGCTCAGTCACGGGTCCGGGCTCTTCGTCCGGCAGCAGAGCCAAGACTTCTGCTACCCTTTGCATCAAGATCTCCACGCCTTGCCCGGTAGCTGCAGATATAGGGAATACCTCATGTTGTTCTGCCAAATGGTCTATCAAACGCTGCAGATTTTCTTTAGCCTGAGTGAGATCCATTTTATTAACCGCTACCAATTGGGGGCGATCCAATAGTTTGGGGTTATAAAGCTCCAGCTCCTTGTTGATGATGCTAAAGTCCTGCACAATATCCCGGCCATCAGTGGGGGCAGCATCCAATACATGGATAAGTAGTTTGGTGCGCTCAATATGTTGCAAAAAATCGTGGCCTAAGCCAGCCCCCTGGTGGGCCCCTTCAATCAGGCCCGGTATGTCTGCCACAACAAAGCTTTCTCCGTTTTGCCCTTGTACCACGCCCAGATTAGGGACCAAGGTAGTAAATGGGTAATCTGCTATTTTAGGTTTTGCTGCGGAAATAATGGAGATCAGGGTAGACTTTCCTGCGTTTGGCAAACCGATTAAACCTACGTCTGCCAGGAGCCTGAGTTCCAATTCCAGCCAGCGCTCCTGGCCTGGTTCCCCATTTTCCGCCAATTCCGGCACCCGGTTCTGGGCGCTGGAAAAACGGGCATTACCACGCCCTCCCCTGCCGCCTTTCGCTACTACAAAACGTTCTTCGAAGCCTACCAGATCGGCAATCATTTCGCCTGTTTCCGCGTCCCTGAGTATTGTCCCCGGGGGAACCCTGATTACCAGGTCCTCCCCTCCGCTGCCATGCATGTTTTTACCTTGGCCATGCTGGCCCCTTTCAGCTTTATAATGTCGCTTGTAGCGGAAATCTGCCAGGGTTCTTAAGCCAGGATCAGTAACCAGGATCACATCTCCGCCTTTACCCCCGTCCCCTCCGCTGGGGCCTCCATAGGGGACATATTTCTCCCGCCTGAATGCAACAACTCCGTTGCCGCCATCGCCGCCCTTGATACAAATTTTAGCATGATCAAAAAACATTGTTATTCACCTTCGATTAACAGTTTGCCAGCCTTAAAATAACGGTTGGAATCAGCTGGGTCGTGTAAGATTTGTTTTATTATTATTTATGTTTTCCAATACGGGTTTCTGGCAGTCGCTCACCATATAAGAACGAGCTAACTGTTTTTTCTCTTTTCCAGAAAGATTTCCCAACCGCCGGCTACCGACCGGGCTAAACAGCCGGTTTGCCTGTCATTACAAGAAAGAACCAGGTGTTCAAGGTCCTCTTTTACCATTTCAAAGGTGTTATCTTGCCAGTTTATCCGCAATCTAAACCGGTCAAAATCCTGGCTAACCGACAATTGTGCTTGCAGCAATTTTTCTTCCTGGCCCTCAAATGCAAATCCTGCCAGAACAAGATCCCAGGCCATACTTACCAGCTCTTCCGGCAACAGGCACTCGGCCGGAAAACCTGGCGTCTGGCAGTCCAAATTTGCTTTTACCCTCATGTCCTCAGCTTTTTTCTTGTTTATAAGACAGCAAAGCGCAAGACCAGGGGGCTGCAATGAAAACAAGGCACTGCCGGCTGAAACCTGAGCAATAGCTTCCCGGACATATTCCTGGGCCTTTTGATGCCGGTCTAGCTGCAGGTAACCGACAATAACTTGCAGGTGATTTAAAAAATCGTGCCTTTCGGTTCTCCAGATAGAGATCAGATCTTTACACTCTTCTGGTCCAATCGCCATTATTATACCTCCTAGAAAAGATTGGCTTACTATTAATTTAACATACAAAACCCATACGCAAAAGGAAAAAACCCCTGTGCGGGGTTTTTTCTTTTTTGCTTATTACGCGTACACGCTGACCTGCTTTTTGTCCCTGCCCAGGCGTTCAAATTTAACCTTACCGCCAATCAGGGCAAACAAAGTATCGTCTCTGCCGATACCGACATTATCACCGGGATGAATTCTGGTGCCTCTTTGCCTTACGATAATGCTCCCGGCATTAATAAGCTGCCCGTCATGACTCTTTACTCCCAAACGCTTCGGCTGGCTGTCACGGCCGTTACGGGAACTGCCAACACCTTTTTTATGCGCAAACAGCTGTAAGTTCATTCTAATCATTACGATCCACCTCCTCTGTTATTTCCACATACTTACTGTAACTTTCTTTAATAGCAGCGACCCCCAAAAACATCGTCTGGAAAATTATTTCGGCCTGCTCAATTTCTTTGCCTGTGTCAGGGCGGGCACGGCAGTTTAAGAAACCATCCTTCACTTCCACATCCACCTTGCTGCCCAGGTAATGGCAAAGGCCAAGAACTGCAGTCTGAGCCAGCACTGAAACCGCTGCACAAACAATGTCTTTTCCTGCTGGAGCAAAACCGGAGTGTCCATGGGCTTTGAAACCTGACCGCCGCCCCTCCGGTGTTTGATAAAAAGAGACGGTAACCATTAAACCAGGATACTCTCCACCACCAACTGAGTATAGGGCTGCCGGTGTCCTTTTTTACGACGGTAGTTTTTTTTGGCTTTATACTTAAATACAATAATCTTTTTACCTTTTCCTTGGTAATCTGCTCTGCAAATTACCTTGGCGCCCGGAACCGTAGGAGAACCTGATTTAAATTCCCCATCCACCGAAACAGCTAAAACAGTATCAATTTCAACAGTAGCCCCGTCTTCCACCGGAAGCTTTTCTACCCGCAAAGCCTGGCCTTCCTCTACGCGGTACTGCTTGCCCCCGGTCTCAATAATTGCGTATCTCATTATACTCTCTCCTTCGCCAAATACTCGCCCGTAAAAGGTAGCCTGGCGGCTTTTAATACCTTGCCAGAGCGGTTTTGCAACGCTTTACAAGGATGAATTTTATCATAGCCACGTTTTTCTGTCAAGGCAAAACGATGAGCATTTTGGCAAATTATTCCAATAGATAAAGGTACTCGCTCACTTAGCGACTGCCTTTATTATAATGACTTCTTCCGCAGGAATGTCGCGGGGGCCTGTTTTAACCGCACTTATCTTTTCAATTACATCCATGCCCGAGATCACTCGTCCGAAAACAGTATGACCGCGGTTGAGCCAGTCGTTATTGGCAACGTTGATAAAAAACTGACTTCCGTTTGTGTTCGGACCTGCGTTGGCCATGGAAATAGTGCCCTTGATATTGAAGTTTTCTTTATGGATTTCACAGTTGAATTTATATCCGGGATTGCCCGTCCCCCATTTATCCATCAAGGCAGTATCCTTAGAATTGGGACATCCGCCCTGAATCATAAAACCCGCTATGACTCTGTGGAATCTTGTCCCGTCATAGAACCCTTTACGGGTGAGCTCAAGGAAGTTATTCACAGTATTCGGTGCCTTGTCGCTGAATAACTCGATTTCGATGTTGCCATGATTTGTCTCAAAAGTTACTCTGGGTGCGTTTGGAACTTTCACGTTTGAATCGTTCATTAAAACAAATCCTCCAATCAGTATAATTATTGCCAGTAACGCAGCGATACCGTAAGAAAAGTTGAATTTTGCTTTCGGCATGAACTATCCCCCCCCACCGAATTCAAATTTTTCTGCAAAGCTTTTCCCAGTCGCAATTTCTGCAGAATTCCAAAAGCTGCTCGTTTGGTATTGACATTGTCTTCTTTTCTGCCTGCTGCCACGTCAATCTTTGGTGAGTCTTAAGATTCAGATGGTGACCTCTTAAACTGATCATTTTTGTCGCTGACCTTCTTTCCGAATCCTTCCCTAATGGGCTGTCAGAGGGCGTGCCTTTGCGCTGGTGCGCAAAACCTTTAATATTTCTACCGGGATTTCCCGGCCCACCAAAGAAGCAGCCCCGGCTACTTCTAACACAAATCCGTTCACCCTGGCAATTCCATCCTGACTGTTGGCCGCATGAGGTTCTTCTACTTTTACCATTATTACCTCCCCAACCTGAACAGGCGCAGCTAGGGCACTGGCTTCTTCAAGGTCAATCCCCCTGATCTGATACTCCTCCAAATGCTGGCTCTCCACTCCTTTTATGATCACTTGCTTCCCTGTACGGGCCTCCAAATGACGCAGACCGGCACCGCCGCTACCTATAACCAATGCTGCCACAGACGGATTAGCTTCTACCAGCACTGCCGGATAAAGGCTGAATTCCGCATATGAAAGAGTTTGCTTTTTGCATCGCAGGCTTATCGTTTCTGCCGATAAGACCTTGCCGCTGCCATCACAATGAGGACAGTCTTTTTGCAGCAGTTTACCCAGCCCCGGTCTTGCCTTTTTCCTCGTCAGCTCGACTAATCCCAGCCGGGTAAGACCCAGGATTGAGGTCTTAGTTTTGTCTTTCTTCAGCTCTTCCTCCAGAGTTTTGAGGACTTTTTCCTGGTGGGTCAAATCCTCCATGTCGATAAAATCGATGATAATAATCCCGCCGGTATTGCGCAGGCGGATTTGCCTAGCTATTTCCACTGCAGCCTCCAAATTAGTCTTTAGGATCGTATCGGCAAGGCTAGTACTGCCCACAAATTTTCCGGTATTGACATCAATTGCTGTCAGGGCTTCGGTCTGATCAATCACCAGGTAACCGCCGCATTTAAGCCAGACCTTGCGCCGCAAAGCATCTTGTATCTGGGAATACACGTTATTCAGAGAAAAAAGGTCCCTGTTATCCAGTCTCACTTTTGAGCGCAAAGAGGGCGCCATGGTCTCCACCATTTCCATCACCTTATCATGTGCCTCCCGGGAGTTGACGGTTAAACGGTCCACTTCCATGTTAAACAGGTCTCTTAGAACCCGGTTCAGGAGCTCCAGATCCCGATGCAGCAGGTGCGGAGCCGGAACTCGTTCTGATTTGGCCATAATCCTATTCCATAGATTGGTTAGACCATGGAAATCCTCAGTTAATTCTTCATTGGACACCCCCTCAGCAACAGTTCTGACTATTAAGCCCATTGCAGGCGGTTTTATTTCCTGGGTCAATCTTTTTAGACGGTTTCGTTCGGCTTCACTTTCAATTCGCCTGGAGATTCCCACGAATTCCACTCCAGGCATCAAGACAACGTAGCGCCCAGGCAAGGTGATCCTGGTAGTTACCCGGGCACCTTTGCCTCCTAGCGGCTCCTTAACAACCTGGACAACCAGCTCCTGCCCTTCCTTCACCATCGCCTCAATGGACTGCCGGCTACGCCTGGTATTTTTTACCTGATCCTTGGGCAGCTTAACATCCTCTACATAAAGAAAGGTGTTCCGGTCAAGCCCAATGTCCACGAAGGCGGCCTGCATGCCCGGGAGAACATTGACTACCCGCCCCTTGTAAATGCTCCCCACCAAGCGGGAATGGGCAGACTGTTCCAAATATATTTCCACCAGCCGATGGTCTTCCAGCACAGCCACCGAGGTTTCTTCCTCATCCATTTGCACCAGCATTTCCCTGTACACTGTTTCACACCCTATCTCCAGCCTGAATTCAACAACCTGAAACCTTCACTGGTTTTCACCTAAGGCCGCAAATCCCTGGGGTCCCCTTGCCAGCAAATCAAGCCTGATAATCTGCAGTCCTTCTCCCTTTAAAGGTAATCCAACATGCCGGATCAGGGCCTTTACAACGTCTTCCGGCCTGACATTACCCTGGGAGCCTGCCTTTAAAGCCATGGACAGCTCAACCTTTGAGCCCGTCAGCTCGGCCTGGAGGCAATATACCCCGGGCCGCACATCCTGGGGTTTAGGACCATGCTTTCCTTCTTTGGTTACTACTGCTTCGGATAAAGCCAAAAAAGCCTCTATCGCATTATTCAATTCTTCCGCTGATACCGGGCCGGATAAAAAGGATCTAATCAGATAATTCGCCCCTACTACCTGGGCCATTAGGGACGGACTATCGTCCGGCAATGGGGTTACAGCGATAACCCGCAACCCTTCCGGCAAAGCCCTGGACAAGGCTTCTGCCAATGATCCCAGATCCACTTCTGTTTTTACTATAATCTCCAGATAATCCCTGGCACCTTCGCTGCCAACAGCCAAAGGCAAAGCAAACGACATCCTGGGATGGGGATTAAAGCCTTCGGAATAGGATACCGGTACAGCTGCCCGCCGAAAAGCCCGCTCCCAAGTCTTCATTAATTCTAAATGAGAAGTAAACCGGGCCAATCCTTCTTTAGCGAATTCTATTTGGAGACGGGGCATCCCCGGTCCCCCCTTTTAATATGACATCCACATTCAATTCAAAACAAACCCCGCATCCCGGGCATTTATCGAAGCGGCAATCTCCGGTGTGAACCAATTCCAATGCAGCCTGATACTCCTTGATCAAATATCGCTTGCTCACCCCGGAATCGATGTGGTCCCAAGGCAAAACCTCATCTAAAGGGATCATGCGGGTATAATAATGGGGATCGATGCCAGCTTCTGCAAAACTCTCCATCCAGGTTTCGAACTTAAAATGTTCCTGCCAGCTGTCAAACTTGCAGCCTTTGTTCCAAGCTATTTCAAGCACCCGGCCCAGCCGCCGGTCCCCCCTGGCAAAAACCCCCTCCAAAAAACTGGTTTCACTTTGATGCCATTTAACTTCGATCCCCCGGTCCTTTAATCTTGACTTCAGATAGTGTTGTTTTCGTTTCAATTCAGCAATTGCGTCTTGGGCTGCCCACTGGAAAGGGGTATGGGCCTTGGGGACAAATGAAGAAACGCTGATCGTAACCGAGGGGCTTTTCTTCTGATTGGTCTCCCTTTTAATCCTCCGGCCGATGGCTAAAACCCGGTAGGCCAGGGAAACAATGCCATCCAGGTCTTCATTCTGCTCCATGGGCAATCCAATCATAAAATAGAGCTTGATCGAATGCCATCCGGCCCTAAATGCCTTCTTTGCAGCGTTAAAGAGGTCTTCCTCGGTGACTCCTTTATTGATCATGTCCCTTAACCGCTGGGTACCAGCTTCCGGTGCAAAGGTTAGTCCAGACCTGCGGACTCTTTGTATTTCTTGAGCCAAATCAACAGAAAAAGCATCCACCCTGAGGGAAGGAAGGGATATCCCTACCCGGTGCTCCTGAAACAAGTCTAACAGCTTTGTTGTCAGGGGCTGAACACAAGAATAATCTGCTGTGCTTAATGAGGTAAGGGATATTTCTTCATGGCCGGTGGCCCAGTAAACCTGCATGGCCTGATTTAACAACACCTTCTGGCTGCGCTCTCTTACGGGCCGATAGATGGTGCCGGCTTGGCAGAAACGGCAGCCCCGGGTGCAGCCGCGGAGGACCTCTAACATAATCCGGTCATGGACTACTTCTACTGTGGGAACTATCGGCCGCAAGGGAAAGTAGGCTTCATCAAGGTCCTTGACCAACCTTTTTGCTACCCGGCCTGGAATACCCTCCAAGTCCGGCGCGGTCTCTTGCAGGCGGCCATCAGGCGCATAAACCGGCTGGTACAGCGAAGGAGCATAAACACCACTGATCTGAGCCATTTGAAATATAACCTGCTGCCGGTTCGCTCCTTCCTGTTTTAATGCCTGCAACCTTGATAACAGTTCTGGTAAGCTTTCTTCACTGTCACCAATCAAAAACAAATCGATAAAATCAGCCAAGGGTTCCGGATTAAAGGCACCAGGACCACCGGCAATTACCAGGGGATCACTCGCTTCCCGGTTTCTGCTTTGCAGCGGGATTCCTGCCAGATCCAGCATATTCAAGATATTGGTGAAACTCAACTCGTACTGCAAAGTAAATCCGACTACATCAAAATCTTTTAACGGGCGGCAAGATTCCAGGCTGAATAGGGGTATTCCTTTCGTCCGCAATAGCTCCTCCAAATCTACTCCAGGCGCGAACACTCTTTCCATCAGGTACTGGGGGTGCTGGTTCACCAACCCATACAGGATCTGCAGGCCAAGATGGGACATGCCGATTTCATACACATCTGGAAAGGCGAATACCATGCGGACTTGAGCCGCATTCCAGGTCTTTCGCACCGAATTCCATTCATTGCCTAAATACCGGCCCGGTTTTCTAACAAATGGAAGCACTTCATTCTCTATCAAAAGACGCATATCCAGGGGCATACAGGGCCTCCTTATCCAAATTACCTTCAATTGTTTCTGGTGATGACCTCTCACCAGCAGATGTTTAGGGAAATTAAATCTCTCCTGATTATTTTGCCCAATATAATATGGTAATCTGTATATTTTCCATAAATAATCAAGAAATCCTTCCAGAATAAAAAATAAGCGGATCACCCGCTTTTTTAACATACATACTTTGCTGTTTTGTTTTTGATAACTTGGTTTAAATACTTCCCGCACCAGAACGGAAATAATCCAGCGGGTTGACAGGGTTTCCGTTAACCCGCACCTCAAAATGAACTGAACCGCTCCGGTTATTAATACTCCCAGCTTTGCCGATTATCTCATCCTGCTTAACCTGTTGGCCGCGGCTGACCAAAACCTCTGACAGACCTGCATAGACGGTGGATAGGCCGGCTGCGTGTTCTAATTCTACCATCCTGCCAAGAGTGGGACTTTGCCCCATTACTGTTACCCTGCCAGACAGGGAAGCGCGAACCGGCGCCCCTGGGTCGGCAGCAATTACAATGCCAGGGTATAAACGACGCTGCCCGTCAACCGCCGAGTTTTCCCACCCAAACTCCCTGGTAAACCTCCCGGACACCGGGATGCTCATAGCTGGCAGGCTTGCGATAACGGGTTTTTCCGGAGCAGTAAGATTAAATACTTGGCGCTGATAGGTATCCATCCACAGACCTGTTTCCAGTGCCGTCTTTAGAGCAGGTGTCCAATCGCTCTTTTGATCAGCAACATAATAGCGCACTTTGCTCTGCACTTCAGAAGCCAAAGGGTTTTCAAAAAAGAAAACACCAGTAATCAAAAGCAGCAAAACAATACTGACAACAGCCTGGCTCAACCACCCGCCGATTTTCAACCTGCCACCAGGCTGATTCCAGTTGAATTTTGATCCAAACACTTCTCCCAAAGGTACCCCTTTAATTTCCCGCCATTCCCGGGTATAATTGTCATACTTCTTTTTCAAATCCTACCCCTCCCCCGGACATGCCAAAACCTATTACTATCATATGGGCGGAGTGGGAAAATATGACTAATTATTCTTTTTCGCCCCACCAGTACCACTTGAGCTGAGGTCATCTTCTAAAATAACCAGGATTGGCTGAATACCGTAGGAGAAACCCAGTTGGTAGTTCCCAGCGACTGCCGGATAACCCGAGGTATTCCCAAGATAACAATATTTGACCCGCGGTCTGACCTCAACCGAATCCAGATAAAATTTTTCCTCTTCCCTGTCATCCACCTTTCTATCATAATCCACGGCATCTGCACCCCCGTTCATACAGTTTCTGCCAGCTTTGATCCTGCATGTTAACCATTACTTTCGGGTTACCTTCTGCCTTGGAGCCGGCTCTGGTGATTCTGCCGGAAAAAATGAAGCCATCTGTCCTATCTTCACTCTCAATAATTCCGCCGATAACCTTAAAACTGATCTCCCGTTCGTGATCAGGCACCATACATTCAGGGCTGAAGGTTTCTTGCAGACGCAAACAGCCCTCATACCCCTCAAAGAGCTGCCAGATAGATTTTTCTATCAACGGGGGCGGAACGGAAACAGGCAGCTTAATATTTTGCTTGGCTTCCCTCCGTGAGATCATGTAATTATGAGCATATAGCTTTTCTGTCAAGCTATCGATGATTTCCTGGATTACTGTTTCTGGGAGGGAAAAACTGCGTAGATCCAGCAGCTTGCGTGCCAGGGACCGGATCAAGGCATGATTGCGATGTACATTTCCTAAGGCTAAAGGGTGCACCCTGTCTGACAACAGGCGAAAAATTGATAAGATTTGATTTTCGCTGATCAGGCCCCCTTTTTCCTTACCTAGGGCCAAATAGGAAGAAACGTCTTCAACACTCACCGGAATCCTGGCAACGGGGTTATTCGGATCCTGTGGATTAAAGGCATTAGCTACACTGGGGTCAATTGGGCCAAGCTCTCCCATCCGTCCCATTACCAGCTCATCAGCGCCCAAGCAAATCAGGGTGCCCGCGCTGTAAGCCCGGTAAGGGATAATCACCCCAAAAAACGGGGTGTATTCTCGAATGAGATTTACCAGCCGCCAGGGAGTTAACACATCTCCTCCCCGGGTATAAAGCAGCAAGTGCATCTTGGGCCGCGGCCCCATTGTTTCTAAATGGTGAAAAAACACTCTGATAATATCCGGAGCCACCCGGGTATTGACATTTTCCCGATCTCCAGTCAGGTAGCAAATAACACGGGAACCTAAATAATCCTCCAATTCCTTGATCAGGGTTATTCTCTCTTGTCTTTCCATTTTTTCACCCCGCCAGGCAATCTCGGTGTTATTATTTCCCCCCATCACCTGGCTATGCTGATGGATCTAGAAAACTATTTTTTGGCGTCTTAAATTAACGTTTAAAACCAGCCCCAAGGCCAGCAGATTTGCAATCATGCTGCTGCCCCCTGAACTAAAAAGAGGCAAAGGCAGTCCTGTTATCGGCATTAAACCGATGGTCATCCCTACGTTTTCCAGAATGTGAAAAGTAATCATCGACGTTACGCCGGTAACCAGCAGAACTCCGAACAGGTCCTTTGCATCAAATGCAATGCGAATACACCTGTAAATCAAAATAAAGTACAGCACCAAAAGGGAAGCAGCCCCAACAAAGCCAAGCTCTTCTCCAACAACGGAAAAAATAAAGTCAGTATGATGCTCCGGCAGAAAGTTTAACTGGACCTGGGAACCCTTAGTCAGCCCCTGGCCCCATAAACCACCGGAACCGATAGCCACCTGAGACTGGATAATATTGTAACCGGCGCCCCGCCCGCCATAACCGTCGTTGTAAGGATTAAGAAAAACGACCAAACGCATTAATTGATACCCTTCAAGCGGCACAGGTAAACCGAAACGGAAATGCCCTACCAACACGACAATAACTACAAGCAGGCTAAAAAGAATAATACCGGCCAAAAGCTTTGGATTAGCTCCGCCAATGAACATCATGCCAAATAGAATGGCCACAAAAACCAAGGAGGTTCCCAGATCAGGCTGTGCCATGATTAAAAGTATTGGCGGGATAAAAAAGGCAAAACAGGGGATCAGGTCCCACAAACGATCCAGCTTACCCTGTCTTTTGACCAGGAATTGCGCAAAGGAAATAATCATGCATACCTTGGCAAATTCGGAAGGCTGGATCCTTAACGGTCCATAGCCCAACCAGCTGGTAGCGCCTTTTGCTTCATCACCAAATGCCAGTACTGCCATCAGCATTAAGATGGTTATAGCGTAAATATGCCAGCTCATCTTGGCCAGATGGCTGTAGTTTATTGTTAATACTACTACAAGAGCCGCAAAACCAAGACCAATCCACATCAGGTGTTTGCGAAAGTAATAGGTGGGATCCCCCGGAAAGACACTGGCAGAAGCGCTGTACAGCACCACTGCGCTCATGGTCAAGATCGCCATCAGGGATAAAATCAGGGTGTAGTCAATATTCTGCAAGAGTTTCCGTTCCATTTTACCCCATCCTCCAACTTTATCTCAAGTAATTATATATCACTCCTCCCAGTGTTAGCTACTGACAAAATTACGTTATGATAAACTATTGGGGACATTCAAGTCCAGTTCAAGAAGCAAGTTGAAAAAGCACTTCATCACTTCATTGAGACGTCTTTGATTAACCTTTCTAAAGCCAATATCGTTCGTAAGGGCGCGGAATTGGGCGTGCCTTACCAGCTCACTAATTCCTGCTATAGCGGGACCGTATCGTCGTGCGGCGTTTGTGATGCCTGCCAGTTAAGGTTAAAGGGATTCCGCGAGGCGAGGCTGGTTGATCCGACAAACATATGCCCTGGTGCGATAATAAGATCTCACGGGGCCATGAGGCCCCGTGATGAGAGAAAGGTTAGCCGCCGTAAGTTTTCTTCTCGTAATCTACCACAATCACCCGCATCTCATCTTATAAACTTTGCTCGTGTTTATTAACAATTTCCCGCAGCAGGCCATCTGCAACATTGCCATAAGCAGCCTTAGCCCACCAGTAGAAAATCAGACCCAAGACCATCCATCCCAAAATGAATCCCCATTCGTAAAGACTGAGAGGTGCCGGGGATATGCCAGGAAGATACAATAACACAAAGAAAATACTTAGTGCTATTGCCATGATACCCACGATTTTGCCATGAGCTACCTTGTAGGGCCTGGGCATATTAGGTTCTTTATATCTTAATACCAGGAAAGACAGAGCAACCAATACAAAGGCCACCACAACAGCGAAACTGCCGGCGTTCACTAACCAGACCAGCACTGGTCGCCCTAGCAATGGGGTGAGAATAGTGGTAACACAAACCAGAATTATTGCAAAATAGGGAGTTTTATACTTGGGATGCAAAATTCCCAAAAATTCAGGCAGCATTTTTGCGCGTGCCATTCCATAAATAATCCGGCTAGCAGCAATATAAAAGGCGTTCCAGCTAGTCAAGCTGCCGCAAATACCAGCTATGATCAGTACTTTAGCAGCTAAAGGAGTATTGAAGACTGCAGTCATGGCTTCGGCTGTGGCCAAAGCAGCTGCTCCTCTGCCCTCGTGGGGCAACATTAGACTAACACCTAATATTATAAATATATACCCCGAGTTTGGCGACATTTTTTACCAAATCCTTATAAATCAATGTTTTGCAGCTACAAAGCGAACTAGTTGTAGTATAGAATATATGGTAAAAACAATTGATAATTACACCAAAATGCATTGCAATCACTGGCCTTTACAGGTATAATCGTAGTAAAGAAATATGCCAGTGGAGGTCTGTGATGTTCCTCAAACGAGCTACCAAAACCTTTAAAGGCAAGGTCTACGAAAGCTATGCCTTGACTGAATCTTATCGGG
>JGI24119J20153_100143_pt1 | contig 18791 bp, 17 predicted proteins | sample Subbio2Aug_QV11A_FD_20153 | JGI IMG/M metagenome (IMG submission 20153) | reverse complement strand
ACTGGAGCATCCCTGATCCCAGAGACTTGTCGCCGGAGGAATTCCGGCATGTGCGTGACCTGATAGAGCAAAATGTCAGGCGAATACTTGCTGGGGGGTGATAAGGGGAGGGGGTTCCAGACACATTTTCCGCCAGTCATATTTCTTTATTATGGCGTTCTTTGAAATAATGTACAGCCTTGATATGGACTAATACCACTATTTCACTCCGCTCATACATCTCTTAGCTTATTTGCCATATTTATAATTAACGCCGCGGCAAATTCCCCTTGCACATGCTTTCCTGGTTTCGCGTTCTCCAACCAGTAATCCGGGGAACGCACAACACCTTCTTTAACAAGCAGCGCAACGGCTGTTTCCAACTCGCTGGGCTCTTCGCCCTGGAAGTGCGTTTCGACCGATGCCAAAAACTCGTTCCATAGATTACCCGTCCGCAATATCCGTGGGCAATTTTTCCTGTTCCAGTTAAAATGCTGCACAACTTCAGCAACAGTCAAACCGTGCTCCCGGAGGAGGGCCGCAATTACCCTGGCTGCGTTGTCAAGTGTTTTTGCCCTATCGCCGCTTTCGCAGATTTCTACAGCAATGGAGTAGGCATTGCCCTCTCCTTGCCTGCCGTCTCCGGCATGCCAAGCCACTTCATTTGGCGGAATAGCTTCAACCGCCTCTTTTTCGTCCACCACCACATGCCAGCTAGCTATGCGAGTGTTTTTTGGGTTTAGTAGCCACGCCCGCTCGCTCCGGGCAGTGCTGCGCGGGTTCCCGGTGCTGTGAACGGTTAGGGTTTTTGGCTTGCGGGATATACCCGGACGCCTGTTTGATATTCGAATATGATTGATAATATAGGGTACGCCGTTTTTATTAAACATCTGCCCCACATCCTTTTTTTTATGATAAAACGACCGGCTTGCTGCCGATCACAATCCCACCCTCCAAAATATGATTTCATCGACCCTTTTGTGCGCTTGTTTGAAGGAGCGTATACTCCAACGTTAATACCTCAGTACAGTTTGTCTGGGCTTCCTCCCTGGCATATCCATGATGCCCTTGCGCCCCTCTCATAAGCCACGGCTTTACTCCCCGCCATAAAAAGGCTAAAATAACCATTAGTAAAGTATACATAAGGGATGATGTACAATGTTTGAACAAAAATTGAGCAAATATTTTAACAACACGGTTCGGAAATCAAGTAAGGGTGCACCCTTGCAGATTCTAGTGTCATCAAAAAAGCATGGGATTGACTTTAACTATTCAAATACCACTAGCGACCAGCCTTATCATACAGCCAGCATCGGGAAGATGTTTACGGCGACCATCATTGGAATGCTTTGTGAAAAAGGGCTGCTTCAGCTTGATGACAGAATTGATACGCACTTGTCTGCAGAAATCCTGCATGGCCTCTTTGTGTATAATAATATGGATTATAAAGAGGCAATAACCCTCCGCCATTTACTTGGCCATACTTCGGGGATAGCAGATTATTTTGAGAGTAATGTTACAGCTGGCTCGAAATTCGTGTCGCAGATACTTAATAAACCGGAAAAGATGTGGACTCCAGTGATGCTGGTTGATTTTACTAGAAATCATCAGGTTGCTGCAGGTCCTCCTGGTAAGTTCTTTTACTCTGACACAGGCTATGTTCTTCTTGGTCTGATTGCAGAAAAGGTTACAGGGAAGTCGTTTGCGGATATAATGGGAGAATATATTTTCCAGCCCCTCGACATGAGAGACAGTTATCTCATGTTTTATTCCGAGCCTCAGCGACAACCTAAGAAAGATATCGCAAACATCTGGTTTGATGGCAAGGAAATCAGCAAGTTGAACCTATTAAGCTGTGATTGGGCAGGCGGCGGCGTGGTTTCTACCACGTCTGACCTGCTTAAATTCCAGAAAGCTTTCTGGGACGGAATACTTGTAAGTAAGAACTTTATGATTGAAATGCAGCGATTCGACAACAAATACCGGGCCGGAATTTATTACGGCCTTGGAATGATGGAGCTGCATTTTGAGGAATTCTTTTTCTTGCTTAAAGGATTGCCAAGGTGCAAGGGACATCTTGGAATCTTAGCCACCCATATGTTTTACGATCCAGTAAATGATGCTCATATTATCATGAACTTTGGATCAAATAAAAGAATGGTGGAAAGCTTTAAAGCTTTAATTACCATCGAAAGATTATTTAAGACTTTAAACTAAATTAGTTAGCAATGACCCTATGCTCTTTTCGAGCAAAGTTCAGCTCATTAATCCCAAAAAATTACTTTAAAATGCAATTTGCAGGGAAAGTGCTCTTCTTTTTCTGGTAATGAATCTCAAACAACGGCTCCGGAATCTTTTTTGCCTATTACTATTAGTTGAAGCATTATTTTAAATTCTCCGCGCCAAGTAAATCTTTAATTGCTGTGTCGAAGATTTTAATTTCGTATGGCAAGCAATCATTAGTATTAACCAGTTTTTTTCTGATCTCCAAACTGCAATTACCATACCTCGTTAAAACGGTGTGTTGATTTTGTTTCGCAGTTTCTTCCGATGTTAAAACCAAAAGATTAACAAAATATTAACCAAAGGTTAAAGCTCTATTGATATTCTCCAATGCTAACTTAACATTCCCTCTATATAATAGCCCTTGAAGGTCTTGGCGGCTAGTCAAAAACCATGTTGTTCGAATATCGATTGTACGCGACAGTGACTAAATTATGCAAATGAGAGGGGATGGGGATACTTGAGAAAAAAACACTTCATTATGCTTATTGCAATGCTTGTGCTTATCGGGCATGCAATGCAACCGTTTATCAGTGAGGCTGATGCACAAAGGCGCCCGATTACATTGGAATTAAATGGGCGGTCTCTGGTAACCGAAGTTTCCCCGCTATTATCAAGGGGACACGTGATGGTTCCTGCCCGCGTGATTTTTGAAGCTATGGGCGGAACAGTAGCATGGAATCCCGCTACTCGTACTTTGAGCGCAAGTGTAAGTGGCAAAACAGTTCAGCTTTCAGCGGGGAAAAATACCGCAAAGGTCAATGGCTTGGCGGTATCACTTGCACAGCCTTCAAGGGTTGTTGGCGGCAGTCTGTTTGTGCACGCACGCTCTATTGTCGAGGCGTTGGGCGCTTCGGCAGACTGGGATGCCGCAAGGCGCGTCTTATCAATATCGAGCAAAACCAGAAATGTGATATTTTTTCACCCCGATGGTTTCGGTTTGAGCCATTGGGGTTCATTAAGAACACTGATTGCTGGGATGGATGGCAAGATCAACTGGGACAGGCTTCCTCACATGGCGCCATACACTGGGCACATGAAAGACGCCATAACGGGAACTTCTCACGGCGGAGCCACAGTACACGCATACGGTGTTAAGGTGCAAAGAGACAGTTTTGGACTTGACGGTGAAGCGGAAATCACAGCATTGTCCGGGAAAAGAAAGTCGATTATGGAAGAAGCTATTGCGGCTGGCTTTGCGACAGCATTGATCCAGACTGGTTCAATTACCGAACCCGGTACCGCGGCTTTTGTTGCTTCAGTTAAAGAACGGGGAAATCATGCCGAGATAGCACGCCAGCTTATCGAGTCAGGTGTATATATTATAATGGGCGGCGGTGAAAGGGATATGTTGCCACAGGGAGTTGCCGGCAGACATGGCGCCGGCAGGCGTACCGATGGGCTAAATCTTATCGAACGCGCCCGCCAACTCGGATATACAGTCGTCTATACCAGGGATGAACTGATGGCGCTTCCGGCAGATGTGACAAAAGTACTTGGCGTGTTTGCGTCAAATCATACTTTTAACGACAGAACTGAAGAAGCTCTTCGTACTGCCGGTCTTCCGCTATACGTGCAAACCGCTCCGACCATAGCCGAAATGTCTGAAAAGGCACTGGAGATATTGTCCAGGAATCCAAAAACGAGAGATAGAGGCTTTTTCATGGTGTCCGAAGAAGAAGGCACCGATAATTTCCCAAATAATGCTAATGCTCCTGGCAGTTTCGAGGCGGGCAGACGAGCTGACGAAGCGTTTGGGGTGTTTGCTGATTATGTAGCAAAAAATCCCAATACTCTCCTTATAACAGCGGCAGACAGCAATGCTGGAAACATGAACATAATTGATGCAGAAACCGGCAAAAATGTTGGTAATGTTGCCATCAACTCAAACAGAGAAGGAACTAATGTTGAAGCCCCTCTCGATGGCATTGATGGCGCCGGCAGCGCACCATTTGTATCGGCGAAAGGCGCTGACGGTCAACAGATGTCTTTTGCCGCAGTATGGGCCAGTCCGCATGACTTATCAGTAGGTATTCTTGCCCGCGCAAAAGGACTAAACGCAGAACGCCTAAGCGCACTTGGAGTCGTTGATAATACGGACATTTACCGGATAATGTACTATACTCTGTTTGACAGATGGCTTAATTAAAACAATCAGGACATAGCCCTCCTTAAGTGGGACAGGCTTTGCGTCATGCGGCCTGTCCTTTTTTATTGCCGGGATCTTAATTATAATTGACAGATTGGAAGGGTGTGCTATAATTATAGTGCAACTTGTCAGACAAGTTGCCGCTGTAGAGTAATATGAAGGATTGTATATTAATGCAAATAGAAAAAACGAATGTTACACAACAAGTCATCGAATACTTGAAAACTAATATCGAAAATGAGAACTGGAAAGTGGGAAAAAAAATCCCATCCGAGAATATGTTGACAAATATATTGGGGGTCAGCAGAGCCAGTATCAGGGTTGCAATACAGCAGTTTATTGCCATAAATACTTTGGAAAGCATCCATGGCAAAGGCACTTTTGTAAAAAGCAATGATTTAAGTGCTTTTAGAAATAGTACAAATAATATCACCCGTGAAGATTGTCAGGATATCAATAAAGTGCTGGAGTTTAGAAGAATTATTGAGACAGAGAGTTGTTATCTGGCTGCGAAGAATGCCGCCCGTGAACTTATTGAAAGCCTAAAAAAGTGCCTTGCCCTCATGGCGGAAAACATAGGAAATCCCGAAGAATTTGTTAAAGCGGATATTATGTTCCATGAAGAGATTTGCAGAGCTTCAGGAAATCATTTGCTGGAAAAGAGTTTGAGAGAAGTATTCAAGCAAACAGTTAAAAACCACAAACAAATCAATGAGATTTTCGGGTATAAAGATGGAATGTATTACCACAGGGTTATCTTAAAAGCCATTGAAGAAAAAAATGCAAAATTAGCAAAAAGATTGATGCATGACCATCTGCAGCAGGCTATTGACAAAATATCGGTCTTAAAGGAGTAGTTTTTTTACGTAAACTTGTAAGACAACATACAAGATTTCTGGTATTAGCTGAATATGCCAATTTTAGGAACAAAAAAGTTGAAAGGAGGATCTGATATTAATAGCAGATGCCAATCTTAAAATAAACAAGATGGAAGGGGGAGTGGAGCTGTCTAGCAAGATTAAAGACATCAAGGTGATATATACAGCCCCGGAAGGGATCAATCTGGTGGTGGTAAAAGTAGAAACTACGGATGCCGGACTGTACGGATTGGGATGTGCAACATTCGCATACCGGCATCTGGCGGTGGGATGCCTGATTAATGAGTACATCAAACCGCTGTTGATTGGTAAAAATGTCGAAAACATTGAAGAAATATGGCATTTGATGCATCAGAATGCGTATTGGAGAAACGGACCCATTGAGAACAATGCAATTTCCGGAGTGGATATGGCACTTTGGGACATTAAAGGCAAAATGGCAAATATGCCGCTTTATCAGTTGTTTGGCGGGAAGTGCAGAGAGGGTGTGGCGATTTATCGTCATGCCGACGGCAGAGATATTAATGAATTATGTGAAAAAATCTCAAAATACAGGGAGCAAGGCATTACCCACATCCGCTGTCAATGTGGCGGATATGGCGGAGGCACATTCGGCAAAGCACCGGCTAAAGCCCCGGTGGGAGCACCGGATGGTATCTATCTGGATACCAGAAAATATATAAGAGATACCATTAAGCTGTTTGATGATTTGCGTAGTAAATTAGGTTTTGAGGTTGAACTCTGCCACGATGTACATGAGAGAATTCATCCAATTGATGCGATTCGATTCGCAAAAGCTTTAGAACCATATGAGCTTTTTTTCTTGGAGGATGCGATACCCTTAGAGCATGGAGACTGGTTTAGCAAGCTGCGTGCCCAAACTTCGATTCCGTTGGCTCAAGGGGAATTGTTTAATAACCCCTATGAGTGGAAGTTTTTGATTACAGAGCAGTTAATCGACTATATACGCGTACATATCAGTCAAATTGGAGGCATAACACCCACCAGAAAGCTGCAGATTTTTGCGGAACAGTTTGGCGTAAAAACGGCATGGCATGGTCCGGGAGACATGTCGCCGCTGGGACATGCGGCTAATATCCATATTGATCTTGCTGCGCACAATTTCGGAATTCAGGAGTGGTCGGGAACGGAGCCGCCAAACTGTGTCATTCAAGAGCTTAAGGGACCCCGTGAGGCGCTATTGGATGTATTCCCAGGTCTGCCGGAATTTAAAAATGGTTATGTGTATCCAAATGACAAACCTGGTCTTGGAGTGGATATAAACGAGGAAGAAGCAGCGAAGTATCCATGCGAAAATAATGTCACCTTATGGACGCAAACCAGGCTGATGGATGGTACTTTACAAAGACCATAATAATTAAAAATTGAAACAGGGGGGACATCAAGATGATGAAAAAGGCAAAGAAGTTCATAAGCATATTGGTGATGGTGGTATTAGTCACGACTCTTCTTGCAGGTTGTGCCAATAAACCCCAATCGGAACAAAAGAATACCGGTAATGTTAAAACCATCGCTTTTAGAATGAGTCAGACATCTGCAGCAGATGGCGCAATTGGACTGGCTATGGAAAAATTTCGCAAGCTCATCGAAGAAAAAACGAAGGGACGTTATACAATACATACTTTCCACAGCGGCCAATTAGGCAGCGAGAGAGAAAACATCGAAAGTGTTCAAATGGGCGATCTGGATATAGCCATTGTAAACCAGGCTCCTCTTGCCAATTTTGTACCTGAGATAGCAGCGGTCGATCTTCCCTATGTAATCAAAAGTTTTGAGCATGCGGATAAAGTTTTCCTCGGTGAGATCGGGAATAGCTTCCTCAATAAACTGGCAGATCGCGGAATACAAGGATTAAGTATCTGGGAATCTGGGTTTAGAAATCTGACAAACAGCAAAAGACCGGTGAATTCGTTAAAAGATGTCAGGGGATTACGTATTCGTGTTATGCAAAATAAAATTCATCAAGATTTATGGAGAACCTTTGGCGCCGACCCTGTACCAATGGCATGGGGTGAGGCATATACCGCATTGCAGCAAGGAGCAGTTGACGGACAGGAAAATCCGGCGACTGTAATTGATAAGAATAAAGTAGTGGAAGTAAATAAACATATGGCAATAACCCAGCATGTGTACTCGACCGTATTTATTATTATGAGTAAAAAAGCATGGGGCACATTAAGCGCGGAAGATCAGAAAATCTTCAAGGCGGCTGCTGAGGAGGCAGGTGCGTATCAGAGGGAATTAAGCCGTAAAATGGATAAAGAGGCAATAACAAATCTTGAAAAAGCTGGTATGAAGGTAACATACCCGAACAAACAGGAATTTATCGATGCTTCTCAGCCAGTAAGAGATAATTACGGTAAAGAATTTGCAGATCTTTTGAAAAAGATTGAGAATGCGAAGTAATTTAGTTGGCTTCACGTGTCATGTCTGTTATGGGCCAAGCGGCTCCCACGGCATGACACGTGACGTTAAACTATCCAGACAGATTCGCGTACAGGCCGGCTGTTCAGACTAAAAAGCAGGCGACCTTGTCTGTTACGTATCGGGAATTAAACAATTTAAAGGAAAAGGGTGTGCCCTGGTGGATGATGTATTAAAGGCATTTAAGAAGATGCAGAATGTTATAAATGTGATAATCGGGGTTATTCTATTTGGCATTATGTGCATCGTGCTATTGCAGATTTTTACCAGATATGTAATATTTTATAGTCTACCCTGGTCCGAGGAATTGTCCCGTTATTTGTTTGTAGTTATGATTATGCTTGGGATTAATATTGGTATTAGCAAGAATATGATGGTGCGAATTGATCTGATCGATAATTTCTTATCCGAAAATGCTAAGAGGATGCTGGAAATTGGACGGGATATCATTGCTTTAGTGATAGCTTCCATCCTATTTTACAGCTCAATAGATCTGATAAAAATAGGATCTGTGCAGATAAGTCCGGCAATGCAGATTCCAATGAGCACAATATATTTATTCTTGTTTGTGGGATTTTTATTTGCTGTGTTATCGGTCATTGTAAAAATTATTGAAACGATTAGAAAATAGTATAAGGGGGGGGGTGGTTAGATGGAGATTCCCGCAATTGCTTTGATTTCAGTATTGGTTGTAATGATGTCTTTGGGATTACCTATGACATGGGCTTTAGGCGCGGCATGTATTGCGGCGGTTGCCCTTGAACCTAACTTATCGATTGCGGTTTTATCACAAAGAATTTTTGCAGGCAGCGATAACTTTGCTATGCTTGCAATACCGGCGTTTTTCCTTGCTGGAGATATTATGGCAAGGGGTGGGTTGTCTAAAAGACTGGTCGTCTTTGCGGATTCCTTCGTGGGTTGGATATCTGGGGGTATTTCACTGGTATCGCTGGTATCCTGTACATTCTTTGCGGCAATTTCTGGTTCATCTGTTGCTACCACTGCAGCAATTGGCGGAATTATGTATCCTGAAATGGTAAAAAGAGGATATCCCAAGGATTATTCGGCAGCTGTGCAAGCAATTGGCGGTACCCTGGGAATCGTGATCCCACCCAGCACGGTGTTTGTTATCTACGGCAGTATTACCGACACTTCTATTGCACAGCTATTGATGGCAGGGATTATTCCGGGGGCTTTTACCGGTATCATGCTTTGTTTTTATGCTTATTATAAAGCAAAAAAATGTAATTTCTCCAAAGAAGCCGATTTTTCATTTAAAAGATTTTTACTTTCTTTTAAAGATTCAATTTGGGCCTTGATTATGCCGCTTGTTATTTTAGGCGGTATATATGCGGGCATTTTTACACCTACAGAATCTGCCGTTGTAGCAGTTTTTTATGGAATTCTTGTTTGTTTTGCCATATATAGAGAAATCACAGCCAAGGATTTTGGGGAAATAATCAAGGATACGGCGGCCAGTACCGCTAATTTGATGTTCTTGGTCGTAACCGCACAGCTGTTTGGATATCTTATTACATATTACAGAATCCCGCTGTACGTTACAGAGGCATTTATGGCGGTTGCCAGTGATAAAACCGCATTTTTAATGTTAATCATTCTGTTGCTGACTATATGCGGAATGTTCCTGGAAGTAGGCGCCACTAATTTGATTTTAGGCCCTATTCTTGCGCCTATTGCGGTAGCATTTGGGGTAGATCCTGTGCATTTTGGCCTGTTGTTTGTTTTTCTCCTTGCCATGGGTCAAGCAACGCCTCCTTTTGGCACTACTATGTTTGTGGCCTGTGGTATCAGCAATGAACCGGTAAGCAAGGTGGCAAAATGCCTGGTTCCTTTTGTGGTGGTTCAATTAGTTTGTGCGGTAATATTTGCCTTTTTCCCGATTATGTCCACATTCCTGCCTGCTCTGGTATCCGGCAGATGAGACTATTATAGTGAGGTAATGGCCGGAAGATAAAAATTTACGAGGAGGGTGTTATGAAAATGAAAGAAATAGTTATTATAAAGCCCCATGAATATGAAGTGAGAGAAGTTCCTATTCCAGAACTTCAGAATGAATATGAAGTTTTGATTCAAATGAAGGCTGCGGGAATTTGTGGTTCTGATCACCATATCTATCACGGAGCAAATCCTTGTTCCACCTATCCAAGAATACCCGGTCATGAGAATGCGGGGGTCATCGCCAAGGTTGGCTCAAAGGTGACAAAGGTAAAAGCAGGGGATAGGGTTGCAGTCGATTTGATTATCACTTGTGGTGAATGCTACCAGTGCAAAATTGGAAGAGAAAACGTCTGTGAACATGTAAGAGTACGCGGAAGCGGTGCAGACGGTGGATTAAGAGAATATTTTACAGCACCTGAAGATGATGTTTATGTGGTGCCGGACAGCATACCGTTTAAAGATGCAGCCCTGATTGAACCCTTTACTGTTGGAGCGCATTGTACTGAAAGAGGCAGGGTAGTGCCCGGGGACATCGTTTTTATTCTAGGCGCGGGAACGATAGGTTCTATTATCCTGCAGACATGCAGAAATAAAGGATGCATGGTCATCTGCTGTGATATCAATGATGAAACCTTGGAAAGAGCAAAAGGCTATGGAGCAGATTATGTAATCAACGCTAAAAAAGAAAGTGTGATTGCCAGAGTACAAGAGATTACAAAGGGGAAAGGCGTTACCGTGGCCTTCGATGCCGCTTGTTTCCAAGGTTCTCTTACGAGTTTATTTGAACCGGGACTGGTAAGAAATGCTGGTAGGATAGTTAGCCTTGGTTTTACAACTGCTCCGGAAGCAATTTCCCAGGCCATGCTGGATCAGAGGGAGCTGGATCTGATTGGATCCAGGATGTCTTGCGATCAGTTTAAACCGGTGATCGAGAAATTTGCCCGAAATGAATTTAATCTGGACGGCATAGCTACAACTTTTATAAAGTTCAGTGAAATTGATAAAATGTTTTATTATATGGATCATCCGGATCCGAAGGTAAAGAAAATGCTGGTCCTGTTTGATTAAATCCTGGTGATAATAGCTAAATTATCCAAATGTGTTTTGTAATTTAAAAAGAGTAGGGGTTTATAAAAATGATAAGTTCAATGTTTGATATAAGCGGCAAAAAGGCAATCGTAACGGGCGGCACAAGGGGTCTTGGCCATGGTATGGCAGAGGCGCTTCTTGAGGCCGGGTGTGAAGTATCCATAATAGGGTCATCTGACATGATATTTGATGTCGCGGAAGATTTTAAGAAAAAAGGCTATTCATGCTATGGTGTGAAAGCGGATCTGCGGAACCGGAAAGAAGTATACCGTTCATTCGAGGAGGCTTTGGCATATCTTAGAGGCGATTTGGATATTTTAGTGACGGCTGCAGGTATTCAGAGAAGACATTCTGCAGAAGAATTTCCCATTGAAGAATGGGATGAGGTGCTGAGTATCAATTTAAATGCAGTATTTATCCAATGCCAATTGGCAGGACGCATCATGCTCAAAAAAGGTTATGGGAAAATCATCAATATAGCTTCTATGGCCTCATTTTTTGGCGGTCAGACCGTACCGGCATATTCGGCGGCTAAAGGTGGGGTAATGCAGCTGACAAAAGAGCTTACCAATGATTGGGCGGGCAGAGGCATTAATGTTAACGCCATTGCTCCGGGATATATGGCAACGGAAATGAATTCCGCCCTGCTTGCTAATGAGACAAGAAACAAGCAGATTTCTGACAGGATTCCTGCCCGTAGATGGGGCTGCCCTGAAGATATGAAAGGCGTCACAATATTTTTAGCATCCAAAGCAAGCGACTACGTAAACGGTGCAATCATACCAGTGGATGGCGGGTATCTGGTAAAATAGAATTTGTTACATGAAGAATTTGCGCCAGGCAATACAATGCCTGGCGCTTTTTTTTTTAGGGGTTTTTCTGATTGATGCTGGAATGGTCCATTATGGCTTTCTGACCAGAACGCTCGCCATTTTTCTGTTGTGCCCGGGCATGGGCTATTATCTGCGGTGAAAGTCCGTTGCGGGCTTGGCATCAATTTGTCCCAGCGGTGTCAAAAGCCCATGATTTTGAGTGCAATATGCGTATTAACGACGCTACGAAGGCGAAGGGCTGTGTAAAGCTCAAAAACCATGCTTAACCGCTAGATAAGGTAAGGCCCCTCGGAGCCGCCATGCAGATGGAAAAGATTTAATAGTTTGTAGTTGCATTTACAGAAAGATAAATAAGTTTTTGATATGATATCTACAAATCAAATCCAACCACAGATGGCAATGAGTAATGACTGCTCACTATGGAGGGAAGACCCGTGTCAAACCATGATGTTGCCATAATTGGTGCGGGACCGGCCGGGATGACGGCAGCCATTTATGCAGCTAGAGCAAACTTAAATGTTGTGCTCATAGAAAAATTAGCCCCCGGCGGTCAAATCGTTAATACATACGAAATACAGAACTACACGGGTATGGGAACCATCAATGGTGCCGAATTAGCTATAAAAATGTTTGAGCATACCCAGGAGCTTGGCGTTCAATTTGAATATGCTACGGTAATAGGTATTTCAACAACAGGCCCTGTGAAAAAATTGATCTGCGAGGAAGGCCTTTTTTATGAAGCCAAAGCAGTCATAATCGCAACTGGTACCGAACCTGGAATGCTGAACGTGCCAGGTGAATCGAGTTTTGCAGGTACCAGCATCAGTTGGTGTGCTATATGTGATGGCCCTCGCTACCGCAATAAAAAAATAATTGTTATCGGGGGAGGAAACTCAGCAGTAGAAGAAGGGATCTACTTAGCGAGCATGGCGGAAGAAGTAGTTATTGTAACGTTATTTAATTTAACTGCGGATCCAATTGCTTGCAGAAAATTAAGGGCATTATCCAATGTGAAGATCTATGAATACTATGAAATTCTGGAATTTTTAGGTGAAGGGAAATTCATTGGATTAAAAGCTAAGTCGACGCAAACTAGTGAAGAGATGATCATTAAAGCAGATGGTGTCTTTGAATATATCGGTATAAAACCTATTTCAAAAGCTTTTATTGATTTAGATATAGTAGATGATCACGGCTATATTGAAGCTGATACTACGATGAGTACTAAAATACCCGGTATTTTTGCAGCAGGGGACGTTGTTGCGAGGAAGTTTTTGAGACAAGTTATTACTGCCTGTAGTGATGGGGCAATAGCGGCCCGGTCAGCTGCCAAGTATATGGAAAAATTGAACGAGATTTAGAAAGAGGGAGCTATTATGGCTGTCACTGTAAGAGAAATAAATGGCGAAGAGTTAGAGCGATTGATTGCAGGGAACAAAGTGTTGGTTGATTTTTATTCGAAAACATGTGGCCCATGTAAAATGCTAAGTTATGTACTAAAAGACGTGGCAAAAGATGTTGATGGGGTAGAAATTGTTGCCGTAGATTTTGATAAAAATAAGGAAGCTGTAGATAAATATGGAGTAGATAGTTATCCGACTCTTATAGTTTTTAATAAAGGGAAAGAGGTAATAAGAGTAAAAGGTTTGCAACAGAGGCCCAAGATTATGCAATTGATCAACATCTAATTTTCATGGTTCTTTTTTTCTTAATTCAATCCCTAAGTTATTAAGACTAAGTGAAAAAGATAATATTCACATGCAAAAGAACTTTGGATTATAAAATACTGATATTTGGATGTTCTCCAGCTATTCAATATCTGATAAATGGAGGTGTTAATTGATGAGAGAATTTCTTTGAATTTAATTCCGTTCGAAACGAAAACACTCAGTATTATAAGCAGAATGGAGGCTTTGCATGAAAGAACAGCTCGCGCTCAAGATGGTAAATCATATAATTAACGTACAGGATGAAGCAGAAAAAGAATTTCTTAAAGAATATGAAACGGGAGACTTTACTTTCCAAAATCCTTACATAAAGCTTAATCCTTACATAATTGCTCCTCTGACGGCCCTTGTAATGTTTCGAACAGAAGAGGAGTGCGAAGTAAGGCTAACTGTTAAAGGCAAAGAATCTGCAGGAGATATTTGCCATACTTTCTCTAGAAGTAAAGTTCATCACATTCCAGTATATGGCTTGTATGGAGATTATAATAATACCATAATTTTGCAGATGGAGACCGGAGAAGAGAAGGTCATCCAAATTCAGACAGAACCTTTGGCTAAAAAAGTAAAGTTACCAACCAAAATTGAGACAAGTGCAGATTACTTAAAAGATAATGTTATATTTGTAACGCCTACAAGTTATGCCTATGATGCAGCTTATGACTATAAAGGAGATTGCCGTTGGTACACAACCTTAAACTTTGTTTTTGATTTAAAGAGAATATCCAACGGTAATCTTCTCCTGGGATCTTATAGGTTAGTTGCACCTCCTTATCATACTACAGGCGTTATTGAAATGAGTCTAATTGGGAAGGTCTACAAAGAATATTGCCTCCCCGGCGGCTACCATCATGACCAAATTGAAATGGAGGACGGTAACTTCGTCATCCTTACACAAAACTTTACGCGAGGGACTGTCGAAGATATGGCGGTACTCGTGGATAGGGAAACAGGCAAAATTCTAAAAGAATGGGACTTCCAAAAAGTTCTTCCCCAAACAGCAGGAAAGTCCGGAAGCTGGACGGAACATGACTGGTTCCATAATAATGCCGTTTGGTACGACAAAAAAACCCATTCGTTAACCTTATCCGGCCGGCACCAGGATATCATTATCAATATTGATTATGAAACGGGAGAACTGAACTGGATTATTGGTGACCCCGAAGGCTGGCCTGAGGATTTCATAAAACGATATTTCTTTAAGCCAATAGGAGAAACAGAGTTTGATTGGCAATATGAGCAGCATGCTTGTATGATCTTGCCTGATGGTGACGTTTTTGTCTTTGACAACGGGCATTATCGTGCCAAATCCCCGGAGAAATATATTCCCGCAAAAGATAATTTCTCTCGCGCAGTACGTTACAGAATAAATACTAACGATATGACTATTCAACAAGTATGGCAGTATGGAAAAGAAAGAGGATCGGAATTTTTCTCCCCCTATATATGTAATGTTGAATACTATGGCGAGGGACATTACCTGGTACACTCAGGAGGCATCGTAAACTATAATGGAGTAGCTTCGGATAAGTTAGCTTCCCAATATGAGACAAATGACCCCTTAGTTTCGTTAAACTCAATTACTGTGGAACTGAGAGATGATAAAGTAGTCTATGAAATGCATTTGCCGGCTAACTACTATCGGGCAGAGAAGATGCCGCTATATTCCAATAATGAAAGGCTAGTTTTTGGCAAGGGAGTACAATTAGGAAGTCTAGGTGTTACAGAGGAATTCTTAACAGAAATCCCAGATTTAGAAGATACTGAGCTTATGATTCCAGAGAAATATAAACCGCAATTTGCTTTGGAAGAGGATCGGTTAGCCTTTAAAGGAAGTTTTGAAAAAGGGCAAGTAGTTATGCTGGTCTTAGATAACAACGGAGAAAGGCGCCAATATTATATTCCTACTACAAAGAAACCTTTTACAGCAATGTGTGTCGGTACTTTTCTTCAGGAAGACGATGAAAGAGTAGTTGAATACTACATAAGCAAAGAGGGACTGAAAGGCGCGTATGCTATTTACTTGATTGTTGAAAATAAGAAATATCATACAGGTTTGACCGTCGATTTTTAAAAAGGAGACTGTATTAAAAAAGAACAAATTTACGAAGATCAGATTGCGCCTGCTCAAAGACTGGAGCCGACGGAAACTCATTTCATAAAAATACTCCCTGGGTTATAATAAGAAAGGAGATTTAATTAATATGCAAACTTCGGCCAAGGAGGGGTGTGAATATACTTTAGTGTAAATGGTATAATCATCCAATTATTTGATGATACTATTATTGCAGCATAAATCGGGCAACGCTGAGGAGCGACCCTGCGCATGCTGCGGCTTATACGGTGAAACGGCGGGCTTTTAGTCTGCCGTTTTCCATTTCACCGGCAAGCCCTGAGCGGATAAACCTCGGGAGTTTGAGGGCAGAGCCCTCAAGGCCTTATGACGCGATCCTGTCTGCAAAGAATATCATAATCTGGCTATACGCCATTGCCCAGTCCCTTGACGGCTGCGTCCACTTCTTCGTGATTTCCTTGGCCGAAAGGAATACCACTTTCCGGATCGAGTCGTCGGTGGGGAAAATGGATTTTGTCTTCGTAAATTTCCGCACCATTCTGTGATACGCTTCCACCGCATTTGTCGTATAAATCAAATGCCGGATCTGCTCGGGATAGCTGAAAAACGTGGTGAGCTCCGCCCAGTTGGCATCCCAGGACCGTAGAATGGATGGGTACTTTCTATCCCATTTTTCCCTGAATTCTTCCTTTGCATACTCTGCATCGTCTAAATTTACCGCACCGTAGATTTTCTTCAAGCCGGCGCAGATTTCTTTTCTGTCCTTGTACTGCACGAATTTAGTAGAATTGCGTATCTGATGGACTATGCACAGCTGCTGCCTTGTCTTCGGAAAAACCGCATTGATTGCTTCGCCAAGTCCTTTCAGGTTGTCGTGGCAGGCGATGAAAATGTCCTGCACACCGCGCTTTTTGAGGTCGGAGCAGATTGACGCGTAAAAGCTTGCACCCTCGTTTTCGCTGATCCAGATGCCCAGGATGTCTTTTTGTCCGTTCATATCAATGCTAAGCACCGAGTAGACGCATTTGTTGATGATCTGGCTGTCCTTGCGGCTTTTGAACACGATCCCATCAAAGTAGATGATCGGATAAACAGACTCCAGTGGACGGTTCTGCCACTCGTTCACCTCCGGCAGGATTTTGTCCGTTATCTTGGAAATCAGTGTCTGCGATATCTCTGCCCCGTAAATCTCCCGCAAATTATCCTCAATGTCGCGCTGGCTCATCCCCTTTGAATACATCGCCATGATTTTCTGTTCTATTTCATCCGTCCTTGTCTGCCTTTTTTCGACGATTTTCGGCTCAAACTCGCCGTTGCGGTCGCGAGGCACGGTAATTTCACTTTCGCCGTAATCGCTGATGATGGTCTTGCGGTTGTAACCGTTGCGGGAATTCCCTGAATTGTTTCCTTTGATGCTGTGCTTTTCATATCCCAGATGCTCCTCCATCTCGGCTTCCAGCATCTGCTCTATTGTTCCGGCAAAAAGACGTTTTAACTTCGACTGAATGTCACCCGTGCTTTGGCAGTCCTGCATTAGCAGACGGACCAGCTCCATTTCCTTGTCCGTGAGAATGTTTTTTGATTGTCTCATTTCATAACCTCCATCTTATTCTATATGGAGATTATTCCCATTTACACGGATGTTAATTCAGTCTCCTTCTTGAGAAACAAAAGCAAATCTACACATGCTTAGGGGTTGACCCGCCCGCCTCGTTATGAGTTAGCGGGAATCTAGGCATAATCTCTAGCGGAAATGAACACTGGCATAAAGTCATCAAGTATATAAGGCTTTACACGGATTTCTAACTCCTCTTTTATAATTCCTATAGCCTCATCAATAGTTCTCTCCATCAGGTTAACTCTATCAATTTGATTAACAACTAGCATTGTTTGTTTGTTCTTTTTCAAATATATCTAGTGTCTCAAAAAAATCTTGAATATTTGAGGCGTTAAAAAGTTCATTTGATACAACATACAATAGCAAATCACTTTCTGCTGCAGCCTCGAAGGCCTTTTGATCGTGTTCCTCTAATCCAGATAATGTGCCAGGCATATCTATCAATCTAATACCCTGATATTCATATATTTTTACATCACTTGTTGCAACATTTGAATTTATTAAAACATCTTGACTGGTTAATGCCTTAATAATTGATGATTTTCCAACATTGTACTCACCAACCAAAGCAATTTTAATAGGCTCTCCTGTTTCAGGTATTACTTCATTTAGCCTATTTTTCCATTGTGCTTTTTGGCTGTATTCCTCATCGGAGAGATTATTAATAAGTACTTCCATGCGTTCGCAAATTAATTTTGTACTATCATAAATAAGTTTATAATTGACCGCTTCCATATGACTGTTCCTCCTCATAAATTATTGTACAGCTAAGTAGTTCTTGCGATAATCTCTTATTAATTTTGTGCCTGTCATATAATAACCCTAACTCTTTCTTAGAACAATCACGTATGGTTACAATACGTTTACTATTGGATTCAACAATACTCACCCTATCAGTCTTTACTGTTTTTACACCAAGCGCATCGATGACTTGCTTTTCATTACAACTTCCGTTAATATCAACTAAACCAACTAAATTTATGATTTCTCTTCCAAAACTTTTTCTTAGTTTGTAAAGATTTTGATTTTTATCCCCAAGCACATGCCCGATGATATCAATTTTTTTGTTAGTAGTTGGAATTAAAGCAATCTTTAGTCTTCGACCTATTTTTCTCACAACTCTATGTACATTAAAAACAGATTGTTCGTTCTCCGTTAAAATTGTTGACAATACATAGTTGATTTCATGCTTGAGAACATCATTTTTCATATCGGACAAATAGTTTATTAACCCATATGTTTCTCGAACATATACATTTGATTCCTTAATCGATATATCTAAACCTCCCAAAATCTTGTTTTCAAGATTAGTAACTATCTTACTTAGCCACTTAATGATTTCTTTTTCAATATCAGAATAGTTATCTTGAAGTTCCTTCTTAAATCCTTTAATAGCAATAGCTTTTTCATGCGCTATTTCTTTTTTACCTTGACTATCCAATTGATTCCCTAAATGCTTGACTCCCTCTGAGCCGTAATATCCCAATGCTCCTCCAACAATTAACGTACCTGCACCTGCAGCAAATGCAACCAATCCAGTCGGGTTCCAAAAATTTGCAACTCCCCAAGTAATTAATGCATAGGGTGCAAAACCTGCGGCAGTCCGGCCAACGGTTTTCAGAACTTTCCCTGCAACTTTTTTTACATTAGCATCAAATATTTGGATACGCTACGATTTAAGTTTACCAAAAACATTACCAGCGATATGAGAAAAGTATACCAAAACTGTGGTATACTTTTTTTAGCGTACTACAAGAATA
>JGI24119J20153_100127_pt1 | contig 22090 bp, 19 predicted proteins | sample Subbio2Aug_QV11A_FD_20153 | JGI IMG/M metagenome (IMG submission 20153) | reverse complement strand
CGCCCCCCCGTCATCAGCGTCCCCCCGTCATCAGCGTCCCCCCGTCATCAGCGTCCCCCCGTCATCAGCGTCCCCCCGTCATCAGTCACCCCTGTCATCAGAACAAGGATAACTGTTCTGAATCAATATACCTAAGAACTTCTTCATCCTCTTCAATCCGCACATCTTTGATAACTACTCTCATCCGGCCGTCCTGCAAAATATCCTGGTTTAAGAGATAACTAACTCCAAACATTGAAGTAATTTCCCTCGGTATTCTATGGCCAGGCGCAATCAATTGAATATCATTATGCTGCATGATTTTAAACATCGGATTCCATAAATAAACTGCAGAAGTGGCTCCAAAAGGATTATCCGCGATAATTACCTTCTTTGTTCTGACCGAGGTATTGGTGATAGAGAGCATTCTAATAAATGAAATCAGACAGGCGGCAAAAATAAAGTAGAGAGAATTATTTTGTCCCTCAGAACCGATAGCGGTTTCCCAGCGATAGAACCTGGAATTTTCCGGGATACTTTCTATTTTATACAACCTAACGGCAGCCTTATCCATGTTCACAATCTGGGCTAAAAGCTCCTTGGTGGAAAGTTTGGCTGCTATGCGCTTGTGATCGACCTCCCCTTCCTCCCCGATTTCCCTGACTATCCCGTCTATATGCGCCTTCATCCGCAGGTGCTTGTCTCTTGCCTCAAATTCCTGGAGCTTAAGTTCAATCATGCTGGTTCGCCTGCCATAAACTTCGATTCGGGAAAGAGGTTCCAGTTTTCTCAAGTGCCCCAAAACCAGTTCGGCTCTCTGAATGCACCGGCGGATAAAATCCTCCTGATAGCTTTCCAATTGCTGGATATCACGATCGATTTTCTGCATCTTCTCTTCAATAATGGCAATGTATTCGGTGAAGCTTTTTTTCCTGTCCAAGCATTGGGCTGCGCTGTCCGGCTTGCTGATTTTGCCCAGTTCTTGAAGAGGTTCGCGAATGATAAAATGAACGCTCTCCGCCTGGATGGTTTTCAGCCTGTCATCCCATTTTTCACTTAGCCGCCGGATGTTATCCTGCAAGCGGCGGTACTCTTTTTCAAACTGCCTGTATTCCTTCATCTCAGGCGCTGCTTGGCCGTCAGCGGCCACCTCTTCCCTTTCCATGAAGGCCTCATAGTCCTCTTTCTGATTATTGAGTCCGCTGTATTCCTCTTTGATTCTTTCCAGTTCCTCATTGGCCCTTTTAATTTCTTCCGCATAGCTTTTGATCAGCTGTTCGACCTGTTCAATCTCCTGCTGATAGCGGTTTTCGCTGTCGTAACGGGGCAAATCCGCCCGCAAATCTGCACCGGCAACTTTCAGAATTTCTTCCAGCTTTCCTTCCATTTTTTTGATAGCCAGACTGAGTTCTGCCGCCCTTTCATTGGCAGCTTTTAATTTTTGACTGCCTGTATCTATATCCTGTCTGAGCTCGGTGATCATACTTTGGGTTGGAATAATGATCTGCAGGCCCTCTTCTTCACCTTTTTCAAGCTCTTCCAGGTCCCCGCCATAATCCCTCAGCATCCTGCCCTTTAGCGCATCAAGCCTGGTTTCACTGTCTTCCAGATCACTTCTTAAAGTGCTTTCCTCGGTATTTCGCCCGCTGACAATATCCCGCAAGGCCTTATATTCGGCACGCACTTTGGCAATAGGCAAGGTGTTTTCTATTTCTGTAAAGCTCTGCAATTGCTCCATTTCTTTTTTTACATCATGAAGTTCGATCTGTAACCCGTTCTGCCGATCGCCTATCAAATCGCACTGCTGTTTTAAGTTGGCATCAGTGGCTTTGATTTTAGCGATTTTCTCCTGAACTTTTGCAAACTCTTTTTGTCTTCGGCTAAGCTGCTCTCTGATCCCTGCCAGGTTATCTCCTGTTTCCCTGCTGTCTATAAGTTTTTCGATTTTTTCCTGGTTTTCTGCCGCCAGTATAGCAAGTTTATCCCATCTTTCGTTTAACTCTTTTCTTTCCTGGTGGAAATTGTTTTTCTTTTCATTCAGTTCGTGCAGCCGTTCTTGCATGATAGCAATCTCATCTTTTATGGTGTTAACCATTTTCTTCTTGTTTTCAATCTCGGCCTGCGGGTATTTGCCGTAAAAAACTTCAACCATGGACAGGTCTTGGTTCAATTCATTGATTCTGAGATCGGCAGTAAATATTTCCCGATCCAGCTTTTTAATTGTTGTTTCCATACTTTGCATATGCTGATGATACTGCCCGCTGTCCAGTAACAAACCTGCAAAGCCGCAAAAATAATAGACGTCTTCCCCGCTGCCGTCATTCATCAAGCGGACAGCTTCCAGATTAACCACCGGAACAGGATAGTCCGAAGAAAAATCTGGTTTCAGCCTGCCGTTTTTTAGCTTAGCAAAGGATCCCCTGTCGATAATGACTGAAAAAGGCAGATAGGGCATCTGGCCTAGAATATTTTCCTTCTCTTCAGGTTCGGCTCGGGCAATCCAATCTATTCCCGTTTGAACAAATTCGCATTTAGCACCCAATTGACTGGCCAGTGAGAGGATTTCCTCGTTCGGCACATAGTAACCCCTGTCTTCGGAAAGCTGCTTCTTTCGCCGCAATCTTTTGGATTCGATCTCCTTCTCCAGCTTGCTCAGGCTTTCTTTATGAATTAATTGCCGCAATCCTTCCTTATACTCCAGCACCGTGTTTTTGCCAAAGCCGGCAGCCTTTTTTTCCAGTCCGGAAAGTTCAAACTGCCAGGCTTCCAGCCAGCTTTCCATCGGTTTTTTGTTTTCCTTTTTACGATTAATTTCACCCTCTGTTTTTACTGCCAGCAGACCTAGATCCTGCAGCTCGGAATCGATAAATTTTATTCTTTCGCTAATCGAATCAAGTTCTGACAGAAACCGGCCTCGTTCTTCTTCCAGGTGCCGCAAAAACTGCTCGGGCTGAAGGAAGGCGTCCATTTCTCCGCGCTTCAGGAAGAAATCGTGCAGACCTTTTAGCTTTGCCTGCAAACTGGTCTCTTGTTGGATAAGAGTTTCCATCTCTCCTTCCAGTTTGGCGGCTATCTTTTCGTTATCTATTCTTTCCTGCTGGGCATTTTCTTTTTCCTTTTCAAGTTCATCCCTAGTCGCTTTGGTTTTCTTTTCCTCTTTGTCAAGCTCCTGAAAGAGCTTGTCCGTCAGGTATCGCAGCTTGCCTCCCACTACCCTGTAGTCTGTTTGCACACTGTCTTCATTCGTTTCCAAGGTTTGGAGACGTTGCCTTATCTCTCTGACTTTGGCCTTCACTTTGCGGTATTCTCCATAACCCTCCAGTGTCAGCAGGTGGTTGAGCCGCTTCTCCAGTTCCCTTTGTCCCGCAGCCAATTGGTCTTTTTCCGCCTCCAAGCGCCGCAATACAGCAACCAGTTTTTCTTTCTCATGGTTCACCAAACCGGCCTCCAGGAGTCTTTTCAACTGTTGCCCCTCGATGCTGCCGGTCGTGCTGCAGTCTAATTTAGCTTTGGTTGCTGTTTTTTTCTCTTCCAGGGTTTTTAATTTGATTTTTATCAGTTTATGGATAGCAGCAGCCAGTATTTTACAGGCTTCATACTCCTGATAAGCCTTTAGGAACTCCTCATTTTTCTGGCCGAATTCCTCATAGTATTCCTTGATCTTCTCATATTCGGCCATGTGTCCTTTAAGCCGCAGGTATTCATTCAGCCTGGTTCTGATCTCAATTAAGGTATCTGCCAGCAAAAGGCTGTCGTCGCTACCTTTTTCACCCTTGTTTAAGGCCTCCACGTCCTCCACAATTTTCACAAACTGGTTTTCGATCAGTTTCCTGGAGGTGGCATTTTGTCTGAAATAAGACTCGATATTATTTTCACCGCTGTTGATTCCTCTGATGATATTCCATTCGGCGAAGAGGAGGTGATGAGCAGAAATATAGCTCTGGTATCTGTCAATTCTATCAAAAACCTCCGCTGGGACATCTTTTTGCCTGATTAGCTGGATATACTTCCGGATTTCTTCAAACCCGGCATAGCTTTTTTTCCCGGCCTCTGCCCCAAGCAGCGGCACGAACCTGATCCCTGTAACCCGATTGTCGTTATAAAATACGCACCAATTCAGGTGTTCAATATCCGCTGCCTGAAGCCCTTCCTCTTCTTCGGAACTATTTGCTCCCGCCGGTTCAGCAGTGCCCCTTCTTTTCCTGGCCGAAAAACCGGTCAGCAAATATTTGTAACCGCTTCCCTCTTCCAGAATCCATTCCACAGCCACATGGGAGGTCCTGTCCTTCCCACCCTGGAACAACAGGCTGAGTGGTTTTTCCCTTCTGAGATAAGATTTGGGCAAGACCGTCTGCAGGACCATCAGCAACAAAAGGGATTTACCGCCTCCGTTTTCCAGATCGTAGGTTGTATTCCTTCCTTCCAGCTCCATGGTAAAGTCGTCATAGAACTGGGTGGCGTTATTAAAATGTACATTGACAAGCCTTATGCTTTTGATATGGGGCATCAGCCGTTGGCCTCCAAGCTTCGGACGAAAGTCAACAGGTCTTTCCTGTTGTCTCTATCCTCATAATAGTTCCAGATAATCGTCTTGAACCGTTCCGTCGGATAAATGATTCTCTGGTTCATATCCAACACAATCAGTTTTTCGTTATTTAAAAATTTGCAGATGTTTTCCACGAAAGCAACCTTGTCGTTCTTGCCTCCGGAAACCCCTTCCCTGGCATCGGGCAGTCTTTGCCAGATCCGGCAGATTTCCGTAAAGTCAAACTGGTTTTCCTGGCTGACAGCCTCCAAATCCTCCTTTTTTAAAAGGGTTTCCAAACGGTTAGAAACGCTTTCCACCAAGTCGTTCAGCTTGATGTAGGCTACCGGGGTATCCGGATAGGCCTCCCGGTAAAACATGGTAACCAGTGTCATGATGATGAAATACCCGGTAAATAATTCACTGTTGGTGTAGATGTAACTGATCTTATCCCGCAGCTCTTCGTTTGTCCAACCGAAAAGCCGGCTGCCGGCCTCCGGACAGATAAACAACCTCTCGTTTCCCGCATAAACCCTGAGTTCCAGTTTACCGGCAAGGTGATAAAGCATTTCCTCCACATCGGTGCGATAACGGTATTTTTCATATAAAAGCCCATTCTTGTTTTTGCTTACTTCTTCACCCTGCAAAAGGGCTTTTAATATTTCCAGCGCTTCATCCAACACTTCCAATGTTCCTGGCCGCATCAGTTTCGTTCTCCTCTAAACAGCATATTGGTTACTTTTAGTCCCGGCAAAAGTTCGACTTCTTCTTCGGGAAAGCTTTGCACCGTAACTTGGTTCATTTTCCCTTCCATATGAGTAGCAAAGGCCGCTTGGAAAAAGACCTCTTCCATGGTGATTAGTTCTTCATTCAATTTGATCTTCCCATAACCAAAACAGAAAACCCTGGAATATTCCCCGATGCTCTTATCCCGGTTCATTTCCAAAAGAAAGCTTAAGAAATCCCCGTTGTAAACAACGTCTTCCGAATACTTGTCAATCAGACTCTGACAAAAGTCCTGCAGACCGATCTGTCGTTTCGGCGTATCCAGTGCCTTCAGGAGTCTGGCCGCATAGAACAGGAAGTTTCTTCTTACCCGTTTGCTGGTGAGATAATCGGTTGTCTCCCTCCCAGCCTCATGATCGCTTTCCGGGCCTGCTTCGTCCTCCTGCCGGCTCCTTATCACCCGCTGCGGCTCAAGGGCCCGCAGGGGATTAAAGCTTTTGCGGACATACGGATTAAGCAAAGGCTCAAACAAGAACTTCAAAGCTTCGGGTTTTTGGTTCACCAGCTTTTCCAATTCACTCTGAAAGTTAAACCTTTCGGTAAAGATAGCTTTTCTTCTGACCGCCAGAGCCTGATCATATTCCTTGGTAAAAATCACGGCTTCCCGCAAAAGTTGCGTATGCAGGGTCTGGGCCCTGCTGACTTCTTTCTCAATTATTTTTATTAACGTAAAGGTCCGGATTTCTTTATCCGTAGCCTCACCGTTATTGATTCTCTCCACATACTCGCCATAGGCATTGCTGACGTTTTTCACCGACGCAGCAAATAACTCGGCTTCCTCCTGAAACTGCATCACGATACTTTGATGATAGCTATTGTAAGCTGCTCCCAAATCCAGGCGGCCATACATCAGCCCTTCGAGCAGGGAGTATTTCCGGTCTTTCTTTTTCTGGACCTCCATGTTCAGCCTTCTAACCGTTTCATAGGCGAAGCCGAAGGCACCTTTTTCCATCTGTTTTTGGAAGAGCAGCAGGTTGATGGTAATTTTAGTTTCATCAGGAAACTCCTTGGTCTTAAGAAAAAAGTCAACCCCCTGTTCCGTGATATAGTATTGGAGCACGCCCTCCTCTGACTGCCTGATTTCCAGAAATTTGACATACCTTTCCCTGAAACTTCCGCTCTTAAAGCTATAGGTATTTACTATGAAATTCCGGCCCCCGTTTTGCAGCCCGTCCAGGATTTCCACCGTCAGTTTCCTTGTTTTTTCCGAATCCAGGTTCCAGTTCGTGATCTGTTGCAAAGCTTTGGCCAAAAAAGCCTGTAAATCCTGCAAGGCAATTCCTTTATGCTTCAGCTTCCCTTCATATATCAAATAGGAAAGGGTTAAAAAGCACAGTTCAGGAACCAGCCCGAAAAATTCCTCATCCGTCTTTCGTTTCCGCAAGAGTTCCAAGATGGGATAATAGATTTTGACTTGTTCCAGCCTCAATTCCAGCTCTTCCAAAAAGTCTTCCACCAGGGAAAGCTCCGGGTCTTTTCCCCCGGTGTTTTCGCGGATGATTTCCTGGGCCAGGTTGTCGTCTTGCAGCAGAATATTGCGCCTTGTATCCATCATTTCTATTCGGCTCCAAACCTTTCTTTCATTTTGGCAGCTGAAAGCGCTTCCTGAGGGATATAGAAGCCCTCTGTCAGATGTTTTTTCAGCATTAAGATCCAAGCTAGATCCAAGGTTCCGGAGGACCCGCCTGACGCAAATTTCTTTAATCCCGGGGATTCTGCCAGGGCCTGGACAAACCTTTCAATATTTGCTTTTTTAACCCTTTGCTCTTTCGGAGTTTTTACAGGCTCTCTTAGCGTGCCAACCTCCAAAACAGCCTGATATCCTTCCGCAAAGGGGTAGATTTTGTATTGCGGGTATTCGTCTAAAAGTTGGCAGTAGATGTTAATTCCCTCGGGATCCAGGTCACCGAAGTAGAAGAAATGATCCTCTTTCGCATTTACTTCGTATTCCGCAAAAAACTGGAAACTGCTGACAATTTTCTTTCCTTCACCGTAAACAAGCATGTCTGCTTTTATTTTCGCAGGTGTGTCCATGATCTTCCGTTTAAACGACCAGAAGGTATCTTTATTTTCAATGATGTAAATATTTCTTGCCGCCAGGGAATAAAAGTCCTTGTTTTGAAAGCTAAAAAATGGTTCCACCGTGTCCTGACAACCTATACTACTATAACTGAGCCCCAGCCTTTTCAGCACAGTTTCACCACAGCTTCTGTTTTTGCCTTCTCCCTTAAAAAATTTTTCATCGCCAAAAAGCTGATATGCCCTTTCATTCACCGTAATTAAGTCTTTATTATTCTGTTTGAGAAAAAGCACAATGATCTCAATGATCACCTTATCATTCAAGTAATCTTGCGGATTTTTAATATAGTAATCCACCGACGCCGGAGGCGTTATGCTTCTAATAATTTGCGCTAATAAATCACTATCTTTATTTTCTAAACTTCTATTTATTCTGTATTTTAAATGTAACCCATGCGCAGTATTGGGTTTGCCCACGGGTGATATGAGCTGCTCTGAAACAAGCTTCATGACCGCGTTGTTAAAAAGAGCCTGTCCTGCCGGGCTTTGAAGAAAAGCCGACATCTCACAATTGCTGCCCTGTGCAGCGGCAAATAATCTTTCTAAAAAGATATATCTGCTCTTAATGCTGTCAATTTCGTTTTTAAGTCTGAGATAGAGCTCATCATTACTTGACTTGTTGCATTTCATTACCTTATTCCCTTCAACTTACCCTTAACAATATCCTAGGATATATCTACCCTGAAAATAGAGGTGGGATGTGAGAAGTTAGATGTGAGAAACTCGTAGGTACTGGCTACGCCAGTACCAGATTGAAGTGTGTCGCACTGACTTTTTCATCCTCTGATGGTGCCACAGGCGGCGTGGGAGTCTACGATGAAAATTACATGTACTAAGTACCCAGTTCTGGGTAACGAAAGAGCCTATGTCCACAAATCTGTACTGAGATACTTGAGACCAGAATCGCACAACAGCACCGCAATCGTGCATCCAGCATGGCGGTCTTGCACGAGCTTTAGAGCAGCTGCAACATTGGCCCCGGAGGAAAAGCCGGCGAACAAGCCTTCTTCGCTGGCTAGCCGCCGCGTAGTTGTAACCGCTTCTTCATCTGTAATGGTCAGGAAGCCGTCTATTGTGGCCTGATCCACCAGAGCTAGTTCTGGAATAGAATAACCACCCCCCTGAATGGGGTGATTGGGCCGTGTGATCGCTTCACCAGCCAGCGCTGCCGCACCTTCGGGTTCGACCACATAACATTTGATGCCGGGGTTATATTCTTTCAGCGCCAGTGAGCAGCCCGCAAACGAACCCCCAGACCCCACGAAGTCGCAGAACACATCTATCTTGCCCGCTGCCTGCTTTATCATTTCCGGGCCAGTGTACAGATAATGGGCGCGCATACTACCTTTAAGATTAAACTGGTCGGCGCGGAACGCATTTCGTTCCAGCACGATCTGGTTGGCCTTTGCTTCCACCAGCGCCAGATCGCCGCCGGATACCTGCCCCGGCACTGAGTCCGGCAGTTGATCGACCAGCACCACTTCAGCCCCCAGTGCGGCCATCATGCGTGCGCGTTCCGCCGAATTCCCGCGCGACATCACCGCCACAAAGCGGTAGCCCTTCACAGCGCTGACAATCGCCAGCCCGGTTCCGGTATTGCCGCTGGTCATCTCGACAATTGTTTGCCCCGGCTGCAGCAGGCCATCGACTTCAGCATCCTCAATCATCTGGCGGGCAATGCGATCTTTTTTAGAATTACCTGGATTCAGCAATTCGAGCTTTGCCAGAATGCGCCCGTTTAGTTCTCTGGTCATTCTGGCAAGCTCCACCAGCGGTGTGCCGCCAATCGCTTCGACTGCCGAGGGCAGCAGTATGTCCTCCCGTCCCATAATAACCGCCTCCACTTGCAAGGATAATAACACCGAGCCAGCCGTTTTCCTCAAGCCGAATTCAAGATAAATATTCCGCTACATATCTTTCATATAAACCCTGATACTTATTTTCAGCCACTTGTTGGTTTTTCTAACTTTTAAATTTTTCCGGCCATCCGCTAATCAGCTTCACGCTCCATAAACATTGTAACCTCACCTATAAAAACGCTGTAGTCAGGCAGGTTTTCACGGATAATCTTGTGAACCTCACGGTCATCCACCTGGTCATAAAGGTGAACTATCCTGTTTCGGAAGCGGGCCATAGCCATGTAAACCTTTTCTTTTTCTCTGGACAAAATGCCATGACGGCAGAGAATGGCAAAAGCTTCGGCGTTGCTCTTTGGGAGCTCCAAATTCTTGCGGGCGATAATATGGGTGGCTATATCCAGCATAGCCTCAATGGCCACCTGCAGGTTATACCGGGCGGCATCAGTGCTTTCGAAGTTTTGCAGAAACTGGTCCTCTGAGATTTCCCTGTATTTTTGCAGCTTGTCCACCGCTTTTTTAATCTCTCTGATTTTGTTTCTTACTTTTTCACCATTTACCATTTCCATACGCCTCCTTCAGACTCAGGTCAAAGTCACGGTCCATTTCCTGGAGGCGCAGACCAAAGTCCAGGTACAGGTTTAATGTTTCTTCAACGAAGTCGGCAACCAGTTCCGGGTCCCGTGAATAAATGATGTCCCCCGTTGCTAGTGCCCGGTAAGCAACATTAACCGGGGCCTGCCGAAGCAGTACCAGATCAATATCGTCCCTACCCAGAAGGATTGACAGTTCCGCGGAGATCGCCAATTCCTCCATCAGGCTGATATCCTCATCAAGCAGTACCGCAATATCAATGTCACTGCTAAAGTGCATGTCTGGTGTGCCAAAAGAACCAAAGAGGAGAGCCAACAATACTCTTTCGTTATTCTTAAAAAAATGGCATACGGCCGGGAGCTTTTCCTTTAGATATTCGTGTCTTGGCATGAATACTCTCCCTTCAGGGGGAATAGCCCGCCCCGATCCTCTTCCTTGATGGGGAAGATTGGGTGGGAATGAAGATATGTGGCCAATTGTTCCAGCATTCCCGCTAGAAACCTAATGTGGAGCATTCATGTCTCAGACATATCGCAACACCCCCTGTTATATTAAAAATATAACAGATGCCTGTTAACATTACAATTGCATTTCCTGATCTTCCCAAAGGGCAGATCAACGGGACCATCGATTGTACAACCGTACAGCTTTTTGTCGACAGATACTGGCTTCGATCTTCTTCCAGGCGCCGCAAAAACTGCCCGGGCAGAAGGACGGCGCAATCCATTTTGCACCCACTTGTTAAGACAAATTTATAGCTCTAATTACCAATATTAATCAAATAATGTCTGTTGTTTTCTAGTAATGGGCAGGGAAAATCGGTATGATGGAATATAGTAATACTTAAACCTTATTAGATCTGAAACGGGGGTCTACTAATGTTAGCAGAGGTGCTTGATAGAAAGTTAAGGCAGCGCCAGGCATCGTATATGATGGTTACTGTACTTGCCATGCTTGATTACTTATCATCTGATGGAAGCGCAGAAATGAGCGATGTTGTGCAGGGGTTTAAAGCCTATTATGCAACAAGAATAAAAAATGGTAAGCTGCCGGAAAAAGAAGATAAAAAGATGTCAAGGGTTCAGTCACTATCCGATAGTGAAGTTAAAAACCTTATTGTAACTCAACCGCTGGCAGCCTTAAGTGATTTGATTAGCTACGATGAAAATGCGGGATTGGTTCAGATTAATGAAGAGTATATTTTTGAGTTAAACAATAAGAAAGCTAGAAAGGAACTGCGAAGAAATGCCTTTCGGCATTTATATGAATATTATAAAGGTCTGCAAACTTATCAGCTATCTCTAGCGGATTTAAAGGAGCTGCCTTTGGATTTTGCAGCAAGCGCAAAGGATATATCTTTGCTTTCCGGTCAAAATCAGATGAAAGGAATCCATCCCATAGAAAGTGATGAGTATCGGGGCGTAATCATCCTGTGTACCATTGCGGGAGAGGAATATGCTAATACTTGGCTGGATGAAGAAGAGAACGTGCTTAAATATTATCTAGAAGGCCGTAAAGTGGATGACCGTAAGGTGTATAACGAAAACATGAAGTCAAATAAATCGATTATTGACTCAAGGGAAGATGGCTACCCTATTCACGTTTTTGTCCGGGAACAGAAAGGGGAGCTTTTTCACTATGCGGGAGACTTTCTCTACGAAAGTTTAGACGTTGACCCTTACGGGAATAAGTTTTTTGTTCTACATAAAAAGGACTTAGGAGGAGGGGAAAGGCAGGTGCTTCCTGACATGCCGCGGGAGAGAATAATAAAAGACATGGAGCAGTTTGATAGAAAGATGCGAGGCACTGCTGAAGATATTCTTAAACATTGTTGCAACTACATAGCTTCACGTGGCTTTGTTTTTGAGCAGGACCTGATCAAGAATTTCTTCTTTTCTTTGAAAACGAAACCGTTTGTCATCCTGGCTGGTATTTCTGGTACAGGTAAAAGCAAAATCGGGGAGCTCTTTGCGGAATCTATAGGGGCTACAGCAGAAAACGGGCGTTATCGATTGATTGCTGTACGGCCGGATTGGAATGATAGTGCCGATTTAATTGGTTACCAGAATTTAAAGGGTGAGTTTATTAAGGGGCCCTTGACGAAGATTATACTTGAGGCAATTGATAATCCTGAAAAGCCATACTTTGTTTGTTTAGATGAGATGAACCTTGCCAGGGTTGAATACTATTTCAGTGATTTTCTAAGCATTATTGAATCACGGAGGAAGTTAAACGGGAGAATAACCAGTTTTACTATCAATGCAAACGGGTTGGCGGAAAAAATATACTTCCCGGAGAATTTGTATATTATCGGTACTGTGAACATGGATGAAACTACCCATTCTTTCAGTCGCAAGGTACTGGATCGGGCCAATACAATAGAACTTACTCATGTGGCTTTAAACCAGTTTCCTTTGGTTAAGGATAAAATTATTGAACCCTTAGAAGTGAATAATGCTTTCTTTAGAAGTGATTATTTGTTGTTAACGGATTGTTTTGCCGGCAACGAAGAGTATATTAAGGAAAAGGTGGAAGTACTTGAGGCAATCAACCAAATGCTGATGCCATGTGGCTTTCAGGTAGGTTACCGTGTAAGAGATGAATTCTGCTTTTACCTGTTGTATAACAAAATGCTTGGACTGTTGCCGGAGGAAAAGGCTATCGATTTTCAGATCATGCAGAAAATCCTTCCCCGGATCCAGGGCAGCGTCATGGAGATTGAAGATATTCTCACTAAACTAGAAAATTTCTGTCGGACAAGCTATCCGATGAGTTATAAGAAAGTTGAATTTATGCGGAGGAGGTTTGAAAGGGATGGCTTTACCTCCTTCTGGCCGTAAATTTCAAGAATTGTTGGTTATTGCGACGGAGGATTTTGAGCTGGTTTTTAAAGGACCACCAAGGAATAAGCTGGTAGAAGCTTTTTCTTTGCACCAGGATGAACGAGGGGAGCCTATGCTGGCTGGGCTTAGGATATCCCCTGGTTACAGTTGGGCTAAAGTGTACGAACCTACTGATCCTGGTGAGATATCTGAATACACAGGGGGTAGTGTATTCCCCTGTTTTTTTGAGCAGACCAACTATGAAGTGGTGATAGAAAAGAAGGATGGCTGCGTTAAAGAGCTTAAGTTTGAACATTTAAATAAGCAACTCCGGGAAGCGGTAACGCCTGCTGGGAGGCAGGGACGACTTTTAACGGGAATTATAAATTTTCAGGATGAGGTTGGCTTTTCTCGCTTTGAAATATTGGGTGATGGAAAGCCTCTCTTATCTATTGAACTTGAGGTTTTTCCCAGCAAATTAGATTACCAGAGGGATTTTTGGCTATTGCTACAAGAAGTCAATGAGGAAGTCTATAACTTGGCATATGATTTTTTAATGCGTACCAGTTTCTTTGCTTCCTTAAAAAGCGCGAAAGAGCCTTCGCCTGCTGAATTCTATTATATTTTTAATGCTATCTACAAAAATTTCTTTAAAGCTTTGGAACGGCTTAAAGAAAGGCCCCATCACCAGATTGTTTCTGCAAATCGGGTGACTATATCGGCGAGGATAAAACGAGCCAGCCATACTGGACTAAGCTGGCTAGTAAAGAAAAACTATTTGTTTGAAGCGGACCAGGGAGGTCTTGTTGAAGTAGGTGGCTTTGCTTTTACCCCTAGGAAAGCTCTAGATTGTAAAAAAGAGCTGAACTTTGACACGTATGAGAATAGATTTTTGAAATGGATACTTAAACAGCTTGACCGAAAATTGAAAGCATTTGAGGGGAGATATAAAGATATTGGAGAAAAGTCCGGGGATAAACGGGTAACTCAATTTGTTACTGAAAAGCGGAGGCAGCTCCAAGGTAACTTCGATTATGGCTTTTTTCAATATGTTGGTGAATTGAAACAAGTGGAGCATACCTCTTTAGTGATGCAAATGGCTCCAGGATATAGGGATGTGTATAAATACTACTTTTAAAAAGAAAGGACATCAAAGAGGTAACCGGTGGTAGACGGCCAGAACAGCTAGTTATAAAATTTCTGGTGGAAAAGTGGCAAAGACGATTGAAGCAGATTAAACCTGGAGGCTTTGGCCCTGCTGAACCGCAAAGGACAAGCTGGCGACTATTTGAGGAAGCAAGGGTTTATCCAGAGTTACATTTAAGTACTTTAGAAGTCAGGCTGTGGCGAGAACTGCGACGGCTTCAAGATTGTCTTGCTGTAAAATTTCCACGTGAGATGATCAGGGAAGGTGACAGAATGCAGCATATGGAATTTCCCGGTTTGGTTATTAAAGGTCAGGATGCTAATAGCTTTTGTATCAAGGCAGGAGGCTGCAGTAAACTGTTTCTCTTTGATGCATTGAATAAGAGGCCTGGAAAGGTTTTACGGGAAATAATATCTCTTTGGAGGGAATATGGGTTGAAAGACCAGATTAATCAATCAGATATTTTAAGGAAGCTTGTTTAATGAAACAAGTAACAGCAGCGATCATGTTAGACGGCGACAAAGTCCTCATTGCTAAAAGAGCAAGTGGAGATCGTTTGTCAAAGAAATGGGAGTTCCCTGGCGGGAAAATTGAAGCTGGCGAGTCACCTGAGGAGTGCCTGGCCCGGGAGCTTTGCGAGGAATTAGGAATTGAGGCAAGAGTAGGGAGCTTCTTTGCTAGAAGCATCTATCACTATGAGCATGGTGTTATTGAATTATTAGCGTATTTTGCAGACTGGGTTTCCGGTGAGATGTTTACACATTTTCATGATGACGCAAAATGGGTTTCTATAAAAGATGTTGATCTGTATGATTTTGCTCCTGCTGATGTACCGATAAAAGAAAAATTAAAAAACTATTTTAGTTGTAGCGAATAGGTCAAGGGTCTTTTATTAAAGGCTGCGAGTAGATAATGGATAGTTTCTGAGCATTTTTTCGTTTCTATGCTTTATAAAGAAATTATGGCTGAAGGGATACCGCTATGAAGGAAAACCCCAAGCTGGCTTTGATCCAGTACAGGAGATTATGGCGAGACCGCTGAGACAGTCGATGCCGAAGACGCTACCGAATTGTTTAAAAGCGCTGAGGTGTTTGTGACTACCATCCAGGGTTACCTTAAATCAAGCAAATGATCGGCTTCCGATGCAGCTGATAACATGAGAAAGCCTATTTTGGCTTTATTTCTTTTTCACTCCACAGCTTTCTTGATCAGGGCCTCAACCAGTAGCAAAACAATCCGTTCCACTAAATACTGGCCTCCGGTCCCCCTGCTCCATTAACCAGCGAACCCAAATTTACCGGTCGCGCTTCGCCTACTACCTTTTCCATAACAAGAAAGAGGGGGTATTCAACAGCTCTTTTATCCCATTTGCTTGGGAAAACCCTGGCTATACTGGTGAAAAAGCTAGAATTGCCCTGTTTATTCTTTGACTATTTAGAGCTAAAGAGCTATTATAATATATAGGAGGTGTGGTGTAATGGCCAGTAAAATTAGTGTATATATTGATGAAGAAATGCATTGGAAACTTAAAGCAGCAGCAAGTCTCCGCGGCAAATCTTTGTCCGAATTCATGGTTGAAGCGGCGTTGCATGCATTGCAAACTTCGGACCGAAAGATGGCTGCGTCTAAAATGGATCGGCTCCGTGCCTCAGTAAAAAGTACCGTTTCCTCAGAAGAGCTCCATGATATGCGTAATGTGGAGAGAAGGCGATGAATCCAGGTTACGTCATTGACGCTTCGGTAGCCTTAACATGGCTTTTGCCGGGAGAGGAGACACCACAAACTCTACAGTTACGCGATCGTGCCGTTGATAACACGCTGATCGAACTATTTGTTCCACCAACTTTTTGGTACGAAGTTGCAAATGTCTTGTGGGTAGCTGTTCGGCGCAGCAGAATCAGTCAACATGAAGCTGCAGAAGCGTTGGACTCCCTTCTAGGGTTTAAGTTTACAGTTTGTCCTGCTGATCCGATAAACTGCTTAACGCTTTCAATCGCGCACAATCTGGCCGTATATGATTCCGCATATTTATGCTTGGCAATGGAATATCAGGTACCTCTTTGGACTGTCGATAACGCTCTGGTTAAGGCTGCCAATCGCCTGAACATTCCTGTTGAACCTTTACCGGTTACTCGCGTTTAAAAAACACCTAAATGCTGGCCTCCGGTCCAATAAAAGCCAAACCTAGACCAGCCGCACCAGTTCTATCCCGTTTAGCTTCAGGTGATAGAGGAAGACAAGATGAAAGAAATCACCCGGATGGGGCAAAAGCCCCAACTTTTTTGCCGCTTCGACCGGCAGGTCATAGGTATCCACCAGGTTCACGGGCACAATCACCCTTTTTCTGATCCCCCTGGCATTGGCCGCAAGTTTCTCCCCCATGGCAGCCTGGTAGACGCAGAGGTCGGTACAGTCCCCCACTATTATAACAGTCGACTGAGCATGTGCCTGCCCCGCTGCCAGGCAGTTTTTAGGCCAGTCAATGTAATTCGGCCCCAGGACTTCCTTTAGTTCTGACACCAGTTCCGCCTCCGCACTGCCCTTTACACAGTGACGCCCGAACTGGTCGAACTCGGGGCAGTCTTCACTGTGGGCATCCCGGATTACAGTAATTCCCACTCCCAGGCGAAGGGCCTCCTCCGCCAGTTTTGTGATGGGTTCAATCAACGCCGCCACCCGGGGACTGGCCAGGGGACCTTCCCGGGCAAACCCCTGCACCAGGTCCACCAGCACCAGGACCACCTGCTCCGGTCCCCCTGCTTCATTAACCAGCGAATCCAAATTTACCGGCCGCGCTTCGCCTACTACCTTTTCCATGGCCTGGTAGATCTCTAGCACTTCTTTCTGTTCCGCCATTTTTTTACTCCTTTCCCATTACACTACTTAGCCGTCCGGCTATCTATATCGTTCTCCTTCTGCCAGATAAGCTATAATGCTTTTTTTAATCTTTCTGCATCTTCAGCATACTCAAAAAAGCAGGCTTTGGGGTGAAAAGACCGCAGGTTTTCGATGTAAAGTGTGCTAAATTGCATCTAACACTTTTCTTAAAAACTCAATTGCCGGCCCCCTTTTGAGTTCTTTATGGCAGAATTGGTTACGGTAATTCCTGAGACATTCATAGCAACTGGTATTTCCTTCAGAACCGCCGCACTGGCAAGTTTCCATTCGCCTTAAAGCCGCCCATAAAACAGCAATAAGGGTACTGGGATTAGTTATTCGGCGTACATGCCCGGCACCCCCTGGGACATCGTCAAAAAGGACAATTGCCGTACCTGTTATATTGCCTGCTAACGGATATAAACAACCATCAAGGTCCTATCGTTCGATCTGCAGCTCTTCGCTAACACCTTCCAAAAGAGCATACATTAAGGAGAGCCAAAACCCTGGCGGCTGGTCAATATTGCCCTCAAAGTGGAGCTTGATAATATCGGTTTCAAACTCATGACCTAGTGACAAGCGATTTTCCAGAGTGCCACTGCATTGCCCGCCCCAGGGATTATCATGCGGGCTTTCTGCCTTTTCCCTGGTTAACTTTGATTGGACATTCCCGAACGGGTTTGAAGGTTTGAATATTAGGATCATAGGAAACGAGGCCCATTCAGACCTAATCTAGCTTATTCGCCCGGAGGTAGTCATCTACCCTATTAAATGCATTAAAAAACAGGGGTGTATCGGAAAAGGACAAGGGGCTTATTGGACCAATTGTCATGAAAACAGGAATTCCTCGCTTGTGTTCAGGTCGCCTTTACCGTCAATGGCGATGAAAAACATTTCCAGCACATCAATGATGGACGGGTGGTCTTGGGCTGATATAACTCTTTTTCGGTTTTCTTATAATCAATCGGCATTATCATTCATCTCCCTACTATCAATCAAAGCGCGATCCGTAATGCCAAACGCGCTGTCGAGGAGCGTCTGCTGTGAAGCGCCCAGTTCTTTACCGTCGGTCAAGGCGACCATGGCTTCTTTCAGTTATGTTTTGCTGTACTTAACCATTGGATACTCCCAGTTTTCGCACGGCCTCACCCTCGTCAGTGACAAAACTTAGGTGCTTGCCGTTGTTGCACTCGTAGATGTAGTCGTGTAGCGGCTTGCTCGTGTAGCCTGAAAAGTCGCCGATGATGGCAAGCCGATAACCGTAGTTGACAAACTTCTGCACGACCTCGCCCGCAAAGCCTGTGGACAAACGGAAGAAGTCTTCGCTGATGGCAGCTTTGCTGATTGCTATTTTCGTTACGTTATGCTCGTAGCCGATAGACGCAATCAAGTCAAGCGCGGACTGTGCGTCGGTGATGAGCGGCGTTTCGCTATTTACAACGGCTATATCGCCGATAATTTTTGTTTGCATTCGATTTCATCAAATCCTTAATACCTTATCCGTCGCCTTGCCCTTCGCCAGTTCATCCACCAACTTATCCAGCCAGCGAATCTTCTGTATTAGCGGGTCGTCGATTTCCTCAACGCGAACGCCGCAGACTACTCCCGTGATTTTGGTGGCATTTGGGTTGATTTGCGGGGCTTCGGCAAAGAACGTCTCGAAATCAACCTCTTTCTTGATTTGCGCCTGCAAGCCCGGCCCGTCATATCCTGTCAGCCAGCAAATAACTGTGTCGACTTCTTCTTTTGTGCGACCCTTTTTCTCTGCTTTTTTGACATACATAGGATAAACGCTGGAAAATCTCATCTTGTATATACGCTCGTTTTTCATCGTATTTCCTCTCTCTCACCCCGTCCATTCAACTGGGTCTTGGCTTCAGGGGGGATTGTTACCCCCACAGAAGCTTAGAGCCAGTTAATATAGCAGCGTAACCGCTCTTATCCCACCGCTTTAATTGGGGACATTCCTGTCCCATTCAAGAGGCAAGAAGCAAGAGGCAGGATGGATAAGCGGCTTTTAGTGCCTAATCATCTGGCTCTTGCCTCCTGCTTCCTGCGTCCTGATTACTGGCAGGTGTGTCCCCTTTCTTTAGAAGCGGGGTATTAGAGCGGGTAGCTGTCTATGATAAATTTGCGGACGCTTTTATTTGCTCAGTTCGTAATTCCCAGAAAGTAGCCTGTACGAATTTCCAATCATTGTCTGCATCGTCCTTGTCGAATATTCGCTCCCACGATTTTCTTCTCATGGCATCCTTTTTATCAGGAGACAGGCTATCGAACCACGCATCGGCTTCCTCCCACTTGTCTTCTTCACCGTTTACAAGGATGGGTTTAGCTGAATCAGCGGTTCAGGCCAAAGAATATCCTCTTCCAGGCACTCTTGGACATACTCATTAACCCTGGGTTGCGAATTTGAATAAAGCTACGGATTTATGAGGAATAGTCGGCGATAATACTCCGGTTCAACTCAAACACATTCATTGAGCAAAGTCCCCCCTATTCTCCGTAAAAATGAGGCGACACAAAGAATATTGCCAGTGAAAAACCATTTAACTCATTATTTCCCATGATTCTGCGAAAACCGGCAAAATCCTTTAGGATTTAGGCCTTAGTCCCCATTTTATTAGGTATAACGATATATCTTTGGATGAGCCGTTCGCTTTGATGCTAACATAGCCTCCCCGACAAAGGCTGTCGGGAACATATGTTCTATTCTGCAGTTTTTAGGTATCTCCAGACCAAAGAGGGAACTGAGCATCGATGATGTGATTCCTTATGGAATATAGGCAGCAAAAAAGCAGGGAATTTATTCAATCCCTGCTCTAGAAAGCTACTGTTATTCCATTTGCAAAACTCTTTCTCTGCGGCAGCCGCTTTTCCCGACCTTATCAGAATTAAGCTGTTTGACAATTGCCGGGGATTCTTCCAAGCTCGACAGATTTCTTGTTGTTTGCCTGTTGTTTCTGCCTCGACCTCACTTAAATAAACGGCCAAGGAGCCTGCCGGTGGCCTTGCCGGCAGCCCGCCGCCCAAGCCTTTTAGCCGTAGCCTCCGGCCCCTTGCTGACAGCTGAAATATCCCCCAAAAATTTTGCCAAACCATAGAGGATCCCCCGAGTCTGGCTGATCGGGTTCTTCTTTCTAGGCAATTTTTTCACCTCCAAAAGTTGATTTTAAAACAAGTGTAACCAATGCACCCCGTCATCCGCTGTCGGGAACAAGTGTTTGCCGCTCATTATCATAGACAGCTACCCGCTCTAATGCCCCGCTACCAGTTTCTCGTATGGCGGAGGATTTTAAAAAAGAATTTCTTTTCTCAGCAAATCTATATTAATAACCCCCGGGGTCTAGCAATCCCCGGGGGTTATGTTAGCTCATTGAACAGCCTTAACTTCTTTTACTTCAGGCACCTGTTCTTTTAATACCCGCTCAATGCCCATTTTCAGGGTCATTGCCGCGCCTGGGCAACCGGAGCAAGCCCCTTTCAATCGTACCTGCACTATTCCGTCTTCGCTTACATCCACTAACTGAACATCCCCGCCATCCCTCTGCAAGAAGGGGCGGACTTTTTCCAAAGCAGCTTCCACTTTTTCCCGCAAAACTGATCAACTCCCTTCTAATAGACTATATTATAACACATTTTAACTGACATATTTGACATACTCCCACGAATAATTTCGTGGAATTCTGGTTCATCAAAGGACGCCCGCCGAAGCAGGTCTTACTCCTTCTCCCCAAGGGTTGGATGCCCCCACCCTTAAAATATTCCGGGCTGCGTTCAGATCCCGGTCGTGTACCGTTGCACACTTTGGACACGTCCACTCGCGTACATCAAGTGGCAGTTCATCAAGTTTATGTCCACAACCGGCGGTGGAGCACAACTTGCTTGAAGGGTAGTATCTCGGGATTTTAACCACCAGTGATCCGGTTTTTGCGCATTGACTCTCAAGGATGCCAATAAACTGCCCGTGACCCAGGTCGGATATTTTCCTGCCCCAACGCCTTTGCATTGCTTTGATGTTTAAATCCTCAATGCAAATCAGGGCATATCCACTGGCTAAATCCCCGGCCAGTTTAAAATGAAAATCTTTGCGCTGGCTAGCAATTATCTTGTGCGCTCTGACAAGCTTGATCCGCGCCTTTTCCCGGTTCCGGGAGCCCTTTTTCTTGCGCGACAATGATTTGCTCAATGCCCGGATTTTTCTTGTTCCTTGCCTGAAAAACAGGGGAGATATTATGTCTGCTCCGTTGGAGCTCTTGAGAAACGTTTTGAATCCGAAGTCGTACCCGACGCTTTTACCCGATCTGGGTTTGACCAGGACTTCATCTGTTTCGCAAGTCAAATAGATATAAATGTCTCCCAGCAAATCCCGTTTGACGGTTATGGTTTTGACTGTCCCTTCGATCTCGCGGGACTTAAAATACTTGTATTCTTGTCCCATGATCCGGATTCTGTTGCCGTTAAGCAAGTGGTACCCGGCCTGCTTCAGGGTGAACGACTTATATTTCCGGACTTTCTTGAAAGAAGGCGGTGCCGAGCGAATGCCTCGCTTGTGGTTTCCGAAAAACAGTTTATAACCCTTGTCGATGCGCTGAGCAATATCCTGTATCGCTTGAGAGCCCAGCAGATTCCAGTATGCAAAACGCTTTAATTTTTTCAGTTTTGTGATATGCTTCATCAGTTTATTGACATTCAGGCTTTTCCCGTAGAGGCGATAATACCGTTTGTGCAGCGCGATCAGATGATTATAGATACTGCCGGCAATGTTCAGCAGCCGGTGCAGTTTCTTGTTTCGCTTGGAGTGATAGAGCTTAAAGCAATAGGTTTTCATCTGTTCTTTTGCTCCTCGATGTACCTGCGGACGGTTTTTTCGGAAATGTGGCCGACCGATTCGCAATAATACGATCTTGTCCAGAGGGAGGGGAGGCGGCTTTTTATGCAGGGAAATTCGATTCGAATTATGCGGGATGTGTAGCCTTTCAGTTGGTGTGCGATAAAATGCGGGCTGTTGACAGGCGTTGCCTTGACGAACAAGTGCACATGATCCGGCATGATTTCCATCCGTGCGATTTCCATCTGAATCTGGCTAGCTTTTTCGAGCAGCAAGGCTTTCAGGCGTTCCGCCACTTCCCCGGCGAGGATTTTTCTGCGGTACTTAGGGCACCAGATGAAATGGTACCCAATGTTGTATACTGTTGTCGCTGATTTTTTCCATCGTTTACCGTTCATGGCGCTGCATTCATCCAACAATTCAGGAAGGTTATGTATCCTTGGAGAAGATGTCTTTGTGAAAACAAGGAATCCTTTAAGAGCCTTTTCAGCAGCCTGTTGAGCATGAAAACAGGCCATGTTATACATTCCTTCTCTCAGCAGTATTTCCCCGGATTTAATATCGTCAGCCGCAAAGTCAAACCAGTTGTTTGGG
>JGI24119J20153_100095_pt1 | contig 29772 bp, 28 predicted proteins | sample Subbio2Aug_QV11A_FD_20153 | JGI IMG/M metagenome (IMG submission 20153) | reverse complement strand
AGCGCTCCCTACCTTGACACGGTAGAGGTCACAGGTTCGAACCCTGTTGCTCCCACCATAAGAACTAGGAACGCCAAGGGTTTTAAGCCCTTGGCGGTTTGATGCTATATTGCAACCATTACGTAGGCTTTGAAATAGTCTAGCGCTTGCGGTACTGATAACTTATGACGGCAGTAGGACATGCCGCAATGCAGTCAGCACATTGGTGGCAAAGCGTCGCATCTATTTCTGCAACCTCGGTCAGAGGGGTAACCGTGACGGCATTGGCAGGGCAAACCTCTTCACATTTTTGACAGCGGACGCAGCCTGTTGCCTTTACTGATACCGCGAATCTTGCATACTTTCCAGTGAGTCTGAGTAATGCTCCATACGGACAGACGAGATTGTGGAACACCCACGGTTTTAGTCGAAGCGTCATTATGAACGAAAGAACCAATAGTATCAGGAGGAATGGGAACTCGCGCTGAAGGATTTGTCTGAAAACAATCACCGTACTAATCATGAGTGCCAACACAAACCACGGCATATTAGGATTCCGGAGCCATGTAGGTATCGTGTCCCTTTGCCAATTCATTCGTTTAGCTACCTTTTCGGAGACTCGCATTAGTGTGTTCATTGGACATATATATCCGCAAAAATATCTGCCAAATAGCGCCGCAGTTAATAACCCAACCACGAAAACGGCTAGCCAAATCACCATATTGCCAGTGACAACTAATAGAGCAAACACTATAAAAAGAACTACTTCAACGGATGTTCTCGCTTTGGCCATAGTTCAACCACCCTTTCACTTCATTGAAAAGAGTATATACTAAGAGGGACTAAGAAAGTGTTACGGATGTAACGCTGCATAAACAATGGAGGCGACCCATGTTGCAGTTGCGTGAGGTCTCGATAATCAAAGCGCTCCCTGCTGATGTACTAGATGCTTGTCTACAAGATGGTAGCATAAGGAGCGTGTGCTATGAAAAAGACGCAGTGATTCACTTTGAAGGCGATCGATGTGACAGCCTTGAGGTTGTCGTCAAAGGGAGCGTAATGATTGAACGCATCGATGAGGAAGGCAATCTACTCACTATTGCAGAGTTTTCGTCAGGGGACATAATCGGCGGCAACTTGATGTTCTCTAAGGATCCTCATTATCCGTTCGCCGTCAGCGCAAAAACCGTAGTGGAGCTTGTGCGCTTTTCTAAAGAGCGTACTTTTGTTCTCTGTAGTCAATCCCCATATTTTCTGGAATGTTACTTGGAGTGCGTTTCGAGCCATGCCCTTACATTAGGCGATAAGATTAAGCACCACGTTAGAAGAACAATTCGCGAGAGGATCACTGCTTATCTCGCTAATGAGGTCAAGAGACAAGGTAGCTGCCATATCAAATTGTCGCTTACCAAGAAAGCCCTCGCAGAGAGAATTGGCGCCCAAAGGACATCGCTATCCCGAGAGCTACAAAGAATGAAATTAGACGGCCTGATTGATTATAATGCCACCCATGTTGTCTGTCAGAAGATATGGAGAGAGACACCCTAATGTGAAGCGGCAGGAGATGCGAGGCCGCTGGAATGTCTGTGGCAGGATGATTGAACGATACACCGTGGAAGGATGTGTTTGGGTGATATGCGATCGGAGCCTTAAGTTGCTCTATGAGAAAGCCAACCGCTATAAAGATCAGATTGCAGCAGCACGTCCGTTAAGCACACGCGAGGCCAAGAACCTCGACGAGTATTTCAAGATAGGGCTTACCTTCTCTAGCAACGCTCTGGAGGGCAACACGCTGACCATTACCGAAACGAAGGTGCTGCTTGAAGACGGGCTGACGGTAGGAGGCAAGCCTATACGAGACTATTATGAGGCGGCCGGCCACGCCAAGGCCTACGACTTTATGCTGACCTTAGCAAGAGACGGCAACACTCCGCTTTCAGAGGAGCAGATATTAAAACTCCATAAACTCTTCTATGCTCTCCTCGACGAAGACAACGCCGGAGTCTACCGTCAGGTCAGCGTCTTTATCTCGGGAACCGACTATGTGCCGCCGGGACCGGATGTGGTGCCTGCCGCGATGCAGGTTTTTGTGGCGGAAATGAATGCGCTGAGGGGCTCAGTTCATCCTGTCGAGTATGCGGCACGCCTTCACAAGGGCTTGGTCGACATTCATCCGTTTGTCGATGGTAATGGCCGCACGGCGCGCTTGCTCATGAATTTAGCGCTGGTCCAGGATGGCTTTGGTATTGCCATCATCCCGCCGGTGCTCCGCGGGGAGTATATCGATGCTCTGCGTGCGGCGCAACGGGCCAAAAACCCGGATGACACACCATTTTTCAGGCTCATCGCTGAATGTGTGATTGAAACTCAGAAGGACTATTGTCGGTTGCTCCAATTGCCGACGAAGGACGAAATCAGGGGAGGCTTGTTGCGCACCTGACAGCAGACCGTCTAGGGTCCGGCAGGCGCGGGCTTGACGCAGAACGATGGCATATGTACTACTGGGTGGGGAGCTGGTTTAATCCAAGGTGTTTCGCCACCGCTAAGAGCGAGTCGTGTATCCGGGCGTTTCGCCGCCGTTAAGGGCGAATTGTAATGCAACAGGCACGGGCCAGCCGTGCCTGTCGTTTTCGATGCAAGTCCCATTAGGGTATCCTCTAGTGGGTTTGTATGGCGTTGTCCCATACGAGTGGCGTCTCTTTTTCGGATATGTGCGCGTTAGCACTACTGAACAGAACACGGCTCGCCAAGAGTCTTTGATGCGTGACCTTGGCGTGGAGAAGGTGTTTGTTGACTACGCGAGCGGTAGGCACGAGCACCTCCACACTCAACAAACTCATCCTACCCAAAGAATAGCTCTGGTGGCAACACTGTCGCGGGCCAATGATAGTGTCGCGTGACGCTAATAGGCCCCTCCTTAAGAAGGGGCCTATACGGCGATGTCCACCTACTGCTCCTTTCGTCAAGAATAGTTGCCAAGTTCATAACATAATGTGCCCAGTATGTGGCACAGGGACAATAGTGTGACGTGACAACATAATAGGATAGTGATGTCAGGGAGCCATAAGGCTGAAGGGAGCGGCGCCCGCTCCCCTTCACTCAGCAAACACTACCTTGGCGGTAGTAGCTCCAATCCGTCGATGGCGCTTTGGATTTTGGCTCTGTCCCCAGTAGTCCACAACTCCCAGTTCAGAGCTTCATTGAGCCTGCGGACATTTTCGGAAATAATCCCGATTCTTCGATCTAACTCGGGGTCAACTCCCGGCCCTTTATAGGCCACGATAGCCTCTCCATTGACAGCACTAAAGTAGTGGGCATACCCGGCAACAGCAAACATGTCTTGTCTCTGCAATTCATCAGCTAGCCAGCGGCCGGCTGCTCTGGCTGCCATAATATGCCCTCCCGCGATCCGGATATGCTTGTTGTGTTCCTCAGGACTAGACGAGGCCGCAAGTAAGAAATAGGCATGGGCGTGGTACACAGACGCTGCAAAATTTTGCCCAATTCTGATCAATCGCTCACGGTCAACTGCCTTCCGCTCCTCGGCGCGGAAATACATGATGCCGCCGATTGCGACTAGCAACAGAACAACTACTACTGCACGCTTTGCCCAAACCATTTTCGCTTCCATCTTTGCACTCCCCGTTCTTTCGTCAAGATTAGCTGCCAAATACATGATATAATCTGCACAGTATGTGGCACAAGGACAATATTGTGACGCGATGACACAATAGGAGGGTGATGCTACTTGAGCACGGCGACTCGGCCACAGCATATATGTTACTGAAGGAAGCCTGCGAACTAAACAGACTGGCTAGGCGCTGAAAAGGTGGCGACATAAACTGGAACCTCCCTTCCGTATGAACGATTTTGCCTGCACATATACTACTTCTGAACGAAGGGAGTGTGATGTGGATGGAAGTCGTATCTATCGGAACCACTGCTCCCACCTACCTGCTGCGCGAGAGGCTGGCGCAGAAGCTGCAGTGTCTCGTGGACGAAGGCGTCACCGTAGAGGTGCTCGAAACTAGGGGCCGCTCGGTGAATAGCATCAGCGTTATGGTCGACGTTGCTCCGGAGAGCAGCTTCTCGTTCTCTGAGCTAAACCATTTGGGGCGACAGTGCACATCAGCAGCACTTGCCGACTTTTTGATTGAGGATTGGTGTCAGCGCAAGCTAGCGGAGATAATTCAGCGCGACTTCGGCTACTTTAGTGCCGAGGAGCGCCACAAGATTGAGCTCGTAACGGAACGCCTCCTGCAAACAGGGGGTCTAAGGTGGACAAAGCTCAGGGATACGATTGAGGAGTTTCTTGCCCACAACCGGCACATTAACGCGGATGGATTTCTCAGGTTTCGTATGCGGCATCTTCTGCCTGAACTTGGCGAAACAGTGAGTGAGGCGGTTGACGAGTTTCTCGTAGCCAAGGAGTACACCGAGTTCATACGTCTCTTGCGCTACTTTGTGGATATTCAGCAGCCGAAGTTGCCTTTGGTACATCTTGTGCTTACCGCCGAGGGCCGCTGCAACATTTTCGGCGTGGATGGTGAGCCTGTGCGGCACCAATATCTTGACGGCTTCAGCGGTGATGGGGATTGTGAATCTGACGTAAGTTATGAAGACTTGTTGATCAGTGCCTTGATTACGTTAGCACCCGCTCGGCTTATCCTGCATGGTAAGAACATACAAAGGGGGAACGAGCTCGGGGACACCATACGCAATATTTTCGATGGCCGTCTGACCGAATGCGACGTGTGCGAACTGTGTCGCCGAACGCGTTCAAGTGCGACACAGGAGGCGGCAAAGCCATAGTGCATATTAGGTAACGGTAGCCCCCCGAGGTCGGGGGGTTGTAAGTTTTTTGGCCTTGTGATAGCTTAGAACAGCAGAACGGAGGCCGCCTATGTTTCGCAAATTACCCAGAGATCTATTAATCATCTACTTTTCGCTGTTGTTCTTTGCCGTAGGCACGGGCCTTTATAGCGTTATTATGCCCGCATATATTCGCGAGCTTGGCGCAAGCGCGGTGGAGTTGGGGCTACTTAGTGCTATTGCCATGGCGATTGGCGCAGTGGCCGCGCTGCCGGGCGGAATATGGACGGATCGCTATGAGCGCAGGAGCCTAATGCTTATTGGTTGGGCAATGTGTGTTCCCGCACCTTTAATTTTCGCGTATGCGCCACACTGGATGTGGCTGATTCCCGGCTACTTTCTTATCAATTTCTCTATGTTTAGCACGAATGCTATGCAGGCCTACATGACCTCGCGGAGTTCACCTAGCGAGCGAAGCTTTGTCTTTGCTACCGTCCACTCTGCCTTTTCTGTCGGGATGATTTTTGCTCCGACGTTAGGTGGTTTTCTGGCCGAGCAGTGGTCCATGCGCGTGACGTTTGCGGCGAGTCTGCTCTTTTATGCTCTATCTGCCAGTATCCTGCTTAAGCTTGCGCCTAACCCGCCTACCGCCTGCCTAGCGAAGGCCCCGCTACGCCTTGACCCTCGCTTGTATCCGAAGCGGTTTTGGCTCCTGGTCGTAGTCTTTGTCGGGGTCTGGTACGTGATGTTCCTGCCGTTTAACTTTAACACGCCTTACTTGCAGGACGTAGCTAGGCTAAGCTTGCTGCGCATCGGTCTGCTCGGCTCGGTTGCAGCGGTTGGCGGCGCACTCTTGGCCCCTGTCCTCGGGCGCCTCGCCGACAGAGTCGGCACGTGGCGGGTGCTGGGCGGCTGCTTACTGGTTTTTGCTGTGTCTTATATTCTGCAGCTCCTTTATCCGTCGCCCATTGTGCTCGCCATTGTATTCTTTGTGCGTGGCGGCACCAATGCGATGATGTCGCTGATGACGGCTTTAGTAAGCGGCGTTGTAGAGGAGAAGACTCTCGGGATGAGCTTTGCCATGTACAATTTGGCTACCGGCTTCGCTACTGCCGTCGCCCCCTACACTGCGGGCTGGATGTACGCCGAGTCCGCGCAGGCACCGTTTATTGTGGCCGCAATTCTGGCACTGGTGTTTGGCGCAACCTTCTTGCTGGCCCCAAGCCGTTTGGCACATCGCTTCGCAAAACCTGCCGTTGACGAAGCGGTTTAGATGAGATATAGTATTTAAAAGCTTTGACGGAGGAAGGCTCGCACAGACGCCTCACCAGAGAAAAGGGCCATGTGAATTTAGCGGCTAGCGAAGTTCACAGGCTGAAAGCCCTTTAGGTGTATGCAGAGTCTACCACCTCCTGAGCTGCGGCCGAGCGCATTTCGTGTCAACGAAGGCGCGAAGGTTTGCCGTACACGTGCGTTAAGCGTTTAAGATGGGCCGTGAGTTTATATCGTGAAACTCACTCGGCCAACAAGGGTGGAACCGCGGGAATTACTCCTCGTCCCTGCTAAGGCAGTGGCACGGGGAGTTTTTGCTTTATCTAAATTTAACTTAGGAGGAAACAAAATGAAGAACATCAGTGTGTATCTAAGTGACGGCGCTAAGCGCGAACTGCCGCAGGGAGCAACCGCCCGCGACCTAGCCGAAGCCATCAGCCCACGCCTCGCCAAAGACGCCGTAGCCGCCAAAGTAAACAACCAAGTGGTCGACCTCGCGCGCCCCTTGCCGGATGAGGCACAAGTGCAAATCCTTACCTCCGACTCACTCGACGCGCTTGAAGTCCTGCGGCACACCGCGGCACATGTGATGGCACAAGCAGTCATTCGCTTGTTCCCAGGGGTTAAACTAGGCATCGGCCCAAGCATTAAGGACGGCTTCTACTACGACTTCGCCGTGTCCGAAACCTTCAAGCCCGAAGACCTAGAGCGCATAGAGGCCGAGATGCGCAAAATCGTGGCCCAAAAGAGCCCGCTTAAGCGCCACGCCATCAACCGGACCGAGGCCATCGAGATGTTTCGCAGTCAGAACGAAGTCTTTAAGGTTGAGCTTATCGAAGACCTGCCGGTTGACGCCGAACTCACCTACTACAAGCACGACGATTTTCTCGACCTTTGCGCGGGGCCGCATCTTCCCGACACGGGCTTTGTTAAAGCATTTAAGCTGCTCTCTATTGCCGGTGCTTACTGGCGTGGCGATGAAAAACGTCCCATGCTGCAGCGCATTTACGGTACGGCCTTCTTTAAGCAAGCCGCGCTTGACGAGTATCTGCACAGGCTTGAGGAAGCCAAAAAGCGCGACCATCGCAAGCTAGGCAAAGAGCTTGACTTGTTCAGTATCCAAGAAGAAGGGCCCGGCTTCCCGTTTTATCATCCCAAGGGCATGATTATTCGCAATGAACTGGAAGATTTCTGGCGCAAAGAGCACAGGAAGGCCGGCTACCAAGAGATTCGCACGCCGATTATCCTAAACCGCGTCTTGTGGGAGCGCTCCGGCCACTGGGCACATTACCGTGAAAACATGTACTTCACCAAAATCGACGACCTCGATTACGCGGTTAAGCCCATGAACTGCCCAGGCTCCATGCTCGTTTACCGCAATGGCTTCCACAGCTATAAGGACTTGCCCCTGCGGTACTGCGAACTCGGGCTCGTGCACCGCCATGAGCTATCGGGAGCGCTACACGGCATGGCGCGGGTGCGCGCCTTTACGCAAGATGACTCCCACATCTTTATGACTCCGTCCCAAATCGAAGCAGAAGTGGCGAGAGTTATCGCCTTAGTTCACAAGTTCTACACCATCTTTGACTTAAAGTACAGGGTAGAGCTCTCCACGCGCCCCGAAAAGGCGATGGGGGACATTGCGGTGTGGAACATCGCCGAAGCGGCGCTGGAGACTGTGCTTAAGGACAAAGGCATTAACTACAAGCTTAACCCTGGCGACGGCGCGTTTTACGGCCCAAAGATTGACTTTCACATCGAGGACAGCATCGGCCGCAGTTGGCAGTGTGCGACTATTCAGCTAGATTTTCAGATGCCGGAGAAGTTTGACCTTACCTACATCGGCGAAGACGGCGAAAAGCATCGGCCGGTAGTAATCCACCGCGTTCTCTACGGCGCCATCGAGCGGTTTATCGCTATGCTTATCGAGCATTTCGCGGGTGCTTTCCCACTGTGGTTATCGCCTGTGCAGGCTGCTGTGCTCCCCATAACGGACCGCGCGCGCGAGTACGCCGAGAAGGTAGTAGCAGAGCTAGAGGAAGCCGGTATCCGCGCGGAGCTAGACGCCCGCAACGAGAAAATTGGCTTTAAGATTCGCGAGGCGCAAATGCAGAAAGTGCCGTACATGCTGGTTATCGGCGACAAAGAAGTACAAGAGGGCACGGTAGCTGTGCGTACGCGCGAAGGTGGGGACCGCGGAGCTGCGCCGTTAGCCGAAGTTATCGCGAATCTCACCCAACAGATCAAGGACAAAAAATAGGAGTAAAGGAGGCAATGTTATGGCTATAGTGCACGTCTCTATTACGCCTATTGGCACAGGTAGCACTAGTATTAGCCCCTACGTCGCGGCGTGCCACGCGGTGCTACGCGCTAAGCCTAACCTTAAGTGGCAGCTTACCCCGATGGGGACAATCATTGAGGGTGAACTCAGTGAAATTCTAGCTGTCATTCAGGAAATGCACGAAGTGCCCTTTACCAAAGGTGCCCTCCGCGTCTCCACCCAAATAAAAATCGACGACCGCCGCGATAAAGAAGCCACCATGACTGCGAAAGTCGAGTCGGTCGAGGAGAAGCTTTAGGCCCGGCAGATTTGTGATATTTGTCACTGAAAAAGTGAAGTAAATCATCTAGACTGTTGTTGAACCAAGTTAAGTATTTGGAAGGAGCTACGGTCTATGATGTTTTGCTATCAGTGTGAACAGACCCCCAAGGGCGGCTGCACCAAGGTCGGCGTGTGCGGCAAGAACGAGGACATCGCGAGCCTTCAGGACACCACGATCTTTGGCTTGAAGGGCATTGCTGCCTATGCCACGCATGCGCGGCAGCTCGGCTACACCGACCCCGAGGTGGATGGTGTTACGCACGAGGCGCTGTATATGACGCTGACTAATTCTAACTTCAACCTAGAAGAGCACCTAGGCATGGCCATGAAGGTAGGCAAAGCAGCAGTTAAGGTGATGGACTTACTTGACCGCGCGCATCTTGACCGCCTCGGCGTACCACAACCTGTGGTCGTTTCGCAGGACAAGGTCGAGGGGCATTCTATCCTAGTCACCGGGCACAACTTGCTGGCGCTAGAGGAGCTGCTGAAGCAGAGCGAGGGCAAGGGGATTAACATCTACACCCACTCGGAGATGCTGCCCGCACACGGCTACCCGCACCTAAAGAAATACGCTCACCTCAAGGGCAATGTAGGTAAGGCTTGGTACGACCAACGCAAAGTATTCGAGGAGTTCCCCGGTGCAATTCTCGGCACGACCAACTGCCTGATGCCGATTAAAGGGACGTACTTCGACCGTTTCTTTTCCTGTGACGTAGCCGGACTTGAAGGCGTACAGAAGATTGTTGGCGACGACTTCTCGCCGCTGATCGAACGCGCCCTTGCCTTACCTGCCGCAAACGTAGACTCCGCCAAGACGCTGACTACAGGCTTCCATCACCAGACGGTGCTTGGTATTGCGCCTGAGATTGTCGCGGCAGTGAAGTCAGGTAAGATTCGGAGGTTCTTCGTCATTGCCGGGTGCGATGCGCCGGGGAAGGGTGGAGAGTACTACAGGACGCTCGCCACAAGTTTGCCACAGGACTGTGTTATCTTGACTACTAGTTGCGGCAAGTTCCGCTTTAATGATGTCGACTTCGGTGTCGTGCCCGGCACAAGCATTCCGCGCTACATCGACCTCGGGCAGTGCAACAACAGCGGTTCGGCGGTTAAGATTGCCGTCGCTTTAGCGGAGGCATTCGGCTGCGGCGTAAACGATCTGCCGCTTAGCATCGTGTTGTCGTGGTTTGAGCAAAAGGCGGTAGCTATTTTACTGGGGCTCTTTAGCCTAGGCGTGCAGAATATCTACATCGGGCCAAAGCCGCCGGAGTTTATTACGCCGGGAGTGCTCTCTGCTCTGCAGACACACTTTAACCTGAAGCTTATCGGCAACGCCGCTGACGACTTGGCTGCGATGCTCGGCTAGGGTGTGCAGAGTGAAAAGCCTGCCTCGGGTGTAGGGACGTGCCTGTGGCACGTCCGCGGACGTGCGAAACGCACGTCCCTACAAGGTCCTCCAGGCGACGACATCTAGGGCTTGACAGCCCTGCTCAGTTCGGAATATAATCGACGAGAACAAAGCAGGAGCCATCCGCTTCTCACCTCGTCGACGTATCGGCAGGTAAATAGTGCGCAGTTTTGCTGTGTTGCTTAGAGCGGGTGAATCAACCCGCTCCTTAAATTTGTACAAACTTAATTCCAGGAGGTGGATACCCCATTAACAAAGACGCAAAGACCGTTGAGCCGCAAGTAAACGAGGAAATCCGAGCCCGCGAAGTGCGCCTAATCGATGAAAATGGCGAACAGCTAGGTATTAAGCTGTTTCGCGAGGCCTTGCGCATTGCGCAAGAGAGAGGCCTAGACCTTGTTAACGTGGCCCCAACGGCCAAACCCATAGTCTGTAGAATTATGGACTACGGTAGGTTTAAGTACGAACAGAGCAAAAAGGAGCGCGAAGCGCGCAAGAAGCAACACATCATTAACGTCAAGGAGCTTACTTTTAGCCCTAACATTGACGATCACGACCTAGAAACTAAGGCGCGTGCCGCCACGCAGTTCCTTAAGGACGGCGACCGCGTTAAGGTCACGGTGCGCTTTCGCGGGCGCGAAGTTTCGCATGCTGAGCGCGGCAAGCAGGTGCTCGAGGCCTTCTATAGGTTAGTACAGGACTTATCTACCATTGACCGCGAGCCGAGGCTTGAGGGGCGGAACATGAGCATGTTCCTAAACGCCAAGAAACAACAGAGTTAATAGGAGGTCACACCATGCCAAAGGTTAAGACACACCGCGGCGCCGCCAAAAGGTTTAAGATTACCGGCACAGGCAAGGCCCTAAGGCGCAGCAACATGAAGAACCACCTAAACGAAGCGAAGACTTCCAAGCGTCTGCGCAACCTGCGCAAAACGCATCTTGTACACGCGACCGACATGGGTCGCCTCAAGGCGCTTATCCCCTACAAATTTTAGTGGCACAAAACACTGAGGAGGAACCACCATGGCACGTGTAAAGAAGGGCGTCACCGCTCGGGCTCGTCATAAGAAGATTCTCAAACTAGCCAAAGGTTACTGGGGCGCCAAGAGCAAGCGATTCAAGGTAGCCAATGAGCAAGTTATGAAAGCACTCTACTACGCCTTCCGCGACCGCAGGCGCAAAAAGCGTGATTTCCGCAGACTCTGGATTACCCGTATCAATGCTGCCGCACGCATTAACGGCATGTCTTACAGTAGACTTATGAATGGTCTCAAGAAAGCGGGCATCGTTATGAACCGTAAGGTGCTCTCAGACCTTGCAGTGCGTGAACCGGCTTCATTTGGTCAACTAGTCACCCTAGCTAAGCAGCAGTTCCAGCCGTAAAGATGGGCAGCCGACAGTGTAGAATAGCCCGGTTGCCATGTGAGGGCGTTATATGAAAATCGCGTTCTCCCGCATGAGTCCCGCGCAAATTCTCGCGTCAACCTTTCTCGGTCTCATTCTGACAGGGACAGCTCTACTAATGTTACCTTGGGCCTCTACGGGGGCCCCGGTTGGCTTTGTTGACGCGTTGTTTACGGCGACATCGGCGGTCTGTGTCACCGGCTTGACGGTCGTCGACACAGGCACTCGCTATACTTTCTTTGGACAGTTCGTGATAATGCTCCTAATCCAGTTCGGAGGTTTAGGCCTGATGACCATGGCTACGATGGTAGCCATGGTTCTTGGTAAGCAAGTCACTTTTCGCGAGCGCCTAATCATCCAAGAAGCCTTTAACCAGTTTTCTTTAGAGGGCATGGTGAAGTTGGCCCGCTATGTCGTCTTGGCTACGCTTACCATTCAGTCTCTTGCGGCCGCAGTATTATTTATCCGCTTTCAGTCGCAGTTTGGCACGGCGCGCGGTCTGTGGTTTGCGGTGTTTCACAGCGTGTCGGCGTTCTGCAATGCGGGTTTTGACTTGTTTGGGAACTTTCGCAGTTTAGAGATGTTTGCCTCCGACGTTACAGTAAATGTAGTAATGCTGACTTTGATCGTCTTTGGCGGCATCGGCTTTAGCGTGCTGGCTGACCTTTATTCTAAGCGTAGCCTTAAGGGACTGGCGCTGCACAGTGAGCTAGTCCTTAAGATAACCGCAGTGCTAATCGTGGCTTCGGCCGTCTTGATAGGTCTCTTAGAATGGAACGGCGCACTCGCTAACTACGACCTAACCGGTCGCGTACTTGGCTCTTTGTTCACGGCGGTCACGCCGCGCACAGCCGGCTTTAACACCGTACCTACCGGAGCGCTTAGCGAGGCCACGGCCTTAATCATCATCATGCTGATGTTTATTGGGGCGTCGCCTGCTTCGACCGGTGGCGGCATAAAGACGACGACCTTTGCCATGGTAGTCCTTACGGTCGTGGCCGCAGTGCGTGGGCAGGGAGACGTGGTTATTCGCGGTCGCCGTATTGCCCAGTCTGTAACTATTAAATGTTTGTCGATCGCGGCTATCTCGCTTGCCCTAGTGCTAACCACAACCTTCGTGCTTTTGTTGACAGACGACGCCTCGTTCTTAGATACTCTCTTTGAGACAGTCTCCGCATTTGGCACGGTGGGCCTAAGTCGCGGCATTACGCCTACTCTCAGCACCATCGGCCGCTTGGCCCTCATAGTAACTATGTTCGCCGGACGCGTAGGTCCCTTGACGCTAGTGCTAGCGATTATCGCTAAGCCCGACCCCTGCGCGGCGTCTGTTCGCTATCCCGAGGGCAAAATAATCGTGGGTTAGGTGGGTCAGTTAATTATGAAGCAGTTCGCCGTAATTGGGTTAGGTAGGTTTGGCTCGAGTGTAGCCAGAACCTTGCACGCAGCCGGCCATCAAGTCCTCGGCATCGACGAATCAGAAGAGCGCGTACGCCATAACCTAGACAACTGCACGCGCGCGGTCGAGGCTGACGCAACCGATGAACAGGCCCTGCGGGCCATCGGCATCCGCAACTTCGACACAGTCGTTGTCGGGGTAGGCGGCGACATTCAGGCAAGTATCCTGGTCACGCTTATGCTTAAGGAGCTAGGCGTAAAACACGTGCTGGCCAAAGCACAGAGCGAGCTACACGGGCGCGTACTCTACAAAATTGGGGCAGACCGCGTTGTTTTCCCCGAGCGAGATATGGGGAGCCGCGTCGCCAAGAGCTTAATCGCCTCGAATATCTTAGAGTACATTGAACTCGCTCCGGATATTAGCATTCTTGAGTTTATGGTAGGTCCCGCGATGGTCGGGCACAGCCTGCGCCAGCTGGATTTTCGCAACAAGTATCAGGCGAACATCATTGCCGTTAAGCGCGGCGATGAGTTTAGCTTAGCACTGCGAGCGGACGAGCGTATCGAAGAGGGCGACGTGCTCGTAGTCGTGGGTAAGAACGACGACCTCAGGCGCCTTGAGCGCTATTGAGTTGGAACCGCTAGTTGTCACATCGCCTGACAACCGTTGGGTTCGCTTAGTCCGCAAACTGGCGACAGCACAGGGGCGAGACAAGCAGCAAGCCTTTGTGGTCGAAGGCTTAAGGGCTGTGCGTGAAGTAGCATTGTCCGGCGCGACGCTCGCCATCCTAGTCGACACAGCCGTTTGGCACGACGCAGACATTGCCGAGCTGGTGCAACTGGCGCGTCCCGCTCCGGTCATCTCGGTGGCCACCGAAGTTCTCCTGCCGCTGTGCGACACGAAAACACCGCAAGGTGTGTTGGCGGTGGCCAGAAATGTTGACGTTTCACTTGACGCGGCTCTGTCTGCCACCCCGCCGCTGGTGGTGGTGTCGGCAGGGCTACAAGACCCAGGCAACATGGGAACGCTTATTCGTTTGGCGGACGCGGTCGGCGCGGGAGCATTTGTCGCTACGCGCGGTAGCTGCGACCTATACAATCCCAAGGTGGTACGCTCTACCATGGGTTCGCTCCTGCACCTGCCGCTTTGCCGTGACGTAGATGACAGCCTGCTGGTCTCTCGGCTATCTTTGGCTGGCTACAGCATTGTCGCCGCCGACACGCAGGGTGAAGCTACATACTGGGAAAGAGAGTATAAGCGCCCCTTAGCTGTGGTATTTGGCAATGAAGGTAGCGGCCTAGCGGAGCTATGGCGGGAGAGGGCAGAACTTGTACGTATCCCCATGCCAGGCAGGGCAGAATCCCTTAACGTTAGCGTAGCAGCAGGAGTGTTGCTCTACGAAATTCTCAGACAATGGCGCGCGACTTTGCCCTCACCTCCTTGTAGCTGACAGTCTTCCATGCTATACTCCCTCTAGGAGATAGGAGAGGGTGTGTCCGCGTGAGAGTGTTGACCGCCGCTTTTTACTGGAGGGTGTTTGAGAGTACCGGGTCGATTTTTGCGTATCTTATGTACAGGAAGCTTGTATTTAATTAACTCAAAGCTTAGATGAAGCTTAACTCGCTTCGGAGCTGCGCTCTGCCGTGTGGCGACGTTACCCGCGGCCTCGTCCCTACAGGGATGGGGTCACTTTTGCTTAAAGGAGGAAAGTATCATGGAACTTATCGATAGACTGGAAAAGGTCGCCGCAGTCGCCTTGGACGCAATAGCCAAGAGTGACACTGTAGCCGTTCTGCAGGAACACCGCGTCAGGCTCTTAGGGAAAAAGGGGGAACTCACGGCTATTCTGCGCGCCATGAGCGAACTCGCACCCGAGGATCGTCCGCGTGTCGGACAGCTAGCCAATGCGCTACGTGACCAGATTGAGGACGCACTGCTAGCTAGGCTAGGGGAACTCACTGCGCTGGAGTTAGAGGCCAAACTACAGGAGGAGCGCGTCGACGTGACTCTCCCTGGGCGGCAGCCCTACTTCGCCCATGCCCACCCGCTTAGCCGCATCATCGAAGAAGTGACCGACATATTTCTGGGGCTCGGTTTTAGCGTCGCCGAAGGCCCGGAGATTGAGAGCGAGTACTACAACTTTGAAGCCCTTAACGTACCGCCTCTGCATCCGGCGCGCGATATGCAAGATACTTTTTACTTGCGTGACGGGCGCGTGTTACGCACGCAGACTTCTCCCGTACAGGTGCGCACCATGCAGGCAGTGAGCCCGCATTACCCCATTCGCATTATTAGCCCCGGCAAAGTATACCGACGTGACGACGACGCTACGCATTCGCCTATGTTTCACCAAATAGAGGGCCTGGTCGTCGACAAAGGAGTTAGCCTCGCCCACCTAAAATCGGTACTACTGATGTTCGCGCGGCAAATGTTTGGAGCTGAGCGCGAGATTCGGCTACGTCCGAGCTATTTCCCCTTTACGGAGCCGAGTGCCGAAGTTGACGTTTCATGTGGCACGTGTGGGGGGCTTGGCTGCAGGGTCTGCAAGGGTACAGGCTGGGTAGAGATTCTTGGCTGCGGCATGGTGCACCCAAACGTGCTTGCTATGTCGGGTTATGACCCGGAGTCAGTCAGCGGCTTTGCTTTTGGCATGGGGGTTGAACGCATTGCCATGCTTAAGTACAACGTGGAAGACCTGCGCCATTTCTTTGTTAATGACGCGCGATTCATCCGGCAGTTCTAGGAGGTGAGGGAATGAAAGTCTCTTTGGCTTGGTTAAAGGAATGCGTAGCGGTAGAACAGACCGCCGTGGAACTAAGTGATATGCTCACCCATGCGGGTATCGCCGTGGATGCGGTAACAAAGGTAAGCCTGCCCTCCGCACAAGCGGGCGCTGAGTTTACCGATGAAGTGCTAGAGCTTGACCTAACCCCTAATCGCTCCGACTGCCAGAGCATCCTCGGAGTAGCCTACGAAGTGGCGGCGCTTACCGGCAAAGCCATTGCCGAGCCTGCGAGTGTGAGCATCGGCCAAGCTGTACCGAGTAGTCCTTACCTGAGGGTAGACATAGAGGCCCCAAGTCTCTGCCCCGGCTATCTGGCGTTAGTCCTAGACGTCGTGGTAGGTGAGTCGCCGCTCTGGCTTAAGCAGAGGCTAGAGAGTGTGGGCCTTAGACCTATAAACAACGTGGTGGATATCACCAATTTCGTGATGTGGGAGCTAGGTCAGCCTTTACATGCCTTTGACTACGACCGTATTACCGGACAGCGCCTGCTGATTCGACAAAGCCAGCCCGAAGAAAGCCTAAAGCTCATTGACGGGTCATCCCAGCTACTGCCCGCAGGCACGCTGGTCATTGCCGACGCCGCACGCGCTTTGGCGATAGCCGGGGTCATGGGCGGTATGGACAGCGAGGTTTCGCTTGGGACGCGGCGCATTGTGCTTGAATCGGCGCTGTTTGAGCTCACCGGTATTAGACGCACTACGCGCGCTTTGGGGCTACGCACCGAAGCTTCCGCACGCTTTGACAAGGGAGTAGACCCAAGCGGTATAGTGCGCGCCTTGCAGCGCGCCGCCTACCTGTTTGAGTTGTGCGGTGTAGGCCAAGTGGTAGGCGAGTGCGTAGGCCGGGAACCGGTGTATCTGCCCTATTGGCAAATACAATTGCGCCCCGAGCGTGTAAACTCCTTGCTTGGAATCGACCTCTCGTTAACGGCTATGCAGTCGATTTTGCTGCGCCTCGGTATGCCGGCGGAAATCCGTGACGATACTTTAGTCGTATCCGTCCCCGTGCGGCGGGGCGATGTGCGGCAGGAAATAGATTTGGTCGAAGAAATCGGGCGCATCCACGGGTTTGGCAACATACCCACACGCGCTCTGCAGGGAGAGGTAACCCAAGGGCGTTTGAGCGAAAGCCAGCGCTTGTCTCGCGCCCTGCGCCGCACGCTGCTTGCTCTAGGCCTCGATGAGGTCATCACCTTAAGCTTTTATGATGCTGCTCACAGCGAAAAATACATGCTCCCCGCGGAGCACCCCTTCCGCCGTCTCGTGGCGTTAGCCAACCCGCTCAGTCGAGAAAGAGGCGTGCTCCGCCCCACACTCCTGCCGAGTATGGTTGAGGTGCTAGGCTACAACCAAGCGCGCCAGATTAAAGGCATGTCCGTGTTTGAAATGTGCACTGCGTACTTGTCTCATGCGGATGAGCCCGTGGAACAGCAGGTCCTCTGCCTAGGCGCATGCGGCGAGCAAAGGGGCAATTGGACTCAGCCAAGTCAGCCGTACGATTTCTTTTATCTCAAGGGTATAGTGGAGACGCTATTGCCGGAAGCGATTTTTATCCTAGGCAAAGAGCCGTTTCTGCACCCGGGCAGGCAGGCCGAAGTGTGGCAGGAGGGGGTTAAGGTCGGCTATCTCGGCGAAATCCACCCCGCAGTCGGCTTGAAAGAGAGAACAGTAGTGGCGGAGCTAAGCCTAGCGAGTGTGCTGCGTACCCCGCTCGGGCAACCGTCTTACCGGGGCCTTAGCGTGAGCCTGCCCGTAGAGCGCGACATCGCTTTCGTGGCAGACACGAACGTCAGCGCGGGGGATATTATGGCGCGCATCCGAGAGACCGGCGGCGCCCGCCTCGTCGGGGCCACGCTGTTTGATGTCTATGTAGGCGCGAACACGCCGCCCGGCACGCGGAGCCTAGCCATTCGCCTGGAGCTAATGCCTGCGCAGGGGAGCTTTACCGAAGCCGAGCTTAGCGCCATTCTCGGCAAGCTGCGGCATGACTTGGAGCAAGCTTTCGGCGTTGTTTGGCGAGTCTAAGCAGGACTTAACAGGCTTTTGGCGTATGTAAATGAGAGGGAGGCGGCGATAGTGGAGACAAAGGAAACTGTGAAGCTAGACATTTACGGCCAGACACTGCAATTGCGCTCTGCTGCGCCGGCCGAGTTGCTGCGCCTTGCGCGCATGCTCGACAAACGCATGCGCGACTTTGCCGAGCAGTATGAACGTATCAGCGTCACCCAGCTAGCGATTTTGGCCGCCCTTAGTGCTGCGCGTGAAGCGGCGGAGGCCGAGCGCGAAAAAGCGGAGTTAACACGCCGCATCAGCGTATTAGAGCAAAGAATAGCGCTCCTAGACCAAGCAGAAACTAGTCCGTCTCGGCACTAAGGAGGGGTAAGCGTGAACCTTAACGCGCTAGACTACGGTCTCTTGCTTGTGATTGGCTTTTTTACCTTGGTGGGGGGAAGTCGCGGCCTAGTGCGCCAGCTCTTTGACTTAGCGGCCTGGGCCTTGTCCCTGTACTTAGCATTCCTTTTAGGCCCGGCGGCGGCGCGCGAACTTAACCGCATCTTTGCGCTCGAGGCCTACTTGAACCAAGCGCTTGGGCCGCTGTGGGGGGACTTCAACCTTGGAGCGTCAGCCGTAAACGCGCTTGGCTTTATCGCCGTGCTTATTGTCGTGAAGCTAGTTGTGGAACTTGTCGCCAATATGGCCGACCTCCTTGCTAAGCTGCCGATCATCGGCACATTTAACCGAGTCGGCGGCTTGGCATTTGGCTTGGCCAAGGGGGTCGTCATAGTATTCGTTGTATCCATATTGCTTACGGCTCTGCCGATGGGCGGGTTTGAAACGCACGTCGCGAACTCAAGGCTAGTAGACGCCGTCCTTAACCTTAGCCCCGCACTCACCGCAGAAATCCGCGGCATCATTGCCGACGTGCGGCCTTAGCGAAGCAAAAGGGACGGAGCTTTTTGCTTCAGCCATCAATCAAGGGAAGTGAATCAAATGAACGAACGCACCCTGCGGGTGCTTGAGTTAGATAAAGTTAAGCATATGCTTAGTCAACATGTCTCGTCCGGTTTAGGGCGCGAGTTGGCGGAAGGTCTGCTGCCCGTCACCGAACGCGAGAGAATCGACTGCTTGCTAGACGAAACAGCCGAAGCGCGCACTATTAGCCGAACCGAGGATTTCCCGCTGCGTGGCCTCCGAGACGTGCGGGCAGCGGTGCGCCGTGCGGCTATAGGCGCCGTAGTGGGCGGCGAAGACTTGTGGCACGTAGCTACAGTGCTTGGAATTGTGCGACGCGCCCACCGCTTTTTTGCCGAACGCAACCATCACTATCCGCTCTTGTCCGCACATGCTGCACGGCTTGTTCCCTTGCGCACGTTGGAGGAACAAATCCTCGGGGCGATAAGTGAAGAGGGCGAGGTACTAGACCGAGCCAGTTCGGAGTTGCAGCGTTTGCGGCGCGCAATCAGCGATGCGCAGCGCGAGGTTAAGCAAAAACTCGAGGGCATGCTGCGCTCCTCTACCGTGCAGAAGTATCTGCAGGAGGTACTCGTAACGATGCGCGGCGACCGCTACGTGCTACCGGTAAAGTCTGAATACAGGGCGCAGGTTCCCGGGATTATCCACGACCAGTCTGCCAGTGGCGCAACGCTGTTTGTTGAACCGATGGCCGTAGTAGAGCTAAACAACAAACTCCGCCAGCAGAGAGTCGCAGAAGAACAAGAGGTAGAGCGCATCTTGCGCGAGCTCTCCGCGAGTGTGGCCAGTGCGGCGACGACAGTCCTAGCAAACCTAGAAGTGCTCGCTTGGCTCGATTTCTCGCTCGCCAAAGGGCGGCTCTCCTATGATATGCGCGCCGTGCGGCCGACTTTAAGCGACGATAACGCCCTCCGGCTCATACAGGCTAGGCACCCCCTCATACCCAGCGTCGACGTGCGGCCTATCGATGTGCGCCTGGGGCAAAGCTTTTCCGTGCTCTTAATTACCGGGCCAAACACAGGTGGCAAAACCGTTACACTAAAGACCATTGGCCTTCTCTCGCTAATGGCACAATGCGGCCTGCACATTCCCGCGGCGGAGGGTAGTCAAGTCGGGGTCTATGACAGCGTCTACGCGGATATCGGTGATGAACAAAGCATCGAACAGAGTCTTAGCACCTTTTCGTCGCATATGACTAACATCATCCAGGTCATCGAGGCAGCGGATTGCGCTTCGCTGGTGCTACTTGACGAGCTGGGAGCAGGTACCGACCCGACGGAGGGCGCTGCGCTAGCCATGGCAATTATCGACACCTTCCTGGCGCGGGGCACGCATGTCGTTGCCACCACGCATTACAGTGAGCTAAAAGCCTACGCCCACACCAAGCGCGGCGTACAGAACGCCAGCATGGAGTTTGACGTGGAGACGCTTCGGCCTACGTTTGTGTTAACGATTGGGCTGCCGGGTAAGAGCAACGCCTTTGAGATTTCGGCACGCCTGGGCCTTGACACTAGCATTATCGCAGACGCGCGCCGCTATCTTACGCACGAAGCCCTTAAGGTCGAAGACCTGATTCGCGGCCTAGAAGCTAGCCGCAAGGAGACTGACGAGGCCTTGCGAAAAGCGATTGTTAGAGAACGCCAAGCAGAAGCGCGATTACTTGAAGCAGAACAACAAGCTAAGCTGCAGCATGAAAAGACGCGCGAAGTGCAAAAGCGCGCTGCGGAGGAAGCCAAGGTTTTGGTGCGCCGCGCCAAACATGAGATTGACGCACTTCTTGAGACACTAAGGCAAGCCGAGAAGGCAGGAGCGACACAGGACCTTGCGCAGACAATCGAGCAAGTCAGGCAACGCCAGCGCGAGATTACGCGCGAAATAGACGAGCAGGTTGAGGAAGATGCGGTAGCCACGCTGACAGCCAATGCGCTCCCGGAAGAGGCGATTGCCGTCGGCGACGAAGTTCTGGTATTGCACCTTAATCAACGGGGCAGAGTGCTGCAGGTGTCAGCGGGTGGTAGCGTTACCGTGCAGTTAGGTGCGCTGCGCACTCAGGTTGAGGCTAGGCAGGTCAAGAAGGTGGCCGAAAAAAAGAAGCGTGAGACAGGTGAGCGGGCAGGCTTCCACAGTGTGGACATTACAGGACACAACATCAAGCTTGAACTCGACCTGCGCGGCTTTACGGTAGAAGAAGGCGTGCAGGAAGCGGATAAGTACCTTGATAGCGCGCTCCTTAGGGGTCTTGGCCAAGTGCAAATTATCCACGGCAAAGGTACTGGCGCGCTGCGCGATGGCATAAGGGACTTTCTTAGGGCTCACCCGGCAGTAAAGAGCTTTCGCTTAGGGCAAGCCAACGAAGGCGGCTCAGGTGTTACGGTAGTAGAGTTAAAGCGATAAACTAACTCCCCGGAGGCGTACTGCTGCCGCCGTTTGTAGGCGGTGCGCGGTGCACCGGGCATTGCTCAAACGGTACTTGGCGGGCGTGGTCGACTGGATGGAGTCGGTTGCCGCCGGTGTCAAAGACTTCGGCATATGGTTCGCGACGCACCCTCAGCTGCATTGTCACCGAGGCAGGCGGGCAGTATGGGCCGGCTAAAGCGTTAGATTCATTGCAGATAGCGACCATCACGTGCATGTCGCATGGGTCTTCGGGTCGCGGCTCAGTTCCGCGAATAAACCAGTCGTGGGCAATGTCTGCAGAAGGGGTAAGTGCCGAAGGATACTTGCCTGACAAGCGTGAGAAGCGTTGTCGCACCAGCCCTAGCCTGCGTGGGGGGCCAAAAACGCCGTACTCCTCGTACCACTCTGTCTGGAAGGTGGGGAAGGCAGTCACGTTTATCGCCCTGTAGTAATGGGACAAAGTGCGCCCAAAAATGGCTGTGGCGGTGCCGCTGCCCACGGCGTTCGCTCCCGAGCTTGGCATGCCTCCGCGAGCCCTGTTGTCGCTGACGCTTCCGGCGGTGGTGTGGATGGACCTGGTAGGATGTGGCGGTTCGTTTGGCCGCACTTGGCGTGGCGAGCCTGTGCTACTGTCGTCGTGTCCTAACCAGACGCCGCCTGTAAACTGCGGGTTGAAGCCGACGAAAACAGCATCCAAGTTATCATTCGTGGTGCCAGTCTTGCCCGAAACTTGCCCGGCGAACCTGCCCATGGTAGCGTTACGCAAGCCGAAATGCCCAGTTCCTACGACTCCCCCTTGCGACTCAACCGTGCCGCGCATGAGGTCTGTCATAAGCCAAGCCAATTGCTCGGTCAGCACAATTCTGCGCTCCGGTGGTCTTGCCTCATAAAGGACGCTGCCGGTGCGAGAGGTGATACGCAACAACGAGTGAGGAGCTACATATACTCCACGGTTGTTAAATACGTTATAAGCCGCGACCATTTCATGCAAGGTAAACCCTTTAGTTAACCCGCCTAAGGCCACAGATAGGCTGTCGTTATCATTGCTCCGACCGGTTCGCTCGAATCTAAGTCCTAGCATCTCCGCCCAATTCAGCGCTCTTTGCCAGCCAACGGATTGGAACAACTTCACAGCCATAACGTTGAAGGAACGCGCCATGCCCGTTCTAAACGAGGTGTGCCCATGGAATGTATTTACATCAAAGTTGCGGGGAGAAAACTCCGGTGCCGTAGGATCTCCTGTGGGAAAGGTGACGGGCGCATCATCAACCGTGCTGGCAATGGTTCTTCCTCCAAGAGCTAGTGCTGGCCCATAGACGACCAATGGCTTAATCGCCGAACCGGGCTGGTTCTGTTCGCGTGAGACGCGGTCGATGCCGAATCGCCCTACCATGTCGCGCCCGCCTAGCCACACACGGATAGCCCCGCTGCTAGGTTCAATAAACAAAGCAGAGACTTGTGGTTGCAGACCGCTCAGCTCAAGTTCACCGCGCGGGTTGCGCGTGAAGCGCGCCCACTCAAAGTCAGGAGACTGTGCAAGGCGTCTGATTTCAAGGTTGGGGTCGGTGTCCCGGGCATGCCGACGCAGTCTTTCCAATACACCATTTGGCTGCGTAAAAATTTCCAGTGCAGCCTGCTGTGCTGCGCGCTGCATGGTCAGGTCAAGCGTTGTGTGAATCGTTAGGCCGCCGCGAAGAATGTAGTCATCGGCCTCTTGTTCACTTATCCTTTGGGTGTTCACGATCCATTGTCGCACCTGTGCTACGACATGATCCACAAAGTAATTGGTTAGGCTTGTCTCGGGTTCATGTTGCCGCGCTCTAGCTAGGGTGATCTGTGTGTCTAACGCGGCCTGCCTCTGTGCTTCCGTAATGCGCCCGTGCCTAACTAGTTCACTGAGAACAAGCCGTTGGCGTTGCATTGCAGCCTCCATATTGCCTTCACGTGGGCGCCACGCGTTAGGAGCCGGAATAACGCCCACTAACATTGCGCTTTCAGCAAGAGTGAGGTCAGATACGTTTTTCCCAAAGTACTGCTGGGCAGCTGCCTGAAAGCCGTACGCTGACCCTCCGAGGAAGATTTCATTAAGGTATGCTTCGAGGATCTCGGCTTTGGTGTACTTTTGTTCTAGGCGAAACGCTACATAGATTTCCCGCACTTTACGTCGCACAGAAAACCTTAAGTCGTCCAAAATGCGGTTGCGTGCCACCTGCTGCGTGATAGTACTTCCCCCTTGGCGGTCCTGCCCGGTAGCTGTGAGCCAAAGTGCACGCACAAAATCACGGGGAGAAAAGCCAAAGTGCTCATAAAAGCGAATGTCTTCCATAACGACGACTGCTTCAACTAGGTGTTCCGGCATCTGTGCAAGCGGGACGCTAATACGGTGCTGTACAGCATGCAACTGCGTAATGACTTCGCCGTGCACGTCAAGTACAGTTGAACTTTCAGCGGGACGCGCTGCAGTCAACGTGGGGCGCTCTAGGTCATACACCAGAGAATATCCATAGCCAAGCCCTGCGGTCAAAGTAACGAAGGCAATGATAACGCCCCAATAAAGCGCCGTCAGCAGCAACCGCACATGATTGCGCCGCGGCTTCATTTTAGGTTTCGTGGCCATTTGTTGCCCCCCTTTGACTTTCATTATACCATCACTTCACATGAAGGAGTATCATACCGAACCAAACCCACCTCAATGACGTGACGTTGTCACGTACAGATGCGCTATGACATAAAATAGCGAGTGGGGGTGAGGAAGTGGTTCTTCTTACGAAAATGCCGCGTAAATCTCGCAATCGAGGCAGATTCTATTTCTTCCTAATACTTCTGCTTGGCGCATCGCTTATCACTTTTATTGACAGCCAGCTTAGACCTGCCCTCATTGCAATCGCTGAAGTGCGAGCTCACCTTTTGGCCACCCAGGCACTAGCGGAAGCTGTGCACGAGGCTACCGGCGAAAGTCTTGCCTACGACCGCTTCATCACAGTCCATACTGATCAAGCTGGCAGACCGACTTGGGCGAGGCTAAACACGGTGGAGGTGAACCGCCTAGTTACCCGCACGACGCGGCATGTCCTGGCGACCCTAGAAGCATTGCGCGAGGAAGACATAGCCATTCCGCTGGGGCAAGCGTTTGGTAGCGCTCTCTTTGCTCATGTCGGCCCGGCGGTGAACTTTCGCATAATGCCTGTCGGCACGGTTAGCATAGAGGTAACAGACGCGTTTGAATCGGCAGGAATCAACCAGACGCGCCACAAAATCTACTTAGAGATTTTTGCTGACCTTAGAATCGTGGTGCCTCTGCTGCAGCGAACCGTAAGCGTGCACTTAGAGGTGCCTGTGGCTGACGTAATTTACCTTGGCATTGTGCCGGAAACAGTCGTCAATCTGCCATTTCCCTTGGGGGCGGGCTTTGTTGTTCCCCCCGCAGGCGAGCGACCGCCCCTGCGGCCTTAGCAGGAAACAGCGCTCGGATGTCGAATCATATATTAGGTGCCAGAACCCAAGGCCTGCCTTGGGTTCTGTGCTTGGGAGGAGACACACGTTGCGGATTGAGGACATTTTCGCTGCAGGCGGGCCTATCGCGAAACATCACCCAGCTTATGAAGCAAGGCGGCAGCAAGTGAATATGGCCAGTGCTGTGGCCACTGCACTATCCCTAAAGCGCCATCTGGTGGTGCAGGCAGGCACCGGCTTAGGCAAGACCTTCGGCTACTTAATACCCGCCATCATCCATGCACGCACAGCTAAGAAGCGCATCGTCGTGTCGACTAAGACGCTTAATTTGCAGGACCAGATTTTCAAGAAAGACATCCCCTTCCTGCAACAGGTGTTCAGTGCGAGCCTGCCTTTTGTCGCAGTCCTCGCTAAAGGACGGAGCAATTATATCTGTCGCCGCAAGATGGAGCATATAAGAACGTTTGATAGGGGCTTATTAACGCAGGAGAGCCAAGTCAAGGAACTTAGGGAACTGCAGCAATTACAGAACACTAAGGAGTTTAACGGTGATCGTGAGTCCTTGCCCTTCCATCCCGCCGCAGATTTATGGCAACATGTGTGCGGCGAGGGAGAGAATTGTCTGCGGCGCGCCTGCACTTACTTTGCAGACTGTTTTTACTATATTGCGCGGCGCTCACAGGCGCAAGCAGATATTGTGGTTGCCAACCACGCCTTGTTTTTTGCCGACCTAGCCGTGCGCAAAGACGCAGGGTTCCTGCAAGAGCAGGCCGTGTTAGAAGACTATGAAGCCGTGGTCTTTGACGAGGCCCACAATCTTGAAGACGTAGCGACAGATTTTTTCAGCCGACGCGTTTCGCCGGGTGATATTCGCCGCGCCGCAGCCGCCATTAACGCAGGGCTGCGCGGAGCTATGTTGTCTGACAATGCGCAAATGGGTCGCATAGTAGAAGCTATCTGCCAGAAATTAGTGCGCGAGGGCGATTTCTTCTTCGCGCAGTTTGAGAAGCCCGTGCGCCTTTTGGCTACCGACAAGTACCCTCATGTCCTAAAGATTCACCTCGTCGAGCTAATTCAAGCACTTGCAGAGCTAACGGCAGGGGGAAGCGAGCAGCAAACTGCTTTGGCGACGCAGCTGTGTCAGCGCCTTATGCGAATTGACGACAACCTGGAGTTTATTCTGGAACGACGGGGTGGCGACGAGGAGTTTGCCTATTGGGTGGAGGTAAGCGAAGAAGGAGTGGCGTTAGTCGCCGCACCTGTCTCCATGGAAGAAGACCTGCGCGAGCACATTTTTACGCGCATCCCCGCAGTTGTGCTTACTTCGGCGACGTTGTCCTCGATTCTGCTCCGGCGCGTGGGGCTTGGCAAGTGTGACCTCTTGCGCCTTGACTCGCCGTTTGACTACGCTAAGAACGCCTTGCTTTACCTGCCAAAGGACGCTTCGGACCCGCGTGAAGAGACTTTCGATGCCTATGCCGCCATGAAGATTCAAGAAATTGTGCGCGTGACGCGTGGGCGAGCGCTAGTGCTTTTTACCTCTTTCCGCTCCATGCAGGCCGCATATGAACGCCTTGCCTCAATGGAAAGCGACGGATTCACCCTGCTTATGCAGGGAAGCGCCTCTCGCAGTACTTTGATGCACCGCTTCACGACGTCACCGCAAGCCGTGCTGTTGGCTGTAGCTAGCTATTGGGAAGGAGTTGATGTGCCCGGCGAGGCCTTAAGTTGCGTTATTCTAGTAAGACTGCCTTTCGGTGTCCCAACAGAACCAATAACGCAAGCACGTATTGAGCATATGCAGCGCAAGGGCGAGGATGCGTTTAGTGCTTATAGTCTCCCGCAGGCTACACTTAAACTTAAACAGGGCTTTGGCAGACTGATTCGCACCGCCGAAGACAAAGGTGTGGTGGCCATACTCGACGGGCGCGTGCAAAACAAAAGTTATGGTCGAGCGTTTTTGAAGGAATTGCCGCCTGCCCGCATAACGCATGCACTAGACGACGTAAAAGAGCTGCTGTTTAGTTACGCCGCTATTCATAGAGAAAGGTCGGTTGGGAATAATGAAGACGAGACATCTTGCTGTAGCCATGTTGATGGCCTTAGTGTACCTCGGTAGTTTTGGTTCAGCGCGAGCGTTCACACCACAACCCGGCACTGCCGACGACCCGCTGATAACCGTCAGCTTTTTCAACCAAGCTATCCAACCTTTTGTAGCGCGGCTGGCCGTGGTAGAAACGTTGACTTCACATGTCGCCGGCTTAGAGCAGCGCATCGCGCGCCTAGAGGCGCAGGTTTTGGCGCTGGAGGCGAGACTGGCGCAACAGCCGCCCGTTACGCCGCCCGTTACTCCGCCACCTGTTCAACCGATAATTGTGCATGGGTTTATTAACGGCTCGGTGGTCAACATCCGCAGTGGCCCGGGGACAACTTTTAGTATTGTTACGACTTTGCCGCTTAACACCCGCGTAGAAGTCCTGGAACGCGGGAAGGACTGGCATAGAGTGCGCTTGCAGGATGGTCGGACAGGCTTTGTAAGTGCCCCTTTGCTCCGGATACCTTAATTTGTGGTGTTCTTTTTTGTGTTCATTCTGTTAAGCTTGATGTAGACTTGGATTTGTTAATGGGAAGTTAATGTTGCGCAAAAAAAGTTTCTGCGATGCGTTGACAGCTGTCGAGGCTATGTGCTAGTATAAAAACCGTCGCCGCGAGCAGAACTAGTGCCTATGCCTAGTGCCTAGTGCCTAGTGCCTAGTGCTCAGTGCGACATTGATCCTTGAAAACTGAACAATGCAGGCGCAATTGGGAGATGAGAGCTGTGAGCTTTGAGCTGTGAGCTGGGATGCCCGGATTGCGCGTAAGGATGAAATTAAACAGACCCGTTTCTTTGGGCTTTTTCTACAAGCGACAAGCGAGTAGGGACAAGCGACAAACAAACAAGTAATTAAAGCGAGCCAAATCGCTTTTCGATGATTTGCCGCCGGGCGCCAGCCGCCAGGCGCCAGCCCTTGGTGTAAGCCGGAGGCTGGTAGCTGGTAGCTGGAGGCAGCGCAATCTTTTTCGGAGAGTTTGATCCTGGCTCAGGACGAACGCTGGCGGCATGCCTAATACATGCAAGTCGAACGAACTAGAGGTTAGAGATTAGAGGTTAGAAGTTAGACGCAGGAGTTTTCCTCGTTCTAACATCTGACTTCCAACCTCTAACTTCTAGTTAGTGGCGGACGGGTGAGTAACGCGTGGGCAACCTGCCCCAAAGCTCGGGATAACACTCCGAAAGGAGTGCTAATACCGGATGTAGTTGCGGTGCTGCATGGCACTGCAAAAAAAGGAGCAATCCACTTTGGGATGGGCCCGCGTCTGATTAGCTAGTTGGTGGGGTAACGGCCTACCAAGGCGACGATCAGTAGCCGACCTGAGAGGGTGATCGGCCACACTGGGACTGAGACACGGCCCAGACTCCTACGGGAGGCAGCAGTCGGGAATATTGGTCAATGGGGGAAACCCTGAACCAGCAATGCCGCGTGAGTGATGAAGGTTTTCGGATCGTAAAGCTCTGTCTTTGGGGACGAATAAATGACGGTACCCGAGGAGGAAGCCCCGGCTAACTACGTGCCAGCAGCCGCGGTAATACGTAGGGGGCGAGCGTTGTCCGGAATTACTGGGCGTAAAGGGCGAGTAGGCGGTTTAATAAGTCAGATGTGAAATACCAGGGCTTAACCCTGGGGCTGCATTTGAAACTATTAGACTTGAGTGCAGGAGAGGAAAGTGGAATTCCCAGTGTAGCGGTGAAATGCGTAGATATTGGGAGGAACACCAGTGGCGAAGGCGACTTTCTGGACTGTAACTGACGCTGAGGCGCGAAAGCGTGGGGAGCAAACAGGATTAGATACCCTGGTAGTCCACGCCGTAAACGATGAGTGCTAGGTGTAGAGGGTATCGACCCCTTCTGTGCCGGAGTTAACACAATAAGCACTCCGCCTGGGGAGTACGGTCGCAAGACTGAAACTCAAAGGAATTGACGGGGGCCCGCACAAGCAGCGGAGCATGTGGTTTAATTCGACGCAACGCGAAGAACCTTACCAGGACTTGACATCCCTCGCTATCTGCGGAAACGTGGAGTTCCCTTCGGGGACGAGGAGACAGGTGGTGCACGGTTGTCGTCAGCTCGTGTCGTGAGATGTTGGGTTAAGTCCCGCAACGAGCGCAACCCTTATCCTTAGTTGCCAGCGTAAAGACGGGCACTCTAGGGAGACTGCCGGTGACAAACCGGAGGAAGGTGGGGATGACGTCAAATCATCATGCCCCTTATGTTCTGGGCTACACACGTGCTACAATGGGCTGTACAGAGGGAAGCGAGACCGCGAGGTGGAGCGAATCCCATAAAACAGCTCTCAGTTCAGATCGCAGGCTGCAACTCGCCTGCGTGAAGATGGAGTTGCTAGTAATCGCCGGTCAGCATACGGCGGTGAATGCGTTCCCGGGCCTTGTACACACCGCCCGTCACACCACGAGAGTTGACAACACCCGACGTCGGTGCCAAGCCGCCTAAGGTGGGGTTGATGATTGGGGTGAAGTCGTAACAAGGTAGCCGTATCGGAAGGTGCGGCTGGATCACCTCCTTTCTAAGGAGCAGAGAGAGCGTGCTCAGTGCTAGCACGGCGCACGACCAACTCTCACATCCTAGGTCGTACATCCTTACTGCATTGTTCAGTTTTGAGGGATCACACCCTCTCCTAGCTCCCGGCGTGAGACGGAGAAGAAGCAAAAGGGACGGAGCATTTTGCTTCACAAGAAGCAAAATAGGCATGTGAATTATTTGCGCTCTGGCAGTTTGGCCAAGAGCTAGTAGCTAGGAGCTAGGTAAATAATGCGTCTTGAACTAAGACTTCATGCATGCTAATATAATTAGGCGCAAGTTTAATGGCGCGAATAACGGGGCTATAGCTCAGCTTTGGTTAGAGCGCACGCCTGATAAGCGTGAGGTCAGTGGTTCAAGTCCACTTAGCCCCACCATGTTACTAACTTCTAACATCGAACGTCTAACATCTAGTAATGGGGATGTAGCTCAGCTGGGAGAGCACCTGCCTTGCAAGCAGGGGGTCAGCGGTTCGATCCCGCTCATCTCCACCATACTTGTTTAAAGCACGCGCAAGCGTGTTTTATAAACGCCACGCTTTGGCCTCAAAGCTCACAGCTTAAAGCTCACAGCTCAACTGCACCTTGAAAACTGAACAGTGGAGAAGTAGTGTAATTACTAAAGTGCAAGTCGCGGTCGTCAGTCCGCGTCGCTTTT
>JGI24119J20153_100069_pt1 | contig 37642 bp, 34 predicted proteins | sample Subbio2Aug_QV11A_FD_20153 | JGI IMG/M metagenome (IMG submission 20153) | reverse complement strand
ATGGAAAGATAGAGCCGGCCATTACTCTTGCTTGTTTTTAACTGCATATCAACACCTCCAATTACTATCTATTATACCATAAAATACAACAATACACAACAATAAATATCTCTAAATTTGACAAAAAGCCCAGCACACTCGATGTTTACAGGGGTTCAGAGACTTCTCTTAAATTGACTGCTGCAAAACCAGGGAGTTAAAAGGGACGTAACGAACTTTTAAATCAAAGCTTAGTTAAGCTTAGCACAATTGGCAGCAAGTTGCATCAATTGTTGTCCACTGATATAATTAACATTGTGCAAGCTGGTGTATTTTGTAAATTTGGTGCATGTTAAACAGGAAGATGGAGGCAAGCAAATGAAAACTAAAAAGTGGTTTATTTTTATGATTGCGGTCGTTTTAATGATGGCGTTGATGGTAGGCTGTGGCGAAGGCTCACCCGACAACGATGGCGAGGGAGAAGATGAGCCGGAAGAAGAAGGCAATGCTAACAGTGGTAATCCTGTGGCCAGTCTGTCAGTTCTCCATGGAGTTGAGGGGGCTTTACCGCCTGCCTAAGCTGGCAGCTATTACAGAAGGCCACGCCTGGCACTGATGATTTTGGAAACTGCTGCACTCCGTAAAGGATGGTTTGTATGTCCGCAGGCCGGAAAAAGACGCTGTTTAAATTTCTTGTGAAAGTGCTCCTGTTGCTACACCTTTTCCTGTTCCCTGCAGCCGTGCTGATGTGGGGCAAGGGCTATGTAGGGCTGGTGCGTCATTTACATGAGGGAGTCGTATACGAGGTTACTTCCATTGTGCTAGTTGAACCGTTCCGTTGGTTTCCCCGCTTCAACCGCCTGTGGGAGGGAATTTTCCTCAGGGGTGGGGGTATCCGATCTGTAACGGAGATGATTCGGGTCACAATGAATAACCCCCCAGAGCTTACCAGCCGGGTGTAATGCCATTTGATTACCGTTTGGGAGTCGCCATAATGTATAAGCCGGAAGAGTTTTGGTTTCCAGTGCCCCGTGGCGGGTGGGAGATGCTTTTCCTTGTTGTTGGTTCTATTTTTTATGTTGTTACTGCTCCGTACCGCATCCTTTTTTTCTTGCCGTTGCTGCTGTCTCCCCGCCTACTGGTTTGGCCTGTGGCCGTTCTCTGGGCTATGCTGTGGGTAGCGAGCTGGCTTTGGGGATTGACAGTTGCTTATCGCCGGTTACAAAAGGCAATTCGGGAGGACATCAAAAAGTTTGCCGGGGATATGCCTGGAGAAGATTTAAACAAAAAATCACGAAACTAGTGATAATGGTTTATGTTGTCACCGTTTGTGGATTATTAGAAGGGACTGCAAGATAAACAGTTCTCTCTAAAGTATAAAGGCGAAGCAGGTCAAGCAGCTCCGCCTTTATACTTTAGAGACATTACGGCCGTAGAAAATTTCCAACATTTCTCTTTTTAGCCGCTGTTTAATTTTACGTCGCTCACTCGGTGCTAAATCTTTTTTGGCAATACCGAAGAGATAATTGTCTAAGTCGAACTCTCTAAGAATCATCTTCGTATGAAAAATATTTTCCTGATAAACATTGACATCAATCGACTGATATTTTTCCTTTGTGCTTCCGGGAATATAGTTTTGGATAGAATTAATCTTATGATCAATAAAATATTTCCGTCCGTTAACATCACGGGTAAAGCCTCGCACACGATAATCGATGGTCATAATATCTGACTCAAAGCTGTGAATCAAGTAATTCAGCGCTTTCAACGGGGAAATATGACCGCAAGTTGAAACGTCTATATCGGCGCGAAAAGTGCTGATCCCGTCATCTGGGTGGCTCTCCGGATAAGTATGCACCGTTATGTGACTTTTATCCAAGTGACCGACAATCGATTCAGGCAGTGGCCCAGGTGCTTCGTTCTCTGACTGGGCATCATATGCTTGGCCTTCGGCAATCAAAATCGTCACGCTGGCGCCTTGAGGGTCGTAATCTTGCTTAGCAATATTTAAAACAGTGGCGCCGATAATAAATGCCACGTTTGTAAGAATACTGGTGAGACGTTCCGCGTTATATTGCTCATCAATATAATCAATGTAGCCGCGCCTGTCATCCTCTTTTTTTGCATAACAGATATCATACATATTAAAGCTGAGCGATTTTGTTAGGTTATTGAAGCCATACAGTTTAAGCTTCTTAAAGGATTTAATTTCCATTTGTCACATCCTGGATCTTAGTAATTTGTTCTGGTATATATTATAACCAGTTGCTTTGTTTAGAAACAAGCTCTATGATGCTTACTCTGGCGGATGACATCCTAGGCAGTTATTATACGTTGCTTCGGGGAAAGTAAACATAGCATCATGAGAAGGCACAATATCCTCATGACAGCCGAGGCAGAAAGACATAGTGCCACCGACAGGATGGGTGGTTTTGGGAGCTCCGCCGTGACAGAGCATACAGTTTTCAAAATAACCAAAAGTAGCCTTATGCCAATCAATTTCCTGTCTATGGCAAATATCGCAGTTGCCTTCATAGCGGCCATCAAGGCCATGGCTAACTAAGATCGGACCAGCTGCGGACAGCTCAGGCGCCAGCAGGATCACGCGGACAAAAATACCAAAGATGGTCATTACTGCTAAAGAAAATAGAAAAAATTCCTTAATCGTTTTTTCCTTTGTAGGTTTTCCCATAGTAACCTCCCGCATCTTTAATCGATAAAATATGATACCAGCGTATAGTTATTCTATCCTCAAGACAATAAACCTGCCGCCGGTGAAAATTTTGTCAGATGAGTTGCATGCAAATAAATATGACCGCGCAATTATATTTAGTTCAATTGAAAAAGACTGGCTTGAAGCCATTATTGCTTTGCCGGAACAAATCTTTTACAATACAGGGATTGCGACAAATGTCTGGATAGTCTCAAACCGTAAAAACGATAATTTGAAAAAAGGGCCGGTTCGGATAGGGAAGGTGCAACTTGTTAATGGTGTAGATTTCAATTATATATAGCAGTAGAGGGGAATTAGGTATAAAAAAGCAGATATGGGTTTTCTATTTCTTTGCCTCATTATTAAAGCTTTTTACTGCAAGAATACATTTTCTTGCAGACCCAACGGTGGCTCTTGTAGTTAAGCTAAATCCCACTATTAGTAACACTTTTAGAATGGTTGGCGAGGAAACTGCCGAAAATATTCCCAGGTACCAAGGGACATGGTACTTTGAAGGTAATTACTTTCATGTCATCGGCAATGAGCATGGCTTTCCTGGTGAGTTTATATGGAGAATTATTATTGGTCTTTGGGGGATACTAACTGTTTGGATAGTGGCGTTTTATCTGCGAAGGTATATCCTAACTAAACAAGCACCTCGCTGAATTAATTGTTTAAACATCTTTGCATATAAAATTTTTTAAGCTAAAATAGTGAGAAAATAATGTGTGGGGCATAAACCAAAGCAGCAGGTTTATGCCCTATTTCCGTTGGTCAATGCGTTATTCCCTGAAAAAATGCTTATTTGGACAAGGACTACGGCTAATTTTATGTGCAAACAGCGTGTTCTACTACCACCTAGGAAATAGGGGCGCACCACGATTTATTATAATTTTTTCATATGTGCATCCCCAGATAGAACAATTTACTTGTTCCTCAATAGCCTGTTCAAAACCAAGCTGTAGCCAAACACGATTCTTCAGTGAAGGCATAAAGGGTTGCAGCATCCATGTTGAGATGCGGATTACTTCCACTAGACTATATAGAACCAAAGAGAGTTCATTGTACTTTTCATCTTTAAATAACTGCCATGGTGCTGACTCGTCAATATAGCGGTTGCCTTTCCCAACAAAACTTATGACTTCTGACAGAGCGTCTGCAAATTGCATCCGTTCCATGAAGTTGTGATATTTACTAATTGCATTTTCTGCTTCTTTTCCAAGTTCATTGGCGAAACTGTTCTGTTTTGTCGGCACTGGTATATGGCCATTGCTGAATTTATTTATCATTGCAGTTGTGCGGCTTATTAGATTGCCGAAATCATTAGCTAAGTCATTATTATATGTTGTCACTAGTCCTTCTAATGAGAAATTTCCATCCTGTCCCCATGGCACTACCCTCATCAAATAGAAACGGATTACATCTGCGCTGTATTGCTCAATTAATTCAAATGGGTCGAGAACCACTCCACTTGACTTGCTCAGCTTTTCCCCTTTCAGGTTGATAAATCCATGTCCAAATATTTTCCTCGGTAGTGGCAATTGTAGGGCCAGAAGGATGGACGGCCAGATAACACAGTGAAACCATGTAATGTCTTTGCCCACGATATGCACATCTGCTGGCCATGTAGTTTGGTAAGCTGCCTCATCAAAGAGATACCCTGAGCCTGTAAGGTAGTTTAAAAGGGCATCAAACCAGACATAAACAGTATGATTATGGTCTTGTGGGAAGGGGATGCCCCAATGGCTGTTTGAGGAACGAGAAATGCTTATGTCCCTCAATCCTTCCTTGAGTCGGTTTTTTATTTCATTCCTGCGCGTCTCAGGCTCAATAAACTCAGGGTTTTCTTCGATATGTTGTTCCAGTCGATTCTGAAAATAACTTAAAGTAAAAAAGTAGTTTTCTTCGTTAACCCATGCAACCTTTTTAGAAGGATGATTTGGGCAGAGCCCGTCAAGCAATTGGTCTTTTTGCAGAAAAGCCTCACAAGATTCACAGTATAGCCCTGAATACGAATCTTTACGGATAAAGCCTTTATTCCAAAGGGTTTCCACTGCATTTTGGACAACAGCTATATGGTCATCATCTGTTGTCCTGATAAAGCGGTCAAAAGATATATTTAGGACACGACATAGTTCCCGGAACTGAGATGCCATATTATCGCAATAGGCTTTCGGTTCGAGGCCAAGTGAATGTGCACTTTTTAAAACATTTGTACTATGTTCATCTGTGCCGACAAGAAGAGTTGTTTGAATGCCGACCATATTTTTATACCGCTTCAACACATCGGCTCCAATCTTTTCATAAGCGTGGCCAAGATGAGGTTTGCCGTTAATGTAGTCAATAGCTGTCGTAATATAAAATCTTTTCATTTGGATTTGCCTCCTTGAAATTAATAAAGCCCCCAGGACAACAGTCCTGGGGGCGAAAGATACACTTCCGCGGTACCACCCCAATTTTGCTAAGTGAAATTACCCAGCCTCTTCAGGTACAATCATACCCTGGCACTGTAACGTGTGCGTTTAAGAGTAACGGCTTAGCCTACTCAAACTCTATATTTCGGCCAGCAGCTCAGGGGCCATGTTCGTCAGGGGCCAGACATCGGTTCTCAACAAATCCGACTCTCTGTAGTCTTACCGTCTGAGTACTCTCTCCACCATCATCGCTTTTATTTACTACAATATTTAATTAGAGGTATCTTACCACCTGGAAATTTACATGTCAAGTAATGCTTTTTCTTTTTGCTTTTTCTTTGTGTGCTTTTTCTTTGTGCTTTTTCTTTTATTTTATTCTATATAGAACGATTAATACTTAACCTTAGCGATATACAAACATGAAATTAGGGGAATGCCCAATTTGTCTCTCACTAAAAGTAGTTACGCCAGGGTGGCATACGATTTCGGACTTGATTTTTTATTCAGGGCCTTATGCGCAACACTTGAAAGTCATTCAATTAAACTTCGATTGGAAGATGTCAAATTTATTAGAAGAAAGCTTGATACATTTATTGAAAGGCATGACAGAGAAGTTGTGTTAGCCAAATATGCAGTTGATTTTGTTTGATAAAGAAATTGCCAATTAAAGTTTGGTTATTAGCCGAATAGAGTGAAAAGCATTATGTACTTAAGCACTAATCAAAAATTAATATAATTAATTTGACATAAATTGAAGGAATTTATAATTTTATGTAGTAATAAATGGGTCAGTAGTAAAGTTATGTATTACATTAACCGAGATTTGGAGAACCTTTATGGATATCAAGTTAAATAAAGCTACTATAACTGCTATTGAAAGAATTCATGTTGAAGTATATAAGCGAATTAATCAGCAATATATTGATGTCTTCTTATGCGGAGGTACCAGTAACTCAACAAAGATATCTATTAGGGATATTATTAGGGATAAGTTGTCAAAAATTAATAATGTGAGAGTTTTATATCCTGAAGACTTATTTATCGAAATTCTAAATAATGATAAAGAATCTGACTTATTAACACTTGAAAGGTTTTTGGCTGATAATTGTGATGTTATTTGCATTATTTGTGAGAGTGCTGGGGCTTTAGTAGAACTGGGGCTTTTTCCAACAACACTAGTACATTTAAGAAAGTCGTTGCTGTACTAGAGGAAAATAAAAAAAAACAAAAAAGCTTTATAATGCTAGGTCCAGTGAAGTTAATTAAAAAACACAATAAAAATAATGTAGTTTATTATTCAAAAGACCATTTAGATAAGTTAAGTAATGAGCTGAGAAAAACTTTTTTTAAGCTACAAAAATCTAAAGATATACCAATAAATACAATAGTTGGTTTATATTATATAATCCCTATGCTCTTATATTTCTTTAATACCATTGAACTTAACTTACTAATTAGTATCTTAAAACATTTATATATAAAAAATGGACACAGCTTAGAGTTCTTTGATACATTATTTAAATCCTCATTAAAGCTTCTATATAAAGAAAAAATTATCCATAGAAAATTTGAGAATACCTCCATATCATATTCGTTAACTAATAAAGGTTACGATAAATTAATAAGCGTGTTAAAAAGTGTTCGTGTTCCTAACAGAACCTCAATATACGATTCGATAAGATTCGGGATAATGCATAATCGATATTACACAAATAACACCGCTTCCCTTAGATGATTGCTGTTTGCTATATAAGGCGTGCACATTTAACTTATGTACCAGATAGCGGGAGATGGTTCGTCTTCCAAAACAAAAACTCAGAGCAATATTTCGAACTGTAAGCGTCAAACTCCACAAAGGTGAACTCCGCCGCTTACATTTCAAAAAGGACTAAAGGTAAGGGGAGCGGTGTTATTATATGAGAAGGAATTACACAAATACCTTTATATTAAATTCATTAAAATTACCAGTTATAAGTGATTTGGATTCTTTATCAAATAGTATAGGTATAAGCAAAAAGTTAATATATTTATTATCATGTAATAATGAGAATTATTATACCAAGTTTAATATGCCAAAAAGAGACGGTACAGATAGACAAATTTTATGTCCTTCATTTACTCTAAAACTGGTACAAAGGTGGATATTGGCTGAAATCCTAGAAAAAATTAACGTATCTAAAGAAGCTATGGCTTTCAGAAAAGGATATTGTGGTACTAAAAAGAACGCGGAGTATCATAGATTTAGCATATATGTTTTACAAATAGACTTGGATAATTTTTTCACATCAATTAAATCTGAGCGAGTGTTTTATCTTTTTAGAAATATGGGATACAATTTCACGATATCTAATATTCTTACTAATCTTTGTACATACAATGGTTATTTGCCACAGGGTGCTGTTTGTTCTCCATACTTATCTAATTTAATATGCTACAAGTTAGATAGAAGAATTGAGGGGCTTTGTAGTAAAAGAGATGTTTTATATTCTAGGTACGCCGATGATTTGACGTTTTCTTGTGATAATAAGTTAATATTAAGTAGTAAAATTAAAAATGTCGTTCAAGACATAGTTGAAGATGAGGGATTTAAGATTAATTCACGTAAAACTAAATTATCTTCTCCGAGTTCACGGAAACGTATTACAGGAATTATTGTAAATGGCAGCAAACTTAAAGCAAGCAAAGAATTAAAAAAGAAGGTAAGAGCAATGATTCACCGTGCTATAGTTAGTGGAGACTATAGCTCCAATTATAAAATCAGAGGTTACATTTCCTACATTAATTTTATAGAAGATAGCTATAAAAATAAAATTATAAAATATATTAACACGTTAATACAACAAAAAGATTATAAACATTTTACTGATATAGTAGATGCATTTAACGAAAATAGACTATACGAGGAACTTGAAACAATGGTATATGAGGACGTCGAAGAGGTGCATGGTTATGATGATTTTTTGTTTGGCGAAATGCATCAAGTGAGATATGAGTTCTTAAAAGAACGGGGACTTATTCAGGCAGAAGATTGTAGTGATTCGATTAACGATGAGGAAGCTAGTCTTTAACCATAGTGTTCTCCGTTAAGATGAGAAATTGATGTCTGATTATCTTTAAATACTATAAGCCGCAAAAGCTAAGCACTGAAATACTAATTTAATCAGTGCTTTTCGCTTTCATCTCAGGAAATTTACGCGACCACATTAAATCGCGTATTATTATTCATACGCTCCTGCATGTCAATGTTTATCGTCCATATTGTCAGGTGTACTAAACTTTATAAACTGAAATAGTAAACTGAAATAGTAAACTGAAATATTTATGAAAAAGTTATTTAAAGGAAATATTAGTCTTTTAGTCGAAATGAAAGCTTGTCTTGTTTATGATAATGGGAAGCGGTAAATAGGAAGGATGATTCCGTGAATAAGAAAAACCTTTCTGAACGCGATATCTGCACAAAATTCATTACCCCAGCCTTAGAGAAAGTTGGCTGGGATAAATTGCGTCAACTCCGTGAAGAGGTCACCTTTACAGCGGGTAAGGTTATTGTTCGCGGAACTCTCACCACGCGGGGTGCCAAAAAGAGAGCGGATTACATACTTTCATATAAACCTAACATCCCTATCGCTCTGATTGAAGCAAAAGACAACAACCACAGTATCGGTGCTGGCATGCAGCAGGGGCTGGAATATGCAGAGCACCTGGATATTCCATTTATCTTTTCTTCCAATGGCGATGGGTTTCTTTTTCATGATAAGTTCTCGGGGACAGAAGTTGAGCTTGCTTTGAATCAATTTCCCAGTCCTGAAGACCTATGGGAGAGATATAGACAGGCTAAGGGCTTTACCGATGGCGAAGAGAAAATCGTTACAGAAGACTATTTCTTCGGTGCCCAGGCAAAAACACCCCGATATTATCAAACTGTTGCTGTCAATCGTGCTATCGAAGCCATCGCCAAGGGGCAGGACAGGGTCATGGTTGTGATGGCCACAGGAACAGGCAAAACCTTTGTGGCATCCCAAATCATCTATCGGCTGTGGAAGTCCAGGGCAAAAAAGCGGATTCTATACCTTGCGGACCGCAACATCCTTGTTGACCAGACCATTAGCAATGACTTTAAGCATTTCGGCGATAAGATGGTGAAGGTAGAAAACCGTAAAGTTGATAAATCGTATGAGGTTTATCTGGCATTGTATCAGGCAGTTTCTGGCACCGAAGAAGAAAAGAACATATATAAGCAGTTTTCACCTGACTTCTTTGACCTGATAATTGTGGATGAGTGTCACCGCGGTTCTGCCAGAGCTGATTCCGCCTGGCGTGAAATTCTGGAGTATTACACTTCAGCTACACAAATCGGCCTGACAGCCACGCCGAAAGAAACACATGATGTATCAAACATAGACTACTTCGGTGAACCAGTCTATGTATACTCACTCAAGCAGGGCATCCAGGATGGCTTTCTTGCACCCTATAAAGTTATTCGCGTAGCTCTGGATAAGGACCTGGAGGGCTACAGGCCAGAAAAGGGCAAGCACGATAAATATGGCCATGAAATCGAGGACAGGGAATATAACATAAGCGATTATGACAAACGGCTCGTTATTGAAAAGCGCACTGAAGTCGTGGCAGCGAAGATTACTGAGTATTTAAGAAAAACAGATAGGTTTGCAAAAACGATTGTCTTCTGTGTTGATATTGACCATGCAGAGCGGATGCGGCAAGCACTGGTAAATCAGAACTTTGACTTGGTTGCGCAGAATTATAAATATATCATGCGGATAACTGGCGATAATCCTGAGGGTAAAGCTGAGCTGGACAACTTCATCGATGTGGAAAGCAAATACCCTGTCATTGTCACTACCAGTAAGCTCCTGACCACAGGAGTAGATGCGCAGACTTGCAAGCTTATTGTTCTTGATACCAACATCAATAGCATGACGGAATTTAAGCAAATCATTGGCCGTGGCACGCGTATTCGAGAAGATTACGGAAAGCTTTACTTTACTATTATTGACTTCCGTAATGCTACCAAGCTTTTTGCTGACCCAGATTTCGATGGCGAGCCTGAACAGGTCTATGTTTCGCCCGAGGATGGCGACGATGTCGTACCGCCAGGAGAAGGTCCAGATACAGGCGATGGTGGTGGAGATGATATTCCCCCTGGCGATGACAACGGGGATAGTAAGCCCCGTAAGTATTACGTGAATGATGTTGAGGTAATCGTGTTAAATGAGCGCGTCCTTTACTATGACAAGGACGGAAAACTCATTACAGAGTCGCTGAAAAGCTACACACAAAAGAACATCCAGAATGAATTTGAGACTATGGATGATTTCCTGAGACGCTGGAACAGTGCCGACAAAAAAGCTGCAGTGATAGAGGAGTTAAGGGAACTGGGCATTCTGTTTGAAGAGCTGCAGGAGGAAGTCGGGAAAGACCTTGACCCATTTGACTTGATATGTCATATCGTTTATGACAAAAAGCCATTGACCCGAACAGAGCGGGCAAATAATGTCCGCAAGAAGGACTACTTTGCTAAGTTTGGCGAGCAGGCACAGGCAGTGCTTGGAGCGCTCCTGGACAAGTATGCTGATGATGGTATTGCAAATATTGAGAGCATGGAAGTATTGAAGCTTGAGCCATTTAACCAGCTTGGCTCGCCGCAAAAAATCATTAAACTTTTTGGGACAAAAGAACGGTATCTTGAAGCTGTCAAAGAGCTAGAGAGAGAACTTTACGCGTAAATAAGCAAGCCTAAAAGGGTTGTTTTAGAGGGACATCAAGTAATAGCAAAAGGAGTGGCTACAATGACAATTGGTTCGCTTATTAAATGCATACAGGATATTATGCGTCAGGATGCCGGTGTTGATGGGGATGCCCAAAGGATTTCTCAATTGGTTTGGATGCTGTTCTTAAAGGTTTATGATGCAAAGGAAGAAGAATGGGAAGTTCTCGAAGACGATTATAAATCAATTATTCCAGAGGAGTTGCGTTGGCGGAACTGGGCCGCTGACGATGAGGGTATTACTGGGGAGGAATTGTTGGATTTCGTGAACAACAAGCTCTTCAAAACATTAAAAGAGCTACAGGTTGATGTAACAACAGATAGGCGGAGAATGATTGTTAGGGAAGTCTTTGAAGACTCATATAATTACATGAAGTCTGGTACGCTTATGCGCCAGGTTATTAACAAGCTCAATGAGCTAAATTTCGATGATTATCAGGAGCGACATGCGTTTAATGATGTTTACGAGAGCATCCTTCGTGACCTGCAGAGTGCAGGAAACGCGGGTGAGTTCTATACGCCTCGCGCAGTTACGCAGTTTGTAATTGATATGCTGCAGCCCAAATTAGGTGAAAGGGTAGCCGACTTGGCATGTGGTACTGGCGGCTTTTTGATTTGTGCGTTGGAGCATTTAAAAGGGCAGGTTTCCAGTGTTGAGGACAGGCGAGTGTTACAGGAAGAGTCCATTTATGGAGTTGAAAAAAAACCGCTACCTCATCTCCTTTCTTTGACGAATATGATTCTTCATGACATAGATACCCCAAATATAATCAGAGATAACTCGCTTACACATAATGTTCGTGATATTAAAGAAGCGGACCGATTCCATGTCATTGCAATGAACCCTCCTTTTGGCGGTATAGAGGAGGATGGGGTTGTAGTTAATTTTCCGCAGGCTTTCAGGACAAAAGAGACGGCAGACTTGTTTATGGTTCTTATCATGTATGCACTCAAGCAGAACGGGAGAGCAGGCGTTATTCATCCTGATGGTTTTTTATTTGGAGAAGGGGTCAAGACAAATATTAAAGAAAAGCTGCTGTCAGAATTTAAACTGCATACCATTGTAAGGCTACCAAATGGCGTTTTTGCTCCGTATACAGATATTAATACGAACATTATATTCTTTGCCAAGGGTGAGCCAACCAAAGAGGTTTGGTTCTTTGAGCATCCATTGCCTGAGGGTTACAAGAGGTATTCAAAGACAAAGCCGATGCAAATTGAAGAGTTCAAAATAGAAAAAGAATGGTGGGATAATAGAGTTGAGAATGAACATGCTTGGAAAGTCACAATTGAAGATATAAAAGAAAGGAATTATAACCTTGACATCAAGAATCCGAACAAAATTTCTGAGAGAAATGCTTTTACTATTCCTGAGCTTATAGGTTTGATTGAAGAAAATATAACAAAGAGCAAAAAATTAGTTGATTCCTTAAAAGAGGTATTGGCTGATGGGAAATATTAAACTTAAAATTGGCTCAATATTTGATGTAGCAAAAGGAACCCTGCAAAGCTCAAAGAATACACCTGGTAACTACTCATTTATCACAGCAAGTTCGGAGTGGAAGACCCATACAACGTATACCCACGACTGCGAAGCGTTAGTGTTCGCTATGGCTGCTTCGGGTTCATTAGGTAGAACTCATTATATTAATGGGCAATTTATTGCAAGCGATTTATGTTTTATTATTACAGCCAAAGATGGACTAAAGGACAAGATTTCATTACGTTTTTTTTATCATTACTTTAATGCTATTAAAGATGAAATAGTAAAAGCCACAGCTACTGGGACATCAAAACTCGCTATTAATACCAAGAACTTTATTAATTACGAAATATACTTGCCTGATATAAACACTCAGTTGTTGCTAATTAAGACAATTGAACAGGCAAAAACAATAGCAGAGCAGTTCGATAAATACAGTGAAGAGAGTTTAGGCTATTTAAGTTTACTTAGGCAAGCAGTACTCCAAGAAGCCATCCAGGGCAACCTTGTTGAGCAAAACCCCGACGATGAACCTGCCAGTCTACTTTTGGAGAAAATTCAGGAAGAAAAAGAACGGTTGATTGAGGAGAAGAAAATTAAGTTTGAAAAACCCCTTCCGCCCATTACAAAGGATGAAACCCCGTTTGAGTTGCCGAAAGGGTGGGAGTGGGTGAGGCTAGGAGATGTCGCATTAAAAATTGTGGACGGAACCCATCATAGCCCTCCTTCTTTCCCCTCAGGTAAGTATATGTATATTACAGCTAAAAACATAAAAGAAGGGGGTATTGACCTTTGCAATATTACTTTTGTATCTGAAAATGAACACAAAAAAATATTTCAAAGATGTGATGTGCAATACAATGACATATTGCTAATTAAAGACGGAGCCACAACTGGAATTGTTACTGTAAATAAAATAAAAGAAGAATTCTCGCTTCTTTCTTCAGTCGCAATTATACGGGTTAATGAGTTATTAGTTATACCAGAGTATATAGCATATGCCTTAAAGTCTCCGGTTGTCAGAAATATAATGCTTAAAACGATGTCTGGAAGTGCAATTACGAGACTTACACTGAGTAAGATAAAAAATATTTTACTTCCAATACCACCAACATCCTTTCAAAAGGAAGCTATTAATAAGCTTAACAACCTTATGTTTTACTGTAATAGCTTAAGTAGTGAAATACTAAAAAGCAAGAGCCATAGCGAAAAATTGATAGGGGTTGTTTTAAAAGATGCATTTTTAAATGAAAGCCGAAGCAAATATTAAACGTGAATTGGATATCAATGAACTACAGAAAAATATATTTATGTTATAAAGAGGAACCATGAGCATTTCTGGATAATTTTAGCTATTATTGTAAGGGGGTATTTATTATGAGTAATGATGCGTTAGAGGCAAAAATTCTTGAAACTCGGAACAGTTTGTCTACCGATAGATTAGATATGTCCTTTGGGGAAATTATGAGTATGTATGAAAGAGAAGAAATCATAATCAATCCAGAGTTTCAAAGACTTTTCAGATGGACAGAGTTTCAACAAACTAGATTTATTGAATCTTTACTGTTAGGTATCCCTATACCTCCAATATTTGTAGCTGAAGATAGTGATGGAAAATGGGAATTAGTTGATGGGTTACAGAGATTATCAACAGTTTTGTCATTTTTTGGCCTTTTAAAATATATACCAGAAAAAAATAATTGGTCATTAACATCTGGTGAACTTATTGAAACATTAGAGGGTTATGATAGTACTAAGTTACCTTTAAAGTTCCAGCTAAATATTAAAAGAGCTGTATGTAGAATTGAAATTATAAAATGGAATAGTAAAATAGACATGCGTTATGAGTTGTTTAATAGGCTAAACACAGGTGGTTCCCCACTTACTGACCAAGAAATTAGAAATTGTATTTTCAGAGGTTATTCTAATGATTTCAATAATTTTTTAAAGCGAATAGCAAATGATAATGATTTTATAGACCTAATTAATCCAACGGAAAAGCAGTTATCTGAGTTGTACTTAGAAGAATTAGTCCTACGATTCGTTTCACTTTATGACAACTGGGCTAATGTGAAGGAGATACTCTCTATTCATATGACAGAGTTTATGAGAGACGTAATTAAGAATGAAAGCTTTGATTTTAGTATGGAGGACCTACTTAAAAAAGTTATTGCCCTTCTCAAACCCTTTGGTAAAGATATCTTTCGTTTTGATAGAGGAGCTTTTTCCACTAGCCTCTATGATGCAATCACTGTAGGAATTGCGTCACACATCGATTACTATGAGCAAGTAGACCAATCTGAAATAGAAGAAAAGATAAACAGATTAAAGGGTAGTGAGGAATTTAGAAAATTCACTGGGTCTGCTGCTAGTAGTAAAACAAGAGTTATCAATAGGATGATAATTTCAACCAGTATCTTTAAAGTGGAGTAAATAATGAGTAAGTTACTAGTTGATGAAATATTATATGAAATTGACTGGAGAACGAAAGAAATATCAATTATTAGAACGGTACCATATTTGCACAGGCTAACACTAGAACAAAAAAATACACTAGAAAAATACAGTGTACTATCTTTCTATGCATTATGGGAAGGTTTTGTAACAATGGCCTTTAATGTATATGTAAGAGAAATAAATAAAATCGGATTGTCAGCCGATACAATAAGTATCAACTTGTTAATGCATGACGTAGACTGTAAGTTTAAACTGAGTAACGCACGGGCAAACATCGACACTAAGCTTTCATTTGTGAGCGAAATTTATAGATATTTTAGTTCTCCAATTAATGTTTCTTCGACCATTCCTACTGAATCAAATGTTAACTTTAAAGTAATAAATAACATACTTTTTAGGCATAATCTGAGATTAATGCAGGAAAAACCTTTTAAGAAATTATTAAATAAATTAATACTCATTCGCAATTCCATAGCGCACGGAGAAACGAGTATACCTATTGATGATAAGCTGCTTTTCGAGCTTAGTAGCACAACAATATCTGCTATTCACGAGGTTGGAGAAATAATTATTGAAGGATATAATAATAATGTTTTCCTAAAATAAAACAATTTGGTTAGAAAAATGAAGAGTATCTTGATAAAATTAGTGAACCGTTAGTTGGTATAATAAACAAACTTACTACTTATTATCGAAATAAAGTACATGTGCGACATTTGATTTAGAAATAATGATTGAAGGCGGTTATTGCCTCAGAACTTTTGTAAGTGACACCAGAGATGAAGTAACTTGGTTTATAACTGACTGGGCAGCCAAAAAAAGTATTGTAGAATTTACACAACTTCACATAATATATATTATCGGACGTTTTTACTCTGTTTAAATTTTGTTGATACAGAACCATTGGGCTCCTGCGTCAAATTCATCAACTAAACAGACAGCCGGCAATTTAGTTGCCGGCTGTCTGTTTAGTTATATTTCTCAAGTTTTTCCTTAATTGCATCGCGATTTTGCATATATCTGCCGCGTGTTGCTTTTATCCAGTCTTCCAAATGGCGCTTGCGATGTGCCGGTGTCCAAAAGGCGTGCTCAAGTGCTTCCTGGGAGACGTTGATTTGATAGTTTTGGTCAAGAGTCCCTTCAATCAAGCAAAACGGGCATTGAATTTTATTGTTACCAAGCAGCCTTACAGAGCGGCTGTAGCAGAACGGACATTGGTTTGCTGCAGGCTTGCGGGCTTCTGTCTTGCCTTGAAGGTATAAGGCCAGACCCTCTCCCAGCAAATCGACTGCCAGCATCGTCTCCTCCTGTAGAAGAATCTCACCGGGGCCAGGCGCGTACGCCTCCATGAAGTTGTAAACCGGAAAACCGTAGGAGAGAGCAAACTGGTTCATCATTTCCATGCCAATCGGATTCCAGTCGGACTTACCGGCAACAGTGATGGTCAGAGCTCCTCTCTGCTTCTCTGCCAATTCATCCGCATAAAGTGACATCATCAAAGCCCGATCCATTACCTTTTTAATAATTGAGGCAGGACTAAGCAAATAGATCGGTGCCACTACAATCAGGCCGTCTGCCTTCAGCAATTTTTCCACCAGCATGCCCATTTGATCTTCTTCCCTGCATTTTCCGCGAAAGACGCAGGCCAGACAGCCTTCACAGGCCGCAATGTTAAAAGCGGCGATATTAACGATTTCTACAGTGGCGCCTGCCCGTTCTGCCCCGGCCGAAGCTTGTTTGGCCAGAACTTCACTGTTGCCGGGGCTGCGCCGGGAAGCAATTAACGTTAATATTTTCATTAGACAACTACCCCCTCGCCTATATCTTCGCCATGAACAATAATTTACCTGCTCTTGAAAAGGTAAATTTGCCGGGCCAGGCTAGAAAAACACTGTAAGGGCTGGTTTGAAACCCGCCCTTACAGTTTGCCGTACATCGGCAGAACGAGGGCATCCCCCTACGCCCCCACACTAGTTTGTTTCTGGGAACAAACTAACAAAGGAAAATGCGGCGACGTCAACTAGTCCACGGTTTGTCAAGCGAAGATCAGGAATCACCGGCAGAGAGAGCAGCGCCATAGTCATAAAGGGTGAAACTAGCGTACAGCCAAGGATTTTCCAGGCTTTTGCCAAAGAAGAAACTGCTGCAGCGACTTCTTCCACCGGACGGTCCGACATTAGGCCGGCAACAGGCAACTTCACAAGAGCAAGCACTTCTCCAGCTGAAACAGCCACCATGCCGCCGCCATGTTCCGCTAAAATATTGCCTGCCATGGCCATGTCTGCGTCGTTCGTACCTACAATCAAAAGATTATGACTGTCGTGGGCTACGGTGGAGGCCACCGCACCGGCGGTAAAGCCAAAGCCACTGACAAACCCCAAAGCCCCTCCACCGCAACCGCTGTGGCGCTCAAATACTGCCACCTTTGCCAAGTCTCGGACAGGATCGGCCGCCACAATGCCATTTGTCGCAGGTACTGACAGTAATAATTCTTTTGTACCAACATGAGCTTCTTCAATCTGCATCACGCGGATAATGACATTTCCTTTACAAGCTGGTGCCTTGACCAGAAAGTCTGCTTCAACTAATGGCTTTGCTAAACGGACTGAATGTCGGACGAATTCTGGATAGCTGCGGGCAGGCACTTTGAGGAGCAGTTTACCTTCCTTGGCTACCGGGACACCGGCAATAAAGACCTGTTCAACCTTAACTCGCGCTAAGTCAGAAAGCAGCAGCATGTCGGCATACTTCCCTGGAGCAATACTGCCTAATTCGTGGTCAACCTTGAAATAACGTGCGGTGTTAATAGTAACCATTTGAATGGCACGTATCGGGTTCACTCCTTCTTGAATAGCACGCAGGACTACGTGATTAAGATGCCCCCGCTGCAGAAGCGTGTCAGGGTGGGTATCGTCGGAACAAAGCATGCAAGAGGAGCTGTCAATGTTATGTTCAGTAATCGCTCGCATCGTCTCTTTAACATCATGCCAGGCTGAACCTTCCCTGAGCATGACATACATGCCGCTACGCACTTTTTCCAAGACGTCATCTTTATGAACAGATTCATGGCAGGATGTAATTCCGGCGGCGATGTATGCCTGCAGCCCGGGACCGTGGGTCGGCATGGCATAATGGCCTGTCACTACTTTGCCGGCATCGAGAGTCTCCTTAATTATGGCGTGGACGGCATGGTCGTTTGCTAAGACGCCGGGGAAGTTCATCATCTCTCCTAACCCAACCACCCCATCCCAAGTCAGCGCCTCCCTCACTTCGTCAGGGCCAATAACTGCGCCTGCATCTTCTAAGCCCGGAGCCGCAGGCACACAGGCAGGTACTGTTGTAAACACACGCAGCGGCAGGTCTTTCCCTTCTTCATGCATCAGGCGAATGCCTTCTAAACCAAGAACGTTGGCTATTTCATGGGGATCCATAAAAATAGCTGTGGTGCCGTAAGGCAGAACAGCTTGGGCAAATCCGGAAACGTTGACCATGCTGCTTTCCACATGGATATGGCCATCTAAAAAACCGGGCACAAGAATCATACCGCCGGCATCAATCACGGTTGTGTCCGGACCGATGGTATGACTTGCATTACCCACAAGGGCAATTCGGCCGCTGGCCACAGCAACGTCAATATTGGGCAAAATTTCAGCCGTATGCACGTTAACCAGTCTGGCTTTTTGAATAACCAGCTCAGCATATTTTCTGCCCATGGCCACATCAACCAGCCGTTGTGAGACATCAGAAAGTTTATTTTCAAAGAAGTAAGCCATTGTTTACGATCCTCCAAAGATGTTTTCCGCTAGTTTTTTTCATCAGATATTTCGCTTGCCCACAAGGATTCCGGACGTTTATCCAATACATCTTGATAATAGGCGCGCAACACTTCCGCCACACTCCAGGCTTGGTACGGACAACCCCGCGGAGTATGCGGATGTTCTCCGTCGAAGATTTCTGCAATCGATGCCAAACCAAAATCAAAGAGATGATGGAAAAACGGAGCAAGCATACGCAATGCCATTTGCCGGGAGACACGGGAGTAATTGTGGCTCCGCCGGTAGGCTGTTATATATGGGCCAATTAGAAAAGCCCAGGCAGTCCCCTGATGATAAGCACCGTCACGGCTGATACGATCACCTTTGCAGTTCGGGCGGTAATCCGTCTCATACGGAGCTAGGGTGCGCAGACCAAAAGGTGTATAGAGGTGCCGGCCCACCGCATTTAAAACTTGTCTTTCTTGTCGGTGAGAGAGCAACCGATATGGCAGGCTAAGAGCAAAAAGCTGGTTAGGGCGCAATCGCTCATCCCGCACGCCACGGTAAACCACGTCTGCCAGATAATCGTGCCGCATGCACCAGAAAGTCGCAGGAAACTTTTCCTGCACCCGTAGCGCCAATTCACCGTAGAGTTTGCGTGCATCATGATCCCCTAGTCTGCCTGAGAGCAGCGTCATAAAATACAGAGCGTTATACCAGAGTGCGTTGACTTCGACCGCTTTGCCAGAACGCGGTGTCACTACCCAGTCTCCCACTTTGGCGTCCATCCAAGTTAGCTGAACACCCTTTTTGCCGGCGCTTATCAACCCGTCGGCATCCATGACGATCCCGTAGTCGGTACCGATACTGTAACTGTGAATAATTTTTTTCAGAGTGGGATAGATTTCCTCCCGGATAAATTCCAGGTCGCCGCTGTAATCCAAGTATGCTTTAATAGCCTGGAAATACCAAAGTGAAGCATCTACCGTGTTATAGTGAGGCGCAGAACCATCCGTAGGAATAAAATTAGGCATAAGGCCGTTCTGTTCCAGCAGGGCGTATTTAGCGAGGATCTTTTTTGCTTCCGCCAAGCGGCCAGTGACTAACAACAGACCGGGCAGAGCAATAAATGTATCACGCCCCCATTCTTCAAACCAGGGATAACCGGCGATAATACCCGGCTCTTCTCCCTTATAAATCACAAACTTATCTGTGGCCCGAGCCAATTCACGACAGAGCGGGTTTTTACTAGTCATGCGAGAGAGAATTATCTTTTGCCTAACCAATTCTTCTTGATGAAGTCGCTTGTAATCAGTCGCCTGGGAACCGGAGAGCGATGCGGAAACGGCAAACTCTCCGCCCGCAGCCAACTCTGTTTCCCAGAAACCGGGGATAAAATGGTGCTCCAGATACTCCTCACCTCGCTCCCGCTCTTGGCAGTAATACATATTATAATACCAGGCGTACAGCTCATGAAAAGTACCGCTTGTGCTTGAAAGGGTAACAAGCGGGCCATGAGGTGACTTGACCTGCACAGTACTCCCACTGATCTCTTTCTCAAAGGGCCAAGCCGCAGTATTATTTACAGTATGGTGCGAACGATCATTAACTAACGGATACAATCGCAGTTTGCAAATGCGGTTCGCTTCCACTCGATAGCGAATGACTGTTGTGGCTTCCCCTTTGACCATGAACACTTCTTTGATCAGATAGATGTCCTCCAGGCGGTAGACGAAGGTGGGAATAGGAGCACTGAAAAACTCCACCAAATGGATATGGCCGGTTTGAAATTGGTTTTGCGCCAGTTGATTGGAAGCCAAAAAGTAGGTGCGCCCATCAACAGTCAGCTCTTCGTGAATTTTTGAGAGGAAAAGGCGCCTCTCTCCTCCTTCCAAGGGACTTGAAATAAGCAGCCCATGATAACGGCGTGTGTTGGCGCCGGCAATAGTGCCGCTGGCGTAGCCGCCGGCCCCGTTTGTCAACAACCATTCTTTTTCAATTGCTTTATGCCAATCCGAAACAATATTAGGCCCAAAACGCAAAGCTACCCATCCCTTCCGCTCTCTGCTTCTGCCAGGAGACAGAGCATGCCTCTCACACCGGCTTCTACGCCTAAAGTGGCTTGTCGCAGAGTGACTGAAGCTGCCGCCGGTGGCACCGCATAATTTTGGATCGCCTTTTCCAAGGGAACAAAAAGTTCTTCCCCGGCTGCGGAGACACCGCCGCCTATGACTACAATTTCTGGATTTAAGACGTTCACCAGATTAACAAGCGCAATGCCGAGATAATAAATCGCTTCAGAGATGATCTCCTGCGCGGTTTCATCTCCGTCTCTGGCAGCGCGAAACACAGTGGCAGCACTCACACTTCCTCCTTGCTGACGGGCCAGTTCCCGCAGCAGAGCTGATTTTCCGCTTTGTAGCGCTTCATTAGCCATACGGGCTATGGCAGTACCTGAAGACACCGTCTCCAGGCAGCCGTGACGTCCACAGCCGCACAGGAAACCATCAGGTTTTACCACCATATGGCCTGCTTCACCGGCAAAGCCCCGAGTGCCGCGATAAATTTGACCACCCAATACCAAGCCTGCACCGATGCCTGTGCTGACAGTAAGATAGAGAACGTCTTGACTGCCTTGAGCCGCGCCACAACGTGCTTCGCCAAGAGCGGCGGCGTTAGCATCATTTTCTGCCAGTACAGGAACGCGCAGTTTTTGAGACAACCGTTCTTCTACTCGGAACTGCTCCAAGCCATGGATATTAGGCGAATGAATCAGCAAACGTTTTTGCCAATCAAAAAATCCTGCCAGACAAACGCCCACAGCGCTTAGGCGGTCTGGTCCGGCGCCGGCCTGTGCCAGTACCTCTCTGACCGACGTTGCCATTTGCTCCAAAATAGCCTCAGGCCCTTCATCGGCCTGTGTGTCGTAGCGAACACTACTTAAAATACGACCGCAATTTTCAGCCAATACTGCATAGATTTTGGTGCCGCCAAGATCTACGGCGGCATAAAGCTTATCTTGCATCACTTTTTCTCCATTCTTCCGATTTACCAATGGCAAGTTATAGAAGTTAATTGCTTATATTTTTCCAGATAAGCACAGACGGTCGCAACATAAGTGGCATGCGACCAAGTGAGCGGCGCAACAGAAAGTGCTTCCCCACTGTAGGGGTGAAGCTGCTCTGGCAGTACGCCGCTAAATAAGGAAGCGTTGTCCGCCCACTGCAGCAGTTCCACTGCCCGTGAAAGTTCATCCGGTTTTAGTGCTTTAGCAATATACCACTGAGCCAGCCACAAAGTACAGATTACCCAAGGGTTGCCAGGAACAATGTCAATATCTTTCGTTTTCTGAAAATAGTAGTCATCTGTATAGCGCGCAATACCGCCCACATCAGTTTTCACCCAAAGCCCTTTTTCAATAGCGTGCATGGTACGCACAATTCTTTCGTCATCTGCGGGCAGCACATCGAAAGCAAAGAGAGCCCAAAGCGAACTTTCGAGCGTCGTATCTTTCTCATAACCGCCGTCCGCCTTGACTAGAAAACCGCGAATAAATCGCCCCAGCTCTTGATCATAAAGATGCTCTAAGATCCCTTGGTGCAGTTTCTGAGCCGCCTCCTGATAAACATGCTGTTTTTCGTCCTCACCTAAGACTTCAGCAAAATGGGCAGCCGCTTTCAGCGCCGCATATACGGTAGCAGCAGTATAAGTAAAGATTCCGCGTCGTTCCTCCCAGAGGTCATAGCTAGGCTTAGGAAGATTGAAACTTTCTTCAATATAATTGATCATGAAATCGGCAGCAGGTTTAACAAATCCGCGGTAACAAAACTGAATAAAATTAAGGTCGCGGTGCCGCTTATAATATTCCCATAATGCACAGATTACAAGCGCAGTCTCGTCTTCCTGAATTGGTATCTGCGAACGGCCGTGCTCTATCCAAGCATGCCAAGATGAGCCTACCGAACCGTCCGGGTTATATTTATGCAAGAGAAATCCTTTGTCTGTAATGGAGTTCTCGCAGAAATAAAAGAACTGAATCACCATTTCATGATAACCGGCCTGAATTGCGGCCATGGCTACTAAAGCCCCATCACGAGGCCACATATAGCTGTAGTGATCACGATTGTAATGCAGAATTTCTGAATCATTAGCGGCAATAATCGCTCCCATATTGCGATCTATCTGGGTGCGCAGCGTGAGGAGGCTGCGTTTATATTGATCTACCACATTTTGAGGCAAATTGAGAAAAGCGGTTTCCTGTTTGTTGACCCACTTCTGCCAGAATGTTTCTATTCTGTCTAACAGCCGTGCCGGTGACCGATCTACCACATAGTCGTTCAGCTGACGAACTTCCTGATAGTTTTTACCGACCACCAGCCAGTAGTATAACGTCTTCTCCTCTTCAGCCTCCAGGAACATGCGAAAAGAAATAGTGCTGTCAACAGAACCTTGCGCAATGGGATTGTTAGCCAATCGACCGTCCTCTGCATCTCGCCAGGTTCCTTCTGAGCCGCCAAAACGCTTAACTCCGGTAGTATATTCAAAAATCCGCTCACCGTGCGCTCGGCCGTTTGCTAAGAAATATCTGTTCCGTTTGTAGTGGTACACTGCCGAAATTTCCGGATTAAAGACGGCCGTATCGCCTACTTCGCTTTCGTCAATGGAAAAATCATGGGTAAAAAATACGCGCACTTCGCGGCGCCGTGCTGCCGTATTTTTTACTTTCATCCGCTTCAGGTAAATATTGTCAGTGAAATGAACGGCATCGTTAATCAACAGCTCAAGCTCTAACTCTTTATGAACTGCTTTTATCTCGCTAACGAGTGTTTCCTGCTTATAGCCGCTGATTTTTTCCCAAACTGAAGAGTAACACCAAGAGAAATGACCTTCAGTCCAGATGCCAAAAGTACAAAAGTGTCCTCCCACGTGATTTAACTGGCCGACATATGGAAAATAAAGATCCCGGATACTAAGCGTTGCGTCCATATTTACTAGTAATTGACCGTTCCCAAAGACTAGCGGTCTTGGCATTAGTCTGCCTCCTTATTCTGCTTTCCGGGCTGGTTGTGCTTCCTCCCAGACCTGTTTGTAAATTTCACTCGTTTGCTTCGCCAGCGCCTGCCAGGAATATGCAGTAACCGCTCTTTCCTTTCCCTGCCGCCCCAGTTGCTCTCGCAGCGACGGATCAGCCAGCAAAGTGCTGATTGCTGCCGATAAAGCCAGATGGTTTCCCGGTGGGAATTTTAAACCGTCGCTACCATGGCGCACGACTTCCCCCAAACCCCCTACATCAGCAACAATCAGCGGAGCTGCTGCCGCCATAGCCTCCAACGCCACAATGCCGAAGGGCTCATACAAACTGGGTAATACTGTAATGTCGGCAGTGGCCAGTAGCCGGTTCCGCTCTTCGTCAGTCACAAAGCCGGTAAACAGCACGCTGCCAGCGATGCCATGTTCCTCTGCCAGTATTTTCAGCAACTCCAGCATCGGCCCTCTACCGCTAATCACCGTTTTTGTGTTCGGGAAAACGGACATAACGGAAATCAACGCCCGCATAAGCACTTCTACTCCTTTTTCCCGCACCAGGCGACCCACAAAATAGATGATAGCTTCTTGATCCTTGGCATATTTGCGTCGTTCTTCACCCTGCAGCCGTCTTGCCTCCACCTTTTCCGGCATGACACCGTTTTGAATAACCGAAATCTTGCTCAAAGGCACAGAAAAAAGCCGGGAGACTTCCTGAGCCATAAAATAACTGCAGCAGATCAGCTGATCTGCGCCTTCCGCCAGTTTCTGCTCTTGAGCATGAATTTTTTTTTGCAGCTCTGTATACAAGCCTCCGTTGCGGCCAAATTCGGTGGAATGGATAGTGACCACCAGAGGGAGTTGCCAAAAGCGCTTCAGTTCAAGTGCTGCGGCTCCCACAAGCCAGTCATGGGCGTGAAGCACCATCAGCTTGTTTGCGGAAATAAGTTGCTGTGCCAAGTTAAAAAATAAGAGATTTAGCTGTATCACCCAGTCATAAAAATCTATCTCTATCCCAGCCTGCTGATAAGGGACTAGCCGGTAGATATAAACACCGTTATTTAGTTCATACGAGGCAGCATTACCTGTCCGCGAAGTCAAGACGGCTACCGGCTGCCCTTGATCAGCTAGTGTCTGGCTAAGGTCCTCCACATGCCGAGCCAGACCCCCCATAATCTCCGGCGGGTACTCCCAGGAAAGCATTAATACTGTAGGTTCTGCTTCACGATAGGACAAGACGGAAAACTGTTCCTGAACAAATGATTGAGGCTGCAACTCAGGAAACAAGTCTGACCCGGTTATCTCCATAGCTGTCAGTTCTGCGCCGCAACTCTGCTCCCTTGAGATCATTGTTTCTAAACGACTAAAGTTTTCGAGATGGGTTAGAACCCTTTGCGTGGCATACTGATGGGTCGTGCCGGCATTGAGCATAAAAGCCCAGTCTGAGCTTTGCGCCAACAAAAGTTCCCGTGTCATCTGGCTAAGAATCTGCTTTTTCACCGGGTCAGGCTTGGGGAGTGCGGCAGCATGACGAATTAAGCACTTTTCTGCCTGATGGTAACGCGGATAGAGCCAGTCATTTTTCGGGTTCAACCAAACCTTACTGTACCCTCCTTCTCCCCAACTGGAATGGAATAGTTCGGCTGTCTCCGCACAACCGTGGGCGTCAAGATAGCGAGAAGGGGTTGAAAGTGTGTATATATCTGAGTACTCAACCGCCTTGCGAAGTAAAGACTCCAGAAAATCAGGACCCTCAAACCACCAATGGCCAAAAAGCTCGGCGTCATATGGTGCCGTCACCACTGGAATGGCAGTCTGCCTAGTTGCCAGATGCTCAATTTGCCGCTCACGATTGAAATGAAAGTTACCGGCATGCTCCTTAGCCCTCTCTAGCGCTCGCCAAGGGTCGTAAGCTTCTTTAGGCAGGTTATTTCCCGTCACACGCCAATACTTCAATCCAGTATTTGTCCGAACCGGATAAGGCAAAAAACGCTGCAGATAAGCTTCTTCCAAGTCAAAACCGATGTCACGGTAATATTCTCTGTAATCAGGATTACCGGGATATCCGGACTGGATGCTCCACACCTGAGCTGATGTTTCAGGATCACGGGCAAAAATAGCGACGCCGGCAGGTGTGCGCACCGGAGCGTAAACATTGTTCTGCGGTGGTGGCCAGGCGTTTTTTAAACCGTGGGTATCCACAAAGGTAAATTCAAGCTGGTTTTCAGCCAGGACCTTGTCTAGCCCTGAAAAATAACCGCATTCCGGCAGCCATATCCCCCGTGGCCTAAAGCCAAAACGAGCAGCAAAGGCATCCAGACCAACCTGAATCTGTGCGCTTACCGCTTCATTTGTTTTCATCAGTGGTAAATAGCCGTGAGTTGCACAGGTAGTAATTAATTCAATCCTGCTATTTTTTGCTAAAGCTGCAAAGCCAGCGCAAATATTCCTATGGTAATGCTCAAGATAAGTTTGCTGCAGAACGTAGAGGCGATCTCTATAGTAGCACGCTAGGCGGTGAAATAGCTCCTGTCCTCTGGTACGGCTTACTTCGCTTTCCGCCAAGCTAATTAGGCGCTGCAAATAACTTTCGTAGCGTCTTGCCAGCACCGGATGATCCAACATCGCCAGCAGTGTGGGCGAAAGAGAAAGAGTGAGCGCATAAGGTACGTTTTGCTGCCTTAAACGCTCCAGCATAATCAGCAGCGGCAGATAGGACTCGGTCATCGCTTCAAAAAACCAGCGTTCTTCCAAATGGTGTTCTTCTCCCGCGGCGTAAACAAAGGGCAAATGGGCATGCAAGACAAGATTTAAATATCCTTTTGCCACTTCACTCACCTCGCGTAGCTTGCTGATTTGTGGGAGAATAGGCAAAAGGAAGAGCTGGAGGGACGATCAGCGGGGATGTGATTAGATTGCTTAGCTTCTCTTCCACCCTGCCGTCTGGCGGCAATAATGCTGATACAGAGCGGAGCAGAGTAAAAAAGCTGCCGTGATAAGCAACGGCAAGTTCCGCAAAATATATACTGTAGGGCCTCTCGCCCAAAAAATAAAGCGAACCACTAGTTAAGTGCTCTGAAATATAGCGGCTCTCCACTGCCTCATGGCCGTTTTCTCTTTCTCTCATCAGGCGAAGCCAAATTCCAGTAAACACCTCCTGCAGAGCAGACCGTGCTAAATCGAGATATTCCTCTGTAATTTCCCAGTAAACAAATAGGGAAGTTGGTGTCTGCACCATCAGGTGCAGGCTGCTTTCAGCGCTTATCTGGTTCTTAGACATAGTCAAGACCCCTTTGCCTGAAATTTTCACTTATGCTAGAGTTCGATAAATTTTCTGTAATTTCCTTCCCTCTGTTGACAAATTGCGGAATTGCAATTCTTTATTAATAATCATAAAAAGACGCTTCGCGTTTTATCTAAAGATGCGTTTTTCTTGTCCGCTAGGGGCTGCCGCCCCTTCGGCGGAACTTCGTTCCTGAGCACCCCGCAAGAGTAAGGGGCACGCCCCTTACAAACCCCAACGCATAGGATCATAGCTTCCCTGAACGATATAATTTCCTATGCTATAAAAAAAAGTAGTCGGCGACTACTTTTTTTCTGTTTACTTGTCAGCTTTCTCTCTCTCGCAAACCTGATTACCCACTGTACAAGAAGTCTTGCAGGCAGACTGACAGGAAGTGGGACACTCACCGCAACCGGTACCGGCCGCGAATCCCTTAACCGCATCAGGATTGACTGTTAAAATATGCTTCTTTTCCACGTTGTTCCCTCCTTGGCTGATTACAGTTCGATTATAGCACAGTTAGGAATAGCGGTAAAGTTTGACGCTAAATTCAGAATCTACAAACCTATGATTTCTGGCTAAGCATTGCGGCTAAAACGGCTACGACCCCAACAAACTGGAGCAAATTCATGCTTTCTCCAAGAAAGATTATCGCCACCGCGATGGCCACCACCGGTTCCACTGCTGCGATTAAAGTTGCCTTCCCAGCAGCAACATGGACAAGGCCCGTTACAAAAAAAAGATAGGCCAGCATAGTGGAAAAAACGGCCATGGTCAGCACAAGCAGCCAGAGAGATAGCGGTCCACTCAGTAATGGGAGAAGATACCAAGGCGGCCGCACAAAGAGAAGAAAGCCAAGACCACTGCCTAAAGCCACAATCACCGTTTCCAGCGGCCCGTAACCTCGCTGGAATGCCCTTTTGGTAAAAATGCTGTACACACCGTATGTCAGGCCGGCACCTAGACCTGCCATAATCCCGGGCAAATTGAACAGCACCTGACCAGGGCGATATGCTCCCACCACCAAAATTATGCCGGCAAAAGTCAAGACTAGAGCGAAAAACTTACGGATGGACAAGCTTTCCTTTAAAACTAAACGGGCCGCAAGCATGGAGAAGGCTGGAGCGGTATAAAGCAAGACTACTGCCATGCTCACCGTGGTGAGCTGAATGGCAGAAAGATAAAGAAGATTAAACGCAGCTACACTTACCGCGCCATAAGCGAGGAAAAACGGGATATCCTTCCTTTTTATCTGCACACGGCGTCCTGTTAGCACGGCAAAAATATATAAGCAAAAAAAGCTGATCCAGATACGCAAAAGTGCCAGAGTGACTGGTTCAACTCCGTAAGCATAAATATATTTTGTAACTGTGCCAGTCGTCCCCCAAAGAGCTCCTGCCAGAAGAACAAATATAAATCCTAATTGACTTTTATTCATTTAACTCTACCCGTCAAACTAATATCTCCCATTACTCTGCAAAAATACCGCTTGCGCGGCATTTTTGGCTTATATTTGCGGCTATTCTCGATTATACCTCGTTTAACTCTTTTAGCAGCGTATCAAGATCAATCCGGTGGGCCATGGCTGCTTGAGCAATGCTCTCCCCCGTGGCAGTAGCACAGCCGAGACAATGCATTCCGTGACGCATCAGCACCTGGGCAGTCTTTGGGTTTTGACGTAATACTTCAGCTATTGTTGAGTCCTTAGTAACTTTCTGTTCATGATGGCTCATCTAATTTTTCACCCCTTTAATTATTTTCCTTTTTATTCTACCCTTTTCATTTTACCCTCCATACCTCAAATCGTCAAGAAAACATCAGTCAAAAGTATTAACGAGCTAAGCCATTTAAAAATAGCTACTTCAGTTAAAAAATTTGCTTATCATACTTGCCTGGCCTGTCATTATTAAGATAAAACTTGATGCAATCGTTTTGTCCGCTGATAATAACGCTTAATTTCCTGATATAGATGAACAAGAGCTGAGCGAGTCAAGAATTCAGCCCTATTCTTAGGCATTTCCATTTCCTCAAAGGAAGCGTCAAGATTTTCAATAATCCGCGTCAACAGTCTGTCATGCGCATTTTTTCCTCGCAACCTGCGGCTTTGCACCTGTTTTAGGATGCAAAGCAAACGGGCAATGGGTGCAGCCTGAGGCATATCGCTGATCATATGTTTAGCCAAATAATGCATTTCTAGTAACCGCTCTGATTGTGTAGCATAATATCTAAATGTCTCCTGGTACTCATCGGCAAGTTTTTCACCTAAAATGCTGAAGCGCTGTTCTTCCCTAAAAAGTTTTGACAGTTCAAGGGAAAGATTTATTTCCTGCATCATATTTTCCGCTTTCTGTTCCAGATCTTCATAACGCGACTCGATGCGCAAAATTTCTTCCGCCACAAGAGACATCATTTGTTGAAGCAAAATTTCTAGACTGGCAAGCTTTACCAAAACAGCATTCTGGTGGCTTGGTGCAAACATAAAATTTACGCCCAACGCTACAACAGCGCCAATTAATGCGCTTACAAATTGCTCAAAAGAGTAAAGCGGCAAATTTTCAGCAGGGCTGGCCATCACACCGATGGCAACAACGGTGACCACCACAACATTCTCCTGCCAGTTCAAACGTAGACAAGCTAAAATCACCACCAATGTTACAAGGCTGTAGGATAGCGGCGTGGCGCCCAAGATTAGTGCAAGGAGAGTACCTAACATCGTGCCAAGCAGAACACTGCCCAGACGCTCCGCGCTTTGCAAAAGTGAACGGTAAAATGTCCGTTGAATTGTTACTACAGCCACAATCGCAGCTAATGTTACATCTCCAAATTCTAGGCTTTGGACGACAAAAACTGAAAGCCCAACAGCCAAAGAAGTTTTAAGCACTCTGCCTCCCACATGAAATTTTACAGCCATCTCTGCTCCTCCGTGTATCTTTGCTAACGAAACTTTTCAATAAGTAATAAGTTTCCCGCGATAAATAACTCAATTGCGCAAGCTATGGATTGGCGCGGGTATCCGCCCGCCGCGACGGACAAATTCGGTAGAGGAAAAAGCGTTTACTGCCATCACAGGAGCTCTTCCCAGCAGTCCGCCAAACTCCACAAAATCGCCCACATTTTTACCGGGAGCAGGGATTAGGCGTACTGCAGTAGTCTTCTGATTAATTACACCAATAGCAACCTCATCAGCAATTATTGCGGCAATAGTTTCGGCAGACGTTGACCCTGGTACCGCAATCATATCCAGCCCTACAGAACAAACACATGTCATTGCTTCCAACTTATCCAGAGTCAGTGCTCCGTCTTCTACGGCACGGATCATCCCCGCATCTTCACTGACAGGGATAAAGGCTCCGGATAGTCCGCCCACGTAGGAAGATGCCATGGCACCACCTTTTTTTACCGCATCATTTAATAAGGCGAGCGCAGCAGTCGAGCCATGAGTGCCGCAACGCTCCAAGCCCATGGCTTCCAAAATTTCAGCCACACTGTCCCCTACCTTGGGTGTAGGAGCAAGGGACACATCTACAATACCAAAGGGTACTTGCAGGCGTTCTGCAGCGGCACGGCCTACCAGTTCACCCATACGAGTAATCTTAAATGCTGTTTTCTTGATTGCTTCGGAGAGAGTACCAAAGTCTGTGCCGGCAACTTTTTCAACGGCGCTTCTGACTGCTCCCGGACCGCTCACACCTGTATTGATAACACACTCCGCCTCCCCCACGCCGTGAAAGGCGCCTGCCATAAAAGGATTATCCTCTGGCACATTAGCAAACACCACCAATTTGGCACAGCCAAGCCCGTCCCGCTCTGCCGTCCTTTCACCCGTTTCCTTGACGATTTGCCCCATGCGCCATACTGCATCCATATTAATCCCTGCCTTTGTGGTTGCCACATTAACAGAAGCACAAACTCGTTCAGTCTCTGCCAGAGCCTGTGGGATCGCAGCCAAAAGCTTAAGGTCTCCGTTTGTAAATCCCTTATGTACCAGTGCTGAAAAACCACCGATAAAATTTACCCCCACGGCTTCAGCGGCGCGGTCTAGTGTGCGGGCAAACTCCACATAACACTCCGTCTCTGACGCTTCTGCCACAAGCGCCAGCGGTGTAACAGAAATCCTTTTATTGACAATAGGGATTCCAAATTCTCGCTCCAGATCGTCTCCCACGGCAACGAGCTTGTTTGCTAACCTGGTAATTTTATCATAAATCTTTTGGCAGGCAATTTTGACATCACTGTGGGCACAGTCACGCAGACTGATCCCCATGGTAATAGTGCGAATATCCAGGTGTTCCCTTTGCACCATTTTTATTGTTTCAAACATTTCTTGAATCGTCAGCATCAGCGCTTCTCCTTTACGGTCGGCTATAGATCAAAACTAAATCCGGTGCATGTATCGGAAGATATCTTCATGTTGAGCCTCAATCCTTAGACCCAACTCCTCTCCTGTTTTAGTCAACCTATCCTTTAACTCTGCGAGATCAATTTTACTATTACCCATATCAGCTATCAGCATCATGGTAAAGAATTCCTGGATAATAGTTTGGCTAATATCTAAGATATTAATGTTGCTCTCTGCTAAAATATTGGTCACAGCCGCAATTATGCCAACCCTGTCATGACCTAGTACGCTGACAATAATCCGGCTGCCAATTGTGGTCTCGCTTGCTTCTGACATCTTATACCCTCCTTAGTTTCAGTAGGAATTCTACGAGAGAAACGCTTGACACTTTAGCGGAAGATAGCCAAGATTGAATGAAATTACCCGCCATTAGCGGGTAATTCTGTTAGGCTGCATACTTCTCAAAATCATCCTTTTCGGCGCCACAATCAGGACAACGCCAATCTTTGGGCAGTTTTTCAAACGAAGTACCGGCTGCAATCTCATTTTCAGGATCGCCAACCTCTGGATCATAAATATAGCCACAATACGTGCAAACCCATTTTTCCATAATCTCGCCTCCTTCTATAAATCGACAATCAGCAATCTATTCCGATTCTAACACGTTCACCACTGATTAAAATAAATGAATTCTTAATTCAGCTTATTACCTACTTATCCAAGAGATGACAAGCCACGTTATGGTCAGAATCTATCATTTGCATGAGCGGTTCTTCAATAGTACAGCGTACAAAGGCGTGGGGACAACGGATATGGAAATGGCAACCGGCTGGCGGGTGAAGTGGGTTTGGCAGTTCACCGGAAAAGATTGTCCGCTGTCTTTGCCCAGCAGGGGCAAGGCGAGGAATGGAAGATAAAAGCATTTGCGTGTAGGGATGCTTTGCTCCCGAGTAAAGGGCTTTTTTTCCTGCCAGCTCTACTATCTTACCCAGGTACATAACGGCAATTCTGTCGCTGATATGGTTAACCACTCGTAAGTCATGAGCAATAAATATGTATGTCAAGCCGCATTTATGCTGTAAATCTTGCAACAGATTGATGATCTGCGCCTGAATGGAGACATCAAGAGCGGAAACCGGCTCGTCACAAACGATCAATTGAGGATTAAGCGCCAGCGCGCGAGCCAGCGCAATCCGCTGGCGCTGCCCACCACTCAACTCATGAGGATAACGGCACATATGTTCAGAGCAGAGGCCTACAAGTTCTAGAAGATGTTCCACCTTAGCTTTCAACTCTTTTTTTCCGATAACTAACCGATGGATACGCAGCGGCTCGCCCAATGCGCTGCCAATGGTTAGCTGCGGGTTAAGCGAACCAGCCTGATCCTGAAAAATAATCTGCATTTTTCTGCGGTAAGGCAGCAGCTGCTGATGAGAAAGCAGCTCGATGTTTTGCCCCTCATAAAGAATTTCTCCTGCGGTGGCAGTCAACAGGCGCAAGATAACTCGGGCAGCAGTCGATTTCCCGCAGCCTGACTCACCAACTAAGCCGAGCGTCTCGCACTTTTTTACGGCAAAGTTAATCCCGTCAACAGCACGAACCACATTGGCCTGTTCCTTTCCGACTCCCTTCCCCAGATGATAGTATTTTTTCAAATCGCGCACTTCGAGCAAGTTACTCATTTGTTCATTTCTCGTGCAAAAAGCCAACAGCGCACTTCACTTCCATTTTGGGAGAACAAAGGCGGCTCTTGTTGACGGCAGATTTGCCTACAATGCGGACAACGGGGGTGAAAACGACAGCCTTTAGGCAAGTTTAGCATATTTGGCACTCCTCCGGGGATCACATTTAACCGTTCACGTTCCGCATTTAGTAGCGGCAGCGAAGCCAGAAGCCCTTGAGTGTATGGATGGCGCGGCTTAGCAAAAAGGTTCCGAACAGAAGCATTTTCCACCACAACTCCTGCATACATCACAGCAACACGTTGGGCAATTTCCGCCACTAGGCTCAAGTCATGCGTAATCAGCATGATTGCAATGTTCAGTTCAGATTGAAGCTGACAAAGCAGTTCTAAAATCTGCGCTTGAACAGTAACATCCAACGCCGTTGTGGGCTCGTCCGCAATCAGCAGGGACGGCATGCAAGCGCAGGCCATGGCAAGCATAACACGTTGGCGCATCCCGCCGCTAAGCTGGTGAGGATAATCAGCCAACCTTTGTGTAGCGGCAGGGATCTGAACAAGATTTAATGCTTTTATCGCTTGACGATGAGCCGCACCCCTGTCTAGCTTTTGATGAAGGATCAGTACTTCTATCAGTTGTTCGCCAATAGTAAACGCCGGATTTAATGCAGATGACGGTTCCTGAAAAATCATGGAAACTTCACTGCCGCGCACTTTGCTCAGCTGTTTTTCTGTGAGAGATTGCAGCTCCACCCCGTTTAGCTCCATTTTATCGGCGTGTACTTCGCCTGGCGGGGACGGAATCAGCCGCATAATACTAAGGGCTGTAGCGCTTTTACCACAACCTGATTCGCCTACAATACCTAATATTTCTTTTTTATGCACCGTCAGATCTATGCCATCTGCCGCTTTCACTTCTCCGTCATACGTCTTAAATTTAGTTTTTAGGTTTCTAAGCTCAAGCAGAATCTCCGCCAACATCTTCACCACTTTTTAATAGTTCTTTAGCTTAGGATCCCATGCATCGCGCAAGCCCTCACCAAAAAAGTTAAAACAAAGCACCGTAATAAAGATAGCCAAGCCCGGGAAAAATGCCGTCCAAGGTGCTTCCTTTAAAAATACTATGTACTGTGCAGAACTCAACATGCTACCCCAGCTAAATTGGGGAGGCTGCACACCAAAACCAAGAAAGCTTAGCGCTGATTCTAGCAAGACGGCTTGAGCAATTAGCAGAGTAGCATTGATAATAATCAGAGCCCTGACGTTTGGCAACAAATGAACAAAGATAATCCGGCAATTAGAATAACCAAGTGCCCTGGCTGCCATCACAAACTCCTCTTCCTTCAGGCTAAGAAATTGCCCACGCACAAGACGTGCTGTCCGCATCCAACTAGTCATGCCGATAATGGCAGCAATCCCAAAGAAATCGGGTTTAAAAAATGCCGCTAAGATTATCACCAGAAAGATGGTAGGCAGCGAAAGTAAAATATCAACAAAGCACATCATCATAAAGTCCAGTTTCCCTCCATAATACCCGGAAACTGCACCATAGGCAACACCGATAATCACAGTAATTATCATGGTAAGAAATCCAACCAGCAAAGAAATGCGGGCACCAAAGAGCATCCTGCTCCAAATATCACGCCCCAAGTTATCTGTGCCAATAAAATGAGCCGCTGTGGGAGGGAGCTTAATCTGCTCCTGCTCTAGGCGGATATAAGTGGGATTATGGGTCGCAAACACCGGTGCAAAAATAGCAAGGAAAAAGATAGCCAATAGTATGACGCCGGCAAGGGCTGCAAGTCTGTTTTTGTGAAAAGCACGCCAGAAGTCGTATAGTAAGCCTGATTTCATTCAGACCACCTACCCTTCGTAATTGACACGCGGATCCAAAAATCGATACATTAGGTCGGCAAGCAGATTGCCAAGCAAAACAAGCACGGCAGTAATCATGATAATCCCCATTAAGACCTGATAATCACGGTTTCCCGCGGCGCTAATAAAAAGACGCCCCATGCCGGGCCAAGCAAAAATCTGCTCAGTAACAACGGCACCGGCAAAAAAACCGGGTAAATCTAGGCCCATCAGAGTAACAAGCGGAGTTAAAGCATTACGTAGTGCATGCTTATAGACTACTTTCCTTTCGGGGACACCATTGGCACGAGCAGTCTGAATATAGTTTTGACTGATCACATCCAGCATTGAAGAGCGCATGTAACGACTCCAACTGCCAATATTTGATAAGCTAAGGACTATTGCTGGCATTAACAGATAACGAGTATGCTCCCAAAAGATGACGAAAGGTCTGATCAGCAGGGGATAGGCGGAGGGATCAAACCAAGGTGTAATCATTCCTCCTGACGGTAACCAGTTCAACCAGATAGCAAAGATGTAGATCATTAACAAGCCAAACCAAAAAGACGGCAGGGATAGACCCAAGAAAGAACCGGTGGCAGCCAGATGATCAAACAGTGAATGCCTATGGGTGGCAGAGTAGATGCCAATCGGGATAGCTACAATTATCGAGATAAAAAAAGAGAAAGTCATTAATTTAAGTGTGGCAGGGAGACGCTCAAGAATTTCTGTCAGCACCGGTCTGCCTGTCATAAAGGAAGTACCCAAATCACCTTGTACCGTATTTCTGAGCCAGATAAAATAGCGGAGAGGAGCCGGCCTGTCCAAACCAAAGCGCTCAGCCATTCTCGTTCTGTCTGCCTGGCTTATATTTGGATTCTCAACATAACGAGCCATTGCCCCTCCCGGAGAAAACTCTATTAAGGCAAAAGACAAGAGAGAAATCACAAATAATGAAAAGAAAAGAGTGGCAAGCCGTCTGAGATATCTGTTGCCCATCCTGTCTAACCTCCTTCTCTTTTCCCGTTGGCCGTCAATTTAGTTTCCACTCAGAGATATTCCAGGCATTCCCCGCTAGAGTGGGATTAGGCCTGAAGTTTTCGAGGTTTGCCGGCACTGCTGTAATGGAGTTAAAGAAACAGATAAAGAGATAGGGTACTTCCTGAGAGAGGATTTGCTGAATTTCGTGGTAGATTGTCATCCGCGCTTCCTGATTCGTCTCCTGTAAACCGGCCTCAAGCAGTTGGTCAATGCGCGGGTTGACAAAGCCGGCATAGTTTTGGCCTGCTCCGAATTGCTCCGGTTGCTGACTAGAGTGCCACAAAGTTTTAGAGTCAGGATCAATGCCTGCTGACCAACCTAAAACAATCATTTCAAACTTAATGTTTGTCAGGATATCGCCAAATAACGTAGCAGCTTCATAATTTTGAATAAAGACTTCAGCGCCAATAGCTTCCCATTCTTGCTTTGCAATTTCCTGGAAGGCTTCCCGAACAGGGTTGCCGGTGTTAGTATTGATTGTGAAAGAAAGCCGTACACCGTCTTTGGCGCGGACACCGTCTTCCCCTAATTTCCAGCCTGCTTCTTCCAAAAGTTGGCTCGCTTTTTCCGGATTGTGGTCGTACTGCTTCAAATTAGGGTTATAAGCCCAGCTCATTGGCGGCGTGTCCGCATGGGCTACAGTTGCAACACCATTTAGGACAACGTCTACAAACTGTTGTTTAGGAAAAGCATAGTTAAGTGCCTGTCGTACTGCTCTATCCTGGAAAACGGGTAAACGCAGATTAAAAATAGCATTCATGCTCATGAAGCTGGGAGAGTTATGAACATCGATGGGCATGCCTTCCTCTTGCAAAGTCAACAATTGTTCGTAGTGGTCAGGCGCCACTCGATCGTAAATATCGATCTCACCGTTACTAAACCGGGCTAACATCGTATTTAAGTCAGGCACCACTTTAAAGACAATTTTTTCAATCTGCGGCTTGCCTCGAAAATAATCGGCAAACGCCTCAAGCATCACAAATTCGTTTGCACTCCACTCAACAAATTTATAGGGACCTGTTCCGATAGGGTTCCTTGAAAAAAGGCCACCTTTGCTCAGTTCATTCCCGCCTTGCACAAATTCCGCTTCAAGGATATGTTTGGGTACGATCATTGATTCGGCATAAGCCCAACCCTCAAGCCAGGTCACATCCGGTTCTTTTAATGTAATGTAAAATGTGTGCTCGTCTTTAATTTGAAAATCTGCAATTCTTTCCCAACGCAGACGAGAAGGTACAGCATTTTTCTCAGCCATTTTCATTTCGTAAGTGAATTTTACATCTTGTGCCGTTAATTCCACACCGTCGTGAAATTTTACGCCCTCACGTAATTTGAATTGATAGGTCAAGCCATCCTGACTAACGACAGGCAGTTCTTCAAGTAAATAGGGTTCAAACTCTAGCTCACTGTTAACTTTAATTAGCGTTGAAAAAATGCCGTTTAAAATATTTGCTTCATTTGCAGATTCCGTAAAGATCGGGTTCAGGGTTTCGATATCTTGGTGCATTCCCCAGACTAGTGGTTCCGCCGTCTGAGTCTTACTTGTTTGGCCGCAGGAAGCGGTAATTGCGACCACCATAACCAGCATTAGAAGCAAAGCAAGCATTCTTTTTAACAAGCTAAAATCACCTTCTTAGGTTATTTTTGACAAACTTAGAGTTCTCTGTCCTTAAGCTATTTACCTGCTTCAAAAGAGAAGAATCGTTCAGCTAATGTTGAAATTAGTCGACATCAAGAAAAACGCTTCGCACTTTATCTAAAGATGCGTTTTTCTTGTCCGCTAGGGGCTGCCGCCCCTTCGGCGGAACTTCGTTCCTGAGCACCCCGCGAGCG
>JGI24119J20153_100042_pt1 | contig 51734 bp, 41 predicted proteins | sample Subbio2Aug_QV11A_FD_20153 | JGI IMG/M metagenome (IMG submission 20153) | reverse complement strand
TGAGCGGTGAGCAGAAAGGGGAACCGATTTCTCCCTGTAAGCTGTAAGCCGTATGCCGTACGCTACGAAGCACGAAGCACGAAGCACGAAGCACGCTCCCCTCTACCAATGATAATCCACAATGGGAGGAATCAAACTTGTCCACTATAGAAAAAATCTTCTACAACGCTAACGTCATCACGGTAGACACGGCACGGCCGCGTGCGGCAGCGTTTGCGGTTACGGCGGGACGGTTCGCCGCAGTTGGCGGTAACCAAGAAGTACTGGCCTTGCGCCAGGCGGGAACCGAGGTATTTGACCTCGGTGGCGCGACAGTGCTGCCCGGATTTAACGACAGCCATATGCACTTAATGAGCATTGGGTCAGGGCAAGAGAAGGCCGATTTGGGTTCCGCCACGTCGCGGCAAGAGCTTATCCGGCTAGGGCGAGACTTTTTGCAGTCGCAGCCTGATCGCACTTGGGTGCTTGGGCGCGGTTGGTCGCAGGAGCGATTCCACGACAAAGCCATGCCCACCCGCCACGACCTAGACGCAATCGCCGCTGACCGCCCGGTGTACTTTGTCCGCGTGTGCGGGCATGTGGCCGTGGCCAATAGCATTGCGTTGAAACTGGCGGGAATCGCAGGTGAGGCCGATGCACCTGCCGGCGGCCAAATCGACGTCGATGCGAGCGGCGCACCCACAGGTATCCTGCGGGAAAACGCGCTTGGCCTCGTCGGGAACTTGTTGCCCGCCGCGGATATAGCTGACTACAAGCGCATGTTTCTTGCCGGCGCGCAGGCTGCGCTGCGCTATGGCATCACAAGTGTTACCAGTGACGATATCGGGGAACTCGCGGATGCGGAGCTAAAGCTTGAAGCGTTGCAGGAGCTCCTGTGCGAAAACCGATTTCCGCTCCGCTACAATATCCAGGCGCGCGTATCCACGCCGGCACAAGTGGAGAAGTTGCGCGAGCTGCGGGAGCGGTACGTTTTCCCGGCTCACACGGTTGAGTTTGGGCCGCTAAAACTCATGTGCGACGGCTCGCTCGGGGGACGCACGGCCGCCTTGAACGAGCCTTACAGCGACGACCCAGAGAACCGCGGCGTGGCCATCCTTACGCAGGAGCGCATTAATGAGATGTTTGCCTTAGCGCACGCTCTCGGCTGGCAGGTTTCGGCACACGCCATTGGCGACCGCACGATGGAGATGCTTATAGATGGGTTTAGGTTTATGCTGCGGCAGAAGCCCGCAAGTGACGCGCGCCCGCGGATTATCCATGCCCAAATTACTAGCCGGTACATACTTGACGCTTGTCGCGAGTTAGGTGTGGTCTGCGACATTCAGCCTATTTTCGTGGCTAACGACCACTCCTTCGTTGAGCGGCGCGTCGGAACCGAGCGCGCTAAGCTCAGCTACGCGTGGAAAACCATGCTGCAACTTGGGATTTCGGCCGCCGGCGGCTCTGACGCACCGGTAGCCGACTGCAACCCTTTGCTTGGCCTCCACGCCGCAGTGACGCGCCAAGACAGCTCAGGCAACCCACCTGACGGTTGGCTGCCTGAACAAAAGCTTACGCTTGACGAAGCTATTCATCTGTTTACGTTAGGTTCGGCCTTTGCCTCGTTTCATGAACACAACCGCGGCTCCATTACCGAGCACAAGCTAGCAGACTTTGTCGTGCTCAGCGAAGACCTGACGCAAGTCGCTCCCAGTGCGCTTAAGGATGTCACTGTCGCCGCGACCTATATCGGCGGGGAGTGTGTTTGCGGCAGTTCGTGCCAAGGGTTACCAGCCTAGCACGTAAGCGAAAATAAGTGGCGCGACTATAGAGGCATCAGATTCAATCATGTACTTCGGCGTGTCTACCCCGAGCTTGCCCCACGTAATTTTTTCGTTGGGAACTGCTCCGGAATAGGAACCGAAAGAAGTGGTTGAATCGCTAATCTGACAGAAGTAGCCCCACAGGCGTACGTCTTCTAGTTCGAGGTCTTGCTCTAGCATGGGTACGACACAAATCGGGAAGTCGCCGGCGATGCCGCCACCAATCTGGAAAAAGCCAATCGGTGCGGTTGCCGTGGTCTTACGATACCAATCCGCAAAGGTGACCATGTACTCGATGCCAGTCCGCACCGTGTGAACGTTCTTTACGTCGCCCTTAATGACGTGTCCGGCATAGATGTTGCCTAAGGTAGAGTCTTCCCACCCGGGGACAATCATGGGCAGTCCCCGTTCGGCTGCGGCGTAGACCCACGAGTCGCGCGGGTCAATCTGATAGTACTCCTTAAGGGCGCCCGACAGCAGAATCTTATACATAAACTCATGCGGGAAGTACGACTCGCCCGCTTGGTCTGCCTTCTGCCATTCCCCAAGCACCGCGCGCTCTAAACGCCGAATAGCTTCTTCTTCTGGGATACAGGTATCGGTGACGCGGTTGAGGTGGCGGTTAAGCAGCCCTTCTTCGTCAGATGGCGTTAGGTCGCGGTAGTTAGGGATACGGACGTAGTGGTCGTGCGCCACAAGGTTAAAGATGTCTTCTTCCAGATTGGCGCCCGTGCAGCTGATGGCGTGCACCTTGCCCTGCCTAATCATTTCAGCCAAAGAAAGTCCTAGTTCGGCCGTGCTCATAGCCCCGGCTAGGGTCACGAGCATTTTGCCGCCTGACGCTAAAAACGCGCTGTAACCGACCGCCGCATCTTTGAGCGCGGCAGCGTTGAAGTGGCGGTAGTGGTGGTTGATAAAATCGGTGACTCGCATCGGGATTCCCCTTCCAGTTACTTTGCACCATGGTACCAAAAAAAGAGGGGGATGTCACGGTGAAGGATTGTCGCTTGGGGAGTGCCGCCGGGCGCCAGCCGCCAGGCGCCAGCTGTGGGCTTTGAGCGGTGAGCGGTGGGCGGTGAGCAGTGAGCGGTGAGCGGTGAGCGGTGAGCGGTGAGCGGTGAGCGGTGAGCAATCGTGAATCGTGAATCGTGAATCATGAACTGCAACGGCGGAGCGGCTTGCCGCTTTCCGCTTTCCGCTGTAAGCCGTAAGCCGTAAGCCGTAAGCGGTGATCGTCTTCTCCACTAAGTGCCAAGTGCGAAGTGCGAAGTGCCAAACTCAATGCGCCTCACCACGAGCCAAAAGGAGGCAAATCATGCGAGAAACTATCACCGTACCGGTAGAACGGCTGCATCCGGCAGCGAAACTCCCTACCTATGCTCATGTGGACGACGCAGGAGCGGATGTCTATGCGCTAGAAGAGACTGTTATTCCGCCGCAGGCGACGGTAGCCGTGCGGACCGGGCTTAAGTTCGCTGTGCCGCGAGGGTACGAGCTACAGGTGCGGCCGCGCTCAGGCTTGTCGCTTAACACTAAGCTCCGCATCGCCAATAGCCCCGGTACCATCGACTGCGGCTTCGCGGAAGAAGTCCTTGTCCTGGTAGACAACACAGGCGCGACTCCGTTTGTCGTTTCGCCGGGGTTGCGGCTATGCCAACTGGTCTTGCAGCGGGTGCCGCAAGCTCTTTTCGCGGAAGTGGAGAGCATTGCCCCGTACCTGCCGGCCGACAGAAAGGGCGGCTTCGGCTCAACAGGTCAGTGAGCGGGCGGGAAAGACATGTAGAATGTCGTCACGCCTTCCTCGCTGTCAAAGGTAAGCGTGGCTCCATGCTGGCGGGCAATGGCTTGACATACGGTAAGCCCAAGCCCCGTGCCCTCAGGCTTAGTAGTGAAAAACGGCGTGCCAATCTGCGCCCGCACGTCAGCAGGGATACCGACCCCTGTATCGCGCACGGATAGCACTACCCGCCCGTCTACAGATGCCGTGCGTACCGTGACATCTCCGCCTGGGGACGAAGCCTCCAGCGCATTGCGCACGAGGTTAACTAACACCTGTCGTATCGCCCGCTCGCTGGCAGAGATATGCGGCACAGGCTCTAGCTCGCACTCTAATACGCACGCGGCCTGTCGGGCATCGGCTTCAAGTAACCCCAGCAGAGCTCTGATGACAGCATTGATGTCGACAGGCAGAAGCTCTACGGGGTGATTGCGGGCCAGTGCGAGAAACTCTGAAAGAGTCTCATTCATGCGGTCTATAGCGCCAATTAGCAGCTTAAACTGGGCGGTGTAACCGACTAGGTCTTCACGCATACAGAACAGCTGCAGGAACCCCCGAATAGTGGTAAGGGGATTACGCACTTCATGGCCGATGCCGGCAGCGAGTTGGCTGGCCAAACTCAGCCTGTCGAGGCGCGCAATCTCTTTGTCGCGGATGTGTTTGGCGGTAAGGTCGCGAAGAATCAGCGATATGCCGTCCGCATTGCCGCGCTGACTCGGCATCAGGGACAGAGTGATAGCCACCGGCACCAAACCCCCGTCTGTCGTATAGAAATTCAAGTTTGCTCGCCGCGCAGCGCGCTCCAAACGGACGCGGTCTAACTCCCGCTGAAAAATACTGCGCTGCTCCGGCTCTACCAGCCCCAGCACAGATTGCCCCACAACCTTCGCGGCGTTACAGCTAAGCAAGGTTCCCGCGGCACTGTTCGCCGTAAGGATGCGACCGGAGAGATCGGTGCTCATAATCGCGTCTTGCGACTGCTCCACCAGTGCCGCCAAATGCGCTGTTGCTTGGCGTGCATTTGCCTGTTCGGTAACATCGCGGCTAACCTCTAGTATGGCAACGGGAAGATGTCGCTCATCGCGCTTCAGTGCCCAGTGACATGACACCAACATCTTTGTGCCATCTCTGTGAAACCTAACTACCTCACCATGCCACTCTTCGTTTCTCTCTAGCTCCGCTTCGATTTGCTCTAGAGGTATTGGGTAGCTAACCCCAAAGAGCGCATGATACTGCTTCCCTAAAGCCTGCTTGCGAGAATATCCGTAGGTGCGCACGGCTCCGCTGTTCCAGAAAGTGATATTCCCGCTCAGGTCCCGTACGATAACGGCGTCGAAGGCTAATTCCAAGAAGAGGCTCTGTTCTTTCAGTAGGGCCGTCGTAGTGCGCAGGGCATCAAGATACTTCCTGTCTTCGGTTATGTCACGCCCTACGGCGTAGACCCTCCCACCCGGCGCGTCGGTCACAAAAGACCAGGCCAGCCACCGCAGTGCACCGTCTGTGCGAGTAAAGCGGCCTTCAAAGAAGCTGTCGCGAGCTTTGGCACCGACGCGATCTTCGGGGTGCGCGAAGTCTAAAAAGTTCGCCACTGGCTGCAGGCCAAACAGAATAGCGGCCTGGTTGGCATGCAAGACCTCGTCCTGCGGACCAAGCACAACCATAAGGTCTTCTGCTAGCTCAAAGAAGTTGCGCAGCTGCTCGATGGCGTCATGCCAAGCTGTAACATCGTCTTCGGTGACGAGTTCCCCACACTCCACCAGAGGCATACTTAATGGTTGCCGCCCGACTAGATACTTGCGCCCGTCAATTAGCAGCGGGTCTTCTCCCGTCACACGGGGAAGCTGCGACGGCTCGACTAATCTCGCTGTTCGATTTGTGGCCAAGACGCGTCCCTTAGCATCCAAGACGGTCAGTCCGGTAGGGAGTGAGGTAACCAGAGCTTCAAGCGTCGCTTGCTCGACGAGCCGCTTGTGTACCTGTGCAAAAGCCACAAAGGCCATGGCCGTACCCAGAGGCGTCAGGCTAAGCAGCAGCAGGGCCAATGGCCAAGTCATTACTATTCCCTGTCGCGACACCAGGGATCCTATCAAGGTGAACGAAATCGTTATTATGGCCAATAGCGTCCCCAAACCTAGGAGGCTGGTCACCGATGGGCCCTTTCTCGCAGGGGTCCTTCGTCCAAAATACACACCGACTAAGCCTGCGGCACATATCGCTGCCACTCCGGGGAAAGCACCGGCGCCCCCCAAGTAGAGCCGATAGAGAGAGCCTATAGAGGCAGCGGTGAGATAAGTAGGCAAGCCGCCTGCAAAGCCGCTAAGAGCGATGACGACAGCGCGAAAGTCAAACAGCCACCCAGGCTGAATCATCACGGGCTTGATCATGGTGAAACAGATTGCTAGGCCAAACACCGCGCCCCACAGCCAGGCGTTTGGCCTTCGGCGAGACGACAAGACAATAGCTGACCCAAATAAGGATACCAGTAGCGCCAAGAGCAGGTTGAGCACCAAGCGCAAAGCCATTAGCATGCCTTATCCTCCCTGCCGAACTCGACCGTAAATGTAGTGCCCTGCGCACCGGTCGCAAACGTAATTCGTGCACCTTGCCGTGTCGCTATACACTCGCAAACTGCTAAGCCTAAACCTACTGCCCCGTCACGCGTAGTAAAGAAAGGTATCCACATTTTCTCCGCAACTTCCCGAGCAATGCCGTGACCGGTATCGGCTACTTCAAGTAGAATAGCGCCGTCGCGCTCCCGCGTGCTAATAGTCAGGACACCGCCTTCGTTCATAGCTTGCAGGCCGTTTCGCGCTAAGTTCAAGATGAGTTGTGAGACATCCCCTTCTACTAGGCGTAGGCTGGGCAAAGGATGGCAGCAGAAAAATACGCGGCAGCCGCGCATATGCGCATCCGCGCGCAACATGGGCAGAACCCCACGCACTACTTGGTTGAGGTCAAGGCATTTTGCCACACCGCCAGAATCGCGCGCCAGTGATAAGAACTGAGAAATTATCTCATGTGCAGCGTCTAGATCTGTCAGCATAATGTCCAACTGCGGGTGAACCGCAGCTAAGTCACTGTTTCTGGCAAAGAATTGCAGAAACCCACGTACCGTGGTTAAGGGGTTGCGCAACTCGTGCCCGATGCCTGCGGCTAACTGCCCCATTACCGAGAGCAGCTCTAACCTGGCAGACTCCCGTTCCATAACACGCTCGGCGGTTACGTCTCGTGCGAGAAGCGATATACCATTAATCTTGCCCCGCTCATCCGTAATGGGAAACACGGAGGACGAAGTGCACAGCGTAGTCCCCAACTTGTGTCTAAAGAGGTCACGGCAGTCGCTGACACTTCTCCCCGCCGCCGCCTCGCGCAGGGCTTCATCTGCCTCGTGGTACTTCTCCTCTGCTACTAGCTCTAGGAAAGGCCTGCCGCACACTTCCTCCTTGGTGAACCCACACATCTGCTCCGCGCCGCGGTTGTAGGTTAGCGTCTCGCCTTTAAGGGAAAGGCTAATCACGGCGTCATCGGTGCTCTCGACGATAGTCGCTAATTGCTGAAGACGGCGGTTGTCGCGCAGGGCAGCCGTAACGTCGCTAGATATTTCTACTATGTCTCGCGGGCTGCCCCCCTCCTCGCTAAGAATAGTCCACCTTACTTCGACGAGCCTGCCTTCGCCTCGCGCTGTGGTGCGTGCCACGGTGCCATGCCAACTTCCATCCCGACATGTGAGCTCTATAATTTCCTCCCGAGGTGAGGGACAGCGCGTAGCCAACAGCAGTGGTTCCTCATGCGCAGTCGCGTTGCGAGCGGTGTAACCATACAGCTCCACAGCTCCGCGATTCCAGTAGCGCACCACGCCCGCAAGCGAAAACACTACTATGGCTTCCTTGACCATGGCGAGCATCTTCGTCTGTTCTACTGCCTGCCGATAGCTCTCCGTCAGTTCGCGCTCGCGCAGGAAACGTGCATGTGTGTCGTGCACGACAAAATAAATGACGTCCTTTTCTTCGCTTAACACACCCGCCACATTTGCCCACCTGTACTCGCCCCCGCGATGGCGGAGGCGCACCTCTACTCGCACGTGTTCGCGGCGCCTAGAGCGCAAGGTATCGGCAAGCATGCGGACTTGATCGCGTTCGTCTGGGTGTACAAAATCCATGACGCAGGGGTTATTAGCACTAGGCGTGTACCCCAACATATCCTCGAGTGCCTGGTTAGCTAAGATGAGCTCTCCGTCTGTCGTGCAAACCCCAAAGCCCTCTGTGGCTAGGGCAAAAAACTCGGCTTTCTCACGCAGAGCCCGGGTCGTGCGCGTAACGTCCTGAAAAGAGGCGAGGCGTCCTACTTCACCGGTAGGCAACGCGACGGGCGACAGGGTCATAAGAAACTGCCGTCCCGCATGTTCTATTGGAACGACGCTGCCGAGCTGATGAAAGAAAACGTTGGAGTGTCGCCTGAGAGCCTCCGCCGCCGGTCCATCCCGCCCGAGAGCAGCGCTTTCCATCATCACTTCGCCGCCCCCGCTGTAGAGGATGACGAGTCCCCCATCGTGTAGGTACCGCTGCCAAACGGCTCGCCACATATTGCGCTGCAGCAGTTCCCGCGCAAAGAGCAGCAGAAAGAGCACACCCAGCAGTAAAAGCAGGCGTGCAGTGAATCCCAACGGCCACAGGAGAAAAATCCCTGTCGCGCTTACCGCAAGTGCAAGTCGTCTTCTATCTCCCCGCCGCAGCGGTATACGGGACCAAACACAGCCTAGCAGCCCGACGAGCAATGATGACCACCAACATACCGGGGCAACGCCTAGCACATAAGCGACGGCCTGTGCCGCGACCCACGACACGAAAACCGTAGTGATGCCCCCGAGATACCCCGCTGCCCAGAGAGGGAGGTAAAGCACACACCCTACCGCCCCGTAGAAGGGCACAACCGCAGCCGCCGTCGCTGTACTCAACGCAAAGGCTAACGCGGTGTGCAAGGCAGAGGGTTTGTCACGCATGAAAGCCACATAGAAGGTAGCTCCGGAGGCTAACAGCAGAGAGAAAACGAAGCTGACAAGTGCATCCGGCAAGCTACCCGCCTCCACATCGCATTATGCGTTTACATTTGCGCTAACAACCAGTTACAATTGGGGTGACGCGAATTCGTAGGAAAGGGTGTTATGAAAATGGCTCTTAACCAAAACTGGGACCTCGAGTCGATTTTCCCGGGGGGCAGTAGTTCGCAAGCGTACATAGCTTACCTAGACTCGCTTGATGCGGCGCTAAAGTCCTTGCTCGCCGAAACGTCCGGTGCCGCTCCGGCAGACGCAGAGCAGTGGGTAGTGCTGCTCGACCGCGTACAGGACTTGGCAAAAAAAGTGCGACACGCCGGCGCCTTTGTGGGTTGCTTGACGGCACAGAATGTCAAAGACGAACAGGCGAAGCTCCTAGCCGGCAGAATGCGGGTTATCGGCGCGGCATTTGCCTCGTCCTTAACCTACCTCGACAAGCACGTCACCGATATGAGTGAGGAAGAGTGGGTCTCGCTCGCTTCTCATCCTTCACTTGCTCCTATCAAGTTTAACCTCGACGAGCGGCGCCGCCGCGCTAAAGAAAAGATGCCCACCGCACAGGAGACTCTCGTCAACGACCTGTCGATTGACGGCTACCACGGCTGGTCTACCCTCTACGACACAGTCGTCGGCCGCATGTCTATTGCCATAGAGGAGAACGGCAAGACAGTGCGCTTGTCGCCGGGTCAAGCCGAAAACAAAATGAAGAGCCCGGACCGCGAGTTTCGCGAACACGTCTTCGCGCGTTGGGAAGAGGCTTGGACCAATGAGGCCGACTTCTGTGCGCTAGCCCTAAACAACTTGGCTGGGTTTAGACTAAACCTTTATAAGCACCGCGGTTGGACGGACGTCACCTCCGAGCCGCTCGACTACAACCGCATGCAGCCTGCCACGCTCGCGGCGATGTGGTCGGCCATCAAAGCCAACGAGGGGCGACTGGTTAAGTTTCTCAAGCGCAAGCAAGAGCTGCTCGGCACAGACAAGTTAGACTGGCACGATGTAACGGCACCGATTGGCTCCGCAGGCAGCCACATGAGTTTTGATGAAGCCGCAGAGTTTATTGTTGAACAGTTCCGCCGCTTTAACCCGGCCATGGCCGACTTCACCGCCAAGTGCTTCCACGAGCGCTGGATTGAAGCGGAAGACCGGCCCGGCAAGCGCCCGGGGGCGTTTTGCACCACCTTCCCGGAAAAACAGGAGAGCCGCGTGTTTATGACCTTCTCGGGCACGATGGGCAATGTAACTACGTTAGCACATGAACTCGGGCACGCCTATCACCAGTCGGTGATGAACGAACTGCCGCCTTTCGCGCAGCAATACGCGATGAACGTCGCGGAAACGGCCTCGACCTTTGCGGAGGTAGCGGTAGGCGACGCAGCCTTAGCTCTGGCCAAATCAAAGGACGAGAAGATTACGCTGATCGAGGATAAGCTGCAACGCGCGGCAACACTACTCATGAACATCCAAGCGCGCTACCTTTTTGAAACGCGTTTCTATGAGGAGCGCAAGCTAGGTGTAGTCAGCAAACAGCGCCTAAACGAACTGATGGTGGCGGCGCAAAGAGAGGCTTTTGCCGATACTCTGGAGAAGTATCACCCGCATTTTTGGGCAGCGAAGCTGCACTTCTACATGACGACCGTGCCGTTCTACAACTTCCCTTACACCTTCGGCTACCTCTTTGCCACCGGCGTATACGCGCAGGCCATGAAAGAAGGCCCCACGTTTGCCAAGAAATACGACGACCTGCTGCGCGATACCGGCCGCATGCGTACGGAGGACTTAGCCTTGCGTCACCTCGGTGTAGACATCACGCGGCAAGACTTCTGGCAGTCGGCCATCGACTCGGCCTTAGCAGAACTAGACGAGTTCTTAGCGTTAACCGCCAAAGCCTAGGGTCGGAACCTCACGCGACTTAAGCGCAGCGCGCCGTTTGGCCCGACGTCTATGCCCTCTACAGATTGCGTGTAAGCAGCATAACGCACGGGGGTAGACAAAAACAGCCAAGGTGCGTCCGCGAGGACAAGCGCCTGCAGCCGCGCAAGCTCCGCGAGCGCGGCGGCCATAGGCTGAGCTCGCGCCTCGGCGAGCCGCTTCTCTAGCTCCGCATTAAAGTAGCCGCCGGCGTTGTTGTTCTTATGTGAAGCATCAGGCCGTGTAAAATTCCCGCTAAGCACCTCGTAAACTTCCCCCGCATAGGGCCGCCAGTGCATGAGCCACATGTCTGGCGGTTTTCCTGTGTCAAGGCGCGTGAAAAGTTCGCCTTGCGGTAAGGCGACCACCTCCACACTTATGCCCACCGCCGCGAGATCCGCCTGAACAGCTAGGGCCAGCGCCTTGGTCTCGCGTCGGTCAGCGACCAAAAGTTCCAGCGGAGCGGCCTGCGTAAAGTCTGCTTCTGCCAGCAGACTACGCGCTCGCGCCGGGTCGTGCGCCAAGGGCTGAATAGGCGCGTGCCCAAATATCGCGGGTGAAATGGGAGTAGCCAGAGCGAGCCCTTGTATACCAGATGCTGTCATAAGGCGCTCTCTATCTACCGCATAGTTCATGGCCCGCCTTACTCTGACATCGCTAAGCTCGCGGCGCGTGAAGTTAAACCCCACAAAGTACACTTCCTGGCGCGGCAGCCTAAGTGTGGTCAGTCCCACGGCAGAAGCTGGTTCTGTAGACGCCGCGGGGAAGGCGGCGTGCGCTTTGCCCTGCTTAAGCATAGCGAGGCGCTCTTTGGGGTCGGGGACGAAGAGGAACCTGAGATGCGTCTTAGGTTTCAAGTCGGCGTTCCAGTAGTAGGGGTTAGGCTCAAGCTCTACATAGCGCCGGCCGTGCCACAGAATAAGGCGAAAGGGGCCGGTGCCCACGGCCGTGTGGGTGAGATTATGTAGCGGGTCGCGGGCTCGCTTGTCTAGTTCCTGCGCCGACTTAATGCCCGCTGCGGGATGCGCGAAGTAATAAGGCAGTGCGTAATCCGCCCGCTTGCTAGTAAAGGTAATGGAGTAAGGGTTGTTGACGGTAATGGTGTCAATAAAGTCAAACAGGTAACGACGCGCCATTTCGTTACTGGCATCTAGCAAAAAGGCAAAGTTCTGTTTAACTGCCGCGGCGTTAAAGGGCGTGCCATCGTGAAACCTGACGTCTCTGCGCAGGGTAAAGGTAATGGCACGTCCGTCCTCACTGACCGCAAAGCCTGTGGCAAGCTGTGGCAAAACAGAATTGTTCTCGCCTAACGCAAGTAACCCTTCGAAAATAACTTGTTGTATGACCGGCGATATATGGTCGACAGCATTAAAGGGGTCGAGCGTAATCGGCTCGGCCTCTATGGCTACAACTATCTCTTGCGGCGCAGGCTGCCGCGCAACTAGCCAAATAAAGGGGGCAACGAGTAATACGACCCCCACCGTCACCAGAATGATTCGCTTCATGTGCACCTGCCCTTTCCACCCAAAAGCACGCCGCTCGCGCAGGCGTGCATTATACCTATTCGCTGTGCTAGAGCCTAGCTCCTGCCCACTCATATCACTTTTGGGCCGCACATATACTTAGGCGATAATGCACGGGAGGTTCGCGTCTATGGCGAAGCGGCTGATGGTAAGTTTACTGGCCATCCTGGTATCCTTAGCTTGGTATGCGACGGCTGCGCCGGCACCGGAGGGCATGCGTCTGGTCATTGACACGGATAAGCGCACGCTTACAGTGTTGGTTGACGGTCGGCCGACGCGGACGCTCCCCTGCGCAGTCGGCAAGTCACTTACGCGGACACCGGTAGGTGAGTGGACCGTAGTGGACAAGAGCACCAACTGGGGGGGCGGCTTTGGTACGCGTTGGCTCGGGTTAAATGTCCCGTGGGGCATTTACGGCATTCACGGCACCAACAAACCCTCCTCTATCGGCACGGCGGCGAGTGCCGGGTGCATCCGCCTACAAAACCGCGACGTGGAATGGCTGTATTCGGTGGTGAAAATCGGCACGCGGGTAACGATAGTCGGCGCTCGCCAGAGGGTAACGGTGGAGCGCCCGTTGCGCCGCGGGCAGACAGGCAAGGAAGTGCTGGAGCTGCAGTTCGCCCTGCGTCAGGCGGGATTTCACATTGACCCGGTAGACGGGCGCTTTGGCAGTCAGACAGAGCAGGTGGTCAAAGCAGTGCAAGCCCGTTACGACTTGCCCCAAACCGGCAGGGCCGACAGGAACGTGCTAGCCCTGCTGGGTCTACTGCCTGCGACGACAGGCAGATGACGATGTTACGGCGAGTCGTCGCTCTTATCGCCCTCGCGGTGAGTTTAGCTCTGGCGCTAAGTGCAGTGAGAGACCTTGCCGACGCGCCGGTCAAGGTCAACCCGAGCGTGCAGCTGTCGGCACACGAAACGTACTCCGTCAGCATGTGGGTCTCGGTTCCCGCCATGCCGCGCAGCGAGTTGTTTGTACAGGCTATAGAGGAACTCGTGGCTACCTTCACCGCTACTTGGAGCAACGTGGCCGTGACAACGTCGTTTGTTCCCGCACAAGAATTGCAGGATGCCTTGCGCGCAGCGCTGACGCGGGGCGAACCGCCGGACGTACTCGTCAACTCTGCTCCTTCGCCCGCTGATTACGGCGCGCTGCAAGTGCCGCTTGGCATGTACTTAAGCGCCGCCGAGAAGGGGCGCTTGTCGCCAGCGATTATCGCGCAGCTTTCCGCACGAGGGGAGCTCGCTACTTTGCCGCTTGCCTACACCTTTCGCGTGTTTGCCGCCAACCCGGCCGTGTTGCGAGCAGCGGGAGTAGACATAGCTCTGTACGCACAGCGGGCTTGGTCATGGGACGAGTTCTTTGCGGCAACCGCGGCACTTAACCGGCAGGGCAAGCGCGGGCTGGTTCTGACGAACGCTCACTTTCCTCTGCTGCGTAGCCTGGCAGCCTCACTTGGCAAGCCATCTCCGTTTGGCGCGGGAGGCGGCTTGGAGTGGGGCCTTAGTGAACTACAGGCCCTAGGGGAGACGGCGAGGCGATTGGCGCCTGCGGAAGCCGATGAAGATGCGCTGGCGCGCTTTCTCGGCGGGCAGGCAGGGCTAATCGGCCCGCTTAACCCTGAGCTTACCCGCTGGCTGTTGTCAACCGCACAAAAAAGGGGGCTAACGCCCCTGCTCTTGCCTGTGCCATTTCTAGGGCCAACCCCGGTTGTTGACATAGCCGCTGTCAGTGTGGTGCTCATTCGGCAGGCAGCCTTCCGCGGTCACCGCCACACCCGCGCGGCGGCAGAGCTAGCCAAGCACCTCTCTGCTAATGCAGCGCCGGTTTTTAGCACGCATCTCGCCTTATTGGCTCAGCACACGGAGGGGGCAGCCTACGCCAATCTGTCCTTGGCGCCTGCTACCCCCTATTACCCTGCTTGGGGTATGGCGCAACACGCGCACGGCTGGGAACAGGCCCTGCTGCCACTGTGGCTTCGTCTGTTGGCCGGAGAGCTCTCGCCGAGTGAGTTCGCCACAGAAGCCTACTCTGTCCTCAGCGCATCCGTCAACCGCGCGGTGACTGGTCGATAGCTCCCAAAATGGTGGTCCTCTACACGGCAAAGCGGCATAATCTGCATCAAGGCATTAGTTACAAAGGCCTCGTCGGCAGAAAAAAGGTGGTTCGGCTGCAGCGTAGTTTCGCTTACGGCTAAGCCAAGGCTGTCACAGACTCGCATCACCTGCGAGCGCATAATGCCGGGCAAGGCTCCGTCCGTCAGCCGCGGCGTCAGGACAACGCCGCCACTAACCAGAAACAAATTCGTAATCGCGCCTTCGGCTAGATTCCCGGCCGTGTTCTGCAATATGGCTTCGTCGGCGCCGCGGGAGCGGGCTTCTTGCTTGGCCAGTAAGTTGTCGCCGAAGCCGGTGGTCTTGTGGCTACACAGCGGCGAATGCTCGTTTCTGCGGGTAGAGCGCGCAATTACGGCGACGAGTCCCTGTTCGTATTGCATGGCGGTGTAAGACGAACCTCGCCGCGCCGTGACAGTGACGTTGATGAGGCTGTCTTTGGCGGCAAATACGCCTAGGCCGGCACGCGGGGAAAGTGTGAGGCGAAGCGCCCCGCTGTCGAGGGCATTTTTGGCCACGACCGCGCTTACCGCCTCCCTGAGTAAGCTAGAGCCGGGCACTGTAAAGCCAAAAGCTGCGGCCGACTTTGTGATGCGCGCGAGATGTGCCGATAGTAGTCGCACTTGTCCCGCGCGCACTGACATCGTCTCAAACAGCCCTTCCCCATAAAGGTATGCTCGGTCGGTAACGGGGACAGACCCCTCCGTTAGCGGCAACAGCTCGCCGTTGACATAGCAGTAGTCAGTCATACCGCTCTACTCCGAGGCTCAGTAGCATGGCCCTAGCTTTGTGCAGTGTCTCCTCGTATTCGAGTTTGGGTACGGAATCATACACCACGGCACCACCTACCTGTAGATACAGCCGGTCCGCTTGATTAACAATTGTACGTATCGCGATATTTAGGTCGGCACTGCCGTCAAACCCAATGTAGCCGATAGCCCCGGTATACACGCCGCGGCGCACCGGCTCTAATTCTTCTATGATTTCCATGGCGCGGATTTTTGGCGCGCCGGTAATCGAACCGCCGGGGAAAGTAGCTTTCAGCAAATCCACAAAGTCCTTGGTCGGGGCAAGCTCGCCGCGCACCGTCGAGACGAGGTGAAATACCTTCGCGTATTTTTCAAGTACCATCAGTTCAGGCACGTGCACTGAGCCATAAGCGCAAACGCGCCCTAAGTCGTTACGCATAAGGTCGATGATCATGACGAGTTCGGCGCGGTCTTTAACACTTGCCAGGAGTTCCTTGGCATTAGCTTCATCTTCGGCAGCTGTGCGGCCACGCGGACGCGTCCCTTTGATGGGGCGCGTTTCTACTTGGCGATTCCTAAGCGTCAGGAAGCGCTCCGGCGAGGAACTTAGCACCCGCAGTTCGCTGCCGCAGTCTAAGTACGCGGCAAAAGGCGCGGGGTTAGCCCGCCGCAGCCTGCGGTACAACTGAAAGGGAGGTAACCGCAGAGGGGCACTAAGGCGCTGGGTCATATTGACTTGGTAGACGTCGCCCTGCACTATGTATTCCTTGATGGCCTCTACGGCCCGCGCATACGTGTCGCAATCAAAGTGAGCCTCTATTTCCGGCGGGGAAAGCTTTGGGCCTGCCCACGGGTCGGATATCAGCGGTTCTGCCGCCAGCACCTGCTGCCGGAAGCTCCCGAGCTCGCTTTCTGACTGTGAGACAATGTAGGCCTTATTCTCGCTGTGGTCAAACGCCAAGACCGTTCTGTAAAACGACAAATAGATGTCCGGAGTTGCAAGGTCGTCTTGCGCTAATCGCGGCAAAGATTCAATCATGCGCCCAAAGTCATAGGAAAAAAAGCCCACAGCTCCGCCGGTAAAGGGAATGGATACCTCTGTAGGTGGCAGGGCATAACGCTTAAGTAGCGCCCTAAGTTCGGTCAGCGGATTGGCATCCTTGACCATGGGCTTACCCTGCTCCTCGTACCACACTTTTCTCCCCCACGACTTAAATGTCAGGAAAGGGCGGCTACCCATAAACGACCAGCGGCCGAAACGTGCGCTTGCAAGGCTGCTGTCGAGCCAAAACGGGTAGGGGTCGTGCCGCAGCACGTCAAAGATGTCTTCGAGTGTGCACAGAAGCTCAACTTGCTCTACGAGGACCTTCATTGCGCCACCCTCTCGACCCTAATGTCGTAGCGGAGAAAGTTGGCGAGGAGTGTCTTACCGTGCTCGGTCAAGATGGCCTCGGGATGAAACTGCACGCCTTCAACGTAGGCAACCGTGCGGTGGCGTAGTCCCATGATTTCGCCGCTCGCAGTCTCCGCCGTCACCTCGAGGCAACCCGGCAAACTCGCACGCTCGACAAGCAGCGAGTGATAGCGCGTCGCCGAGAAAGGCGAGGGCAGGCCCAAAAAAACGCCTTGCTGCGCGTGGACAATATCTGAGTTCTTGCCATGGACCGGCACGCCGGCTTTGACCACGCGCCCCCCAAAAACTTGGCCCAAACACTGGTGTCCAAGGCAAATGCCAAGTATTGGGATATGGCCGGCAAAGCGACTAATGGCGGCAAGCGATACTCCGGCCTCATGCGGTGTACATGGGCCGGGGGAGATTACGAGGTGGCTAGGATTCAGGGCGGCTATCTCGTCACAGGTGATGCTCCGGTTCCGGAACACGCGGATATCCGCGCCTAACTCACCGAAGTACTGCACGAGGTTGTACGTGAAGGAGTCGTAGTTGTCGATCATCAGGAGCACAGCTACACCTCTTTACCTAGCACGCGCGCGCAAAGCTCTTCTATTGTTATGTTGTCGGGAGGTACGATTGCGTGTGGTGCAATCTCGATAAACGGCACCAACACAAACTCGCGCTCGCGCATACGAGGGTGCGGGATGACAAGCCCTTCTTCACTAATGACTTTGTTGCCATATAGGAGAATATCTATGTCGAGTGTGCGGGGGCCGAAGCGAATGTCCCGCACTCTACCCGCCGCCTCCTCAATGCGCTGCACCGCCAGCAATAGTTCGCGCGGACTCAGGGTAGTGTCTATCTCTACCACTGTGTTAAGAAACTTTCCCTGCTCTAAGTACCCCACCGGGTCGGTCTCGCGCACTGCGGCTACTTGCCGCACCATGATACCGGGCGTAGCCGCTAGAGCCTCTACGGCGAACGACAGCATTCTTGCTCTGTCGCCTAGATTGCTTCCCAGACTCAAATACGCCCGCTCAAAACCAAAACAAGGGGGACCAAAACAAGGGGGACGGTTCTTTTTGTTTTTTCGCTTTATTTGTACCGCGGCGTAGTCCATTTGGATGGCCACAGGGGGGTGTAGTTTTTTAACCGTTACTAGTACCGAGACTGCCCCCATAGCCAACACAGCGGACGCGATTTTTTCGGCGACAGTTTCTAGGAGCTTGCAGGGTGGGCCCTCCACGATGTTTTTAACTACTTCGCAAACAGCGGCGTAGTTAAGCGCGCGGGACAAGTCGTCGCACTCTGCGGCAGGGCGCGTATCGACCTCTAGTTCCAGCGAAACCGAAAAACGCTGCCCAAGCACGGCCTCCTCAGGCAGAGCGCCGTGATAGCCATAGAACAACATATTGGAAAGAATTAGCCTGTCAGTCAACTGACGCGCCTCCTCGCATTAGGGCATCCGTCATTTGCGCTACCCGTTTCATAGCTTTAACATCGTGCACGCGCACGATTTTTGCCCCCATCGCAATGCTGTAGGCGACGGTTGCGGCAGTCCCTTCCAAGCGCTCGTCTACCGGGAGCCCTAAAACGTGGCCGATCATGGATTTGCGGGAAGTGCCGATTAACAGCGGAAAGCCTAAGTCCACAATCTCGCGCAAGCGCTGCATCACCACGAGGTTCTGTTGCCATGTCTTACCGAAACCAATCCCGGGGTCAAGGATGATATCGCCCCTTGGTACGCCGGCCAGAAGCGCCTGCTCTGCCATGCTGGCGAGGTCGCACTTTATCTCCCCGATGAGGTCGCGATAGCGCGGCTCTGCTCGATTGTGCATAAGGCAAATGGGGACCTTTGCTGCGGCGGCAAGTGCCAGCATGGCCGGTTCTCTCTGTCCTCCCCACACATCATTGAGCATGGCGGCTCCTTCCGCAAGTGCTAGGCGCGCAACCGCGACCTTATATGTATCGACGGACACCGGCGTAGAAGTAGCGCGGCACACGGCCCGCACCACCGGGATGACGCGCTCTGTTTCCGCTTGTGCGTCTATAGGTGTGGCCCCGGGTCGCGTAGACTCTCCTCCGATATCGATTATGTCGGCGCCTTCGTCTACCATTTGTAGCGCGCGCTCGACGGCCATAGCGGGGTCTAGGTATGTTCCGCCGTCGGAGAAAGAGTCAGGCGTAACGTTCAATATGCCCATAACGAGCGTGCGCGGCACATGAAAGTCGATAGTTCTCTGCTGTTTGCCCATTACAGCCTACCCTTAATCAAGGTCAATGCTTCGGTGCGTGTAATATGGTTAGTGCGAAAGATACCCCGCACGGCAGAAGTAACGGTTGTAGAACCGGGCTTCTTTACGCCGCGGATAGTCATACACAAGTGTTCTGCCTCAATCACGACTAATGTGCCTTTGGCCTCTAGCTTATGCATGATCGTGTCGGCAATCTGTGTGGTCAAACGCTCTTGGAGTTGCGGCCGACGCGACAGCGTCTCTACGACGCGTGCTAACTTGCTTAATCCGGAGATTTTTTTGGGATGAGGAATATAGGCGACATGCGCCTTGCCGAAGAACGGGAGCAAGTGATGTTCGCACATGGAATAGAGGGCGATGTCGCGCACAAGCACCATTTCGTCATGCCGCTCGGTATAAAAGCACTTATCTAGGTGTTTGCCGGGGTCAGCGTGCAGTCCCGAGAACACCTCTTCGTACATTTTGGCCACCCTGAGCGGCGTCTCGCGCAGCCCTTCGCGGTCTGGATCCTCCCCTACCGCCTCTAGAATCATGCGCACAGCTGTCTCAATCTTAGCGTGATCAATCATGTCGTTATTGAATCGTCAACTTGGCGGCTAGGTTCTTTAGTTCTTCAATTGATGCGGCAATCTCCTGTACCGCAGCCACTACCTCGTCTAAGGACTGCGACTGCTGCTTGGTGACGCTGTCAATGAGTTTTGCGTCGCGCATAATCTCGTCGCTTGAGCTGCGAATACCTTTGACGATGTCTTCTATCTTCGTGACAGACTGAGAGCTGCTCTTAGCTAACTTACGTATCTCGGCCGCGACGACGCCGAAGCCACGCCCTTGCTCGCCTGCACGCGCTGCTTCAATAGCGGCGTTAAGGCCGAGCAAGTTCGACTGGTCAGCTACAGACTTAATAAACTGCAGAATAGTATCTGTCTCCGCGATGTTTGTCGCAGACTCCTCCGTCAGCCCGTGCAAGCGTTGCCCGATGCCGTTAAGTTCGGCCGCTACACCGGCGATCTTCTCGGTGGTAGAGGTGATATGCTGCATGCCATTCCACAGCTCGCTCGTTAAGCGTGTTAGGCCTTCGTGTCGCTCAACATTCTCCATGAATGAGACCGCACCAACAATCTCATCTCCCTCGAAGAGGGGAACAGCAATCCCAACATAAGGGAAGCCAAAAAGCTCTGGGCCTACGCGAGCCGCTTTGCGCCCGCCTTCGCGCATGGCCAAATCCACTAGCGTTCCCTTCTTAAACTCCTGTCCAGTGACTACTTTGTGGTCAAGGGTCTTGCCCTTCTCGTAGTGCACATAGCGCTCCCTGTCAACTACGGCGATGGCGATGTCTGATGCGATCAGATTCTTAATGTGCGGGGCAACGGCGACAAATGCATCTAATATGTTCATATTTGCTCAGTTCCTCACTTCTTGTTTGTATGCGAGACTATACTAGCGCTATAAGCCAGTTCCACGCTACGGTCAGAGCCGCGAAGATATCGGTGTTTAGTTCCAACCAGTACGCGGCAAGCCCAATCAAAGCAGCGGGGACAGTGGTAATCACTACGGCAGACCACGCCGAACGCCGGTCGAGGGCAATCAGTGGAAGTATGGCATCGCCGTCCTGAGAAATGGCGTTTGCTATGAGGGCCGCAAAAGGCACGTGTCCCTGCATAAACAAGGTGACAAAGATAATCTGTGGTCCACACCCGGGAATCATGCCCACGAGGGCACCTATCAATACTGCCGCAATGCCGGCTGTCCTTAGCATTGATTCGATTAGCAGCTCACCTTGCGCGTAGTCGCCGCGACCGATACCAAGCACGGCCAACTCGTAAACAAGCAATCCCACAAACACCCACGTAATTACGAACGCCGTCTCTTGCGCGTTGTGGATAAGCGTCTCGCGTAAGGAAGTAACCTTCTGTTCCGTCTCCTCGTGCGTGTCACTGGTCAGGAGCTTCTTGCCCAGCAACATCCATACGATCGATAACACGGTACCCAACACGCCGACAATCAACCCGAGGTTAGGTATCGCTAGGGCGTTAATATCTACTTGTGCCAGACCCAGTATGCCCAGCACCAAACCAAATCCTAGCAGCAGCCAATACCAAGCGTACCCATAGTGCGTGATGCGATACGCCAATGTATTGGTCGCCTGATGGCCGCGCGCATGGTGGTGCAAGGTGAGATCGATATCGTCACCGTCGGCGTGCCCAATATGAGGCACACGCACGGTGTGCTGAGCTCTGCTATGCTGCTTCTTGAGTTCACTTTTGCTGCGCCTGTTTTTCTCGTAAGCAGCGCGGAGCTTGCTGCCAATCTGAGTGCCGTCAATGACGTACCCGGTAATCATGCCCACTAATACGGCAATGGTACTTACCACTATGTACTGCCGCGGAATGCCGGCGATCATCACGAATGACGAGTCACCGGTGGTAGCGATTAGTGCCGCCACTACTGCACCAAACGTTACCGAGCCCTTAATGAAGAGCGGCATCAGGAAAATAGCGCCACCACACCCGGGCGTGACTCCAAGCAGTGCCCCAAACACTGGCTGCCAGCGCTTTGACTGCGTGATGGCGGACACAAATCGACCCGACATCTTATAGTTGAGATACCCAAACAAGAGAAGCACTGCCCCTACAAACACACCGATGTCTACAAACGCGCCGGCGGCACTCGCGAGAACTAACTCCAGAACTTTTTCCAGCACCAATGAGCCTCCTTCTTTAGTAGTCGCGCAACTCGCGACTCACTTCATTTACACTTGGCTAAATTCGCTACAATCGGCCCGTCTCCTGCCAGCTACGCCTAAGCTTAAGCGAATGCAATCCTTAGTCTCCCCGCATGGCGCATGGTCTTGACACTCGGGGGGTGAAACTGTACATTGATTCGTAATGAAGGGAAAACAAGGAGAGTGCCTACCTTGACTAGCACAAAACCAGTAAGAGTACGCATCGCCCCTAGCCCCACGGGCGATGCGCACGTAGGAACCGGGCGGACTGCCCTGTATAACTACCTCTTTGTCAAGCAAACCGGTGGGACGTTTATTATGCGCATAGACGATACCGACCTAGCTCGCAACACCGCCCATGCCGAGGCTGGGGTCTACCAAGGCTTACATTGGCTCGGCCTTGACTGGACTGAGGGGCCGGACAAGGGAGGGCCGCATGTGCCTTATCGCCAGAGCGAAAGGCTTGCGCTGTACCACGAGTATGCAGAGCGGCTGCTGACAGCAGGACACGCCTACTATTGCTTTTGCACCGCCGAGGAACTAGAAGCGGAGCGCGCCGCGCAGACTGCCGCCAAAGAAGACCCGCGCTACAGCGGCAAGTGTCGCCTGCTATCGGCAGAGGAGCAAGATGTGCTCCGCTCCTTAGGGCGCATACCCACGATTAGGCTTAAGGTAAAAGGCGGCGTAATCGGATTTGACGACTTAGTGCGCGGTTGGATTGAGACCGACACGTCACTGATGGGCGACTTCATTATCATAAAGTCAAACGGTATTCCCGTCTACAACTACGCCACTGTCATCGACGACTACTTGATGGAGATTAGCCATGTCACCCGGGCAGCGGAACATATCGTCAACACTTTCCCACAGCTACTAATATATGAGGCACTAGGGTGGGACAGGCCACTTTTTGCCCACTTTAGTACGATGCTTAACGAAGACAAGAGCAAATTGAGTAAGCGCAAGGGAGCTACGTTCATCGGGCAGTACGCCGAAATGGGCTACCTACCGGAAGGGATGGTGAACTTTCTAGCCTTCCTCGGTTGGAGCCCCGGCGACAGCGACGAGGAGATGTACACCTTGGACGAACTGGTGGCCAAGTTCTCTTTTGCGCGCTGCACCGCCAGCAATGCCATCTTTGACGTCAAGAAGCTAGACTGGATGAACGCCAAGTGGATTAGAAAGCTCGCGCCAGAAGATCTAGCGCAGCGCATTCTACCCTTCTTGCGCAAAGCCGGGTTAATTGAGGCAGATGTAGACTTTGCCTGGTTGACGCGCATGACGATGTTGATTCAGGAGCGGATGGTCCGTTTAGATGAAGCCCCTGCCGTGGCAGCGGTTTTCTTCCGCGAACCGACAGCCGCTTTAGAAGAAGTGCGCACTGTGCTTGGTGATGCGGACGGCCAGGCTGTGCTCTTGGCGGTGGCGACAGCATTAGAGACCGTTAACTGGACAGAAGCCGACATTGAAAGTGCTCTCCGTAGCCTGCAGCAAGAGCTAGGCCTTACCACCAAGGTCTACTTTATGACCTTGCGCTTGGCCGTTACCGGAAGCAAAGTCTCACCGCCCCTGTTTGCGAGCATCGAGGTTATCGGGCGCGAGCGTGTGTTGAGCCGTATCCGGAGCCTAAGAGAGAGGATGTCGTAGAGGGACGGCACCCTCCTCCGTCCCCAAAATCCTCTCCCAAGGAGGTTTCCCCCGTGACACGTGTTCTTCTTCTTACCGGCTTTGAGCCCTTTGGAGGCGAGAAGATTAACCCTTCGCTAGCAGCCGTGCAACAGCTCGATGGCTACCGGGCAGGCGATATTGCCGTCAAAGCTTTAGGGCTGCCGGTCTCCTGGACACAGGTGACACCGCTCCTGGAGCAGGCCATGCGAGAACATAGCCCGTCCTACGTTGTATCGGTCGGACAAGCCGGGGGTCGTGCCAAACTGGCCGTCGAGCGCATCGGCATAAACATCTGCTTTGGCAAAGATAACGGCGACGAGTCCCGCAACGGCGAACGCATTGTGGCTGCAGCACCGGACGGCTACTTCTCCTCGCTGCCGGTCACTGCTTTGGCCGAAGCCATAAACAAGGCTGGGGTCGGAGCTTACGTTTCGGACAGCGCGGGAACCTACCTGTGTAACTTTACGCTGTTCACACTCGAACACTTGATCCGCCAAGCGAACCTGCCTGTTGCTGCCGGCTTTATCCACATACCGTATATGCCGGAGCAGACAACAGATAAGCCACAGCAGCTTCTCCCGAGCATGTCACTAGAGACAGTCGTTACTGGCCTTAAGGCCGCCGTTAATTATCTAGCAGGCCACTCCTAGGCAAAGATTGACAAGAGGGGGAACTACGATTAAGCGAAGGTTCGTGGCGCTGTTGCTAGGGATATGCCTTATGGTCGCAGGCAGCGACGTGGCACAGGCGACGCCTAATTTGGATTTCTTCGGGCTCTTTAACAACCACGGCTCTGTAATGCTGGTGATTGATGCTGAGACGGGAACGATTGCCTTCGCCAACCAAGCGGCTCATGCCTTCTACGGTTTTCCGGGCGTGGAGCTTGTCGGCATGAACATTAACCAAATAAACACGTTGTCGCCCGAGGAGGTAGCCCGAGAGCGCCAGGCAGCCGCACGTGAAGAGCGAAACTTCTTCATCTTCCGCCACAGACTGCATTCGCAGGAGATTCGCACGGTAGAAGTGCGCTCTTATCCTATCCGATTGCAGGGCGAAACCTTCCTCTATTCGATTATCACCGATATCTCTGACAAACTCGCACTTGAGGCGGCACACGCACGCAACACGCGCTTGACCATCGCCATGTTGGGTTTGGTGATGATAGTGCTCGGGCTAACCGGCGTTATTCTGCTTCTGAGTGCTAGGCGCGAGGCGCGGCTACGCAAGCTCTTTGAGCAAAGCGAAAGAAAGTATCGTGGCATGATTGCCAACGTCCCCGGCATGGTCTACCGCTGCAAGTTCGACAGGCGCTGGACCATGGAGTTCTTAAGCCAAGGATGCATGGAACTTACGGGCTACGAGCCGAGCGAGCTACTAGGAAACGCGGTAATAGACTTTAACAGCATTATTCATCCCGACTACCGCGACCTGCTGTGGGAGAAGTGGCAGTTAATAGCCACACAGGGCGGCACCTTTAATGCTGAGTACCGGATTGTCACTAAGAGCGGTCGCGAGAAGTGGGTTTGGGAACAGGGATACGTAGTCTATAAGGAAAACGGTCAAATTGAAGCACTTGATGGCCTGATTATGGATATATCTAGGCAGAAGGAAACCCAGCTAATGCTGCAAAAGAACGAAGCTAAGCTTTGGGCCACTTTAGTATCCGTGGGAGATGGCGTAATTACTACCGATGCCTATGGAAGGGTCGAGTTTCTTAACCCTATCGCAGAGCGTCTAACCGGATGGGCTGCTGCAGATGCGATAGGCGAACCGTTCACCCGGGTCTTCTCAATTCTTAGGGAACATGACCGTGCAACCGCGGCAGACCCTGTTCAACAGGTTTTTGCAACCGCTGACGTCGTCACCTTGCCCGCTGATACAATCCTTGTGTCAAGGCACGGTGAAGAAAGAGCCATCTCGGACTCGGCCGCCCCAATTAAGGACGCCACCGGAGCACTGACAGGTTCTGTAGTTGTCTTTAAGGACTGTTCACTAGAGAAGGCGCGCCAGCGTGAAATCGAATACATTAGCTTTCGCGATTATCTGACAGGATTATATAACCGACGTTTCTACGAGGAGGAATTGCGGCGGTTAGATACGCCTCGCAACTTGCCCCTAGCCGTCATTATGGCTGATGTCAACGCCCTAAAGACGATTAACGACGCCTTTGGTCATGAGGCCGGCGACGAAATGCTTTTAAAAGTAGGCGCCGTGTTAAAGCGTGAATGCCGCGCGGACGACATCGTGGCACGCATTGGGGGCGACGAGTTTGTTCTGCTGTTACCAAAGACCACCGTGCAGGCTGCAGAGGCAATCGCACTCCGCATCGCTGAGAGGGTCAAGGATGAAGTGGTTTGTGGTGTTCCTGTGTCTGTCTCCTTAGGTTGGGCTGCTAAGACGGTAGCTGCGGAGTTAGCTGCCGATACACTCAAGCACGCAGAAGATCTCCTCTACCGCAAGAAAGTCATTGAAAATGTAGATACTCGTAATGCCGTCGTGCGCAGCATACTGCAAACCTTGTTCACACGTAGTCCTAGCGAGGCGATTCACGCTGAAAGGGTCAGCGAGCTAAGTAGCAAGTTAGCTCGAGAACTTAACCTCAGCGCGCGCGAGGTTGAGGAGGCCGGCAGAGCTGGCCAAGTACATGATATAGGCAAAATTTCTTGCTCCACCCACTTGTTGTTGCGCGAGGCCCCTTTGACTGATGTGGAGCATGCGGACCTCCGCCGCCATCCGGAGACTGGGTACCGCGTGCTGTCGACCGCAACAGAATTTGCTTCTGTAGCCGATGCCGTTTTGTCTCATCATGAGTGGTGGGATGGAACCGGATACCCGAAAGGATTGCGCGGAGAAGACATCCCCCTACTAGCGCGCATCATTGCCGTAGCTGACGCTTATGCCGACATGATCTCCCCATATCCCTATCGGCAGGCCCGAACACACTTGGCTGCTTTAGAGGAGCTTCAGCGTTGTGCCGGCTCGCAGTTTGACCCCGAGGTTGTGCGTTGTTTTGTAGAGAAGGTTATGACCTCATCTGTCTAGCTATCGCTTGAGCTACCGCATCCTTGCGCTCTGTATAGAGCGCTTTGTTTGTTTCAAAGAGATTGTTGCCGTGGACGTCGATAGATACAATCAGCGGACCAAGTTCTTTGACGCGCATAATCCAGAAAGCTTCAGGCATGCCTAGGTCTAGCCACTCGACACCTTCTAATTCTTCGACTGCTGTCGCGCCTAGTACGGCGCATCCGCCGGGGAACACGCAGTGCAAGGCTTTGTGCTCACGACAGGCCGCAGCCGTCTTGGCACCCATACCTCCCTTGCCGACGACAACTTTTACGCCTGTCGCGGCGATGAACTCGGCTTCAAACCGCTCCATACGCATACTGGTCGTTGGGCCGATAGCTACCATTCTGTAGCCTTCGGATGTCGGCTCGACGATAGGCCCAGCGTGGAAAATAGCTTTGCCGGCAATGTCGTAGGGCAAATCTTGACCAAGCTCAATAACGCGCCTATGCGCTACGTCGCGGCAGGTAACTATGTGCCCGGTAAGATAAACTATGTCCCCGGCCTTTATGTCTAACAGGTCGGCGTCGCTGATGGGCGTATGCAGTACTCGCTTCATATCGCAACCCCCCGGTGTGAGACTAATTCATAGGTCAGGTCATCGTGTAATACTAAAGTGCCGCGGCGATGCGCCCAGCAACCGACACTTACTCCTACAGACAATGACGAAGGATGCCTTGCGGCAGTCTCAACGTGCACGCCCATCACAAAAGCCTTGCCGGGCAGTCCCTGTGCCCCCACCCCCAGGTTATTGAGTCCTTCTGCTAACAACTGCTCGAACTGCGTTCCACGCGGGTTCGGGTGGGAAGTACCAAGCGGGCGCAATATAGCCTTTTTAGACAAGAGCGACGCAATCTCCGCCGAGCCGGCAATTCCTACGCCTACTAACAATGGCGGGCATGCGTTGACGCCAAGCTCCACCATTGTGTCTAGTACATACTTCGCCACGCCGTCATAACCCGCCGAGGGCATTAGCGTGATTGCTCTGCCTGGCAGACTACCGCCGCCCCCCGCCATGTAAGCTTCGATTTCCACTTCGTTGCCGGGAACAATGTCCCAGTAGATAAAGGGAATACGCTCACCAGTGTTTGTGGCAGTGTTCTTCTCATCAAGTATGGCCACGGCGTTGTGGCGCAAGGGAGAACTGACAGTAGCCTCTAGCACGCCTTTCGTTAAAGCCTCTTTAAGAATGGGCAGTAGCTTAGAGTCACTGCCCACCTTTACATAGAAGCTAATCACGCCGGTATCCTGACAAATAGGGCGATTAAGTGCTTGGGCCTGTGCCATGTTCTCGAACATAGAGTCGTAAATGACTTGCTCTAACCCCGCTGCGGCATCAGTGCGCATCTCGGTTAGGCGCTGCATTACATCGTCTGGCAACCGCTTGCCGACGATATCTAGGAAGCGTGCGATTAGAGACGTAAGCTCTGCCACATTGTCTGTCAAAGTGCGACCTCCCTTTGTCATTGCGGGCTAACGACTTACATGTGTAGCGTGTGCTAACTTCCGCACGGCCTCGGCCACGGTGGGAACGACACGCCCGTCAAATGGGTCTGGGATGATGTAGTCGGGATGAAGCTCGTCGTCATTTAACACGCTGGCTATGGCGTGAGCGGCAGCTAGCTTCATCGCCTCGGTAATGCGACGCGCGCGGCCGTCGAGTGCCCCGCGAAAAATACCTGGGAAGGCCAAGACGTTGTTTACTTGGTTAGGAAAGTCAGAGCGTCCGGTACCAACTATAAAGGCTCCTCCTGCTTTGGCATCCGCCGGCATAATCTCGGGCACAGGATTGGCCATAGCTAGTACGATTGACTTCTGGCTCATGCGTGCCACCATGGCACTCGTCACCGTATTGGCCGCAGACACGCCGATAAACACATCGGCATCGACGAGTGCATGTGCCAATTGCCCTGTTTCGCCCTGCGGGTTAGTCAATGCGGCGAGTTCTGCTTGGGGTTGAGATAACCGTGGGCCGGACGGGGAGATTATGCCCTGACGGTCACACACCCGCATGCTTTTCACACCGGCCATGAGCAGGAGCTTAGCGATAGCCGTTCCGGCCGCACCGGCGCCGTTTATGACGACTTTGACGTGGTCAATCTTTTTGCCAGCTACTCTTAGAGCATTCAGCATGGCGGCCAGAACCACGATAGCCGTACCATGTTGATCATCGTGGAACACAGGAATGTCTAACCTCTCCTGCAACTGCCTTTCAATTTCAAAGCAGCGTGGCGCGCCGATGTCTTCTAGGTTAATGCCGCCAAAAGTAGGGGCCATGAGCTCGACGGCACGAACAATCTCGCCTACATCTTTCGTGTCCAGACAAATGGGTACGGCATCTACTCCGGCAAAGGCCTTGAACAAAATGGCCTTGCCCTCCATCACAGGTAACGCCGCCTTAGGACCTATGTCGCCAAGACCAAGTACGGCCGACCCATCCGTCACTACGGCCACCAAGTTCCCCTTTGTGGTGTAGCGATAGACATACTCGGGATTCTGATGGATCTCCTTGCATGGTTCCGCCACACCAGGCGTGTAAGCTACGGCTAGCTCGGCGCGACTAGAAAGAGGAACTTTGCTGACGACTTCGAGTTTGCCTTTGTTCTCTTCATGCAGGCGCAATGCCTGCTCGCGCATTGACATGTGCTCATCCCCCTAGAAGGCCATAAATATTATCTAAGAGTACAGCGGCAGATAGCGCTGAACAACCTCCCAGTCAAACTCCTCCCACACGCGCGTGTCGGATGCAGCGGCTACGGCCCGCAACGTCGCAAAGTCCCATTCCGCAACAACAATCTCTTCTTTGTCGAGACTTGACGCCTCTGCCAGAACGCCGGAGAGATCGGGCGTAAGGTCGATCGGTGCAAGGATAGAAGACCGCCCGCAGTATGGCTCCTTAAATTTGAGGCTCAGGTCGTTCTTCCCCACCAAGCAGCTATGTAGACCAAAGACCTGATTGTCTTGTACGCGCGACCATGCACCGGCGCGAATTTTGGCGAAGCATCTCTCCCCCGGACAGGCCGACACATTAATTAGGGCTTCCGCGCCCTGGAAAGCCATGAATCTCCCGACTTCGGGAAACATGCCCTCATAACAGATGGTAATTCCAAGCTTGCCAAAATCGGTAGCAAACACTTTAATCTCCTCACCGGGAGAACACAAATGCCTGTCTTCGACGTAGAGATGTATCTTATTCTGGTAGCCGATAGTCTCGCCGTCCGGCCCAAAGAGATAGGAGGCGTTGACTATGCGCCCGGTCACCTCGTCCGGCAAGTAGCTACTACCGGCTACAACATACATGTTGTGCGCGCGTGCTTCCGCAGCAAAAATATGTAAGTAAGAGCGACGCATGCTTAGGCCGTGCTTGTCTAACGTCTGCTTAAAAATGCCTGGCAAGTCCTGCACCGATGAGGCCGTATCCACAAGCTTTCCGAGCAGTCTTTGACCCACCGACAAGAGCCCGTGAGCATCATCCTCGTTGTAGGCGGCCATCAGCACCCGCACTAGCGGAGCTGCCAAGTATTGCGCCGCGAGCATGGCACCCACCCCTTCGGGGAACACGACCAGTCCACATCCTGTGGCCTTAGCCTGCTGCATAAAGCGGGAAATCTCAGCCCGAAAAGCATCGTCGTTGGGGAAAATCTTCACCTTCTGTTGTACACACGCGACTTTCATCCGTTGCCTCCTTGCGCCATATTGCCACTTATGTTCGCTTTGCGCAGGCATTTTCCTGCACTCTGCCCGTTGACTTGGCAATACCTGCGTGCTATACTTCGTGTGATAATGATTCTCATTCGCACATAAGACATAGAGAGGTGACTAAGTGAAGAAGATCGCAATTTACGGCAAGGGCGGCATCGGCAAATCGACTACGACGTCGAACTTATCTGCTGCTTTAGCTGTGTCTGGCTTGCGCGTCATGCAAATTGGGTGCGACCCAAAAGCCGATTCCACCAAGACCCTGATGTCGGGACGAGTAATTCCCACCGTGCTTGACTCCATTAAAGCCAAGCGGGAAGACCTTAGACTAGAGCACATCGTACATCAAGGGTTTGCCGGTGTGCTGTGCGTAGAGGCTGGCGGGCCAACGCCAGGCGTCGGTTGCGCCGGGCGCGGCATTATCTCGGCTTTTGAAAAGCTAGAGGAGCTTAAGGCTTTTGAAGTTCATCGCCCTGATGTCGTCATTTACGACGTCCTAGGCGACGTCGTTTGCGGCGGCTTTGCTATGCCGCTCCGCGGTGGCTATGCCGAAGAAGTGTACATAGTAACGTCGGGTGAGATGATGTCGCTTTACGCCGCGGCCAATATTTCGCACGCAGTCAGGCAGTTTAGTGTGCGAGGCTATGCCAAACTAAGCGGCCTAGTCCTTAACGCCAAGGGAGTCGAAGACGAGACTGCCTTAGTTGACAAAGCCGCGCGCGAAATCGGCACGGAGATAGTCCACTACATTCCGCGACACCCTCTAGTGCAAAAGGCCGAAAACGTAGGGCGAACCGTCCTCGAGGCCTTCCCTGACTCTGACGTAAGCGGAGTCTATAAGGCTCTCTCTGCCAAAGTTGTTCGTCCGACCGTCACTGCAGAAGCCATATAACCAAACTAGGAGGCGAGAAGTTCCCATGAGAAAATTCCTTGCTCTCACACTCGTAGTCGCATTAGCGGCATTTACTGTCGGTTGCGCTACGCAAACTGCGCAGCCTGCACCTGCCAACCAGCAAGCCCAAACTCCGCCCGTGACGAATCCGCCCGTAAGCACGCCTGCGCCGACAACCCCACCGACAACTCCTGCGCCTGCGCCTGCGCCAAGCGTGGCCGCGCCTGCCCCAACACCATCCACCCCAGTCGTGGCGCAACCCGCAGCTCGTCCGGTGGCCACAACACCCGTAGCGCCTGCCCCCTCGCCCGCACCGCAAGTCCATACTCCGCCTGCGGCTGTTACGCCCGCCCCCACAGAGCCGCATGTCTTTAGGCTCGTCGAGACAGACGGAACAGAACTAGTCCTGGAAGAAATTCCTCGCCGCATCGTAGCGCTGTCGGTCAACACGGCAGGAGTGCTCGCCAGTATGGGGATTATGCCGGTAGGTATGTCCACGACGGCGCGGGCACACCACATATTGCGCGATGTGCCGCAGGTTGGCCGTCCGGCGGCTCCCGACATTGAGCGTTTGCGTGCCCTCAGACCCGACCTTGTAATCGCCAATATTCTCTTTAAGCCTTCTCTCGCGCCTGTCTTTAGGCAACACGGCTTGACTGCCTACTTTATTGACAACCAGCGCTACAGCGACGTGATAGCTAACCTAGAAATGTTCGGGCGCGCGTTCTTCAACAACGCTAACCACGCGCAGGCGCTAATCGACCATATTCGCCAGCGCGAACGCGCGGCTCTGCGGGCTGCGCAAGGTAGGCCTTCACCACGCGTGCTAATCATCTGGGGAACACCGCAGTCCTTTATGCTCTCTACGCAATACTCCTATGTCGGAGAAATGGTCAGCATGTTAGGCGGCCGCAATGTCACCGAAGGCATGAATGTAGCCCGCCACACACAGACCATCCCGCTCAGCATGGAGAACATAATCGCCTTTAACCCCGAGATTATCCTGCGCATCTCGCACGGGTCGCCGGAACAAATGGCCCAGATGTTCCAACGCGAGTTCACGCAGAACCCGGTATGGGGGCGTCTTGCCGCGGTGCAGAACGGTCGCGTCATCGACCTGCCGGTAGACCTGTTTATGTCTAACCCTGGGCTCCCGATGATTGATGCCTTGGAAGCCCTAGCGCGCTTTATGTACCCATAGGTTTTGCGCATGACAGCAAGAAGTGCCGTGCGTCCATTACCTCGCGACTTAAGGGCCGCGAAAAAGATACTGGTTCTGCTGCTAGCGTTAGGCCTACTTGGCACTGTGGCTATCGCCTCGCTCCGTTTCGGTAGCTTAAGCTTTGCGACGCAGGACATCTTGCAGGCTTTGCTTGGTGCCGAAGATACTTTAGCCAAGGTTGTCGTCCTAGACGTACGTCTCCCCCGCATGCTACTAGCGCTTATGGTTGGGGCTAACCTTGCTCTCTCCGGCGCTCTCCTGCAGGCAGTGATGAGAAACCCTTTGGCAGACCCCGGTCTAACCGGGGTCTCCACAGGTGCGGCCCTAGCTGGCGTTACCATTATGTTGGCATTGCCCCAGTTTGGGGCTTTAGTTCCCTTTGCCGCGTTTGTAGGTGGCGCAATTGCCTGCGCACTGGTCTTCGCGCTCGCCTGGAAGCGCGGCATCGAGCCAATTCGCATCATCTTGGCCGGTGTTGCGGTGAACGCAGTCTTTGGCGGCGGCACATCGCTTCTTTCAATCCTCTATAGCGACCGCATCCAAGGCATTTTAATGTGGCTTAACGGCAGTATCGCCGGGCGCAGTTGGTACCACGTGCGCATGCTCGCGCCTTACACGGCTGTAGGGTTGGTGGTTGCCTTACTCTGCATTAAGGCAGCTAACTTGCTGCAGCTAGGCGACGACGCAGCGCGCAATCTGGGTCTTAATGTAAATCTCGCCAGAACGGCCTTGTCATTTGTCGCGGCTTTTCTCGCCGGCATTTCTGTGTCTACCGTAGGCTTAATTGGCTTTATCGGCCTGATTGTGCCCCATGTCTGTCGCCTGCTTATCGGCTCTGACTATAAATTTATGTTGCCGCTCAGTGCCATCCTAGGCGCGTTGCTGCTAATCGTCGCAGACGCGAGTGCTAGGACTATCTTCCGCCCTGTCGAGCTACCGGTTGGCATCATTATGGCCGTTGTGGGCGGACCGTTCTTCCTCTATTTACTGCGTAAAGGGGGCTCGTATCGCGTATGATAACCGCCGAGAAGCTCTGCCTCTGCTATGACAAGAAAAACGTCGTGAGTGACTTTGACTTTGCCGTGCGTCCCGGGGAAATAGTCTCCCTTATTGGGCCTAACGGCTCCGGCAAATCCACTGTGCTTAAGGCCATTTCGCGCCTCATGAAGTGCTCGTGCGGCGTTGTTCATCTAGACGGGCGCGATATCTACAAACTGCCTACGCGCGAGGTAGCAACCAAACTGTCGATACTATCGCAAGTGCATACCAGCCCGCCCGACTTTACCGTGCGCGAACTCGTCAGTTACGGCCGGATACCGCATCAGAGATGGTACGAAACGTTAAACAACGAGGACAGGGAAATTGTCGAGTGGGCCATAGAGCAAACACGGCTTGAAGAGCTTGCCGATAGAACCGTGAACTCACTTTCGGGTGGCGAGCGCCAGCGCGCCTGGATTGCCTTGGCTTTAGCTCAGCGTCCGCAGGTGCTGCTGCTTGATGAGCCCACGACATTCCTAGACATCTGCCACCAGATTGAGGTCTTGGAGCTTGTAAAAGAGCTTAACGCCTCGCTTGGACTCACCGTCATCATGGTGCTACACGACATGAACCATGCCGCGGCCTACAGCCACCGCCTCGTGGTAATTAAAGACGGGCGCAAGGTAGCGGAGGGGACACCTTGCCATGTGTTGACGCCTGCCCTACTCCGGGACGTATATAATGTCCAAGCGGAAATAGCCCTTCATCCGCTGACTGGGAAGTTGTACTTTCACGCTTTAGGGCTAGCCTGCGCTAGGAGGGAACTTGCATGCAACCAAGTTACAGCTTAAGCTCGCTCAGGCGAGTATCGCAAATAAGCACGGCCAAGGATATACGCCAGTTGTCCCACGCGCAGTTCCCCGGCACCCACTGTCCGCTCTTTGGCGTTGCGCTGACGGCAGGCTATATCAAAGATATGGTCGTCCTAATTGTTGGCACGGATGAATGCACCTACTACACTCAGACCTTCAACATGGGGCGGCGGGCAGCCGACAGCAACATGCAGGATAATTTTTGGTCCTTTGCCATCAACCAAGACGACGTCGTTTTTGGCTGCGCCGAAAAAGTCGAAAAGACCATCCGCCAGATTGACGCCACACTTACGCCGCAGGCCATCATGATTGTAACTACGTGCGTTCTAGAAGTAATCGGCGAAGACTATGAGGCGCTAGCCGAGAGCTTGCAGCCGGAGGTTAACGCTAAGCTTCTTGTAGTGCGTACGGAGCACTTTAAATGCAATAGCCATATTCCGGGCATTGAGCGAACTCTGACGGCACTAGCTAAGCTCATGCAGCCGGAGCCGCGCGAAGAAGGCAGGGTCAACATCCTTGGACATCGCTACGGGCAGATTGAAGATACCGAGCTGTTAAAACTCCTCACAAGCCACGGGGTTTCTGTCAACTTGGCTATCCCGTCGCGCTCTACCGTCGCCGAACTAATGAGAGCAACGTCCGCTAGCCTCAATATTGTTACGGACTTCACTGCACTACCGCTCGCAGAAATCATGCAAGACAAGTTCGGCGTACCCTTTGTGTACTTTGACAAGTACATGTCGCCGCGGCGCATTGAGGCCGCCTACACGGAGCTTTCGACGAAGCTCGGACTAGACCTAGGAAGTCATCTGCAAAGCCAGAGACGGGCGCTCGATGACATTATCGCGGCAAAGTCACATGTACTTAAGGGCAAGCGCTTCATCTACGGCAATACGCCGCTCCTAGCGTTTGAGTTTACCGGCTTTTTGGGAGAACTTGGCATGCAGCCGCTCTTAGTGCAGGCACGCGACCTCTACCAAAACGACGCTGCTTACATGGGAGAAATACTGCGGCAAGGCTACGACCCCTATGTCTCGCGCATTGCGAACATCGCACCGCTGCAGGCGCTATACGCGGAGCTTCGCCCTGATGTGTATATCGGCCATGAGAACCCACAGCGCTTGATGGAGCTAGGTATTGTGCAAGTAGCCGTCGATATGGCGGCGTCTAAGCTAGGTTACGAAGTGCCCCTAATGGTACTTCGCACCATTGTCGCTGCCATAGAGGCCTTCGGAGATGCGAAAGGAGCGAAGTTGCATGCAGCTGTATAGGTTTTTGCCCCTCGCCTCCGACCGCATGGGCGCGCTGTGGACGCTATCGACCATCAAGGACTGCTGCATCTTAGAGTATGGACCCGCGGGCACGACCCACTATGGCATCGAGGGACTAATGCATCTTAATGCCGCGATGGAGTCCCGCCTCTTTACCACCCATATGGACGAAACAGACATCGTTTCCGGAGACAGTGACCGACTTGAGCGCACTATCCGCGAAATTGACGCCGTGTATCGCCCGCCTGTAATCTTTGTCTTCGCGTCAAGCATCTCCTCAATTATTGGGACAGACATCGAGACTATTTGCCACGCTTTACAGCCCACGACCGAGGCGAAACTAATCGCCATCAGCGGGGGCGGGTTTAGGGGCGACTTTGCGTTCGGCGTTACGGAAGCACTAGCTGCCTTGGCCAAACACGTAGTGGCTCCGCCTGCTGCGAAGAGTGCACAGACGTTTAACATCATCGGCGCTAACGCCGACTGCTACAACTTCCGCTCGGACGTGCGGGAGATAAAGTCGATGATGGCTGAGTGCTTCGGGCTTAAGGCAAATGCCGTCTTCACTGTCGGGACTTCCGTCGCGGAGATTGCCGGAGCGTCTAACGCCGCGTATAACCTGGTCACACGCCTTGAGGGCATCCCCTGTGCTGAAACGCTAAAGGACACTTACGGCATCCCTTACTTCTACGGCACGCCGTATGGCTACCAGGGATCTGTCGGGTGGCTGAGGCAAGTGGCGGCAGCGTTCGGCTTAAACTGTGACAAGACATATCTAGAAGAGGTCGGACGCACCGCGCGTCAGCACACCATGTACTTCCGCCGCGCGTTTTTTGGCAAGACGCAAGTTTCGTGCGTAGTGTCCGGCAACTACGACCAGGCGGTCGGCATGGCCGGGTATATGAGAGAAATAGGTATAGACGTACGCAAAGTGCTGGTAAACCACAATCGTCCCAGTGCGGCTCTGCGTACAAGTGACGAGTTGGCGGAACGCCTTGTTTTTGCCCCAAGCGAAGACAGGCGCCGTCAAGTGCTGCATGACGAAAAGCCGACCTTACTGCTCGGCGACGGTGTTTTGCTGGAGATGGGGGCTGAAATCCCCGCCAAAATACAGGTGGCCAATCCGAACATTCACAAGACACAGCTCTTTGACGGTACGCCCTTCGTAGGCCCGCGCGGCGCGACCTACCTGTTGGAGCAAATAATAAACGCTCTGCCGTGAGGTGGGAGAGAGTCCCTCTAGTCAGTCGCGGGTTCTACTTGCGCGAGCAAGCTTTGCCGCACAACGGCTTTGGTCTTCCAGACGCCGGAGAAATAGCGGTACGTTGGGACAAGAACAGCTACCGACCACCCAATCGGTATCGACCACCAGATGCCGCGGTAGGTAAGTGCGGTATTCACTAGGATATAGGCAGAGGCTACGCGTATCGCCAGACTCGTCATCGTTGTGAGAGTCGGTATCCAAGCGTCGCCTGCCCCGCGCAACACTCCGTTGAACACCATTAGTGCGCCGAAAACTGCGTAAAACACCGAAACAGTGCGCATATAGTCAATACCTTGCGCCACAATCTCTGCTTGTTCCCCGGTTATAAACAGCCGAATCATCTGCCCGCCGGCAGAAAACACGAGCACTGAGACGATAAGGCAAGCCGCGATGACCATCATTAAGGTAGCTTTAAGCCCCTCAGTCACGCGGTCTAGCCTGTTAGCTCCAATGTTCTGTCCGGTGAAAGTAGATACAGCCATGCCGAAGTTCATAATCGGTATCATGGCGAAGGAGTCCATGCGACTAGCCGCCGTGTAAGCCGCCATCGTCACCGGACCAAATGAGTTAACCAAAGACTGCACTACCATCATGCCGACCGAGGCTAGAGCCTGCTGCAGCGAGGACGGGGCGCCGATGCGCACCATTGTCCAGAAGATGCCCCAGTCAAACACAAGTTCTGCCCGCGTAAACTGCAGCAGGGGCACTCGCTTGTAAATGTAAACGAACGTAAGCACAGAGGAAATGCCTTGGGCTATGAGGGTAGCCCACGCCACACCTCGCACGCCAAGACCTAAGCCCACGACGAAGTAAATATTAAGGCCGACATTTAACAGACTGCTGATAATCAAAAAGTATAACGGCGTCTTGGAGTCTCCTAACGACCGCAGGATGCCGGCGAAGGCATTGTAGGCGAACATAAACAAGATGCCACCAAAGAATATCTGCATATAGGCGGTGGCGTCACCTAAGATTACGTCTGGCGTGTTAAGCAGTAACAGCAACGGGCGGCTGAGAACGACGCCCACCGCACCCAGAAAGGCCGCGAAAATCAGCTGAAAGGAAAGAGCCGTGACGACGGCGCGGCGCGTCCTGACCATGTCCTTCGCCCCAAAGAACTGCGAGATTACGACTCCGGAACCCATCGTCATCCCTAGCACTACTGAAACCAAAAAGAAAATGATGGGGAAGCTTGTCCCTACCGCCGCAAGCGCATTCGGGCCTACATACCGCCCCACTACAATGGCATCGACCATGTTGTAAAGCTGCTGAAAGATGCTGCCAATAAACATAGGTACGCTAAAGGCCCAAATTAACTTCGCGGGTGACCCCTGTGTCATATCCCTAAGCATGTGCGACTCCCCCTGTCTGTTCATGCTTAGGATATCATACTTTTCGGTAGTGTTGCTATGGGCGCAAGTGCGAGAGTGGGGTTGCCGGCTCCTAGTAGAGGGAGTGCCTAGTGCCTAGTGCCTAGTGCCTAGTGCTCAGTGCCCAGTAGAGCGATGTCGCAATGGCCCCCGGATCTCCTTATGCCTTTGACCTTTCCACCCCACTACAGCTCAAAGCTCAAAGCTCAAAGCTCACTGCTCACAGCCCATTCCCCTCAAGCGACAAGCGACAAGGGACAAGCGACATACAGGCGCGGCTCAAAGCTCACAGCTGGCGGCCCACCCAGCGCTCGGATGCCGTGGTTACCTGAAGAATCTCTCTATCTATAACCACACGTCCGGTGTTTTCATCCCAGCTGACGGCGTATCCTAGCTGTTCGAGCAGCATGCGGGTGGGCACGAAGCTTCTGCCGGAGGCCATAAATCCGGGAAACTCGCGAGTTTCACCGTTCATCTCAATGGGGACATTGGCAAAAGAGGGCTGTTCACCTAGCTCTAAGCGGATGTCGCGCATAAACCTAGCCCACTCCGGCAGAATCAGGCGTGGGCAGTTTTTGCCTGTCCAGTCGCGGTGAGTTCTCACCTGCTCCGCGCCAAACCCATGGCGCCGCAACAGGCTCACTACAAACAACACTGCTCGCCGCCACACCACGTGCTGATTGCCGCTTTCACATATCTCTACGCCGATAGAAGCGGCGTTGCCGGACTCGGCGTGATAGGCCATTTCAAAGTCTGGGATGGCCTGTATAATGTTTGTTTCGTCTAGGACATAGTGCCACGAGGCGAAGTTCCCGCTGTTTAAGTTTACCGGATTGTCGAGCCAAGCGCGCTCGTTAGCGGCGGTGCTGCGTGGGTTACCGGTATTGTGTACGGTGATAGATGTCGGCACAATTGCGCGCCCCGGCCGAAATCTGTGCCCAACGCTAAGCAGCGCAGTAGTTACTTCCACAAACTCACTCCCCCAAACTCGCTTTGTATCAGAGTATGCGCGTCGTGAGCAGTTGTCGTCAAGCATCTAGCAGGCCTCGACAACGGTCGACAGCAAGCGCCAAAAAATCACATGAATTCCACACACACACTGACAAATATTGCGTCATATAGTTGGTAAATTGTCTATACAAGTAAAGAAAGGAGAGAGAACGTTGGCTAAGGTGCTTATCGTTGAGGATGAGCCCGGCATTACCCTGGTGCTCACGCAGCTGTTGCTTGAACATGGACACGACGTAGCCTCCGCCCCGAATGGTAGGCGCGGGTTCCAGCTACTCCAGCAGCAAGTGCCCGACATCACATTTGTTGACCTGCACATGCCCGAGATGGACGGCAGAACGCTGGTCGAACTTATGCAAACCGATGTTAAACTGCGCCATATTCCTGTGGTAATCATGACAGGGTCGCTCTTGCATGCCGACATCCTCCCGCCTTGGGGCTCCTTCCGCGCTGTCCTGAGAAAACCCTTCGACCTTGCTGACGTGCTGTGCTGCGTGGAAGCGATGGCTTGACTGCTTCTCGCCTAAGGAATATTATCAGGCAAAGACGAGTGAGGAGTTGTTCACATGGATCCCAAAGCTTCTCCGGGCGCCCTTTCGTTCACTCCCCTGCGAGTAAGGAACCTAGAGCTACGCAATCGCTTAGTGCTCCCCCCAATGTGCCAGTACGGAGCACGCGAGGACGGCCATGTCACACCTTACCACTTAGCGCACTACGGGGCCAGGGCGCTGGGCGGAATGGGTCTGGTAGTGCTCGAAGCTACGGCAATCCATCCTGACGGCAGAATTTCTGGCAACGATCTAGGCCTGTGGTCGCGGGAGCAAATCCCGGGGCTTAGAAGTATAGCGGAGATTGTTAGCTATAACGGGGCAGCGCCCGGCATTCAGATTGCTCACGCCGGCCGCAAGGCTTGGCGTCACGTGAAGCGGCTCGTAGCGCCATCGGCAGTCGCCTTCTCGCGCGACCATGCCGTACCGAATGCGCTCACGATAACAGAGATCTCAGCCCTGGTGCAGGAGTTTGCACAGGCGGCGCTATACGCATGGGAGGCGGGCTTTAAGGTCATCGAAATACATGCGGCACATGGATATTTGCTGCATGAGTTCCTCTCTCCCCTCGCCAACAACCGCACCGACGAGTATGGCGGCTGTGGCGAAAACCGACTCCGGCTGCTTAGGGAAGTGGTCAGGAGTTGCCGACACGCCTTGCCGGAGGAGGCCGTGCTTACAGTGCGCATTTCGGGCGCCGAGTTTAGCGGCACCGAGCACGAATATACGCCCAAAGATGCTGCCGGGATAGCTGCCGCGCTCGCCGCAGACGGAATTGATGCCATACACGTAAGCGGCGGCGGAGTACTGCCTGTGCGCCCGCAGGTCTGGCCGGGTTATCAGCTTGGCTACGCCAAACAGGTTAAACAGGTCGTATCGGTGCCGGTGATTGGCGTAGGCATACTAGGCAAACCTGAGCTAGTCGAGTTTGCGCTGCGCGAAGGCTACTGCGACCTCGTAGCGGTAGGACGCGCCGCGCTAGCCGACCCGCATTGGCCTATTACGGCAGCTCGTTCACTCGGGGCAGAACTCCCGGTCCCCGAGCATATGCGGCTTAACCTCTCGCGGTAGGGCCAGCGCTGTATCCCATAAATTACCGCATTGACACCCCGCACGCCAAGCGGTATACTTTCAGGCAATTACATTCGCACAAGCGTTGATGAGGAAAAGTACGCGCGGGAAGTAGTCACAGAGAGTTGGCGGTGCTGGGAAGCCGATACGATGCTCGCGCAGAAGAACATCTCGGAGCTTTCACCCGAAATCTTAGCGAAAGTAGGCCTGAACGGGGACACGCCGTTAATGTGAGGCCGCCTGCGGGCGGTCGCTAAGCGAGCTCTCAGCTCAAGTAGGTTGGTACCACGGAAGCAAGCCTTTCGTCCTTTACGGATGAAAGGCTCTTTATATTTTTAACAGGAGGTTAGGCACATGTGCAAATGCATCGTACCGGCACACTATAAACCGCTGCTTGGAGTCAAAGACACCCAAATTGCCATTAAGCGCACCAAGGACTTCTTTGAGAACGCACTAGCGGAGGAGCTGAACTTAACGAGAGTGTCTGCGCCCATGTTTGTGACGCAACAATCCGGACTCAACGATAACCTAAACGGCAGCGAGCGTCCGGTGGGATTTGATGCACGCGCTCTAACCTACGGACCTGGGTCGCTAGAGCTGGAGGTAGTGCAATCCCTAGCCAAATGGAAACGCATGGCGCTTTACCGCTATGGCTTCCCTTTGGGCAGCGGCCTCTATACCGATATGAATGCCATTCGCCGCGACGAAGAGCTCGACAACACTCACTCTATCTACGTCGACCAATGGGACTGGGAGCGCGTAATCTCCCGTTCCGAGAGGACGCATGCGCATTTAATGGATGTCGTACGAAGCATCTACAGAGTCTTTAGGCACACCGAGCAGCATCTGCACGCGCATTATCCTGCGCTCGTGCCATCTTTGCCGGAGGATATCTTTTTTATCACATCACAAGACTTAGAGAATCGCTACCCTAATCTAAGCCCTAAAGAGCGCGAAAACGCTATCGCGCGGGAAATGGGGGCCGTGTTTATCTCGCAAATCGGCGGCACGCTTCTCTCTGGGACTAGACATGATGGGCGAGCACCTGACTACGACGACTGGAGTCTTAACGGCGACATAATCTTTTGGTTTCCGGTGCTCGAAGCAGCACTAGAGCTCTCCTCGATGGGCATTAGAGTCGACGCGCATGCTTTGCAGGAGCAGCTAATGCTAAGCGGGTGCGAGGAGCGCGCCAAGCTTGACTACCACAGTAAAGTGCTGAGGGATGTTCTCCCCCTGACTGTAGGCGGCGGCATCGGGCAGTCGCGCATCTGCATGTTCTTTCTGCGCAAGGCCCATATCGGGGAAGTACAGGCTAGCGTGTGGCCGGACGAGACTGCCGCGGCCTGCGAGAGAGCTGGTATCACCTTGCTGTAGACAGCACCGAAGCGGCCCCCACTGGTCGTCCAGCGATTGACACCTAGTACGGCTCATGCTATAGTGCATGCAGTAACGATTCTCGCAAAGGAGGCTGATCTAATGGGTAAGAAGTCTGTCAGTATAGCCAATCTCGATGTCGACAAGTTGATTCAAATGCTTAATGAAGCTCTCGCTGAGGAGTGGCTAGCGTACTACCAGTACTGGATTGGAGCTCGCGTAATGGAGGGGCCCATGCGCAGTGAAATTGAGCCGGAGCTCCTACTGCACGCCACCGAAGAGCTTGCGCATGCCGAACTGCTAGTGGATCGCATCCTACAACTAGGTGGAACTCCTCTACTTAATCCCGCGCAGTGGCCGAAGTTCGCGAAGTGCCCTTACGAGGAACCCACTGACCCCTACATCGAGGTCATTTTGACGCAAAATCTTGAGGGAGAGCGTTGCGCCATTGCCCGTTACGAAGAAATCGCTAGCTTCACTAACGGCAAAGACCACGCCACCTACCAGATGGCTGTGCAAATCTTAAACGACGAAATCGAACACGAACAGGACATCGAGGATTTCCTCGTGGACATCAACCGCATGAAAGACGATATCCGCAAATTAAGAATGTGCTAGACTGAAAGAGAGCGCCTCCCTGCTGGGAAGCGCTCTCTTTTCTTTTGCGTCGCAGATAGTCTTACTGGACTTACTCAGGGCGCACCAGTGATAGTAGGCGCAAATCACTGCCGTCTGCGTTCACCCGCCATTCGGCCTCCCCAAGTTCCTGCCTAACCCGCTGACGCAACGCGGCGTCGCGGTAGCGGTGGTCCTCTACCCCACGGACGGCCACAGTCCTAAAGCGAAGCGACTCGCCGTCAGCTTCCCAAGTGACTTGGCGAATCCACGGCTTAAAGTCGGTGACCGTCAGGCCCGGGAAAAGTTGCGCTAGCATTTGCTCGCCCGATATACTCGCTATCCTCTCTTTGCTGCTCACGCAGTCGATGTACAAAGTGCTAACGGGATCGTTATACGGTGGTAACAAACTCCCATCATCAAAGACGAACCCCGGGTTGCCGTATTTGATGTATTGCCCGTTAGGAGACCACTGCGGTTCCCAAGTGACCTGCCGCTCGCCAGTCGGCCAGCGCGGGCTCCACGCGAAGGCACTGCCAAAATTAGCCATTCCCATCAGATGCGGCCGCATCGTAGCCAAATCAAAGAAGCCGACTAAGCCCATGCCGTGAAACATACCGCCGCGGCCAACGAAAAGCAGGCCTAGATTCTCCCCGTCCGGCGACAAGCCGAACAGCCGCAGGACTTCAAGTGTTGCCCCCCCACCCCGACCATGCAAATTGCTGTCGCTAGGAATGAGATGCGCCCAGTGCTTACGCAACAGCTCTTGCACTGCTTGCCCCTGCATCAGCACGGTCCCATCGCGCAAGTCCATTAACAACACATCGGTTTCCTCCGCGTGCATGGCATGAAAAGCCGCATAGGGAAATTCTACCTGCTCCAAAACCATCAGCCTGTTCCCGACCATAACCTGCATATTAGGAAAGCGCGCGACTGCGTCGCCGGAACGAGCCACGGTAGCTAAGACCTCGTCAAGTGTGGCGTGTGGCTCTACGTCAGCCATCAGTTCGCGGGCCCGACGGCGCTGCCAGGTTTCGATCAAGAGACCATACCCGAGCTCCCGCTCGCGCGTCACTAGGCGGTCGCTCTCTCTCTGTTGAGACAAATACCCGCGCAAGAGCGCCTGGAGCGCAAGGTTATCGGTTGAAGCTAACAATCGCGCCGCTACCGGCACGCCTGCTATCCCCACTTGGTAGAGCACGCCGACATCAAATTGCGACAACGTGCCGTCCAAGTAACGCGTCGCGTTGTAATTGACTACAAAGCCTTCTACGTTTAGCCAAGAAAAGGCCAGCATGATGAGCACTCCGGTCGCTACCGCCAAGCGCACGCGCGAGTAGCGGAACTTCTCACCGAGTACGAGGCTAAAGAATACTACCGCAAGCAAAGTCAAAACTGCGGCAGGCTTAACTCGCATCATGGTAAGGCCAAACTGGTCAATGTAAAGCCAAAGCTTACTAAAGGCTGTGCCGATAAGTAGCAGTGTTAACAAAGACAACAGACTTAGCATACTCTGTGTGACAACGCTCTTGCTTATCTTTGCCTCCGTGCCGAGGCGGACGAAGGTGATTACACCTAAGTTTAACACCGCGACGACACAGAGCTCAAAAAAGCCTTGTCTTGCAAACTCAGCGACGGATACCCAGTTCTCGGGCAGGCGCCCGAGAAAGGCCGAGAAGAAGTACGGTAGCTGCGCGGCAATGAACGCTAGGTACAGTGCATTAATCACTGCGAGCAGCGTCGCGGCGGTAACGACCGGCATAAGGCGATATCCCGCGAGACTAGCTTCGGGGAGCGCGGCTGCCTTATCCTGCCGCTCTATGCCGCGCAGCTTGTTACCTACGACCAACGCAAAAATGTATGCGGCGGTAGGTATGCCAAGCACAAGCTGCAGCTTAAGCAGCGGCGGTATGCCAAGATTAAGGCGAAAGCCGGACAGCCAGCGCCAAGCCTCACCAAAGCCACCGGCATCGGCGGCACTAAGGAGGGGCATGACTAGCGATATAAAGATTAGCCCTAAACCAAGGCCCAGTAGGCTCGGCCAAGCCTTACGGCCTATCCCCATCCCCGGTCGCTTAATGCCTGCGAGGCTGCGGTATTGTAGCCCTAAGCCCAGAAACGGCACGGCGATAATTCCGTTCAAGAAGTCTAATACGCTCCAGTCGCTGGTCTTACCTTTAGCTGTGTTGCCGGTAGCCATTACCACCCAATAAGTCGCGGCTCCAAACAAGAACAGAAATCGCCACGGCGCAATCGTCTGCGCGTTCCAAACAGCAAACGACATTGCCGTCGCCAACACCACCGCTAGCCACAGCCGCGCCTCGGTATTTTGCCTGACACCTGCAGAGCGAAAGTACCAGCTGACAGCCGCGACATACACGACCGTGAACAGCGTCATGCCCCACCCCTGAAATCCAAAGACCATGACGATAAGGAGCCACCGCCAAAAGAGAAACCCCACCACAAAGGCAATTAAGGCGAACCACTGCTCATGAAGCAAAAGGGACGTTGTGCCAAGAAGGTGAATGAGTACACCTAAGGTGTGCGAAAGACGCTGTGCTACACAAGAGATGAGGGTAGGCCCCTCGGAGCCGCTATGCAGTTGGAGGCTCCAAACCACCTTAAGCTGCGGTGACCAAAAGTCACGGTGGTGAACGTTAAGGCGAAAAGTCGGGGATGAGACCCCGGCAGGTATGGGCTACGGAGACGAATGAAAATGAACCGCCGATGAAGTGCCGGAATGCTTCAGATGTCATCAAAATCGGGGCCTCGTCCCTGCCCCGAGATTAACCTAGAGGACAAACTGCTTACTGTCTAGGTGGTGGCCGGTATACAGGCGGCGTGAACGTAGCACAGGCTTTTGTGTGGAACTTGGGAATCCTACGACTTCGATGCGAAGGGAGAAGTCCAAGTGGCAGAAACCACAAGGGCGAAAGTACCGAAGCGAAGAGTAGGTGCGGAACGGCTCGTAGTAGTGAAGAAGCTCCTGTAACGGGAGTGGAGCGAAGGGGCCGTGTTACCAGTTTTGAACAAGCGGTCAACCGTAAGGGAGGAGCCCATGGACAAGACAAAGTCATACGACATCTCCAAGCGCAAGGTGCTAGAAGCATTTCACAGAGTAAAGGCGAACAAAGGAGCCGCAGGTGTAGACAATGAGAGTCTAGCCGAATTCGAGAAAGACCTAAAGAACAACCTGTACAAGATATGGAACAGGATGTCCTCTGGCAGCTATTTCCCGCCAGCCGTTAAAGCAGTGGAAATACCCAAGGCAAACGGGGGGACGCGCACATTAGGCATCCCGACTGTAGCGGACAGAGTAGCGCAGATGGTCGTCAAGCTATACTTTGAGCCATTAGTGGAGCCAGTGTTTCATCCGGACTCATATGGGTACAGGCCAGGGAAATCTGCAGCCGACGCCATAGCAGTCACAAGGGAGAGGTGCTGGAAATACGACTGGGTACTAGAGTTTGACATCAAGGGTCTATTCGACAACATAGGGCATGAGCTGCTGATGAAAGCAGTTAGGAAGCACACCGACAGCCCATGGATACTAATGTACATCCAGCGGTGGCTGACGGCACCATTCCAAAAGCCCGATGGCACCATTCAGGCAAGAACCCAAGGCACACCACAAGGCGGGGTCATCAGTCCAGTACTGGCAAACTTGTTCCTGCATTATGCCTTCGACATATGGATGGAAAGGGAGCACCCTAGCAACCCATTTGCACGATACGCAGACGATGCAGTGATACATTGTAGGAGCAGATTTGACGCCCAATTGGTGAAAGAAAGCCTTAGGAAGAGGCTCATGGAGTGCGGACTTGAGCTACACCCCACAAAGACAAGAATTGTCTACTGCAAAGATGCGCGACGAAGGGGGAATCTCCCCGACATAGCCTTCGACTTTCTGGGGTTCACATTCCGGCCAAGAAAGGCCAAGAGCAAAGAAGGCCGGATATTCCACGGTTTCCTACCAGCGGTCAGCAATAAAGCTAAGAAGAAAATGAGGCAGGCCGTGAGGGAGTGGCGGTTGCATATGCAGACCGGGAAAAGCCTTGGAGAGATAGCAGCAAAGTACAATGCAGTCATTCGCGGGTGGGTAGGCTACTACGGACGCTTTTACAAGACCGAGATGCGAGGCATAGCCGAGCACATAAACCAAGCACTGATAAAGTGGGCACAGAGGAAGTACAAGACCCTGCGCGGGCGGAAAAGCCGCGCTGTACAATGGCTACAAGAGGTGGCCTACGTGGAGCCGAAACTCTTTGCCCATTGGAACATGGTGGGGATATCGTAGACTGGTAACAAGAGCCGGATGAGTCGAGAGACTCACGTCCGGTTCTGTGAGGGGCTGGGGGTGAAACTCCCTCGGTCTACTCGGCGAGCTTTTTGCTTCGCAGTTACCACTTCTTCGTTAGAATCCGTCATTCATTTTCTCCCCTCTCTATATTTGCTGCAGCCACGATACGGAGCAGAGTTTTTCCGTGTGCCCGAAGCGGAAGGAGGACAGCGGCTGGCCAGAGCAATCATCGTTGTGGCCCCGGTGAAGCAAAAGGCTCGCCGAGTAGACCGAGGGAGTTTCACCCCCAGCCCCTCACAGAACCGGACGTGAGTCTCTCGACTCATCCGGCTCTTGTTACCAGTCTACGATATCCCCACCATGTTCCAATGGGCAAAGAGTTTCGGCTCCACGTAGGCCACCTCTTGTAGCCATTGTACAGCGCGGCTTTTCCGCCCGCGCAGGGTCTTGTACTTCCTCTGTGCCCACTTTATCAGTGCTTGGTTTATGTGCTCGGCTATGCCTCGCATCTCGGTCTTGTAAAAGCGTCCGTAGTAGCCTACCCACCCGCGAATGACTGCATTGTACTTTGCTGCTATCTCTCCAAGGCTTTTCCCGGTCTGCATATGCAACCGCCACTCCCTCACGGCCTGCCTCATTTTCTTCTTAGCTTTATTGCTGACCGCTGGTAGGAAACCGTGGAATATCCGGCCTTCTTTGCTCTTGGCCTTTCTTGGCCGGAATGTGAACCCCAGAAAGTCGAAGGCTATGTCGGGGAGATTCCCCCTTCGTCGCGCATCTTTGCAGTAGACAATTCTTGTCTTTGTGGGGTGTAGCTCAAGTCCGCACTCCATGAGCCTCTTCCTAAGGCTTTCTTTCACCAATTGGGCGTCAAATCTGCTCCTACAATGTATCACTGCATCGTCTGCGTATCGTGCAAATGGGTTGCTAGGGTGCTCCCTTTCCATCCATATGTCGAAGGCATAATGCAGGAACAAGTTTGCCAGTACTGGACTGATGACCCCGCCTTGTGGTGTGCCTTGGGTTCTTGCCTGAATGGTGCCATCGGGCTTTTGGAATGGTGCCGTCAGCCACCGCTGGATGTACATTAGTATCCATGGGCTGTCGGTGTGCTTCCTAACTGCTTTCATCAGCAGCTCATGCCCTATGTTGTCGAATAGACCCTTGATGTCAAACTCTAGTACCCAGTCGTATTTCCAGCACCTCTCCCTTGTGACTGCTATGGCGTCGGCTGCAGATTTCCCTGGCCTGTACCCATATGAGTCCGGATGAAACACTGGCTCCACTAATGGCTCAAAGTATAGCTTGACGACCATCTGCGCTACTCTGTCCGCTACAGTCGGGATGCCTAATGTGCGCGTCCCCCCGTTTGCCTTGGGTATTTCCACTGCTTTAACGGCTGGCGGGAAATAGCTGCCAGAGGACATCCTGTTCCATATCTTGTACAGGTTGTTCTTTAGGTCTTTCTCGAATTCGGCTAGACTCTCATTGTCTACACCTGCGGCTCCTTTGTTCGCCTTTACTCTGTGAAATGCTTCTAGCACCTTGCGCTTGGAGATGTCGTATGACTTTGTCTTGTCCATGGGCTCCTCCCTTACGGTTGACCGCTTGTTCAAAACTGGTAACACGGCCCCTTCGCTCCACTCCCGTTACAGGAGCTTCTTCACTACTACGAGCCGTTCCGCACCTACTCTTCGCTTCGGTACTTTCGCCCTTGTGGTTTCTGCCACTTGGACTTCTCCCTTCGCATCGAAGTCGTAGGATTCCCAAGTTCCACACAAAAGCCTGTGCTACGTTCACGCCGCCTGTATACCGGCCACCACCTAGACAGTAAGCAGTTTGTCCTCTAGGTTAATCTCGGGGCAGGGACGAGGCCCCGATTTTGATGACATCTGAAGCATTCCGGCACTTCATCGGCGGTTCATTTTCATTCGTCTCCGTAGCCCATACCTGCCGGGGTCTCATCCCCGACTTTTCGCCTTAACGTTCACCACCGTGACTTTTGGTCACCGCAGCTTAAGGTGGTTTGGAGCCTCCAACTGCATAGCGGCTCCGAGGGGCCTACCCTCATCTCTTGTGTAGCACAGCGTCTTTCGCACACCTTAGGTGTACTCATTCACCTTCTTGGCACAACGTCCCTTTTGCTTCGTATTCGAGGATGTCGCCGGGCTGGCAGGCGAGTGCGGCGCACAGGGCTTCGAGTGTCGAGAAGCGAATGGCACGGGCTTTGCCGGTTTTAAGAATTGACAAGTTTGCAGGTGTTAGACCGACCAGCGCGGCCAACTCGTTTGAGGAAATCTTGCGCTTCGCCATGATCACATCTAAGTTGACAACAATCGGCATGGCGCTCCCTCCTAGACTGTAAGATCGGCATCAGCCTGTAGTGCGACACCTAGGGCAAATACGTTTTTTACTACGCGCACAATGAGACCGACAAACAGCGCCGGTATCGCCACCATAAGCCAAGGAATGTAGTAACCTGCAGACAAAATGCAGATGCCTGCACCCGCCATACATGCCCAGGAGATGCGCCGCAGCGAGGAGACGTTCTCGGCAACAAACATCTGCCGCTTAGCTACACGCCCAAGCAGCGAAAACAGGCTGTGCCACAGGAGCACTGCCGGCACCGCGCCCACGTAAATGGTGGCAAGGAACAGCTTTTCGGTCCCCACGATATCTGCCCGCGAAAACCTTATAAACCACGCCACAATCCACGGCGCAAAAACGACGACAGCCAGCAGCACCGCCGCAAAAAGCAGCAAGCACAACTGGCTGAGCCCCACTGATTTATCTCCATCCCACACTGCACAATGCCCTCTTTCCGGCAAATGCCTGATGTAGGGTCATTGTATCACGCCGCGCATTGTTTAGCAATAGATTTTTATCGGGAAACGATATGGCTGGAGAGCGGAGAGCGGAGAGCGAAAGGCCACTCCGCGGNTGCAGTTCATGATTCACGATTCCCCCCGAGTTTAACAGATGCCAAGGGAACAAAATCTCCTGAAACCATTGTGGTTGCAGGAGATTTTGTCGGTACTGGCGGGTATAGAAATGTAGTCACATCTCTGTGGCTTTGTCGAGGCTGTATTTGAGGCGGCGCAGTTCGCTGGCCGTCGGCAACCTTAGGTCGCCTTTGATCCTGAGCGATTCAAGGATCACTCGCATGTCCTCATTTGGCTTGGTTAGACGATAGTACCCTGCGGGTAAAGCATCAGCTTGGAATGAAGCCAACGCCTTTTTGATCCGATCTGCCGATAGACCGGACTCCCAGCCATCCTCATTAAGCAGATCCTTGCCTTGAAAGTTCAAGATTTTGTATTGGATAAGTCGAATCATGGTCAAGGCTATGAAGCAGATGAGAAAATGCGCGTTGATGTGGTTTGGATTATGGACATAAACCGGTCGACCTTCGAGGTCGCTTTTGGTGATGCGAAACGAATCCTCGATTCTAGATAAACCATGGTACTTGTCGATAATTTCACGGTCACCTTTGTTAATCTCGGAAGACATGATGGTGTAATAACCCAGCAAGTCTTTGTACGCCTGTAGCTTAGCCGTATCGAGAACTAGATGTGTCTTTGTATCGAGGACTTCACCTGTTTCCGTATCGATATGCATTTTCTTAAGGAATTTCTCTATCTTCCTTGGCTTGTCCTTAAGCTTGTCTGGGTTGGCAATGACTGCCTCAAGATACTCGATGAACTTAGCGTTCTCCCGCATTTCCCGGTCGTAGTGTTTCTTGCTCCAGTAGCAGATTAGCTTTTCCGTGATTTCATGACTCTGTCCGCATTCATCCTTGATTGTGCGCGTACGGATCTTAGACTTGACCTTGAAGGTGCGTTTGTCGTTCCACACATAATCCTCTTCAGCTAGAATCCAGTTCTTGACGGCCTTAGTGCTTCTTTTTGTGCTCCTAGAGAGGATGTAGCCATTGCCTGCCGCAAGGATGTGGGCGATGTTTTTGTCGCTGTTCAAGCCGCCGTCGGCTACGATGATCACCCGGCCGAACTTGAGCTTGTCGATAGACTTTTTCATGGCCGGGCGTAGCGTTGTCTGGTCAATGTTGTTACCGGGGAATAGCCGGTAGGCAATGGGAATGCCTCGATCATCAGTGAACAGCCCCATCTGCACGATTGGCTCGGAACGTTTTTCTTTGGATGGCCCTCTCTTACGTAGCCCTTCCCGTGCAACTCCGTCCTTGCCGACAATATCGGCATCGTTTTGCTCGATCTCAAAGTAGTAGTTGGTCACATCATAATAACAAATGTCCGTATTGCGGCCGATCCCCTGCCTGATCTTATGGTTCATACGTGTCTGAATCGCCTCTGCCGTCTCATGCAGCACATCCAAAGCCCTGTACACTTCAATAAGGCTATCTGAATCGGTGATGTCAAAGGCATATTGGTCCTTACTGCGGAACGTCTCAAGCTTGGAGTCGGGGCAAAGTATGCGGCCAAATACCAGCAGCTTGGCAAGGCCATTGAGGTCATACGCAATCTTTGACTGAGACTTATGTTTGTTGAGCACATCATAAATGCCAAGGCTGTCGTAGAAGCCGTCCAAGATGAAATAACCGACGTTCTTGGGGTGGGCCATGCTGGCGAGTTCATCCTCGCGGTCAAACTCAATCACAATCTTACGGCTTTGAGGTTGGCTCTCCAGCAAGTCGGAGAGTCCACCGATGATTGGGCAACCCTCCTTAAACGAATCCTTTAGCCTGCGCAGAAAATCTGGCTTCCCGTCGTCATAGCGGGATAAGGGGCCGATGTTGCGAATCGTGCGTTTCCTAATCTTTCTGACGCCGTTCACCTTGACGGTGTAACTTTCCGCGACACGCAGATAAGGTTTTCCGTTGTTGGTAACGCAATCGATATACACAACGATTCCCTCCCATAATATGCCTAATCCGTCCTTTAAATTATACCATAAGACAAGCAAAAATGCAAGCAAAAAACCGCGATTCTACGCGGTTCTTTGGCACTTTTTTTCGTAAGATCAAGTCCATTGATCTGTTAAACTCGGGTTGTACCACAATGGGGGTGGGGCTTGTGGCTTGTCGCTTGTCGCTTGGGGAGTGGCCGCCGGCCGCCAGCTCTGAGCGGTGAGCTGTGAGCAGTGAGCGGTGAGCAGAAAGGGGAACCGATTTCTCCCTGTAAGCTGTAAGCCGTATGCCGTACGCTACGAAGCACGAAGCACGAAGCACGAAGCACGCT